>ENA-ORXI01000034-ORXI01000034.1-sediment-metagenome-genome-assembly--contig:-NODE-34-length-81968-cov-10.206079_pt1 | contig 81968 bp, 74 predicted proteins | sample MGYA00237861_ERZ511468 | MGnify/ENA primary metagenome ERZ511468 (study PRJEB26299, sample SAMN06266213) | sediment metagenome | isolation source: Hudson Canyon methane seep mesocosm | place: USA:Hudson...
CACAATGGGACTTTTAAGGTCTAACTCGTTGAAAACAAAGAGCTTTTCCTAATATGGTGGAGGCGGTGGGAATTGAACCCACGTCCGTCAATCCGCCACTAACTGATCTTCACATGCTTAGCCACTTTATTAAGTTAACCCGTCACGGCCCAAGAGGCAGGGAGTTCGGGGCGAGCTCGATTAGTTTTAGACCTTAAGCTACGAGCGAAGCCGCCAGTCGATCCTATTTTGCGTGCCCTTATCCGATGGTAATAGGCAACCATCTTCAAAGGTAAGCAGCCTAAGCTGCTAGTGCGTAGTTTTCGTCGTTTGCGACTATAATTTTGTATGATATGTATTTACGAGATTATCATACACTCTCGACATGCACCTTTAGCTTTGTAACCAACGTCGAATCCAGAGCGCCCCCGAATTCTTGTTGTCACTGATACTCTTACTCTTTATTTAGGCCGTTAGGCGCTGAATATCGAAATATCATTAACTAGGTAACTCTAGTTTACTAGATGTGGGCATTATTTACTATTTCAACGTGCGTTTAAATAATAAAGAATGCCAATCTTATAAACTGGATGAATAATGCTCAGCTGTTTTAGCGAACAGAGTGCTTCATCGTACGTTCTTTCTGCTTAGCCCAGTCTTTATCTTTATCGGCATTACGCTTGTCGTGATCTTGCTTGCCTTTAGCCAAAGCAATATCGACTTTCACGATATGTCCTTTCCAATAAAGCGCAGTACATACACAGGTATAGCCTTTGGCATTGATCTGCTGTTCTAGCTTTTCAATTTCACGCTTATGCAGAAGTAATTTACGTTCGCGCTTCGGCTCGGTAATGATATAAGCCGTGGCGGTTGGTAGGGCGGTTATTAAGCAACCATATAACCAAGCTTCGCCATCGCGTATAAATACGTAGGAGTCAACCAGTTGGCATCGACCTGCACGCAGTGCCTTTACTTCCCAGCCCGTAAGCACAACACCACACTCGGTATTATTGCTGAGATGAAAGTCGTGACGAGCTTTTTTGTTTTGAGCAATTGTATTGCCACTGTTTCCAGATTTTTTCTTTTTAGCCATGGCGGCATTATAGCGGAATGAAACTATAAAAAGCACGGCCCTTGTGGCTTTGTCCGAAATTTTAGACAATAGGGGTTAAAATTGATAACCACTTTTGCATGAGATCAGAATATGTCAGATCAAAAACGCGGTATGCACGGTATATGGTCGGGACGCTGGACCTTTATTTTAGCGGCAACCGGTTCAGCGGTAGGTCTTGGTAATCTGTGGAAATTTCCTTATATCACCGGTGAAAACGGTGGTGGTGCGTTTGTATTGGTCTATCTAGCCTGTATTTTTGCTGCCGGTATTCCGGTGATGTTGGCGGAAGTTTTATTGGGACGTAAAACACGTATGAGCCCAATTAATGCCATGGCTAAAATGACGGAAGATACGGGGGCGCCGAAGTTCTTTCATGGTATCGGCTGGATGGGGGCAATATCTGGCTTCTTTATTTTGTCTTTCTACAGTGTGATTGCAGGCTGGTCTCTGGCCTATATTCTGAAGTTGGCTGGTGGCGATTTTACCGGTTCTGATGCGGCATTTGCCGGTGAAACCTTTGGTAACCTGGTTTCCGATCCTGTGGGTTTAACAATTTGGCATTCTGTATTTATGTTGCTGACAGGGGTTGTGATTGCGCGTGGTGTTAATAAAGGCTTGGAAGCCGCATTGAAAATATTGATGCCAGTATTGTTCGTATTATTGCTTATTCTGTTTGGCTACAGCTTAACGCTTTCGGGTTTTGGTCAAGGATTACACTTCTTATTTGATTTTGATTTCTCTAAGTTAACCGGAGAAAGCTTTGTTGTTGCATTGGGTCATGCCTTCTTTACCTTGAGCTTAGGTATGGGAGCGATCATGGCTTATGGCGCTTATATGCCGCAAGAGCAGTCTTTAGGGAAGACAATTCTGTGGGTCGGTGTATTAGATACTCTGGTTGCTTTAGTTGCGGGCATGGTTATTTTTGCCATCGTATTCAGTAATGGCTTAGAGCCTTCTGCAGGGCCTGGTTTGATGTTCCAAACTTTGCCGTTAGCGTTTGGTAGTATGGCGGGTGGCGAATTCTTTGGAACCGTTTTCTTTATATTGGTTGCCATTGCGGCGTGGAGCTCTGCCATTTCTATTGCTGAGCCTGCGGTTGCTTGGGCCGTTGAGAAGGGTTTTAGTCGCATCGGTGCTACGGCCGCGGTATGTGGTTTCGCTTGGTTATTAGGTCTGGGGACTGTGCTGTCTTTCAATGATTGGGCAGAATATAAACTGTTTGGTAAAACCTTCTTTGATACTTTAGATTTCTTAACCGCCAATATCATGCTGCCATTAGGTGGGCTATTAATTGCGGTATTCGTTGGTTGGTTTGCCTCCAGTGAGCTGGTTAAAAAAGAGGCCAATATTGAAAATGAAGCGGTATTTAATGCTTGGCGTTTTGTTGTGCGTTACATTTCGCCAGCAGCGGTTTGTGTGATCTTCCTTCATGGTTTAGGTCTTTTCAATTAAGGCTATTTGTTTTTAGGGGGAGCGAGAGAGAATGACGTCGATTACTCGCAGTGCACTTGTTATGCACAGCGCTGAACAGATGTATGCCTTGGTAAATGATGTGGAAAGTTATCCGCAATTTTTACCGGGCTGTGCAGCCACAGAGCTAATTTCAAAAACAGAAGAAGAGCTGGTGGCTAGTTTAACCATTAGCAAGGTAGGGGTGAATCAGACCTTTACGACGCGCAATTTATTGCAATTTCCAGAACGGATGGAATTATCTTTGGTGGATGGGCCATTCAGCCGATTTGTTGGAGTATGGCACTTTCATCGTCTATCGGATGAAGCCTGCAAGGTTTCATTTGATATGGATTTTGAAGTGAATAATAAGTTAGCAGGTATTGCTTTGGGGGCTGTTTTCAAACAAATGGCAACTACCATGGTCGATTCTTTCGTCCAGCGTGCAAAGCAAGTTTATAGCTAAGCCTATCGAATATAGTGAAAGTAGTGATTATGAATGAACAAATAGAGATTGAAGTGGTTTATGGCTTAGCGCATAAACAGAAGTTGGTCAGTCTGAAAGTTGATCAAGGTACTACCGTTCGCCAAGGTGCAGAGTTATCCGGGCTAGATAAAGAGTTTTCTGAGCTGGATATTGCTGAGTCTAAGTTGGGGATTTTTGGTAAAGCGGTTCGTAGCCCAGATACTGAGCTGCTAAAAGAAGGGGATCGTATTGAAATTTACCGCCCACTCTTGATCGACCCCAAAGCAGCGCGAGCAAATCGTGCTGCTAAGGCGGCTAAATAAGCCGCCCGCTAGATTACTAGTGGTTCTACTTAACGTTCATAGCGAATTGAGCTGGTTTAACGCTATTCGCTTGGAATGTTAAGTAGGTTGTTGTCTTTCTTTTCTTCCAAGACTTCTTGTTGTTTCTCAGGCTTCTCTTCTTGTGGAACTTCGCCTTCAAAGTGTGTGTAAATTTCATCTTTAAAGAATACCGTTACTTGATAATCTTTAACTACTTTATCGCGGCGCTCTAGGGTATATAAGTAATCCCAGCGCTCTTGTTGATAAGGTGAGCGAATAAGTGGTGTCCCCATAACATAGGCGACCTGACGTTTGGTCATACCGACTTTTAACTCATCAAGCATGTCTTGAGTAACAATATTTCCTTGTTGTACCGTAAGTTTGTACACTTTTGGGATACTACAGGCTGAAATAAATATAAAACTGAGTAAAATAGTAAGAATTCTAAATTGCATGGTAATTGCTAATTGCTTTGTCTTGAGAAGTCTTGATAATACCTGATAAAGTAAATTGCTGTAAGCCGTTGCGAAATATTCGAGGAAGTGATGTCAGATCAAAATGCTGAACTACGTAAAGTTGGTTTAAAAGTAACGCTACCCCGCGTGAAGATTCTACAAATTTTAGAAAACTCTACTGCGCGTCATATGAGCGCTGAAGATGTATATAAGGCATTAATCGAAGCGGGTGAAGATGTGGGTCTTGCCACGGTATACCGTGTATTGACTCAATTTGAAACGGCAGAGCTGGTAACGCGCCATAACTTCGATAGCGGGCATTCTGTATTTGAATTAGCTCGCGGTGATCATCACGACCATATGGTGAATATGGAAAATGGTGATGTGATTGAATTTACTAACGATCAGATTGAGCGTCTACAGCATGAAATTGCTGAAGAGCACGGCTTTGATCTAGTTGATCATAGCTTGGTACTGTATGTACGCCCGAAGAAGTAATTTCTTCTAGTTGTATAGCCAGTCGATAAAAAAGCCCTTAATTAGTGTCTAATTAAGGGCTTTTTTTTGGCCATCATTAGCTAGCCATTTCCCATGGCGAGCATCTCTTGAGCGTGATCCAGGGTATTTTGTGTAATTTCTACACCACCTAGCATACGAGCAATCTCTTCAGTTCGCTGTTTATTGTCCAGAGCTCGAATATTGGTAAAGGTTTGCTCATCTCCTGCGATCTTGCTCACTTGTAGATGATTTTGTGCTTGAGCGGCAACTTGCGGTTGGTGAGTTACACAAAGTACTTGGCTATGTTGGCCCAGTTGATTCAATAAACGTCCAACTCGCTCAGCAGTACCACCACCAATGCCTACATCGACTTCATCGAAAATAAGGCTAGGAATATTACTGGTTTGAGCTGTGATCACTTGAATGGCTAAGCTAATACGAGAGAGTTCCCCTCCTGAAGCTACCTTGCTTAGTGCACCCATTGGCATGCCTGGGTTGGTTTGAACTAATAAATCAATATCATCAATGCCGTGGCTATTAGCTTCTTGTTCATTACTGTTGATCTCAGTTTGTAGGCGAGCATTGCTCAATGCTAGAGCTTCAAAGTGAGTATTCACTTCTTTATCAAGCTTGCTGGCCGCTTTATGACGTTTTTTACTTAATTGCTGGGCATGCTTTAAATAGCCCTGCTCTAAATCGCTAACCTGCTGAATTAACGCTTCCATATCGTCATCGCTAAAGTTCAACGCGCTTAGTTGATCGCTTAAGTCCTGCCATTTGTCGTGCAGTGCATCAGCGCGTACTTGATGTTTTCTGGCCAAATCATAAATGGCGCCTAGGCGCTGGTCTATCTGCTGTAAGCGCTGCGGATTGATTTCTACTTTGTTGATGTAGTTATGCAATGCATCGTTGGCTTCTTCTAGCTGAATTTGGGCTTGGTTTAGAAATTCGCGGCTTTCTTTTAGTGCGGCATTATCATCATCAATTTGATCCAATTGTTGAATGGCTTGTTGTACCTGTTTTAAAGCGCTGCCTTGTGATCCGGATGCTGAGCTTGAGGAGTCATCAGTATCGCCCTCGGCGCAAAGAGTAAGTGCTTGCTGACCTGAAAGCATAATGGCATCAGCGTTACTTAAGCGTTTGAGTTCGGCTTCTAATTCGGGGACTTCATTGGCGACGAGTTGAAGATTATCCAGCTCCTGCACCTGATAGGTGAGCAGTTGTCGTTGTGCCTGCTGCTCGGCGCTATCTTCTTGTAGATTATTTTTTTGCTTCAGTTTCAATTGCCAGGCTTGGAAAGCTTGTTTGGTTTTTTGGCATAAGCTGCGAGTACCGGCATAGTTATCAAGTAATTTTCGCGGCGCATCTTTTTGCATTAACGATTGATGAGCATGCTGGCCGTGAATGTCGATTAACTGATTGGCTAGTGCCTTTAGCTCAGTAGCAGAGGCATTACGGCCATTAATATAACCACGACTGCGGCCTTCTTGGGTAATTACCCTGCGTAATATGCAAGTATCGTCCTCAATCGGGTAGTCATGGCTATCGAGCCATTTGGTCACTTTTTCATTGATGATGAAGGTGGCACTTATATCTGCTTTTTCTGCGCCATTGCGCACAACATTGCCATCAATGCGATTGCCTAAGGCTAGGCCTAGAGCCCCTAAAAGAATGGATTTACCGGCACCCGTTTCCCCAGTAATCGTGGTCATCCCTGCTTTGAGTTCAAGTTCAAGGTGCTCAACGAGTGAAAATTGTGAAATCGATAAATGAACAAGCATATTGGGCTCCTGCTAAGGCGTTTGATTTGAATCTTTTGTCTGTATGTCTGTACAGTGTTTATTTGTACAGTAAAAATACTGACTGAGCAAGTATTAATCAATTGCCCTTAATTTGTTGTGCTTTTACCCTTGAAAGGACAAGGGCTAGCCCCATATAGAATTTCACAATAAGCAGCCCTTATAACCTTCTCCAATTGAGAGTCGGATATAGCATCGGGTTAAGAGCAATTTTTAGAGGAAATATTCATGTCACAGCAGAATGACGAAAATGTAGAAACCACTACTGTTGATGTGGAAGAGCAGGTAGAAACAGTAGAAGAGCAAGCTCAAGCTGCTGAAGAAGTATCTGTTGAAGAAGCATTGAGAGCTGAGCTGGAAGCGGCTAATGCAGAAGTTGCAGAAACTAAAGATCAGATGTTACGTGTTCAAGCGGATGCCCAGAACGTACGTCGTCGTGCCGAAGCAGATGTAGAGAAAGCGCATAAGTTTGGCCAAGAGAAGTTCTCTCGCGAATTATTGTCAGTATTAGATAACCTAGACCGTGCACTTGCGGCGTCTCCAGAAGATGAAGCAACTAAAGCATTGCGCGAAGGTGTCGAAATGACATTGCAGGGCTTCATCTCAACATTGACTAAGTTCAATGTTGAAGCGATTGATCCGCAGGGCGAAACCTTTAATCCTGAGTTTCATCAAGCCATGGCGATGCAAGAAAATGCGGACTTCCCACCGAATACCGTGATGGCAGTGATGCAGAAAGGCTATAGCCTACACGGCCGTTTATTACGCCCTGCTATGGTAATGGTATCGAAAGGCGCTCCTTCTATTGATGAGAACGCGTAGGCTTGAGTGCCTAAAGAATAACTAAAGGCTAAAAAGTCAGCAAATATTGCGCATTTAGCCTTGAAATATGAAAGCTGAGACTTATATAAGTTTCATCAAAAGATAAAACATTTTTAACGATTTATTAATCGTTTATTGAATTTAAGAACTGGCCAAGCCAGACAGATTGGAGATCCAAATTATGGGTAAGATCATTGGTATCGATTTAGGTACAACTAACTCTTGTTTATCAGTATTAGATGGTGACAAGCCAAAAGTAATCGAGAACGCTGAAGGCGATCGCACAACTCCTTCTATCATCGCTTATACCGGTGAAGAAGTATTGGTTGGCCAGCCAGCTAAGCGTCAAGCCGTGACTAACCCAGATAATACTCTTTTTGCTGTTAAGCGTTTAATTGGTCGTAAGTTTAAAGATGATGTTGTTCAGAAAGACATCTCTATGGTTCCTTACAAGATCGTTGGTGCCGATAACGGTGATGCTTGGGTTGAAGCGAATGGCCAGAAGATGGCTCCACCACAGGTTTCTGCTGAAGTCTTGAAGAAGATGAAGAAGACTGCAGAAGAATATTTAGGTGAAGCAGTAACAGAAGCTGTAATTACAGTACCTGCTTACTTTAATGATCAACAGCGTCAAGCAACTAAAGATGCGGGTAAAATTGCCGGTCTAGAAGTTAAGCGAATCATCAACGAGCCAACCGCTGCGGCATTGGCTTATGGTCTTGACCATACGACTGGCGACAAAACGATCGCTGTATATGACTTAGGTGGTGGTACTTTCGATATCTCTATCATCGAAATCGCTGATGTTGATGGCGAAACCCAGTTCGAAGTATTAGCGACTAACGGTGATACTTTCCTAGGTGGTGAAGATTTCGATATGCGCATGATCGATTATCTTGCGGACGAATTTAAGAAAGAAAGTGGTATGGACCTTAAGGGTGACCCACTAGCGATGCAGCGTTTGAAAGAAGCGGGCGAAAAAGCGAAAGTTGAATTGTCTTCTGCACAGCAGACTGACGTTAACCTTCCTTACATCACAGCTGATGCAACAGGTCCTAAGCACTTAAACGTTAAAGTGACGCGTGCAAAATTAGAAAGCTTGGTTGAAGACTTGGTTGCTAACTCTATTGCGCCTTGTCGTACAGCGCTTCAGGATGCTGACTTGTCTGCTTCTGAAATCGACGAAATCATCATTGTTGGTGGTCAGACTCGTATGCCTTTAGTACAAGCTAAGGTTGCTGAGTTCTTTGGCAAAGAGCCACGTAAAGATGTTAACCCAGATGAAGCCGTTGCCATGGGCGCAGCTGTTCAAGGTGGTGTTTTAGCCGGTGACGTTACAGACGTTCTATTGCTAGATGTTACGCCTTTAACTTTAGGTATCGAAACTATGGGTGGCGTTGCTACTGCAGTTATCGAGAAGAATACAACGATTCCTTCTAAGAAATCTCAGGTTTTCTCTACCGCAGACGACAACCAAGCCGCGGTAACGATTCATATCGTTCAGGGCGAGCGTAAGCAAGCTCAGCAGAACAAATCTCTAGGTCGTTTCGATTTGGCTGACATTCCACCGGCTCCACGTGGCATGCCTCAGATCGAAGTAACGTTCGACATCGATGCCAACGGTATCTTGAACGTTTCTGCTAAAGATAAAGCGACAGGTAAAGAACAGTCTATCGTGATCAAGGCTTCTTCTGGTCTAAGCGATGAAGAAATCGAGCAAATGGTTCAAGACGCAGAAGCAAATGCTGAAGCGGATAAAGCGTTTGAAGAAATGATCCAGGTTCGTAATACGGCTGATGGCCTTGTTCACGCAACTAAGAAAACTTTGGAAGAAGCGGGCGATAAAGCCACTGCTGAAGAAAAAGAAGCGATCGAAAAAGCCATTGCTGATGTTGAAGAAGCTATGAAAGGCGAAGACAAAGAAGCGATCGAAACAGCAACGGCTGCTTTGACTGAAGCCTCTTCAGGTCTAGCGCAAAAGATGTACGCTGAGCAAGCGGCTGCTGAACAAGCAGGCGCTGAAGGCGGCGAACAGGCTCAAGACGCTGGTCAAGATGACGACGTTGTTGATGCTGAATTTGAAGAAGTTAAAGATAAGTAATCACCGCGTTTTAGAGTGATTAATTGAACGCGGCCTCCTGTTAATCGGGACGCCGCGTTTTTGCGTTATAAAGAATTAGCCAAGCTGTTAAGCTATTTGTTAGGGCAGAACAATGTCTAAAAGAGATTTTTACGAAGTTCTAGGCGTATCAAAAGACGTCGATAAAAAAGAACTAAAAAAAGCCTACCGTAAGGTAGCGATGAAGCATCACCCAGATCGTAACGAAGGTGATAAAGCGGCAGAAGAGAAGTTTAAAGAAGCTTCTGAAGCCTATGAGATTTTAAGTGATGATCAAAAGCGTGGTGCTTATGATCGTTATGGCCATGCGGGTGTTGATCCTAGCCAAGGTGGTGGCCATGGTCACGGTGGTGGCGCTGGCGGCTTTGGTGATATTTTCGGTGATGTATTTGGCGACATCTTTGGTGGCGGCGGGGGCGGTGGTGGTCGTCGCGGTGGTCCTCAGCGTGGTAGCGATCTGCGTTATTCCATGAGCTTGACCCTTGAAGAAGCGGTTAAAGGTTGTGAGAAGAAAATTACAATCCCTACTTTGGTTTCTTGTGATCCGTGTGATGGCTCTGGTGCTAAGCCAGGAACTAAACCAAAAGTTTGTTCTACTTGTGGCGGCCAAGGCCAAGTACGCATGCAGCAAGGTTTCTTTGCTGTGCAGCAGACTTGCCCTACTTGTAGAGGACAGGGGACTATAATCGAAGATCCTTGTAGTAGCTGTCACGGTCGTGGTGTTAAAGAAGAAACTAAGACCCTTAATGTTAAAGTGCCTGCCGGAGTTGATACCGGTGATCGTATTCGCTTAAGCGGTGAAGGCGAAGCAGGCGGAATGGGTGGTCCAGCGGGCGACTTGTACGTTCAGATGAATGTGAAAGATCACGCCATTTTTGAGCGTGACGGCCACAATCTATATTGCGATGTGCCAATCAGTATTGTTGATGCGGCATTAGGTGGTGAATTAGAAGTACCGACCCTAGATGGTCGTGTAAAACTGAAAATTCCTGCAGAAACGCAAAGCGGCCGTATGTTCCGTTTGCGTGGTAAAGGTGTAACACCGATTCGTGCTTCTAGCCCTGGCGATTTATTATGCCGTGTGCAGGTTGAAACGCCGGTTAAGTTAACCGAACATCAGAAGAAATTGCTGAAAGAATTCCAAGCATCTTTGAAAGGTGAAAAACATTCACCACAGAAGAAAAATTGGTTCGATGGCGTTAAAAAATTCTTCGAAGAAATGTAATTAGCCCGTTTTTTATTAATAGGAAGGGATATGACTCGTATAGCAATTACAGGTGCAGCCGGCCGCATGGGCCGGATTTTAATCGAAGCGGTTGATGCTGCTGAAGGCGCTCAGGTAGGCGCAGCGATCGTTCTACCTAATGATCCTATGGTTGGGGTTGATGCAGGTGCTATTGCCGGCCTTGGTAAAAACCTAGAAGTAGTTGCAGTAACTGATGTTGCTGCTGCTGTGGATAGCTTCGATGTTTTAATCGACTTCACTGCACCCGAAGCCACAATGGCGAATGTTGAGACTTGTCGTCAAGCCGGTAAAAAAATCGTTATTGGAACCACGGGTTTGAATGACGAGCAAAAAGCGGGCTTAGAAGCAGCGGCAAAAGATATGGGTATTGTATTCGCCCCTAACTATTCAGTGGGTGTGAATCTTTGTTTGAATCTTTTACGCATGGCCGCTTCGGTGATGGGCGACGATAGTGATATCGAAGTGATCGAGATGCACCATAAGCATAAGGTTGATGCGCCATCAGGTACGGCACTTCGCATGGGTGAAGTTGTTGCTGAAACCATGGGGTGGGACTTAAAAGAAGTCGCTTGTTATGGTCGTGAAGGTCAAACTGGCGCTCGCCCACACAAGCAGATTGGTTTTGAGACCATTCGTGGTGGTGACGTAGTAGGTGATCATACCGTTATGTTCGCAACCGATGGTGAGCGTGTTGAGGTGACTCATAAAGCCCAGAGCCGTATGACCTTTGCTAAAGGTGCTGTTCGTGCGGCTAAGTGGATTGGCTCGCAAGAAAATGGTTTATATGACATGCAGGATGTATTGGGTTTCTAGGTTCTATTGCTAGAGCCTTTCCTAGATACAAAAAAACCGAAGTCAGACTTTATAATAAAAGCGGCTTCGGTTTTTTTATGTCTTCTGATTAAGCCAGTGGGCTTTAAACAGCACCCAAAAGGTGAGCAATACCACGATCAACCATTTGCTGCATGCCGCGTGGCTTACCGCTTGGGTCGAATGCCATAGAAACAAGCATTTGTGAATTACCTAATAACCAGCGAGCGCGTTCTGGTGCTGCAAGTCCTGGTGCTAGGTCGCCATTTTTAATCGCCTTATCAATCTGTTTGGCAATCATTTCTAATAGCTTGTTTTGGAATTCAATGTATTGTGGCCAGATATCGGCACGAATAGAGCAGCTCCACTCTAACCATACTTTTACATAAGCTGGCTGGGTCTCGCACAGGTCCATAAACGCTTTAATATGGTTGTGAATAGCAGTAAGAGGCTCGTCACCTTGATTGTAAATTTCTTCGGCTAAAGCAAGAAGTTGAGTTTCCACTTCATCTAGAACCGCGTCTACTAGATCTTCACGAGTATTAAAGTAGTTAAAAACGGTAGCAACTGATACACCACCCATTTCGGCAATTTCCGTATGCCCTCCACGGCCAATTCCTCTGGCAGCAAAAACCTCAACGGCGTCATTGAGTAATAAACGCTTGCGCTCTTCTGGGGCTAGGCGGCGGCGTCCATCAACAGCAATAGGCATAAAATCGTTCCTTTAAAGTGAGAGTGTAGTTTTTATATAAAAGTTATTAACTATATTTTTAAGCATTAGATACTTTTAAAAAACTAACGGCAAGTAGTAGATCACAAAAACAAAAATATGTTCATCAATAGGCGATACAGTTGAATAAAACATAACCACTACTGACATGTGCGTACCAAAAACTACTGTATTTATAGGGTGAAAGTTTATTGATTGGTTAATAAATTATTTTGATATTCTTATCACTTGCGATGATTAGCTTGTCAGTAATGAATCTCAACTGGATGGACTGTTACCGAAAAAATATTTATTTGTTTAGAAAAATTTAAAATTAATTCTTATGAATTAATTTTTTCTTTGTAAGAAGTGATGATATTTAGGTAGTGGGGGGTTGAAAAAAACTGTGCGATAAAGAGGGGTGAAAATAATAAACCAAGCGCTTGCTTATTTAATGGGTGTGGCATCTCTAGGCCAAAATGGACATATCAATTTGGCTAAATATAGATATGGACTAATAGTGGCTGTTTTGGTATGATTCGCGACCAGTTTACAGGCGTACGTCCAGCTCAGTTAATTAATGACTTGAGAGACGGGCGCCAGCGTCTAATCTTATTTAAAGCTCTTAGATATACAGTGCAGATTAAAGAAAGCGGGTGGAGCTAAGCTCCTCCCGCTTTTTTGCGACTAGACGCTAGGTAAAATAAAGCTAAGTCTTTGATTTATAACTCAAAGAATGTGCCGCTTTTACCGCCAGATACCCAGCGTTGGGTATTCTACAATGACCGTATTTATTGATTATTTCGGGGATCATAGCCTTGTCTATAACAGCCATTCTAGCTCTAGAAGACGGTAGCGTCTTTAAAGGGACTGCCATTGGTGCAGCAGGTCAAGCCGTCGGTGAAGTTGTTTTTAACACTTCGATGACGGGTTATCAGGAAATCCTGACTGACCCATCTTATGCAAATCAAATCGTTACACTGACTTATCCTCACGTAGGTAGCTACGGCATTACGGCTGAAGACGAAGAGTCTCGCGGCATTTTTGCTAAAGGCTTAGTGATTCGCGATCTTCCGCTTATCGCTTCTAACTTCCGTAGCGAAAAAGCATTGGATGTTTATCTTAAAGAGAACAACATCCTAGGCATCGCCGATATCGATACTCGTCGCCTTACCCGCATCTTGCGTGAAAAAGGTTCTTTGAACGGTTGTATCGTTGCGGTTGAAGCTGCAGACGGTGAAGTTGCTTCTGAAGAGAACATCGCTAAAGCAATCGAAACGGCTAAAGCTTTCCCTGGCCTTAAAGGCATGGATCTAGCGAAAGAAGTAACTACAACTGAAAACTACAGCTGGACTGAGACCGATTGGGTTCTTGGCAAAGGCTATGGCGAATTGGCTAAAGCCGACGCTAAGTTCAAAGTTGTTGCTTATGACTTTGGTGTTAAGCGCAACATTTTACGCTTATTAGCTGAACGCGGTTGTGATCTGACGGTTGTTCCTGCACAGACTCCAGCGTCTGAAGTGCTAGCGATGAACCCAGATGGCATCTTCTTATCGAATGGTCCAGGTGACCCAGAGCCATGTACTTACGCGATTGAAGCGATTCAGGAAATCCTTAAAACAGAGATCCCTGTATTTGGTATCTGTTTAGGTCATCAGTTATTGGCTCTAGCCTCTGGCGCGCAAACCGTGAAAATGCCTCATGGCCATCACGGTGGTAACCACCCAGTGCAAGACCTTGAGACTGGCGTTGTAATGATCACGGCCCAGAACCACGGTTTCGCAGTAGACGAAGCATCACTTCCAGCGAACATCAAAGCGACTCACAAGTCTCTTTTCGATGGCACTTTGCAGGGTATCGAGCTGACTGATAAGCCAGCCTTCAGCTTCCAGGGTCACCCTGAAGCAAGCCCTGGTCCACGTGACGTTGCCCCATTGTTCGATCGTTTCATCGATCTTATTCAAGCCGCCAAGAAGTAGGAAGCCGCCATGCCAAAACGTACCGACATAAAAAGTATCCTAATCATTGGTGCTGGCCCGATCATCATCGGCCAGGCTTGTGAGTTTGACTATTCTGGCGCACAGGCTTGTAAAGCCTTGCGTGAAGAAGGTATCCGCGTAATTCTTGTGAACTCTAACCCAGCCACAATTATGACCGACCCTTCAATGGCTGACGCGACTTATATCGAACCGATCACGGTTGATACAGTGGCTAACATCATTGAAAAAGAACGCCCAGACGCCATCTTGCCAACTATGGGTGGCCAGACTGCTCTTAACTGTGCATTAGGCTTAGAAGCTGCTGGCATCTTAGAAAAATTCAATGTTGAAATGATCGGCGCTAAAGCCGACGTTATCGACAAAGCGGAAGACCGTAACCGTTTCGACCAAGCCATGAAGAAGATTGGTCTTGAGTGTCCTCGTGCGGGTATTGCCCACACAATGGCTGAAGCGGTAGAAGTTCAAAAAGATCTTGGCTTCCCCTGTATTATTCGTCCTTCTTTCACTATGGGTGGTACCGGTGGTGGTATCGCGTATAACAAAGAAGAGTTCGAAGAAATCTGTACTCGTGGTTTGGATCTTTCTCCAACCAGCGAGCTTTTGATCGATGAGTCTTTAATCGGTTGGAAAGAATACGAGATGGAAGTTGTGCGTGATACCAACGACAACTGCATCATCATCTGTTCTATCGAAAACTTTGATGCCATGGGCGTTCACACTGGTGACTCGATCACAGTGGCTCCAGCACAAACACTTTCTGATAAAGAATTACAAATCATGCGTGACGCCTCTTTGGCAGTTTTGCGTGAGATCGGCGTAGAAACCGGTGGTTCTAACGTTCAGTTCGGTATTAATCCAAAAGACGGCCGTATGGTTGTGATCGAGATGAACCCACGAGTTTCTCGTTCTTCTGCTTTGGCGTCTAAAGCGACCGGTTTCCCGATTGCTAAAATCGCTGCTAAGTTGGCGATTGGTTATACCCTGGATGAATTGCAAAACGACATCACGGGTGGCGCAACTCCAGCATCGTTTGAGCCTTCAATCGATTACGTTGTAACGAAAATTCCTCGTTTCACTTTCGAAAAATTCCCAACAGCCGATGGCCGCTTAACCACACAGATGAAATCTGTAGGTGAAGTGATGGCAATGGGCCGTACTCAGCAAGAGTCGCTACAAAAAGCACTTCGTGGCTTGGAAGTAGGCGTTAACGGTTTTGATCCAATCATCGACCTGGCTTCTGAAGGCGCGATGGACAAGATCATTTCTGAGCTTAAGACTCCAGGTGCTGATCGTATCTGGTACATCGGTGATGCATTCCGCGCCGGTTTATCTGTTGATGAAATCTATCAGCACTCAGGTGTTGATCCTTGGTTCTTGGTACAGATCGAAGACCTACTTAAAGACGAAGCCGAAGTTGCTCAAAGCAGCTTAACGTCGATGGACGCAGATCGTATCTTCCGTCTTAAACGTAAAGGTTTTGCCGATGCACGTTTAGCTGAGTTGCTAGGTGTTTCTGAAAAAGCCTTCCGTAAGCAGCGCCAAGCGTTAGACGTTCGCCCTGTTTATAAGCGTGTTGATACTTGCGCCGCAGAATTCTCAACCGATACGGCTTACATGTACTCTACTTATGAAGAAGAGTGTGAAGCTAACCCAACTGAAAACGATAAAATTATCGTTTTGGGTGGTGGCCCTAACCGTATTGGCCAGGGTATCGAATTCGATTACTGCTGTGTACATGCGGCGTTTGCAGCGAAAGAATTAGGTTACGAAGCCATCATGGTGAACTGTAACCCTGAAACAGTTTCTACCGATTATGATACATCTGATCGTTTATTCTTCGAGCCAGTAACGCTTGAAGATGTATTAGAAATTGTTGATAAAGAAAAGCCAAAAGGCGTGATCGTTCAGTACGGTGGCCAAACGCCATTGAAACTGGCGAACGAATTAGAAGCGGCGGGCGTACCGATTATTGGTACCTCTCCTGAAGCGATTGACCGTGCTGAAGACCGTGAGCGTTTCCAGCAGATGATTCAGCGTTTAGGTTTGAAGCAACCGGTTAATGCAACGGTACGTTCTACTGAAGAAGCGATTTCTAAAGCCAACGAAATTGGTTTCCCATTAGTTGTACGTCCTTCCTATGTATTAGGTGGCCGTGCGATGGAAATCGTTAATAACGAAGATTCCCTACGTCGTTATATGCGCGAAGCGGTTCAGGTTTCTAACGATTCTCCTGTACTACTAGATTACTTCCTAAACCGTGCGGTTGAAGTTGATATCGACGCAGTATGTGATGGCGAGCAAGTTGTTATTGGCGCGATTATGCAGCACATCGAACAAGCGGGTATTCACTCTGGTGATTCGGCCTGTTCATTGCCTCCATACAACTTGCCTGCAGAAGTTCAAGATCGAATGCGTGAGCAAGTTAAAGCGATGGCGCTAGAGTTAGGCGTTATTGGTTTAATGAATACTCAGCTTGCTTGGCAGGATGACGAAATTTATGTGATTGAGGTTAACCCTCGTGCATCACGTACAGTGCCATTCGTTTCTAAGTGTATTGGCTCTTCTTTAGCCTCTATTGCAGCAAAAGTAATGATGGGCAAGAAGTTAGCGGAATTAGATTTCACCAAAGAAATCATTCCAGAGCACTTCTCGGTTAAAGAAGCGGTATTCCCGTTCAACAAGTTCCAAGGCGTAGATCCAATCTTAGGCCCTGAAATGAAGTCGACCGGTGAAGTGATGGGCGCAGGTGCAACCTTCGGTGAAGCTTTCTACAAAGCTCAGCTAGGTGCCGGTGAGAAATTACCGACGGAAGGTACTGTATTCATCTCTGTACGTGATGCAGATAAAGATGGCGTTGTAGCGGTTGCTCAAGGTTTCGCTAAGCTAGGTTTCAAGCTAGTAGCGACTGGCGGTACTCACGCGAAATTGGCAGAAGCCGGTATCGAAGTTGAGCGTATCAACAAGGTAAACGAAGCACGTCCTAATATCGTTGATGCGATTAAGAATGATGAGATTGCTTTGATCGTTAATACCACTGAAGGTCCAGTAGCCATTGCTGATTCTGCGGATATTCGTCGCAGCGCATTGCAGCATAAAGTTTCTTATACAACGACTTTGGCCGGTGCTGAAGCGGTTGTTGAAGGCTTGAATGCAGAAGGCTTGAATGTAGTTCGTCGTTTACAGGAAATCCACGCTGCCATTTAATGGTTGCGTGTAAGGGAATAGATTATGCAAAAGTATCCAATGACGGTTGAAGGTGAAGAAGCCCTTCAGGTTGAATTGAAAGAGTTAAAAACCGTTCAGCGTCCGGCTGTGATTAAAGACATCGCAATCGCACGTGAACACGGTGATTTGAAAGAAAATGCTGAATACCACGCCGCTCGTGAGCAGCAAGGTTTCATCGAAGGTCGTATTCAAGACATCGAAGGCAAGCTTTCTAATAGCCAGGTGATCAACGTTAAAACTATCCCGCATACGGGCAAAGTTTTCTTCGGCACCACTGTAACAATTATCAACCTTGATACTGACGATACGGTAACGTATCGCATTGTAGGGGATGATGAAGCAGATATTAAACAAGCTCGCATCTCAGTTTCTTCACCAATCGCTCGCGCGTTAATCGGTAAAGAAGAAGGTGACGTGGTTGTGGTTAAAGTACCAGCGGGTGACGTTGAGTATGAAATTGATCAGGTAGAACATATCTAATCGATTAATTGATGCCAAAAAAGCAGTATCAGTCATTGGCTGATGCTGCTTTTTTGTTTCTGCTCTAAAATAGTATTGATACTAATTATTTTCAAATAATGATTTAAGTTGGAGTTGAGGCTTGAATAAGCAATCCATTAAAGATACTTCTTGGTCAGCCAGTCGCTCTGCCGACGTGTATGGTATTGAGCATTGGGGTAACGATTATTTTGGTTTATCTGACCAGGGGTTAGTCACGGCTAAAACACTGACTACTCAAGTACCTTTGATGGATATTGTAAAAGGCATGACTGAGCGTGACTTACAGATGCCGGTTTTGCTACGTATTGAAAATATTCTCGATGCTCAAATCTATCGATTAAATAATGCCTTTAGCGAAGCCATTGCAAAACTCGATTATCAATCGCCGTATCGTGGTGTCTATCCGATTAAAGTAAATCAGCAAGCGCAAGTTGTAGAAGAAATTGCCGATTTTGGTGCACGCTTTCAGCACGGTTTAGAAGTGGGTAGTAAGCCCGAGATGATTGCTGCGCTTTCAACTCTGACCGAGCCAGGTAGTTTAATCATTTGTAATGGCTACAAAGACCAAGAGTTTGTCGAGCTAGGCTTACAAGCTGTTAAGCTAGGTTTTAAATGTTTCTTCGTTATCGAAACGCCTGCAGAGCTACCAATAATAATCGAACGTAGTAAGCAGCTAAATATCGAGCCGTTAATCGGTGTACGTGTGAAGATGACCTCAAAAGTTAGCGGGCATTGGAATTCAACTTCCGGTGATCGCAGTGTTTTTGGTCTATCAACCAGTCAGTTAATTCAATTGGTTGATCGTTTAAAAGAAGCAGAAATGCTGCATTGTTTGCAACTATTGCATTGCCACCTTGGTTCTCAAATTCCCAATATTCGAGAAATACGCAGTGGTGTTGTAGAGGCCTGTCGTTATTATGCGGACTTAAGTGCTGAAGGCGCTGCGTTGAGCCATATTGATTTTGGCGGTGGCTTAGCGGTGGATTATACCGGTGCTCGTTCCAACGATTCACAAAGCCGTAATTACACCCTAGAAGAATATTGCGAAGACATAGTCGATACGCTTAAAAATACACTCGATGAGTATGATATTGAGCATCCAACGATAGTAACGGAGTCAGGTCGAGCGACCGTCGCCTATTCATCGGTTTTGCTTTTCAATGTGCTTGATGTAACTAAGTTTGAACCTATTGAGCTACCCAAAGTAGAAAGTGACGAGCACCAGTTACTGCAAGATATGCGAGAGGTTTTAACCTACTTAGAATCTCAACGAGTTCAAGAATGTTATAACGATGCCCATTTTTATCGCGATGAAATCCGAGAGTTATTTAAGCGTGGCCAAGTTGATTTAAGAACGCGCTCAGCAGCAGAAAATTTATTTTTAGAAATCTTACAGCAGATCAATAAAACGATCGAATTGATGGAACGCATTCCCGTTGACCTTGAAGGACTGAAAGAATCGTTAGCCGATATTTATTACGGTAACTTTAGTTTATTTCAATCGCTGCCGGATATTTGGGCGATCGATCAGTTGTTCCCAATTATGCCTATTCATCGTTTGGATGAAGAGCCTAAGCGTAATGCGATTATTGCTGATATCACCTGTGACTGTGATGGTAAAATTGATAAGTTCATCGGCCAGCACGAAGTTTCAAATACCTTACCGTTACATGAAATGAAAGATAATGAAGAATATTATCTCGGTGTTTTTCTGGTGGGGGCGTACCAAGAAACTTTAGGTGACTTGCATAATTTATTTGGTGATACCAATGTTGTCAGTGTGCGTTTAAATGACGATGGCAGTTTCGATTTTGTTAAAGAAATTCACGGTGATACTATTTCCGATGTTCTAAGCTACGTTGAATATGATCCTAAAGACATGTACGTAGCGTATCGAAATACCGCAGAGCGAGCTGTGAAAGAAGGGCGTATTACCGCCCGTGAAAGACAAGAAATTTTGAAAACCTTTTATGCAAGCATGCAAGGTTATACCTATTACGAACGAGATGAATAGTTCGGCTTCTTAGAAAGGTGCTTCAATCAGTTCTCGGGGGGGGAATTATATGTCTTCCTTCAACGACTCATACTAACGACTAAATTATTCGCTTTAAGCATGATCTGCCGATCATAACGCCTGTTCTGGCATCCTTGGAACTGCATTTTCTTGATTGTTATTGACAATCTTCTCTTACTTATAGATAGTAATGATTCTCAATTGCGTTTATGGATTTTGAGCAAAAAAAATATCGACGTTCAATCGATATATTATACGGTGAGTGAAAAAGTAGAATCAATTTCTGGAAGTAATAAGGATGAGAAATAAAGGATGAGGATTGTTCAGCTGGATTTAATTCGTGGTATTGCTTTACTTGGTATTTTTGCAATTAACATTACATTGTTTGCTTATTCAGAGACGGGTCAAATAGAATTTTATAGCCAATTAGGAGAGTATTTTCCTACGATGGAAAATGGTCTTGGGTCATTTTTATATGGCCACTTAATGCTTACCATTTATACGATTGTTCAAGTGTTTTTTTCACAGAAAATGATGACGCTATTCTCGTTTCTTTTTGGTGCCAGCATTATTTTAATTACAGAGAAACTGGATCAAAAAGGAATAAACTCTTTAAGTATTTTTTACCGACGTAATTTCTGGTTAATGATTCTTGGTGTATTGCACCTTCTTGTCTGGTATGGCGATATATTGTTTGTCTATGCAGTGTCTGGCTTTCTACTGTATCCACTCAGAAGGCTTAACGCTAGAACACTAATTTTCCTCAGTGTCCCTTTATACTTTATTTGTATTTTGTATGTAGGGCCTGCACTAAGCGCACACTATTACGACAGCAGCATTGCCGCTACTATTTCGAGTTTAAGTTTTGAACATTTAAAACTCATTAAATATTTCACGCTTTCTTTGGCCAATATGTTAATTGGTATGGCCTTGTATAAGGTTGGTTATGTTTTAGGCAAATCATCCTTAAAAAGTTACCGTAACTGGGCTATCTGGGGGCTTGTTTTCGGACTGGCTTTGCAAGGTGCGGCATTATTTATGGGTACAGCTTATGGTATTTTTGTTGATCTGAACAACCTTGCTTCAATTCTTCAGGCACTGTCTTACATTGGTATTATTGTATTATGGAGCCAGTCGAATAAGCTTCCGTGGTTGCAAATGAGATTGCAGGCCATAGGTCGTGCGGCGTTGACACATTACCTGTTGCAAACCTTGATATCGGTATTGCTTTTCTATCCGTTGTTTTTAAATTTAAGATCATTAGAGCTGGATTTTCTGCAGCAATTTGGGGTGGTAATTGGAGTTTGGGGATTGCAACTATGTATAGGGTCGATATTGATGGATAAACTTAAATTTGGCCCAGTGGAATGGTTATGGCGAAGCTTATATTATTGGCAGCGCCAACCGTTTCGTCGCTAATCAATTTTACGCGGGGCTGTGAGATTAATTAGAATCTTCAGCCATCGCGTCTTGTTTTTTTATGACCTTGTGCTTATCTTCAGATTGCCCCATTTTCCAGTAGCTGCTGATATACAGTTGATCGCGAGAAACTTGTTTATCTTTTTTAAAGTAGGTGCGTAATAAACGCATATTGCTGAATTCACAAGCGGCCCAAATAGAAGGGATTCCAGGTAACCAAGGCCGTGTTTTGACCGCATCGCTTAGCACTGTGTTGTTAGTATCTGGGTGCGAATTAATCACCCATAAAATATTGATACCTTCAGGTTTCTTCAGTGATTGCTGATCCTGCTCAGAATTAATTTCAATAACCGCATGGCCTTTTGCATCAGCCGGTAATTGTTCCAGCTGGTAACTGATCGCTGGTAAAGCCGTCATATCACCGGCGAAGAAAAACCAATCTGCTTCTAAAGAAACAATTTTGACCCTGCCAGGACCAAGTATTTGTATGCTATCTCCGGGCTTAGTCATAGCAGCCCAACTCGATGCTGGCCCAGAATCATTCCCCTGCTCACCGTGTAATACCAAGTCTATATCAAGTGACAAGTCATGCAGCGAGAACTTGCGTATTGTGTATGTACGCATGATAACTTTGGCAGTTTTTTCAACCGGAAATAGAAGTTTTATATAGCTGCCTTCATAACCTGTTGGAAATTCCGCTAAGTCTTTTCCTTGCAAAGTGATACGCTGCATATTTGGACTGATACGTTGGCTTTGGTTTACTGTTAAGCGATAAGGCAGATCTCTGGACATGAATAATAACCTTTAAAACATTATGACGAAGCGTGGGAAAGCTCGGATGTTTCTTATCTAGGGAGATCAGTCATCACGATAAATTTTCATCAGGTCCTGATAATGATCAATACGACGATCGCGCATAAATGGCCAGATACGGCGTACATTTTCGCTGTGATTTAAATCCACATCGGCGAAAAGAATTTCTTCTTTGTCTTCACTGGCCACGGCTAAAAACTCACCCTGAGGTCCAGTAATAAAACTGTGTCCCCAAAAATTGATGCCGGGCCCCGCTTTGTTTATTTCGCCATTTGGCCCTGGATCCACTTCATGACCTACTCGGTTACAGCTAAGTACAGGGACGCCGTTCGCCACAGCGTGGGCGCGCTGACTGATTACCCAAGCATCAAGTTGGCGCTTCTGCTCTGCGGCATCGTCGCGAGGGTCCCAACCAATGGCTGTTGGATAAATTAATACTTCTGCTCCCGCTAATGCCATTAAGCGAGCCGCTTCCGGAAACCATTGATCCCAACAAACCAGCACGCCTAATTTACCCACGCGGGTTTGAATCGGCTCGAAGCCGATATCTCCAGGAGTGAAATAAAATTTCTCGTAAAAGCCAGGGTCATCTGGGATATGCATCTTGCGATACTTGCCGGCAATACTGCCATCTGCATCCAATACTACGGCAGTATTGTGGTATAAACCTGCAGCACGCTTTTCGAACAGCGATGCAACTATAACCACATTAAGTGATTTCGCTAATTCCCCTAAGGTGTTGGTAGATGGGCCGGGAATGGACTCTGCCAAATCGAAAGCATCAACCTCTTCTTGCTGGCAAAAATACAACGAACGGTGCAGTTCTTGTAATACAATCAGCTTTGCTCCTGCCTCGGCTGCTTGACGGATAGCATTTAAGCTGTCGGTAAAATTCTTGTTTAAATCAGCCGATTTACTTTGTTGAACTAACGCTGTTTTAAGTGTCGTTGTCATAATAAGAATCCCTGGGGTAACTGCATGCTGATGCAATGTAAACTGCCAAATTGTTGGATAAGTGGCAGACAATCTACGGTAATAATGTCGTGCTGCGGAAATACTTTTTCAATTTGAGTTAAAGCTCGGTTATCCATTTCTGATTGGCGATATGTTGGCAGTAGTACTGCACCATTAATTATTAGAAAGTTAGCATAAGTGGCGGGTAGACGCTCACCTTCTTGGTTAAAGCAAGCAATCGGCATGGGCAATGGAATTAAATTGAATGCCTCGTTATCGCAGGTACGCAGAGCTTTAAGCTCTTGTTCCATTTTATTTAATTCATCAAAGTGTTCGTCATTCTCATCAGAACACTGCACATACGTTATGGTGTTATGTGGAGCAAGCCGAGCCAAGGTATCGATATGGGAATCGGTATCATCCCCCGCTAAATAACCATGTTTTAACCACAGTACTTTTTGGCATTGTAAGCGCTGTTTAAGTTCAAACTCAATTTTCTCACGAGAGTATTTAGGGTTGCGATTTGGGTTTAGTAAACATTGCTCTGTGGTTAATAAGTGGCCATTATCATCAACTTCAATACCACCGCCTTCCAGAACTAGATCAACGGCTTCATATGAAGCTTGTATTGTTGGCTGCTTTAATAAGCTTTTATTAATCGCATTATCCAGCGAAGACTCGTATTTATTGCCCCAGCCATTAAAAACAAAATCCAATAACTGGGTATGTTTTTGTTCATTGACGAGTGTGATTGGGCCATGATCCCTTGCCCAAGTATCGTTGCAGGGAATGACAAAGGTATAGAGCTGGTCATGATTTAAAAGTGCTTGAATATGGGTTTGAACTACCTTGTTATGGCAGATTACTACTAAAGACTGGCGCTTTAATATCTGGCTGGCAATTTCAATGTATACGGGCTCTACTTCATTCAGGTAGGGAGCCCAGTCGGTATCTGCATGGGGCCAAGTCAGCATCACAGCATCTTGTGGATACCATTCTGGCGGTAAGCGGAAAGTCATAATAACACCCTTGATGCTGAGCTATTGTTTATTCTGATTAGGTTTAAATCTAACCCAACCAGTTGATAGGAAGTGAGTCAGTATATAGAGGGCTAGCAAAGTCACCAAGAAGCCTGTTCCACTTAGAGTACGGAAGCCAAAATACATGAGCCCCCAGCCAATTAATAACCAATGAACAACGTATATGGTTGTAATGTGCTTGCTCCACAAGTACCAAAAGTCGAATACCGGATTGTGAGGTACTTTTTCGACAATCACATGAAATAAGAAAATTGTAAGAGCGGTGAATCCACTGATCGCAATAACGGCACCGGGACCAGCGCGCATGGAATCTCCGCTATGATAATCAACATTGGTAAAGATAATAGAAATACCCGCTAATGTGGCCGCGAGACTAAACCAGGCAGACTTCTTTAAAAAGCCATTTAAATCATCAGCATGCTTCATCCAGTGGCCAAATGCCATACCCGAAATGGCATAAGCTAACCATGGAAGCTGTGGAAAGAAAGCACCTTCCGCAATATTTCCTGCAAGCAGCTTAAGTATTTCATTGGCGAAAACATTCCCTGTATGAGTGTCCCAGGCGTAGGGCGAAACGAAAGCAAGGCCAAGTGCGATGGCCAGCCAATATTTTGGATTAGGCAGGTAGTGACGTATCAGGCTACAGATAATAAAGGCAATGCCCGCAAATTGTAGAATATCAACCACTAACAATTCATAGATTGGATTGCCGTCTCCTAATTCCTCTTGAGTGACTAGGCCGAATTCCAATGAAAGCCACATAGGAAGTGAGCTGCGGAAGAAATTCAGAGCATAGCCTGCTAAAAATAATAATAAGCCTCTTTTAATCGACAGTGATAAATTTTTGCTTCCAGCTAAAGCGATAAAGATTCCCATTAAAAAGACGAAGCAGCAAACACTTCCGAGTAATACTTCATGGGTCATTTCTACTTGGTATTCGAGTCCGTGCACACAACCTAATATTAGGGCATAGCCGATGACGAAAAGAATTAATATGCGTTTGAGATTCTGGGTACCGGTTGCTTTTGGCGTTAATAGAATGAGTACGGATGATAAATAAATCGTTGCTGCGATCCAGATCGTTAGCAATTCAAATGATAAGCCGATTGGGCTTTCGGTAAAGTCGGCAGTCCCATAAAAATAAAAAAAATGTACCAAAGGCATAAACATGACACAAATTCCTCGATAGAAATCTAAGACTTTGATTCTTGATTGGCTAGTATCCAGCACTTGGGGATTTCGTGGCAGGGAAGCATTCATGGTTTTATCCTCATTAATTAGAAAAAGTTATTAAGTTGGAAAATATGTGAGCAGGGTAGGCGTAACCTGTTCATTATTAAAATCTCAGACATCTCTTCATTTCTTAATGGCCCTGTCAGTAAAGGCGGCGGATTATGTCACGAATAATAATGATTATCAATTGCAAGTGGGTTGAGGGGGGTACTGAAAATAATTAAATTAATTTTGTTTATTATCTAGTAAATCTAAATGCTAACCATTATCATTCGCTCATAGGGTGGCAGGTTGGATTGCATGGATTGTGTGGCCACCCTTGTCCCGTTAATACTTTCTTAAAGCCTTGCAGTGGATGATAGGTGTAGAAACTTGAACTGGTAATAATGTGAATACAGATCAGCGAATTGAGTGGAGTATCGGGCAAGCAAAAGATACCTACGGCATAAAAAAATGGGGCAATGGTTATTTTGACATCAGTCCTGAAGGTGAAGTAGTCATCAAGAACCCTAAGGGGGATTCTTCTTCAGGGCTTTCTTTGATGGACGTTATCGAAGGCTTGCGAGATCGCGACTTGCACATGCCAGCGCTACTGCGTATTGAAAATATAATCGATCACAGTATTAGTAATCTAAATGAGACTTTTGGAAATATCATAAAGCGATTGGGCTATCAGGGTTCGTATCGTGGTGTATTTCCAATTAAAGTTAACCAGCAAGCGCAAATTGTTGAGGAAGTGGCTCAGTTTGGTGAGCGTTATGATTATGGTTTTGAGGTAGGTAGCAAGCCTGAAATGATCGCCGCATTATCAACTCTCGATAATAGCAGTGATCAGATGTTGATTTGCAATGGCTACAAAGATCAGGAGTTTATTGATCTAGCTTTGCAAGCCGTTAGGTTAGGTACTCGTTGCTTTGTAGTCATCGAGGCCCTATCAGAATTACCGATTATTATTGAGCGTAGTATGGCTTTAGGTATTGAGCCTTTGATTGGTGTTCGAGCAAAAATGACCTCTAAAGTGAGTGGTCATTGGAACTCAACCAGCGGTGATCGCAGTGTCTTTGGTTTGTCAGCCAGTCAAATAATTCAAGTTGTTGATGTGCTAAGAGATAATGATATGTTGCATTGTCTGCAATTGTTGCATTGTCATCTCGGCTCTCAAATACCAAATATTCGCGATATTCGCGGTGGCGTCAACGAAGCTTGTCGTTATTACGCCGACTTGTGTAACGAAGGTGCCGCGATGAATTTTATCGATCTGGGCGGTGGTTTAGCAGTTGATTACACTGGGGCGCATTCACAAGAAAGCCAAAGCCGAAACTATTCCTTAGATGAATATTGTGAAGACGTGGTTGAAACCATTATGTCGACACTCGACGGTTATGGCATCAGTCATCCTACTATTGTTACTGAATCCGGTCGTGCCACTGTCGCGTATTCGTCGATATTATTGTTTAACATCTTGGACGTAACGCGTTTTGAGCCTATCGAGATACAGCAGTCCGATAATTCAGGGCATGAGTTACTCGATAATATGCGCAGTATCTTTGAGTATTTGAAACCGGCTAGGCTACAGGAGTGTTTTAATGATGCGCATTATTACCGTGATGAAGTTCGTGAGTTATTTAAGCGCGGTCAGATAGGATTGCGTACTCGCGCTGAAGCTGAAAATCTATTTCTACATGTACTGCGGGATATTAAATCTTTGTTGCTAGAAATGGACCAAATCCCTAAAGAGCTAGAAGGGTTCGATGAATCTCTGGCGGATATTTATTATGGAAATTTTAGTCTGTTTCAATCATTACCGGATAGCTGGGCCATTGATCAAATGTTCCCTGTCATGCCAGTGCATCGATTAAATGAAGCCCCAGATCGTCGTGCTGTCTTAGCGGACATTACGTGTGATTGTGATGGGAAAATAGATCGATTCATTTCCACCGATCGCGAATTTGATACTACCTTGCCTGTGCATTCTTTGAAGGAAAGCGAAGAGTATTATATGGGAGTGTTCTTAGTCGGTGCTTATCAAGAGACCCTTGGGGACTTACACAATTTGTTTGGTGATACCAATGTTGCCAGCATTCGTTTACGTGAAGACGGTGGCTATGAATTCGTCAAAGAAATTCATGGTGATACCATTGAGGATGTTTTGGGTTATGTGGAGTACCAGCCTTGGGAAATGAAGTTGCGCTACCGAAATAAATTAGAGGGCGCCGTGAACGAGGGGCGTATTAGTGCCCGTGAACGCCAGCAAATGATGAATACGTTCAACGCTAGCATGCAAGGCTATACCTATTACGAAAAAGACCATTTACTGTAAATGTGCAGATGACTAGCTCACTCCTCCCTAATTCAAAGGTTCAGCTGAACTATGCGTCCCTTGAGCTTTTATGTAATAAAAGTTTTTCGGCTGAAGTTTTCGGCTGGCTTGATGCAGAGGAGCGAATTCGCTTCGACCGTTTTGTCTGTAAGCAGCAGGCTCATCAGTTCTTGTTAGCTAGAGCCTTGTTGCGCAGTCAATTATCAAAACGAGTACCGACTATATTGCCTAGGGAGTGGGTCTTTTCCATTGATGAATATGGCAAACCCAGATTGGCTGATGAGTTCACGTATCTAAACCTTCATTTCAATTTATCACACAGTGAAGGTCTAGTTGTCTTGGCGTTAGGAGAGGGGGTGAATCTCGGGATTGATGTTGAATGCACACATCGTCCGGTATTTAGCATGGCGCTGGCTAAGCGCTATTTTTCAGAAAGCGAATTGGCCGATCTTATGAGATTGACTGAGCAGTCGCAAATTAAGCACATTGCCCAACTGTGGACACTAAAAGAATCCTATCTAAAAACCAATGGTTTAGGTGTCAGGGTGCCTCTTACTAAATTGGAATTTTATTTTAAAGGAGGTGATGGTCTGGAGGTGGGAATATCGTCTGCTTGGGTTAAGCCTTTACCTGCAAAAGAGCGAAGCTATATCGGTTTATTTAACGTACTTTGTTTAGGGGTGGAATACAGCTTGGCGTTAACGGTAGAGTTTAATAAAAAAAATGATGTTTCTGTTGTTGCTGTTGATGAATGGACTGGATTGGATAACCAGCTTGTAGGATTGCAGTGCGAGCTGTTAAGAAAGAATGAGCTTAAGGCTTAGTTTAAATTATATTTTTTGAAATCGTTATAAAAATTGTTAAGAGATATTATGAGTAAAAATACATCCAATACTTCTCCAGAAAGTGGACCTATCATAGCCACTTTTTTTCGTTTTGTTATTCCTTCGACATTAAGTTTACTGGCAATCTCTACCGCCAGTATTGTGGATGGTTTCTTTATTGGTAATTATTTAGGTGCTGATGCGCTAGCTGCGGTTAACCTGTTGATGCCGTACTTTGCATTATTGTTTGGTATCGCCTTGATGTTCGCGGTCGGTGGTTCAGTCAAAGCCAGTATTCATATCGGCGAGAAACAATATGCTTCAGCATCCTCTTTATTTAGTCAGATTTTCTTTGTGGTACTGGCGATGGTGATATTAGCCGTCCCCTTGTCTCTTATATTCAGCAATTACCTATTTGCTGCTCTGGGAGCGGATTCTTCGATTTACCCTTTGATGCAAAGCTATTTTGAAATCTTTTGTTTCGTAACGATTGTGCAATTGGCTTGCTTAGTAATGTACTATTTCATTCGTGCTGATAATCGGCCAGAGTTGGGTATGCGTGCATTAATGCTGGGTGCCTTAATTAATATTGCCCTTGATGCGCTCTTCATTGGTAAGCTAGGTTGGGGGGTTGAAGGGGCGGCCTGGGCGACGTTAATTGCTCAGGTAATACAGCTGCTTTATATCTCAAGCTACTTTTTTTCAGGTCGAAATAATCTCAAATTATACTGGCCTGCTTTTAATTTTAAAGAATTGGGCTATAGCGCCTTTAACGGCTTTTCTGAATTTATTAATGAATTTTCAATTGGTTTAGTGATTCTGGTTTTTCACTGGGTTATTAGTAGGCAAAGTGGGGTGGAGGGAATTGCCGCATTCAGTGTGGTGAATTATCTCATTTATATTAGCCTAATGGTGTATTACGGCATTATTGACGCTATGCATGTTTTATTAGGGCAAAATTTTGGAGCTCAGCGCATTGATCGGGTTAAGGCATTTATGCGTATCGCTGCAGTATCGATAGCGACCTTGAGTATTGTGCTGGTGGCCATGCTGCATCTTTTTGAAAGTACAATTGTTGGTCTTTTTCTTGAGGATGATGCGAAGCAGGCTCAGCAATTAGCTCAGAACTTTTTACATATTGTCTGGCCGATCTTTTTGTTTAACGGTTTTAATGTGCTTATTTGTGCATACCTTACCTCAGCTGAGCAGGCACTTCATTCGAGTATTATTGCTATGTTACGCTCATTAATTCTACCCATAAGTTTTGTATTGTTACTCAGTTTTTTGCTTCCTGGTATTGGTTTTTTATACGCAGTCCCTGTAGCGGAAGCCTTTGCATTTCTATTTGCTGTGATCTTCTTCATAAATTATCGACCAGCATTACTGCTTAAAAAATCCATTGGATAATATTTTATTAGCGCTATCGGCTTATTAACGATAGCGCCACTTATTTTGTATTAAGCCTAAAAATAATCTCTAAATTCAGCCCTTTACTATTAGTTCTACCTTCTTATTTTCAGATCTATTCCTTATTTAAATAGTTCTAATTGATAATCTTAGGGTAAATGCGAAATAAAATGAGAATCAATCGTATTTAGTGTGTATACTGCGAATCAAATGGAAATAAGTGAGCTAGGGTTCATATGAAATTTGCAGCAAACGATATTGCTGAGTACGCATCTTTTCACGCTTTTATTAATGCCTATCTGCGTGAAATTGACGCTGGAGTTTGGCGCAGTAAAAGCCAGTTTTTGGTGTTATCGGATTTTCCTTATGAGTTAGAAGGAGATCACGTTATAGAGCTGCGTTTACCTGAAAATCAGCTACGGATCGTTATGGATGTGGCTTATCAATCTACAGTCGGTCGCCATCATTTTCATGCCGTGTATGTGTGTACCGAACTCTGTAAAGGATCTGCTGCTAAAGAATTTTCTAACTCTTGGCAGCCTGCGGATATTATCTACTTGCTGATTGCTTTAGTGCGAGAGATTTATCAACAACAGAATGATATCAGTATTACTCGTGGTGACTTATCAGACTCAATAAGAATAAACGAAGTTGAATTATTAAGTCGCCTGTTAGGCAGCTATCAGACCATGACACACTTTCTGAATCAGCGAACAGGTGATGCTGCATTAAGAAGCCTTGATTTTATAAATTCTGAACAATCTATTTTATACGGACATTGGTTGCATCCAACACCAAAGAGTCAGCAGGGAATTGCATTTTGGCAGCAAGCGGTTTATTCCCCTGAGCTATGCGGTCGCTTTAAATTACATTATTTTTCTGTGGATAAATCCCTGATTAAAGAGGGCTCTTCTTTAGCACAAAGTACCAGTGAAATTATAGTATCTGAAGTTAGCCGTTACGATTCAATAGCGCTAGCTGATGATCAAGTTTTAATTCCGGTTCACCCATTGCAAGCGCCTAATCTGTTATTAGAAGAATGGGTAAAGAATCTGATTGCAGAAGGTCGTTTGAACTATCTTGGAGAAATGGGCGGTAATTATACCGCCACGTCTTCTGTTCGAACGGTTGCGAGTGAAGCTTCAGACTGGATGGTAAAGCTTTCTATTCCAGTGAAGATAACTAATTCATTGCGTACAAATAAACGACGTGAATTAGAAGATGGAATGGTTATTGAGCGCTACCTGAAACACATTGGTTTCTTGGCTAATCATCCACAATTCAAAGTCGTGGATGACCCTGCGTATATCACCATCAATCATCCTGAAGATCCTCAATTGGATTCAGGCTTTGAAGTCGTTTTACGTCGTAATTTATTTACCGAGGAGAAAGGTCAGGGCATATGTTCAATCCTCACCCTGGTTCAAGACCCTATCCCAAATGCCGATGGCACCGCAGGCACAAGTCTACTGAATAACATTATTCTAGATCTGGCTAAGACAGAGAGTCGCGTTCTCGATAAGGTGGCTATCGACTGGTTCGACCGTTATTGGAGCTGTGCGATTGAATCGATACTGTCATTGTATGACAGCTATGGCATTGCATTGGAAGCCCATCAACAGAACAGCTTATTAGATGTGTCTGCAGGTTATCCAAGCAGCTATTACTACCGAGACAATCAGGGCTTTTATTTGTCCGAACACTTTGAAGCTGAACTTGCGGAAGTCGGTCAAGAGTTAAATCTTACCAATATCTTTTATAACGATGACAAGATTTTTACCGCCATCTCCTACTACGTATTTGTAAATCAGTTATTCGCCGTGATTTATCGTTTAGGGGCGGATGGCCTAATCGACGAAGACACCTTAGTAGAGCGTAGTCGCCAACACTTATTGTCATTGCAGAAAACTATGCAGGGTGTGGGTAAGGATTTTATTACTTACATACTTAGTAGTGAACGATTGGATTACAAAACCAATCTCTTAGCTCGAGTTAATAATATTGATGAATTGCAGGAAGGCATGGAGCACGCAGTTTATTCAACCATCGTGAATCCATTATTTTTAATGCCGGAATCAGAGCAGAAGAAAAATCTAATTAAAGACGAAGGTGAATGTCGTGCAGTCTATGGTTAATCTGAATAAAAATACAATTTTGTCAAAAATAGCTGAGCAGTTTTGTGCGGAACATGCCCAATATATAGAAAGCCCTGATGTTGCTGATAGTGAAGAGCAGCGAGTGGTGCGTCAGTTTGTTGATGCACTGTTATACGAAGAAATTATAGAGTTTACTTCAGTCAGCCGATTTGAAGAGCAAGTTGAATTTATCTCTGAATATAGCCGCTATGATGCGGTATTTGACAGTATTTATGCTTTCAAAATGGGTGGTCAGCAGTTTAGATGCTTAGGCGCGCGCCGTATTTTTGAGCGCATTCGCATTGCCGATGGTTCTGTGCACATCTTTGATAAAGAAAGCAGTGGATCGATTAAAGGCAGTTACCGTGAATGCCGTATAGAAGAGCTCATTTGTCATTTAGATACTGCTTCAGAAACAAAAACTAGGTTGCTAGGCGAGTTAATGCAGACCATCGCCTTGTGCCGATGGAATACGCGTTATTTAGAGCACCATAAAAAACCAAGACGCGAGCTAAACTTTGCTCAGTTGGAATCGGCTATTACCGAAGGTCATCTGTATCACCCCAGTTTTAAAGCCAGAACCGGCTTCACGCTTCAAAACCATATTCAATATGGCCCAGAGGCTGGAAAAACATTTCAGTTTCAATGGTTAGCGATTCAATCACAGCATGTCGATCATACCTTGCCAACGGCAGCCATTGATTTCTGGATTGAAGAACTAGGAGAAGAGCCTTTTTCTATTTTGACCAAACGTCTGGAAGCACTGGGTAACAATTGGCTGTCTTATTCACTCGTACCCATTCATCCATGGCAGATCGATGCCATTCAGGGTCATGGTTTAGCGTCTGCCATTGCTTGTGGCGATATTATTGAACTGGGCACTGCGGGGGATTTTTATCAGGCAACTCAATCATTGCGTACGTTAGTGAATGTCAGTCATCCTGAAAAAGCGAATGTCAAAATTCCTTTGAACCTAGTGAGTACATCTTCCCACCGTAATTTGCAGGATCATTTTGTCTGTACAGCTCCAGCGATTTCAACTTGGTTGCAAGAAGTTGTCGTTAGAGATGAGTACTTACAGCGAGAAGGCACGCTGCTGTTACTAAGTGAGTATGCCGGTTTACTTTATAAACCAGAAGATGAAGTAAAAGCCAAAGCAATGGATGGCCTGGTTGGTGCGATTTTCCGCGAAAGTGTTGTGGATAAACTACTACCGGGTGAAGCCGCGATTCCTTTTACCGCGCTCATGTTAGTTGAATCAGATAACCGTCCGTTTATTGCTGATTGGTTAGATCGATATGGAGTTGATGCTTGGGTTAATCGTTTATTAGAGGTCATGTTGATCCCTATCTGGCACATGCTGGTTCATAACGGCATCGCCTTTGAAGCTCATTGTCAGAATTTAATTCTAACCCACAAAGACGGCTGGCCTCATCGCATTGTACTGCGCGATTTTCATGAAGATATGGAATACGTAGAAGACTATCTAAAGTTTCCTCAGCATCTGCCAAAACTGGCTGAAACAGATCCATATTTTGAAACCATTCCGTTAGATGAGGGTTTCAGCATGTCGGACATTGACGAGTTACGTGAACTCTATATGGACACCGTTTACGTGCTCAATTTAGCCGACTTGTCTTTCTTATTAGAGCGTTATCACGATTACTCAGAAGCACAATTTTGGAATCAAGTGCGCAATCAACTCAATGATTATCGTCAATCAGGTATTACCGATCCTGCGCGTATTGACAGTATTGGAGCAGAAAACCCCAGCATTATTGTTGAATCACTACTGAAGAAAAAAATTCTCAATGGCGGCACCTTAGATTATTTCGAACACACAGTAAGCAACCCTTTAGCCGCTGAGTTTGATAAGAGCGATGAAGAAAAAAGTGACACCAAACTGAACCCCGAGCAGTTAATTAAAAGCGAGTTAATGAAAGGCTAAATATGATTTACCTTAATGATCAACATTTCGATAAAAACTATTTTGAGCAGTGTTACCAACAGTTCAAGCAGCATAACGTATTAGGAAGCTGTCAGGGTAAGCGCATTACAGCTTGTATCAGTGATGCTGCCCTGTGGATTGCATTATGTCTTTATGCTCGTGATCACGGAATATCTGTCTTCCCTTTGCCGGCTGGTACTCCAGAAGAAGCATTGCGCCGCCGAGCAAAACTCAGCGCTAGTCATTACCAAGTAATGGCCGATTCAATGGAAGAGCTGCTAGCAAAAATTGAACAGATCAGTGATCACGAAAATGATATCGAGCCTGTATTAGTACAAATGAGTTCAGGTACAACCGGTGAGCCAAAGTGTATTGATCGTACCTGGGTTAGCATTGATATCGAATTACACAATTATATTGAGCACTTTACGGATCTAGCGCAGATGACCGCGGTCGTTGCCTGTCCGGTGAACCATTCTTATGGATTGATCTGCGGTATTTTAGCCAGTATCAAGCGTGGCTCAGAGCCGGTAATTATTACCAACTTCAATCCGAAATACATTATTAATAAAGTACGAGAAACAGCTTCTCCTATTTTATATTCATCTCCTGCATTGATTACGACTATCACTATGATGGTTAAAGCAGACCAGCCTATTCATGCCATCATGACTTCGGGCACGTTAATGCAAGCGACCTGGCTAGCACAAGCCGCGAATAAATGTGAAAAGTTATACCAACAGTATGGTTGTTCGGAAGTCGGTTGTATTGCCCTCGGGGGCGATATTAAGTCCATTCATGATCAGGGTGTGCCATTGCCACATCTAACGGTAACGTCTGGATCTTCGTCCGAAGCACTAGAAGAAATCATCGTGACTACAGAAAATAATACTCTGATTTCAACCCGTGACTTAGGTTTCTTAGATGGTAATAACCGCCTTCATTTTATTTCTCGCATCGATGAAATGATTAATGTTTCTGGGCTCAATGTTTACCCCGCTGAAGTTGAAAAAGTGGTTATGGAGATGCCAAGCATTAGCGATGCAGTGGTATTCAAAAAGAGCCACGCGTTTGGCAATGATCAAGTGTGTTTGCAGTTTGTTGCAGATCAAGAAATTGCTGACGACAAGATCCGCAGCTGGTGCAGTCAATATCTGAACAAATATCAAGTGCCGATTCAAATTACTCAAGTTGAAAATATTGAGCGCTTACCTAACGGAAAGGTGAGTCGCAAGGCTCTGGCATTAGCATAAAGCGATGTTGGCATAAACGATAAAATCTTAAAAGAAAAACGATTACTTAGATTGATAACATTATGATGACAAAAGAACAGATTGTTGAATCCATATTTACAGTATTAAGCGAGAACATGTCTCTGCCGAATATGGATAAGTTCCACAGCGATGCCCGTCTATTAGAAGATCTGGCATTAGATTCATCCATGGTTTTGCAAATGCTGATGTTGCTTGAAATCGAGCACGACATTGCGATGGATGAAAGCGCCTTAATGAATGAAGATTTTGAAACCGTGCGTGCAGTCGCCAAGACTTTATATCAGGGACAAAACTTGCCAACCCATGAAAAAGGTTTGGAGGTTTATGAAGACGTTAAGATCCACTGTGTCGCCAGTAACTTAGCTGAAATCGTAAAACGTTTTCCAGATCTAGATCATCGCATTTTGTACTTTGCCGTATCCGATGCCAGTGCCTGTATCAATGATCGTTTTGTACTGACTTATCACAACGAAAATATTAATCACGATATTTTCTTTAATTGGTACGAGCGCTTATATGGCATGCCGATTCAAGCTTGGTATGACAAGCAAGCGAGCAAAGAAAAGAATTTAGCAATGCTAGAGTCTTTAGTGAAAAACAGAGAGCAAGGCCAACATATTTTAGTGATGTTGGATATGTTTCATTTACCTGAGCGGGAAAATGAATTCAACAAAGACCCTTTCCCACATTATGTCATGTTGGGGCCAACCAATAATCCTGACCTTTGGTTTATGTATGACCCTGATTACCGTTGGGAAGGTGTGTTTAAAAAAGATCGAATTTTAAATGCCGTAGCTCAACCAACAGTATCTGGTGGTTATGTGTTTTCTGAGCAGGGTGCTCGCCCGACACCCGCTGAAGAAGTCAATGCATTCTTTGATGCCTCCGTCGTTCGAGACGCTAATCCGGTAACGGATATGATCCGTGCAATTATCAGTGCCCATATTAAAGGTGAAGATAAAAACGGTGAGCCGCTACCGATGGGAAATTTAATCAAGGCGGTAGAAGAAATCCCAGTTATGTCACCACGTAAATACGCTTACGAACATGGCTTTGCATTTTTCTGGCGCGAACTCGGTTTACCTGAACCAGAGTTTGATGATTGGTGTGATGTGATTGATGAATTAGCAAAAACTTACAAGCTAATTCAATTCAACGCCATGAAATTATCGATGACTAAAAAAGAGGCTTTTGCTGAAAAAATATTCCAGTTGCTGGATCAGCAAGACGAAAGAGAATTCAAACTTAAACACCGTTTAATTGAAGTGAAAGACATGTGGGCTGCGAGCAAACTCACTGCATCTGAAACTCAACCTTTAGAAGAGGCGCCGCTGTGAAATATTCCGTATGCACCATTTCTTTCCGACACCAATTGATTTCATTGGAGCGCATTGCCAATTGGGCAAAAGCGCATCAGTTTGACGCGATTGAACTGTGGGGAGTTCATGCTAAGAACTTATATCAGTCTTCTGATTTCACCCCAGAGAGTCTGGCTGAAAAAGGTTTGTCCGTTTCCATGGTCAGCGATTATCTACCTTTAGACGGAGACCTCGCCAGTTCACTAGAAGGTGCCAAATCGTTATGCACGATTACACGTTCTTGGGGGGCTAAAAAACTGCGTACTTTCTCGGGTAATAAACCCAGTGCAGGCATGGATGTAGCGGAGCGCGCTGCTTGTACACAGCGCTTGCGTGAATATTGCAAGGTAGCAGCGGATTTTGGCATCGATCTGATTGTTGAAACCCACCCGAATACATTAGCAGATACCTTGGAATCGACTCTCAAGTTGATTGAAGAAGTTAATCATCCAGCATTACGGATTAACTTTGATGTGATTCATGTTTGGGAAATGGGCAGTGATCCGATCTTTGCGCTTGATCAGCTCGCGCCTTTAATTCAGCACATGCATTTTAAAAATATTACTCAACGTCATCTTCTGGATGTTTTTAGCCCGGGTAATGTTTATGCACCCGCGGGTAGCCGTGTTGGTATGACACCTTTGTTTAAAGGTGAATATGATTTCAAACAGTTTCTAGCTTACCTGATGAAAGAGTCCAGTATCCCGTGGCAAAACATGGATGCCTCGTTGGAATGGTTTGGTCACGATGTGTTTGCGACACTGGATAATGATCGTAAAGCGCTAGCTAAACTGGAATCCGATTTTCTTCAGCAGTCCCAGCCAGAGCTAATGTTATGAAGATGAGCACACCTTATTATCTCATTGACGAAACCCGTATGTTAAAAGCGATGGAACGCATCGCTTATGTCAGTGAGCGTAGCGGCGCCAAGAGTGTTCTCGCCTTGAAATGTTTTTCCAGCTGGTGCGCCTTTGATTTTATGAAGGACTATATGGCAGGCACTACGAGCAGCAGCTTATATGAAGCGCGCTTAGGTCATGAAAAATTCGCCGGTGAAACTCATGGTTATAGCGTGGCTTTTAGTGACGATGAAATGCCTGAAATCGTTGAGTACTGCGACAAGGTTATTTTCAATTCGCTTAATCAATTAGAGCAATACAAAGCGCAGGTTCAAGAGAAGGATCGATCTATTGGCTTGAGGCTAAACCCAGAAGTAGGTCATTCCGAATACGGTTTAAGTAATACGGTTGCAAAATATTCTCGCTTAGGTGTTCGCTACGACTTATTGCCTGACAAGATTACTGATGTCATCGATGGCGCGATGTTTCATATGAATTGTGAAAACGATGACTTTATCAGTCTTAGCCAGCAACTGGATGCCATCGAACATCGTTTCGCTACGATTTTACCTAACTTGAGCTGGTTGAGTTTAGGCGGTGGTGTTGCCTTTACCAGTGACGGTTATCCATTGGATGCTTTATGTGAACGCTTAAAGTTATTGGCGAATAGGTACGACCTACAAGTTTACCTAGAGCCCGGCGAAGCATCAGTAACTCAATCAACGTCTCTTGTGGTGAAGGTATTAGACAAGGTTGAAAACAAATTACCAACCTTGATCGTCGATGCAGGTGTTGAAACACATTTATTGGATGTCTTGGTCTATCAGTTTTTGCCTGATTTAGAAGGCGCTGAAGAAATTTCCGAAGACGATATTGATGAAGCACTTCGAGAGGGCAAGTCTGTTTATCGAGTGAGTGGCCGTACCTGTTTGGCCGGTGATGTATTCGGAACCTATGTGTTTGATCGAAATATTGAAATTGGCGATGAGTTGAAATTCACCGATGTGGCGGGTTATTCCATGGTGAAGAAAAACTTCTTTAATGGCATCAAGATGCCAGCCATTTGCCATAAAAATATTGATGGAGAAACCCGCGTCATTCGCGAGTTTGATTACGAAGATTTTCGAGACTTCTTATCTTGATTATTAGTCTTAGCTTTTTTCTTATTTTTTGTTTTAAACTTTTTTTGGGGAATATGTTATGAAAAAGAACGTACTCATTATTGGAGCTGGCGCAGTAGGCGCAGTCGTTGCTCATAAGTGTGCACAAAGTAGCGATGTATTTGCATCAGTGTGTTTAGCATCTAAAAATGTTGCTAAGTGTGATGCCATAATCGATTCAGTGAATAAAAAGAATCATCAAGCGGTAGAAGGCTTTCAATTTTATAGCCGTGAAGTTAATGCCGATAATACCGATGACTTGGTTGATTTAATTCGATCAACCGAAAGCCAGATCGTTATCAACGTCTGCACTGTATTCGTAAACATGAATATTCTTGATGCTTGTTTAGAAACCGGAGCGGCTTATATCGATACTGCGGTTCATGAAGATTACAGCGTGATGAATGCTCCGTATCCATGGTATGCCAATTACGAATGGAAAAAGCGCGAGCTGTGCAAAGAAAAGGGTGTAACGGCTATTCTAGGCAGTGGTTTTGATCCAGGTGTTGTCAACGCTTATTGCGCTTACGCACAAAAGCACGAATTCGACTCCATCGAAAGCATCGATATTATGGATGTGAACGATGGCGATCATGGCCATTATTTCTCTACTAATTTCGACCCTGAAATTAACCTGCGTGAAATCATTGAAGATGCGGGTTGTTTAGAAGATGGCCAATGGCGTACTTATCCACACCACAGCCGTTCGATGAAATACGATTTCCCTGAAGTTGGTGAGCACAAGTTGTATCTGATGGGACACGATGAAGTACACTCGTTATCTCAGAATATTCCAGGTGTTGAAACGGTTCGCTTCTGGATGGGGTTCGGTGATCATTACTTAAATTGCTTAGAAGTATTTGAGAAAGTGGGCTTATTGAATCACGAAACAGTGACCACCAATAACGGCGATAAAGTTGTGCCGTTGCATACCTTGAAAGCCTGCTTGCCAGATCCTGCTAGTCTAGCGCCTAGATACAAGGGAAAGACCTGTATTGGCACCTTGATTAAAGGTAAGCGCGATGGCCAAGATAAAGAGCTGCTTGTCTATAATATCTGTGATCACGAAGTGACTTATGCGGATATTGATTCTCAAGCCATCGCATTCACGGCGGGTGTGCCTCCGGTTGCTGCTGCTAAGCTGATTGCCAGTGGTGAATGGGATGTTAAAGGCATGGTCAACGTGGAAGAGCTAGATCCTATCCCGTTCTTTGAGCGCCTAGCTGAAATGGGTATTTCTACAGAGGTTTGTGACTTAAGCGCTGACAATGATAGCCCAGCTAACAGAGTGTTATACGCTTAATCTTAAATAAGATAAAATGTCGGATAATAGAACACAGATTCATGATTTGAGTAGATAGGTCTGAGTAGGTAGATCTGAATAGGTAGATTTAGATAAATAGGTTTAACATGAAAAAAGTAATGATTATTGGCGCCGGTGGCGTTGGCCAAGTAGTTGTGCATAAATGTGCTCAGCTGCCTGAAGTATTCTCTGAAATTGTATTAGCAAGCCGTACAGAATCTAAGTGCATTGCCATTGCTAAGCAGGTTAAAGAAACTCATAACCGCGATATTGCGACAGCGCAAGTCGATGCGGATAATGTGCCAGAACTGGTTGCGCTATTGAACGTTGAACAGCCCTTCATGGTTATTAACGTAGCTTTGCCTTATCAAGACCTCACGATTATGGACGCGTGCTTAGAAGCGGGTGTTCATTATTTGGATACCGCTAACTATGAGCCATTAGATACTGCGAAGTTTGAGTATCACTGGCAGTGGGCGTATCAAGAAAAGTTTGAGAAAGCGGGCTTGATGGCGCTATTAGGGTCAGGCTTTGATCCGGGCGCGACCAATATGTTTACTGCGTATGCGGCGAAGCATTATTTTGATGAAATTCATTACCTAGACATCATCGATGTTAATGGTGGCGACCATGGCTACCCGTTTGCGACAAACTTTAATCCTGAGATTAATATTCGTGAAGTGACCGCAGAATGTCGCCATTGGGAAAACGGTGAATTTGTTGAAACACCAGCCATGTCGACTAAGCAAGAATTTACCTGTCCTGATGGTGTCGGTTCTTTTAATATTTACCGCATGTACCATGAAGAACTAGAGTCGCTAACCAAGCACTACCCAACGATTAAGCGTGCGCAATTCTGGATGAGCTTTGGTGATAGTTACCTTAAGCATCTAGAAGTTCTCCAGAATGTTGGCATGACGGGCATTGAGCCGATTGAGTTCAATGGCCAAAAGATTGTACCGATTCAATTGCTGAAAGAGCTATTGCCAGACCCATCAACTCTTGGCCCTCGTACTCACGGTAAGACTTGTATTGGTTGTGTAGTACGTGGCATTAAAGATGGCAAAGAAAAAACGGTTTACGTTTATAACATCAAAGATCACCAAGATTGTTATGGTGAAGTACAGTCGCAAGCCATTTCTTATACCACAGGTGTACCGGCCATGATCGGTGCCAAGATGATGGTAGAAGGTAAGTGGATGCAAGACGGTGTTTGGAATATCGAACAGATGGACCCAGATCCATTCATGGAAGGCATGAATAAATATGGTTTGCCGTTTAAGGTGATTGAAGAGCCTGGGTTTGAGTTAATTTAAGACGATTGGGAAGAATTGGTGATCGAATCACTTCCGCGGATCGACATTGAGTATATCCTTTTGCGACACGCCGTGAATACGTCGCTTCGCTCTCCCTGTAGGCTCGTAGATCCCTTCCATGGGATCTGACGGTCTTAAACGATACACTCAATATCGAACCGCGGAAGCTAACGCCTTTTTAGATTAAATATTTATATTCCTGCTGATAAAAGAGATTAACGTGAGTATTAATAGCAAAACCTTTTTTAATTTTGATCCTGTCCGCGTTCCAAGCCCTTGTTTTGTAGTGGACGAAGTAGCAATTGAGAATAACCTCAAAATTCTTAACCGAGTTCAGCAGGAATCCGGAGCAAAGGTTTTGCTGGCTTTGAAAGCGTTTTCCATGTTTTCACTCGCTCCTTTAATTAGCAAATATTTATCGGGTACTTGCTCCAGTGGATTACACGAAGCTTTATTGGGATATGAGGAATTTGGTGGCAATAAAAAAGGTAGTGACCATAGGGAGGTACACGTATTTTCTGCCGCCTTCACTGAACCTGATTTAGAAGAGTTATTAACTTTCAGTGATCACATCGTTTTCAATTCCTTTAATCAATGGCAACGATTTCAGCCATTAATCAAAAAAGCGAAAGCGCAGCGCCCAGCTTTAGATTTTGGCTTACGCATAAATCCAATGCACTCAGAAGGTGCTGCCGAGATTTACGACCCTTGTGCAGCGGGTTCTCGTTTAGGTATTCCATTCGATACCTTTAAGCAAAACGTACCAACTGCCGATGATTTAATCGCTACTGGTATCACAGGCTTACATTTTCATACTTTGTGCGAACAGCTATTTGAACCTCTGGACAGAACCCTAACCGCGGTAGAAGCACAATTTGGCGAATACCTTCATAAAGTGGACTGGGTAAACTTTGGTGGTGGCCATCATATAACTCATCCTGATTATGATGTGGATAAGTTAATCGCACGAGTAAAAGCCTTCCAACAAAAATACGATGTACAAGTTTATTTAGAACCTGGCGAAGCCATCGCTATTCATACCGGTGTGCTCGTGAGTGAAGTATTAGATCTAGGTTACAACCAAATGGATCTCGCAATACTTGATACCAGCGCAACCTGCCACATGCCCGATACCTTAGAAATGCCATACCGAGCAGAAGTGATCGATTTGGCATCTAAGAATGCAGCAGGGGAGAAGGGTGAAAAACAACATACCTATCGCCTTGGTGGTCAAACCTGCTTAGCCGGTGATGTGATGGGTGATTATAGCTTTGATCAAGCATTAGAGATTGGTCAGCGCTTAATGTTCGATGATATGAGCCATTATACTATGGTAAAAACCTCAACTTTCAATGGCATAGGCTTACCATCATTAGCGCTATGGAATTCTGAAACAGACGAAATAAAAGTTGTGAAAGAATTTGGCTATCAAGATTTTAAGCAGCGACTTTCTTAAGTTTATTCTTCTATGCTTTAATGGCTTTGATTATTATCGTTGATTAATAAAATCATAGTGAAGTTTGATATGCATAAGTTAACAAGAACATATTTGGTTTTCTGCTTAGCACTTTTTTTAAATGGTTGTGGCTCTTCGAATTTAGATCCGCTAGAAGCGGGTGATGTTATTCTAGCCTTTGGCGATAGTTTAACCGCTGGAGTCGGAGTGAATAAGAAAAATAGCTACCCTACCGTGCTGGCTAATTTGACTGGGCTTGAAGTAATCAATGCTGGTATATCGGGTGAAACCACTGCAGAGGGACTGCTTAGGCTTCCACAAGCAATAGAAGAGTATTCCCCCAGTTTAATGATATTGCTGGAAGGCGGAAATGATATTCTTAGAAATGCAGACGCTAACCAAATAAAAAATAATCTAGAAAAAATGATACAGATTGCTCAACAGGAGGGCATTCAAGTTGTGCTTATTGGCGTGCCTGAAAAGAGCTTGTTCTCAAATTCTGCTGCCCTCTACAGTGAACTGGCAGAGGAATATGACTTAGTTTTTGATTCAAGCCTAATTGGTGGTCTTATGCGCAGTCCTTCAAAGAAGTCAGATGCTGTTCATTTTAATAAACAAGGCTATTCCTTTATGGCTCAAGAAATACATGTACTTTTATCAGAAAATGGAGCTATAGATTAAGACCGTAGTGATGATCATAAACTAGCCAGAAACTGCAATCCCGAATACAATCCCGCCCTCACCTAGATACATATATCAGAAACATACAAACAGAATCATTAAAAATGATCAAAACGGGGATACCTAATACAATGATGAATTACTGTAAAATAGTACTGATCAGCGCTACAGTACTATTAACGGGTTGCGTTGAAGGCTTTGAAATACATCTCAAAGATGCCATCGAGCTTTATAAAGAACGTAAGGTTCAATACGCCGAACAGAGCGATGGAAAAACGAATGCCTTGTTCACCAAACTCATCACAACAGAAACCTTATTGCTGCCTGTTGCCGCAACATTCGATGCCCGTGCTGTGCCATATGTTAAAGACGGTGTAATGATCATCGCCAATGACTTTGTGCCGATGGAAGATAACTTAGGCTTTGATCATCCAATGGCACGAGCAGACGAGTTGTCACCAGAGCTGATCACTGAAGCCAAAGAAATATTGAGTGCTCTTAATAGCAGCAATAGCCACGATGCGTTTGCGATAACAGAAGCAGTGAATACAGCATTATTAGCTATCGATGACTTTGAACGTTATAACAATGTTCATATAGCCATGACAAAACACCTAGTAGAGTCGCTAGGGTTTGGTGCATTGCACAGCTTGTATTATCGCTGCGAAAGCCAAGATAAAACGTATCGTCTAGGCCAAGACCTTATGTTATTGCAAGCAGCGGCGATTAAAATCAGTAATCCTTTATCGTACGACAAACAAGCGAATGAGTTTCACCAGCAGAGTATTGGCATTCTTGTTAACGATTTGCCTCATATTCCATTCTTAAAAGAATATGACAAATACAAAATGCTCGATGAAGCGCGCTTGTCGGATTGCCTAATCAAAGTGATTTAGAATTAACTCATTAACTATTTATTGATGAGAAGCCAGACTTTGATCAATTTAAAAACGAAACTAAAAATATGACAGCGGCTTAACTCTTCGTGCATTTTTGCAACGAAGAGTAAACTGTTAGGCTGACTTATCGATGGCTTCATTAATAAACGAGCAACTCTTAACCTTCTAACGTCAGCGTAAACCAACCGCCTGCAATGTGCTTATGCGTCCAAACACCTAACAGCACTACCTTGCCATCGTCATTAGTGATGACCTTAAAATAATCCTTCCATGGCTGATGATCATAATTCATCGTCGCGGTTGCGTCTTCACGCCAGCGGATATCCGTCATACCCACATTGCCCCAAATTGGAATTGGGAAATAAAGCTTATCTGCCCAGCGGAATAACAGCGGGTCGCCTTGATGTTGAGTGCGATAGCGCTTACCCCAACGAACCCCTAAAAAGCTTAGCGGGCGGACCACAAACCACTCAGCCAGATCCAATACCGAGGCGTTAGTTCTTAAAATCTTGCCTTTCCATGCACGGCCAACCAAATCCTGCTTAGCGTTCACATTAGACAAGGAGTCATAAAGGCGGACTAAGTCTTCCTCGTTATACGCTATGTCTTGCTGTTCAAGAATCTCGTGCTTGATCTGATCTAACGGCTTACCTGAGCCTTCAAGTTTCAGGTTTTTATTATTGGCTTCATTCCATACCGATTTCTTTGGCTGTAGATAGCACATGCCACTAATTAGCATGTTCAGCGGAAATGCTAACCATTGTGCTACGTCATAGACGATTCCGGGTAGGTTGATGACCAATTTTCCTTGGGTATTCATAAGGACCTCTGCGTTTCTAGTTGTTGTTGTTTTTGGGTCGGGAATCACTCATTTTGAAAGCTGAATGATGCGTCATTCTTTTTAGGTTCTCATAGGGAAATACTGATGTCAAATAATCTGAATAGGCAGATGTGGGAAGGTGAACCAAGGCTAGGTAAGTAAGCTTGAGCCTCTACTGACACGTCCTGTCAGTAGGGCTGCAATATAATTTCTAATTCAAACATTAAGGAATACTCAATTATGAATATGAATTACTTCGTTGTTGGCACAAACAACATGGAAGCCGCAATAAACTTCTATGATTCACTTTTTGAGCAAACGGAGCTTAACCAAGTTTTAGCCACCGATAGAATGACCTATTGGCAAGGAGCTGACTTAGCTTTTGCCGTCGCCATCCCTTTCGATGAGCAGCCAGCTACGAATGGTAATGGCACCATGGTGGGCTTTGGAGTGGAGTCTCAAGCCGAAGTTGAAAGGCTGCATAAAAAAGCGCTTGTTTTGGGGGGGACTTGTGAAGGGGAACCCAGTCAACGAGGCCCTATGTTTTCGGCCTATGTGAGAGATTTGGATAAAAACAAATTAGTTTTTTCGTATCGCATCGCTTAAGTACGGTAAACTGCGCAGAATGAATTATCCACACATCTGACCTTTTATTATGCGCCTGTTAAAAACTGCTTATCATCCAGACTTATCTCCAAAGAGTATTGAGGAAAGTCGTTTAGAGTCTTCTGAGCTGAACCTAATCGAACGCCATGCTGCCCGTGCGATTGTGCTGAAAGGTGACAGTATCTTGCTGTTATTCACTGAGCGCTACCACGATTACAGCTTGCCTGGGGGTGGTATTGATGAAGGTGAAGATGAAATCGAAGGCTTAAAGCGTGAATTGCAAGAAGAAACCGGGGCAAAGGGCATTCGTAATGTGCAGCCGTTTGCGCGCTACGATGAATATCGCCCTTGGTATAAATCCGATGCCGATATCATCCATATGATCTCTCACTGCTACACCTGTGATATCGACGATGAATTAGGTGATACCGCGTTTGAATCTCACGAAGTGAGTAACGGCATGAAGCCTGTGTGGGTCAATATCCAAACGGCGATTGCTCATAATGAAGAGGTTATTACTAATAGCCCAAAGAAAGGCCTGTCGATTGATCGCGAAACCTTTATGCTGAAAGTCATTCTTGAAGAGCTGGTTTAAAAAGTGAAGCGTCCAACTAAAGATGAGATCAAAGCATTACCCTTGTACAAGGGAATGAGCCTAGACGATATTCTTATTATCGAAAACGAGCTTGATGCGGCTAAAGCACTATCCAACTTAGAGCGCGAGGCTTGCTTAGGGTTCGATACTGAAAGTAAGCCGATCTTTCGTAAGGGCGAGGTGAGCCCAGGGCCTACCTTAATTCAACTTGCTACACAGAGGCAGGCATTTCTTTTTCCCGTTAGGTTTCCTTCTGCCTTGGCTACCGCGAGGGCTATTTTGAGCAACCCTAATATTAAAAAAGTAGGCTTTGGTATTAAGGGCGATAATAAAGAACTCCGTAATAAATTGGATATTGATATCGTAAATACCGAGGATTTATCGGTTAAGTTAAAAGGCCTTGCAGGCGAGAAAAACATGATTGGTGCGCGCGCGGGTGTCGCCATGGTGCTTAAGTCACGCTTAGGAAAAGGGGCCCAAAGATCTAATTGGGGAGCTTACCCACTAAAAGACAACCAAATTTTGTACGCAGCGAACGATGCTCACTCTGCAATCTGTGTTGCTCAAACGATAAATGCGCTAAAATAGCCGCTATTATTTTGCTTTGAGCTCTGCCTTCATGTCCTCTGATACCCCTGATTCTAGTATTACTGCCTCCTTTGACGATCTGGGCCTTATACCTCCTTTGTTAGCGCGCTTAGCTGAGTTGGAATATCAGCAACCCACTGCGATTCAAGCGCAAGGGATTCCAAGTATATTAGCGGGACGAGATTTAATTGCTGGGGCCAATACCGGCTCGGGTAAGACGGCGACCTTTGCCTTGCCTCTTTTACAACAGCTTTCTCAGCAGCAAGCCGCACGGTCTACGAGTAACGAAGGCACAAAAGGCAATTATGTTTCTGGGCTCGTATTGGTGCCAACTCGTGAGTTAGCCAAGCAAGTTGCCGATAGTATTCGATCCTATGCGGTGCATTTCAACGGTGCGATTAAAACCGTGGCAGTATTTGGTGGGGTATCGACCAATAAGCAAATGCTAGCGCTACGGGGAGGCTGCGATATTTTGGTAGCAACCCCTGGCCGTTTGCTCGATTTGATTTCAAGTAATGCGATTAAGCTCGATCGAGTGAAAACCTTAGTGCTTGATGAAGCCGACCGCATGTTAAGTCTCGGTTTCGTCGATGAACTAACGGAATTGTTAGCACTTATGCCTGCTGGCGAGTCAAAACAAACCTTATTATTTTCGGCGACCTTTCCAGAGCAGGTTAAGTCTTTAACCCAAAATTTGCTCAATGATCCAGTTGAAATCCAAGTTCAAAGCGCCGATGCCAGCACTTTAGTGCAACGTGTGTTTACCGTAAATAAGGGCGAAAAAACCGCTGTATTAGCTCAGCTCATTAAGCAGCACCAGTGGCGACAAGTGCTGGTTTTCGTTAATGCTAAAAATAGCTGTGAGCATTTGGCATATAAGCTCTCTAAGCATGAGATCAGCGCAGAAGTTTTTCATGGCAATAAGGGCCAGGGCGCTCGTAGCCGTGTGCTTGAGGGATTTAAAGCAGGCGAGATTGAAGTCTTAATCGCTACCGATATCGCCGCTCGTGGTTTGGATATCGAGAAGCTGCCTGTGGTTTTTAATTTTGATTTACCTAGAAGCCCTGCCGACTATATGCACCGCATTGGCCGGAGTGGCCGCGCCGGTGAAGTGGGTTTAGCGTTATCGCTGATTGACCATGAAGATTATCATCACTTCAAAATCATCGAAAAGAAGAACAAGTTCCAGCTTGAACGCGAACAGGTGGATGGGTTTAACGTTGATGAATCAGCGGCTGCAGCGTTGGCTGCAGACTTCTTAGCCCATGATAAGCCCATGGCCGCTCCCGCAGGTACAGGTAAGAAGAAAGCGAAAAAAAGAGCTCAAGAAAAAGCGGAGCAAGAAGGTAAAAATAAAGCGCCGGTGAATACCGATATCTGGTCGGGTTATTGAGCGCGAGGGTCATATTGACTACAATTGCGCCCTTTTCGATACTCGTTAAACAGCACTTATTAATTAGAATATATTACTGACATTTAGGAACCTACCATGACTGATACCAATGAATTACCACCATTACCAGATCGTCTTTCCGGTAACCCTCGTAGCCCACACCATGTAGAAGAAATCTTTGAGCACAACATTCGTATTTTACTGAATGGCAAAGAACGTTTTGATGTTGATGAATATTGCATCAGCGAAGGCTGGGTTAAAGTACCTTCACCTAAAGCGTTGGATCGTCGTGGCCAACCGCTAATGATGAAGCTTAAAGGCACTGTTGAAGCCATGTACGGTTAATTATCTTCGGTTAGAGGCATAGCGACTCAAATAGCTAGCAAGAATAGTCAGAGATTCGTAATATTCATTACGCATCTTGTTCCACTTTCGCTAGGATGTTCTCATAGGTTTATACCTGATTATTAAAATAATTATGAGAACATCTTATGAGCATCGAACAAATACTCCAGCAGCGCAGCTCATGTCGCAGCTTCACCAAACAAGAAATATCCCCCGAGTTATTACAGCAGATCTTCAGTGCCGCTCAACAATCGCCATCGAACTGTAATGTACAGCCTTGGCAAGTCCTCGTTGTTTCTGGCAAAAAGAAAGACGAGCTTAAAAACAAACTAATTCAAAATGTTATGCAGCAGCAAAAGCCCAACCCTGATTTTAATTGGAATGTGGCTTATACCGGCGAGCACCGAGATCGTCAGTTTGGCGCCGCGAATGCACTTTATAGCGCCATGGATATTGGCCGTGAAGAAAAGCAAAAGCGCCAGATGGCCATGCTACGTAACTGGTCTTTCTTTGATGCCCCTCATGTTGCGATATTCACCCTCGATAAATACCTCGATATTATGGGGGCCGTGGATATGGGGATTTATGCACAAACCTTATCCTTATTATTGCAAGAGCAAGGTATTTCCAGCTGCATGCAGGGGGCGTTAGGTCAATTCCCTGGGCCAATACGTGATATGTTCGAGCTTCCTGAAGAACGCGGTATTCTATTTGGTATGTCGTTCGGCTATGCTGATGACGAAGCTAATGTTAACAAGGCGCGAACTGATCGTGCTGAGCTAGGAGATTCTGTTATTTTCGCCTAGCATCTATTTCTGTTGTAAATGCTATTGAGGAAATATCGACCATGGAAGGCATACTGGTATTATGCATAGGGCTGATCGGCTATTTGTTTTATCGAACGAATGGCCAGAAAAATCAGCTCTCAACTCTACAAAGCCAATTGTATAAGTTACAGCAGCAATTTCTTCAGCTACAACAGCAAATAGTAAAGCCTGAAGCCAATACTGAAACTATAGATGATACTTCTATAGAAGCATCTCCCATAGAAGAACTCACCGCACAAGAAGTCCCCGTAGAGGAAGCTACTCACAATACTGACCTTGTTGCTGGTCAAGACGAAAATTCAAGTTCTAATAAAGACAAGTGGCGAGTAGAGCCACAATCAAACTTGATCAGAGAGCCGAGTGCACTCGAGCAAGGACTAACAAAATTAATTACCTTAGCTAAAAATTACTTTAGCCAAGGCAATCAAATCGTTCGTATCGGCATTATCGTTTTATTCTTTGGTATGTCGTTTCTTGCCAAATATTCGATTGAGAATTCGCTAATATCAATCGAAGTTCGTATGGCCGCTATCGTGATTGCCGCTTTAATTATGCTCGGTATTGGCTGGCATCTAAGGCTCAAAAATCCTGCTTATGGCTTAATGATGCAGGGTGGCGGTATTGCCATCAGCTATATTGCTATCTTTGCCAGCTTTAAACTGTATCAATTAATTCCTTCAGAATTTACCTTCCCTTTATTAATTGTCTTCAGTCTATTGGCCATGTCCTTGGCTATGTTGCAAAATTCAAAGGCCTTAGCGATTACTGCAATCACTGGAGGCTTTGCTGCGCCGTTATTAGCGTCTACAGGGCAAGGTAGTCACATAGGGCTATTCAGTTACTATCTAGTATTAAACTGTGCCATCTTCTTTGTTGCGTGGTTTAAATCCTGGCGCTTATTGAATGTGGTGGGGTTTTTATTCACCTTTATAATTGCTTCTTTTTGGGGAGTCACCCAGTATCGCTCGGCACACTTTGCAACCACAGAGCCTTTCTTAATTAGCTTCTTCTTAATTTATGTCGCGATTTCTATTCTATTTTCTATTAAGCAAAAACCTGAATTGAAAGGTTATGTAGATGGCACCTTAGTTTTTGGCGTCCCTATGGTGGCCTTTGGCTTGCAAAGTGCCTTAGTGCATCACATGGAATACGGCTTGGCTTATAGTGCTGCAAGCTTGGCTGCATTTTATTTAATCCTTACTCAGGCATTAAGAAGACAGGGTAGTGACAATTTACAGCTGCTATCACAAGCAATGTTTGCACTGGGTATTATCTTCGCAACACTGACAATTCCTTTTGCTTTAGACGGACGTTGGACTGCGGCTTCTTGGGCCATTGAAGGGGCTGGCTTTGTTTGGATTGCTCTACGTCAGCAGCGCGAAATACTGAAATACGTGGGCTTAGCCTTGCAGTTACTTGGTGGTTTATTATTTCTAATCGACTATCCCTATTATGGTGGTAGTTGGGCATTTATTAATGCTGAATTCATGGGGATTGCCATTATCAGTCTATCGGCTTTATTCACCGCCTATAATTTGCAATCAGAAAACATCCGCCATTATGAGATTGATGAAACTCTAACTGAATTTAAGCAGACTATATTATCGATTAAGCATTTTATCGATCGCTTCAGCGCCAATGCATTAATCGTCTGGGCTATTATCTGGTGGTATATCGGTGCACTGATGCAGGTTGATTTTCATATCACCCGAGATTATGAATTAGTTGCTTATGTCGCTTTCCTTGCCGTAAGCGCAATACTTTGGTCCCTTGCGAGTTTACGTTTTCAGTGGACTCAAATTAAGTTTTTCCCGTGGTTATTATTATTGCCTTTATGTTTGTATTTTTGGCCGACAATTTTCCAAGGGCACTTCTTAGCGGATTATGGCTACCTAAGTTGGCCACTGGCATTAGTAACCTTGTATGGGATTTTATTTAAAGCAGAACAAGCGGGCTATGATTTATTTAAACCTACGGCCCTACACAGCATTAGTTATTTGTTAGTGATAAGTATTGTGAGCTTTGAGCTGGCTTGGTTGGTGGACGATTTTAATTTAGCCAGTGCTTGGAGCGCTCTGGTGGTGATGGTGGTATTAGTCATTGCCTTAGACCTGATTAATAGCCAAAAGTCTTGGCCCTTTGTACATGAATCATTAATACATCATGTTAAAGCGTATCAGCAAATCAGTGCATTAGTGATTATTGGCCTAATGGTAATTTGGAGTGTGACCTTCAATTTCATGATGGTCTTGAAACCTTACCCTCTTACTTATATTCCATTATTCAACCCCATTGATCTTATTCAGTTATTAGCCCTATGGACGGTTATTAAGTGGTATAGCCTTCATGGGCATACTCTAATGACGCAGGCTTATGAGAAGTTTGATCCTCGCTGGGCACTGGGTTTATGTGCCAGCTTTATTTTTGCTTGGTTCAATGTGCTGCTACTGAAAACAATCCATGTGGTGAGTGGTGTCCGTTATGATCTAGATGCCATGTTTGACTCAGCGTTAGTGCAAACGACTATTTCGATAGCATGGACCTTGATAGGGCTCTTAGTGATGGTTGTTGCCTCGAAGCAAGCACAGAGACAATTATGGTTAATTGGCGCCGCCTTAACGGCGATTGTGGTGGCTAAGCTCTTTCTACTGGACCTGTCTGGTCAGGGGACCATTGAGCGTATCATCTCATTTATTGTTGTCGGCGCTTTATTGCTGGTGGTGGGGTATTTGTCCCCAGTACCACCGGCTAAGAAAGTCATAAACGAAGTAGTAGATACGGTTTAGCGCGTCTTTTGAACAACAATGTTGATGCTGTTCGGTTGCATCAACATTGCGGAGGCGGTCATACCCAGCATGGATTTAAAGGTATGAGAAAAGTGAGCGGAATCGGTGAATCCTGCAGTGAGAGCGGCGACGGTCAAGCTATCCCCTTGTCCCATTCTTACCGCAGTCACAAATAATCTATGCCATAAACGATAACGGCGCATAGGGACCCCTGTTTGCTTCTTGAAAATCTGAACAAGGCGAGGCACCGATAAATTAACCAAGCTAGCTAGGTCTTCGACCGATAGATTATCGTCAACGGTTAGCTTAATTTCTTCCACCACTTTGGCCACTCGACTATCGATGGCGTGATTTGGGTAAAATTGGCTAAACCTATTTTCAAGTAAATCTTCAAGTAAACCATAAGCCGCTTCAGAGTCTAATTGCTGCTCATACATCGCACGGTAAGATTGCTTGAAGTCCGCATACTGCTTGAGATCGTAAGCAATCTTCCCTTTATTTTGTTGCATTAAACAGGTCAAACCCGAGAAATCTGCCCCTAGTGGATCAAGATTACAATTGGCAACGATGGCGTCACCTGTATCAATGCTTACTGATAAACCTGCAGGCAATAGCAAGCTCGTACAATCAATGCTTTTTTCTTCGCCTTTTATTTTGAATGAAAAAGGCTTATCCAGTGATACCAGTAGGGTTGCTGCACCTTGCGATAAATTGAGAGGTTCAAGTAAGGGGCCAATATAAAGGGTTCGCTTATCCCACAAATAAAGTAATGAGGGAAATTTTTCTTCGACCATTATTTTTCTCAGAGTAAAAAATTCGATGTTTGTAATTATTTTTTAAAGGTAGCAAGGTTAATCAGTTCGTACAAGTGGCATCTTTTGGCCCGACCTATTCTACAAATGTACTTCTTACTAATAAAAACAAAACTGAAGGTCGATTATGAAAAAGCTAATTATTGCACTTGTTGCAACCGTGACTTTTACCGTAGCTGTTCCAGCGCAAGCTGGTTGGTTTAAGAAAATTTTTAATAACTACTATACCTTTACTGAAACAAAACATCCGATTGTTTTAGTGCCCGGTATTTTTGCATTCGATACCATTGCAGGAATCGATTATTGGTATCAAATTCCTAAAGCCATTGAGTCTCGTGGCGGTAAAGTTTTTGTACCAAAAATTAATGCTTTTGAAAGTTCCGTTAGCCGTGGCGAACATTTAATCGCACAGCTAGATGAGATTCGTGCAAGCTCTGGTGGTAAATACACTAAGTTTAATTTGATTGGTCATAGCCAAGGTGGCGTAACGTCACGTTATGTTATGACGGTTCGTCCAGATTTAGTGGCTTCTGTCACTTCAATGTCAACGCCTCATACCGGTTCACCTGTTGCTGAATTGTTAACTACACTGGCTCCAGAAGGTACGGTTAAAGGCGACATGTTTGCAGCGGTAGGTGATGCAGCAGGTAATTTGGTTAATATTCTTTCTGATAACAAAGCAAGCAAATCAGATTTATACGCTATGTTAGGTGAGTTCAATGTTGTCGGTGCCGCGGATTTTAATGCTCGTTTCCCTCTAGGTGTGCCAACAGAAGAGTGCGGCGAAGGTCCTCGTAATGTGACCGTTGATGGCAATAAAATCGAATTGTTTTCTTGGGGTGGTGGTAAAACCGTTACAACAGGAGTCGATATTTCAGATCTACTATTCGGAACGACTGGCCTAGTATTTGAAGGCGAGCCAAATGACGGTATTACCGGTGTTTGCTCAAATCATTTTGGTCGAGTATTACGTGATAATTACATCATGAATCACATTGATATTAATAATCATGTATTAGGCCTAGTTTCTTTATTGGATACTAATCCTAAAACGGTATTTAAAAATCACGCTAACCGTTTGAAGCAATTAGGACTTTAATAGCCCTTTAACTTTTAAATAGTTGTATTGATATAACGGATTAACCCTATTGTTATGATTAGCTTTAGGGTTTTTCTATTTAAACTGAAATGTCTATTTTTTACTTGGATGCTTTATGAGAAATAAAAATAATAAACTCTTAATAATTTCTAGTCTTTTTGTTGCGGTTGCAGCTGTGGAACTCTATTTGCAAGTAGAACAAATGGATGAAGTGGAAAAACCCATCATGGCTGATCAGTTTCAATCAGTATTAAAAACAAATGAAGTTGCCTTTCAACAGGCAAATTCAATGGCATACGGTATTCAAACATTTAATGAAAAACTGCCTGTGAACTTACCCGTGAGCTTAGAGGGCATTGATTTGAATATAGAGTTGCCTCTCGATGATGACGGCAATCTGGTCGTTGGTATGATATTAAAAGATTTTTTCGAAATCTATTTGTCCGCCATGGGAGAGGAGGAATTGGATGATATTTTATTACGCATTCAAGCAGCGATGACACAACAACTAACATCCCCCGCATTAGAACAAGGTTTTGATGCGCTCAAACGTTTTATTGATTATAAAGTCGAACTAGCCAATTTAGAACAACAGCCTAGTAATCCGGATTTAACTGAGCTGGAAAATATTCGTCAGCAAAAAGCAGTATTAGCTGTCATTCAACAAGAATATTTTTCTCCTTCAGAAAGTGATGCCTTTTTTGCTGCCGAAGCAGAATATGATGAATTTATGTTGGAGCATCTAACCATTCAGCAAAATGAAAGTTTAACCACGGCAGAGAAGCAGAAACAAATTCAAGCGTTGGCGAATGCCTTACCCGACGACATAAGAGAGGGGCGTGAAGCAGCCATGAAGCCTGCAAAAGTTTATCAAAAGGCTATCGAATTAAAAGCGAGCGGTGGCACAGCTGAAGACATCTACCAAATGCGATCGCAAACCCTAGGGGATGAAGCCGCCAGCGCTCTCGCTCAACTCGATCAAGAACGTGACGTATGGGATCAACGCTTATTAGCCTTTAATAACCAATATCAGGCGATTCAAGCGGCGGGCATGAGTTCAGAGGATGCTGATGGCGAAGTTCAGGCTTTGCTGGAGCGAGACTTCAGTCGTGTCGAGGTCATCCGTGTCAAAGCGATTAATGGTCTGTAACTGCTGCTTAAAGAGGGAGTTAGGGTCTTGCTTGTTGGCTGAATTTCGCTTATGTTTACACTGTAAATATAAGCCGGTTTCAGCCAACAAGTAGAAATAGAGATCATCATAATGACATCGACCCAAGCTAAGTTACCCGAATATAAAAGCTTCAATGTAACCCTTAAAGACCGTATCGCTCACGTTCAATTCTCTCGCCCACAAGCGATGAACTCCATGGATAAAGCCTTTTGGGTCGAGCTGCCACTGTGTATGCGTGATATCGAAAGCCTTACCGATGCGCGGGTTATCGTCATCTCTTCTACCGGTAAGCACTTTTCTGCGGGTATGGATCTGGGTGTATTTACTGATGGCTCTGCTATGCCGCAGGCCAAAGATCCATCACGAGTTGCCGAAGGTATTCGCCGCTTAGTATTGCAGCTACAAGGCACCTTAAGCTCATTAGAAGAAATCCGCTTACCTGTTTTAACCGCCATTCAGGGTGGCTGTATCGGTGGTGCGCTGGACTTAGTCTGTGCCGCAGACAGCCGTTATTGTACCGCCGACGCGTATTTCACCATTAAAGAGACAGAGCTGGGTATGACAGCCGACGTAGGTACCTTACAGCGCATTCCTAAGTTGATTCCTGCCGGTATTGTAAAAGAGTTAGCGTTTACTGGGCGTAAGTTCTCAGCTCAAGAAGCGCAGCAATTTGGTTTGGTTAACCGAGTCTACGACGATCAAGAAAGTATGCTAGAGGGTGTGATGGAGATCGCCGCACAGATAGCGGCCAATTCTCCACTAGCGGTAACGGGCTGCAAAGAGATGCTCAATTACAGTCGCGACCACAGTGTTGAAGACAGCTTGAAATACATGGCTACTTGGCAAGCAGGTATGTTCCGCCCCAATGACATGATGAAAACCTTCCAAGCAAAAGCGATGAAGACTCAGCCTGAGTATGATGACTTGTTGCCAATTAAGGGGTTGTTTGAGAAGTAGCTCGCAAAACAATAGGTCTAAAGTAGCCATCTAGTCGGTGGCTATTGACCTAATATCACCTGCCTATAAGATGTTTCTATTATTATAAAACTAAGAATAAAGCATTATTATGATTAAGCTCCCTTTTCGAAATTCACCCAATAAACTTCCTTTAATAGCGTTAACTAGCCTATTAATGGCCTGTGATAATGTTTCCCTTCAACAAGCTGAAGAACAAAAAGAACTTACGCCGCTGGAAAAAGCATTGGCTACTGGGGATGCAAGCCAGGTTGGTGATGCGACGGTTTTCAATAGCGCCGCGTTAAATTATATCGAACAGCAAGATCAGTTTTACCATGCAGATATTAAAGAGTTACTTAACTTAAATGATGATGGCTCGGAGAAGACTGACGGCTCAAGCTTGACCGACATTAGCTGGGATAATACTCATGATGCGGCCCAGTTAAATGCACAGTTTGGTTTTAACAGCCCTTTGCTTCTTACTAATGCTAGCCAAAATAATGATACCGAGGTCGTACGCCAAATAGCTGTATTAGGCGAAGAAAAAACAGAGCGGGGAGAGGGACGTTACCTCGTATTGGGAAGTAACCCAATGCGTAGCCAAAAACGTGGTTTTGATATAAATAGCCAGATGAACAGCCTGATGGTCAACAGCATCAAATGGCTTAGCCAGCGTGATAGCTTTTCGGCAACGCCATTACAGGTTGTCATTAGTCAACTCGATCAGAGCTATTATTTTCCTGATGAAGTCGCTACTCGTGAGTGGCTTGATACTCAATTCCCTCAACAGGTTGAGTATAATTCGGCGGATGAGTGTGATGGAGAATTATTAGCGAGCTGTATCACCACTGATACCGATATCTTAATTATTTCGCAACAAGGTTTATCAGATAACGATCAAATTGCAGCGGTCGTCGAGCAAGTTAATCGTGCGTTAAATGCTAATGTTGGTGTGCTATATATGCACTGGGATGGTGGTTTAACAGACTTGGGTAAGGCGTTACTGGATACACTGCACGTATCTTATATCAGAGATAATTATTGGCAGAAAGCCATCGTAAAAAATGCGAGACCAGCTTCAAAAGTTTTCCAGTTAGAAAGCACTATTACTGACATAAAAGCATTATTAACGACCTTGTCGAATAAAAGTATTAGCTTTGATTGGAGCCAGTGTGATGGGGAGAACTGTGCTTCTGTTGAAGGATATCAGTCTCAGTTTTTATCTGGAGCCTCGCAAGTAAGAAGCTTATTAAGAAATCTAGATGGCAATAAAATCAATATTTTTTCTGAAGAACATTACCTCTTAGAAAAATATTTAGTATTGCTTTCGGATACTTTACGTCAGCAAATAACTTATCCCATGGATAAAATAACAAGTTCAGATAATGACTTTTTGTCTGCGTTATACAGTGATTATGCGGGCTATATTTCACGACCAATAAACCCTGTACAAAAAGATTTAGGAAACTTTAGTCGTAGTGATTTCAGTAATGCCCCTCGTACTAATAAAACCGTGAATATTCAGAGTAAAAGAAATTTCCGTGCTGCTGGGGTATATGCGGTTCCAGGAGAAACCGTGAAGGTGACTCGCATGGATAGCGAAGATTTAACCACTAAAGTCTATATAAACAGTGTACGTGACGGTGCAACACACCTCTACGCAGAAAATGGTTATAAGCGACCTCGCTATTTGCAAAGCGTGTATTTGGAGGTGAAACCCGGTGAAACCGTTGAATTCACTTCACCGTTGGGGGGACCGATTCAAATTAACTTTTCTGCTAATGATTTAGAGACTCAGTTTAAATTTGAAAATGTAGGCCAGCATCCCTATTGGTCAAGTGAATTAGACGATGAAAGCTTTGCGCTTCAGCTTAATAAAAATTTATTCGATTGGGCCGAAGTAGCCACCCCGGGGTTTGAAGTACATTCAAAAACAGAAAAAATGTTGCAGTCGATTGAAGGTTGGAACAGTGCAGCTGAAATAGCACAAGCTACTGAGCGTTACATGCACAACTTGCCTCATGTATTAGCGGGTTTCCAAGGACCTGGAATCGATAAAGAAATAGAGATACACAGCTTTGCTGAAGATCGTAACTTAAATGTTCAAACTATCGATATCGTAAAGCATATGAATGCTGATCAGGCTACTTGTGGTTATGGCTGCTCGGGTAATCCGTACGATGCGTATTGGAGCTATTCACCAACAGGTCATGGTGATGTACACGAATTAGGACATGGGCTAGAAAAAGGACGTTTTCGTTTTGCCGGTTGGGAAGGGCATTCAACGACGAACCCCTATTCCTATTTCACAAAATACAATCATTATATCGATACGGGAATCGAGCCTTCGTGTCAGAGTTTACCGTTTAAAAGCTTATTTGATTTATTGAAAGCAAGTCAGGCGGAAGATAACCCAGAAGCGTATATGCAAGCTCAAGCTCTAACGGGTTGGAGCCAAGGTGTCGCCATGACGATTCAAATGATGATGGCAGGTCAGGGGCAAGGGTCATTAACCAATGGTTGGTATTTATTAGCTCGTCTGCATATATTGGAGCGTGATTTTTATACCGCGACTCGCAATGATGAAAATTGGGAAAGTATGAAAGGGAACCTAGGGTTCGCGAACTATTCTCGTAGCGATGCTAATGCTATGTCTAATAATGATTGGATGAATATTGCTACGTCGGTTGCCTTGCAAAAAGACATGCGTGAATTCTTAGCGATGTGGGGTTTAGGTGCCAGCCAGACTGCAAATGATCAAGTGGCTGCTTTAAGCCTTCCTGTGATGGAAAAAATATTCTATGCCGCTGATGGTGCAGATTTCTGTAAAGGATTAGATAAATCACCTATTGTCGTAAATGCGGCGATGGTCTGGCCAGTTGCTGAATAAAAAAATAAGCTTAAATTTTAATGATCAAAAATTAAAACCGTTTTAAAAAATCAAGTTGAAAGCAAGCTAGAACCCCGCATTAATCATTCGAATGAATACGGGGTTCATAATCGTTACTGAATAAAACTAATAATCAAATTACCGGTTTTAATCGGGCGAATCTCAGGTAAAAAATGTCCCGCAAAACGAACAACCTCTAGTTCGGCTGCTGGAATTTCAGCAACAATCTCTTGGGTATGGCTGAACTCAATAATTTCGTTAGAACCCACTAATACCAGTGTATCGCTATTAATATTAGCCAAAGGTGATAAGCAGCTTTGGCCTGGCGTTGTTGGTAAATAACATGGAGTTTTCCATAAGTCGTAAAGCTTATCTCTGAAAATAGGCCAGTGTTTAGGGGTAGGGCTAACGGCTTTATATTTTAAACCAAAAGTGAAATCTGCAAAGCGGGTGAAAAGGGCTTCACTATTTAGCACAGTAGAAAAAGTAGACACATATGTATCACCACCAAAAGCAGCCCCCATTAATACTAACTTATTCACTCGCTCTGGTTTAAAAGCTGCAATTTGAGCCGCAATCACAGCGCCATCGCTCCAGCCGACAAAGTGGGCATTATCAATTTCCAGTTGATCTAATAATGCCAAGGTATCATTGGTCATTAGTTCATAGGTTATTGGTGCATCGCCATCGGTACTGCGACCATGGCCACGACTATCAATTTCAATTACTTGGTAATGTTGAGAAAGCATGGCTGTTTCAATGTGCCACATGTCAGAATCGCTATAACCACCGTGTAATAGTACGAGGGGAGTACCTGTTCCGTGGATATTGTAATAAAGATTAATGCCGTTAACTTCAGCGTATTCCGCTTGGCTAAATTGGGAGAGGGTCAGCATTAAACTAATAAATGCGAGTGGGAGTATTTTAAAAAGTCTCATCAATGAGTTCCTTGTCCTTAGATTGCGCTACAAAAGCGCGGGCACTTTACAATATCCGTCAGCTAATTTCATGAGTCTTTGCACATTCATTGCGTTTCTAATGAAAAGGTGTGAATCCCTTGTAATCTCTAGCTCTGGCTCATTTGGCCCAAAGATTGCTCTACCTCTCTCAATATTATTATAAGCGGTGTAATACCCTACTGGCACGATCAGGCATGTTCTTTAATAGAGCAGAGCTTGGCGTAGTTGCACGGTAATGGTGCTATCGCAAAGAGAGAGGCTCCCAGCTATGAAACTTGGCAACAAGCTATCGATCAGTAAGATCTTTGGACGCAAGGAACAGAATCCCATCCGTATTGCGGATAAAAAGATTCACCAGTGGAAATACACAACCTGTGGTTACTGCTCGACTGGCTGCTCGATTGAAGTAGGTCTAGACAAGGAAGGTAAAGCCGTTGCCAGTCGTGGTAATGCCAACGCCGACGTAAACCGGGGCAAGCTGTGTATTAAAGGTATCTTTGAGCATGAGCTGTTCGAAGCATCAGGTCGTGGTAATAAGCCCCTAATGCGTAAAGCGCCTTACGATGCGTGGCAAGAATCCGATTGGGACAGCACCCTCGATCACATGGGTAGCGAAATTCAGCGCATCCAAGAAACCTACGGTAAAGACAGCTTCGCCATCGTTTCCACAGGCCAGCTATTAACCGAAGAATTTTATACCTTGGGCAAACTAGCCCGCGGTTGTATTGGTAGTAATAACTACGACGGTAATACCACCTTATGTATGGCGTCAGCGGTATCGGGTTATAAGCGTTCTTTCGGTAGTGATGGCCCTCCAGGTTGTTACGACGACTTTGAACATACCGAATGCCTAATGGCGTGGGGCTCTAACTTACCTGAGCAGCACCCAATTATTTACTGGCGTTTAAAAGAAGCGCTAGAAAAACGCAAATTCCCAGTCATCGTGATCGATCCTCGCGTCACCATGTTTGCTCAGTTCGCCGACATTCACTTAGCGATTACTCCAGGAACGGATTTGGCATTAATGAATTCATTAATGTACGTGATTCTGGATGAAGGCTTAGAAGATCGTGATTACATCAATGCCCATACCAAGGGCATCGAAGACGTTGAAGCCTGCGTAAAAGATTATGACCCGATTACCGCTTCTAAAATCTGTGGTATCAGCGAAGACAGCATTCGCCAGGTAGCGCGTTTATACGCGAAAGCCGGATCGGCCATGTCGATCTGGACAATGGGCATCAACCAGTCGACTCACGGCAGCGATGGTGTAGTGGGCATCAATAGCATCAACTTAATTACCGGTAACATAGGTAAGCCGGGTGGCACCTCACTTTCCATCACCGGTCAGTGTAATGCCATGGGAACTCGTGAGTGGTCTTCTTGCTCCGGTCTTCCGGGTTATCGTATGCTAGAAAAACCAGAACAGAGAAAAGAGATTGCCGAGTTCTGGGGCATCGACGAAGAGTTCTTCCCGAAAAAACGTGGCCTAGCGCAAACCGATATTTTCCCAGCGATTGAAGCGGGTGAAATTAAAGGTCTATGGCTGGTGGCCACCAACCCAATGACTTCTATGCCGAATACCGCCCGTATTCGTAAGATCTTAGAGAAGCTAGATTTCTTGGTAATTCAAGATGCCTACGCCGATGTAGAAACTACCCAATACGCGCATATGTTTTTACCGGCAGCCGTATGGGCAGAAAAAGAAGGTTGCTTCACCAATACCGAACGTCGTTACAACATAGTGCGTAAGGTACAAGAACCCAAAGGCGATTCGAAAGCGGACTTCTGGATCTTTAAAGAACTAGCAAAACGTTTCCCGAATGGTCAGAAGATTCACTTCCCTGAAACCGTGGCAGGGGCGTTCGATGAAATGCGCGAGCTTTCAAAAGGCGCAGGTCGTACGTTAAACATCTCGGGTATGACCCATAAGAAGATTGAAGACTCTTGTGGTATCCAATGGCCCTATACCGAAGAAGACGCCAAGAAAGATGAAGAAGCCTCAATTGCAACTGAATCAGGCAAGCTTAGCGTTAAAGGCGCTCAGCGTTTATATACAACTGGCAAGTTCCAAACCCCAGACGGTAAAGCGAACCTAATACCGCTACCGTTTGTTAATAATAACGAAGTCCCTTGTACCGAATATCCATTCTGGATGAACTCAGGTCGCGTAGTGGAACATTTCCACACCCGTACGCGTACCGGCAAGATGGGCAATATGAACAAGTACAGCCCAACCCCGTATATGGAAATGAACCCAGATGCGGCGGCGGAGCAAAATATTAAACACGGTTCTTATGTGCGCATTGTTAGCCGTCGCGGTGATGCCGTAGTGATGGTGCAACTGACTCAGCGAGTCGCCCGTAACTCTGTATTTATTCCCTTCCATTTCCACGATTGTGTTAACCGAGTGTGCTTAGGCTTGTTAGATCCGCACTCGCGTCAGCCCGCCTTTAAACAAGGTTCTATTCGTATCGAAGAAGTTGATCAAGATATGGCTGCACAATTAAACGTTGAACGTCGTACTTACTAGGCCGGCCTAAAAGGAGATTGGAAAATGAATATTAAAGTAAACGAAGAAGCGAATAAAACCCCGGCCGCGACGGAAACTAAAGTGGTCGAATTTTACGATGCCTCAGGCAATCGCGGCGGCTTTAATGGCGCCGACGTAGGCTCTGTTCGTAACAAACAAGAAATCAATGAAGAAGCCCTAATCGCTGCGGGTAACCCAAGCCCAGGTAAACCTGCGGTAGAAATTGGTTTACGCGAAGAAAACATGACGGGCCTACAAAAGACCCTGCGTAAATACAATCCTTGGTTCATCGCCCGTAATTACCTAGATACCGTCGGCACGGATAATAGCGACCTCGACCCAACCCCTCGCCCAATTTTTGATGCGCGCTCGGGGGAACGTGATTACGCAAAATTAAACGACCCAGTGGTATTCGATGAGAACCGTTACGGTACTAAGATCGATCTATTAAATATCACCGAAGCGCCATTAACCGAAAACCGCTCGTTAGAAATTAACGGCAATCCAGCCATCGGCGAAAACCCAAACCGTAATAAACAACACGGCTTTCACTTTACTGCGGATAACTGCATTGGTTGTCACGCCTGTGAAGCCGCCTGTAGTGAGAAAAATGATTTACCGGCTCACTTGTCGTTCCGTTCTGTTGGCTATGTAGAAGGGGGCTCGTACCCCGATTATAAACGCATGAATATTTCCATGGCGTGTAACCACTGCGATAACCCAGTGTGTATGAAAGGTTGCCCGACTAAGGCGTATACCAAACACGCAGAATACGGCGCGGTATTACAAGATCCTGAAACCTGTTTTGGTTGCGGTTATTGTACTTGGGTTTGCCCATACAATGCCCCACAGCTTGATCCGATGGAAGGCAAGGTGTCTAAATGTAATATGTGTGTCGACCGTTTAGAAGTCGGCCTTAAACCTGCGTGTGTATCGGCGTGTTTGGGTAACGCATTAAACTTTGGTGTGGCCGAAAATACTCCAGAAAATCGTGAGCAGGTTAAAACCAGTATTCCGGGCTTCCCTGATCCAACGATTACCAACCCGAATATTCGCTTCCAGCAAACCAAAACCATGCCAGAAGAAATGGCACGTACCGATACCATGCCGATCAAATACCACAAGCAGGATGATGGTACATTCCGCAGTGTGGTCGACGAGAAAGAAGGTAAAGCACAGTCTTGGAACCTTGCGCGTTTAAGCAGCCGTGAAAATCCATTAGTGATCTTCACCTTGTTCACTCAGGCTTCAATGGGTGCGTTTATTTTATTATTCTTGGGTAATTTGTTTGGCATCGAAAGTTTGGTGGCGGTTAAAAACAGCGTGGCCTACATTCCGTTATTAATCTTGCTGGTGGGCTTACAAGCAGTTGGTTTGATTCTATCGACCATGCACCTTGGTAAGCCGATGCGTTTCTATCGTGGTTTTAACAACTTACGTTATTCTCCGGTAAGTCGTGAAGCTTTAGGTGTTGCGTTATTCTTCTCTGGTCTTGCAGCCTTTACCGGTCTTGAAGTGTTGAGCTTTGGATTAGACTATTTAGCGATCAGTGCTCCAATGATTAGCGACGTAATTCCAGCAATACAAACAGGTGCAGCTTACTTCGCAATTACGACTGGCCTAATCGGTTTGTACTGGATGGTGCGCAGCTACCGCATTCCTGCTCGTCCTTTCTGGGATCATAAACAGGTATTCACTAGCTTCTTCGGAACACTGTTTAGCCTAGGGTCTTTGGTATTAGGTTTAGTAGCAATTCCAACGCTAGCGCTTTCAGGTGCAGAGACGGCAGCATTAGTACCTCAGCTACTACAAATCACAGCGGGTCTTGCAGCTCTTGGTTTAATCGCCGAAGGCCTAGGTTTGATCAGCCATGCTAAATACCTGAATACCGAAAGTGGTGAAGGTGCAGCGGCGCATTATGTACAGCAAACAACCTTTGGTAAGACTTACATTTTACGTAACGTCTTAATGGCCGCAACGGGCTTATTAATGGCTATCGTTGCTATCGCATTGAGTGCAACAACGCTTGGCTTAGTGGTTGCAGCCATCGCAGCACCAGCCGTGATCGTGAGCTTATTGATCGGCCGTGCTTTGTTCTACATCCTAGTGATTCCAACGACTATGCCAGGTGCATTCTTCTGGAAGAACAAAGGCTTTGAAGAACACGCTCGTGATGTTGGTTTGGCGGATATGCCACAAGTAGGTGTTGTACCTGCTTGTCATCATCACTAGGCTCATACTGTAAAGTAACAGCCTAATGGAATAGAAAATAAGAAAGGTGGGCATTGCCCACCTTTTTTGTGGATAATTAGAAATAATAGTTATTAAGAAAGCTACAAGTCAGAAAGTAGTAGACGTAATTGGGAATAGTCAGATTATGAAAATCGAAGATGTATTAAATAAAACGTGTTTGATCGGCTTGAGCTACATCAATACCAATGGCGATCTTTTAAAGCAAGCTCAGTATGCGGGTACTGTGATTAAAGTTGATGCTGAAGAGGGGATGACGGTTAAGTTGATGGCTATTGACCCAACTAAGACCGAAACGCCTAACTTCCATATTCCACCTTCACTAGAAGCTTGGTTTATTGCACCTAAAGGTCATTATAAAAATGCTGAACATCATATTGATATTGTCGATCCTGATTACTTTGTGACTTGGGATATTGTGAAGAAGAAAGATGATACGGAAGAAGGGCAGCAGGAATGGTGGGAATGGCATCCTCAGAGTCAGGCACCTAGGGTGAATTGATTAAATTATTTAATAGGTAAATAGTAACGATCCTCTATTAATCTGGTTGTAACAGGGGAGAATATTTGAAAGTATCTAAACCGATTGCTAACAAGGCAAAATAATGAAATATACTATAATTCTGTTGACCTTGATCGTTAGTTTCTCTTGTCTTGCTCAAAATGATGGACAAGTTGATTGTACGAAAATTACCACAAGTGCTAAATATGACGACTGTATTAAGAAAAATACTTTGGAGTCCAATCGACAGCTCGAACAAATAGTCAGTCGCTTTGAGGTACAGGTTAGTGAGGATTGCCAAGCAGACCCACAACTTGGTAGTGCCTTGATAAAGACTGTATTAGAATCGCAGAAGTCATGGCTGAGCTACCGAGATAAACATTGTAAGGTTATTGCATTTGAAATTGAAGAAGGTACAGCTGCTTATATAACAATTATAAATAGCTGTGTTATCGAGCTAAATGAAAAGCGAATGGAGCAATTGAGCCAGATACTATAATGTGGGTCTCGAATTAATACTGTTCAGATATTCAATAGCACTTATTGTAAACTTGGAAGATACCTTTCTCCCAATTGCCATTTGGAGCCTAGGGGAAGCTAAATAAATAGGAACCCTAGACATGAATTTTAAGAAAGGCTGCAGACAACCATTACTTATTTTTGTGTTTGGTTTATTGTCATTGGTAGTCGTTGATTATTCGATACGGCAGTTTGTTGAGGTAACCAAGACTCTCGGTATGCCTGAAGTGGTGTGGTTTGCTTTTCAAATAATTATTTCTGTAGTTTCATTTTATGTTTTTATAAAGAATACACATGCGTTGCCCATTAGTAAGAAGATAATCAGCAGCCTGCTATTATTGCTCATAGGCGCAGTTGTGTATCTTGGCATTATTTATGGTTATGTATTTTCTACACAGATAGATGGCTTTTAAGCCATCTATCGTTTTATTCATGCGGTACATAAGAGTGATTCAGTTGCATCATTTAGCCCTTTCCCCCAGCCTTCACTAACTTCCCACAACTTCCTAGCAGTTTCAGGATTGTTAGCCTCTTTAGTACTACGCACAGGCTTACAATGAGAAAAGTATTTCCCTGCTAGCTCGTCGGACTTATCATGACTCGCACAATACACAGTCGTGGCGGCCCCTTGGTTAGGATTCTTCGTCAACGGGCTAACCAGTTTAAAGAACAAAGAAAGAAACCCAGAGTCACGGCCAAAGCGGGTTGTAATCAATGCACCTGGGTGCAGCGAGCAAGCGGTAAGACCTTGATCACCATAGCGACGTTGTAGTTCATTAGCGAACAGCGCATTACACAACTTGGCTTGGCCATAAGCGGTTAATGGTGAAAAGCGATTGCTTTTATTCAATGGAAATTTATTGAAGTTAAGCTTCGCAGGCATTCTATGAGATTCGCTAGAAACCATGACGATGCGCGGGTCGTTTCCACTCTGTTCTTTAGCTCGTAAAAGCTGAGGCATTAAAAGCTGGGTCAGTAGAAAATGGCCGAAGTGGCATACGCCGACGGTCATTTCTAATCCTTCTTGTGTTTCTTGGTAGGTCGTTGCCATTAAACCTGCGTTACAGATTAATGTATCGATGGGCTCGTCTTTTACTTTCTCACTAAACTGTTTAATGCTTTCAGCAGAGGCAAGATCTAAAGGATAAAATGAAAGGCTGCTTTGAGGATGCAAAACTTGGCAGCGAGACAAAGCATCTTGCCCTTTTTCGATATTGCGGCAAGCAAAAATAACTCTGGCGCCAGCACCCGCTAAAGCTTGGGCGGCTTCAAACCCAATGCCACAGTTGGAACCTGTAATTACGACGGTTCTGCCTGTAAGGTCTTTGCCCTGTAATACATCGTTTGTGGTGCTGCGTGCGCCGAGCTTTTTCATTAACTAATACCTTCTTAAGATTTTTCAGCAATCGGTTTTTTGGTTGTTTTTCTCGCTGTTTTTTTAGTTGGCTTTTTCGCGACTTGTTCGTGAATATGCTTCCACGCTTTCGCTTCTTCCAACTCGTACGCCAGTTCTAATAGAACTTTATCTTCACCATAGCCTGCAGAGAATTGCATACCAATGGGCAGGTCATTATCACTGGTGCCCATAGGCAATGAGATAGCCGGCTCACCGGTAATATTTTGCAATGCGGCAAAGGGTGCAAATTCCGTCATGATATTAACCGTTGCACTGGCCGGTAATGCTTGGTTGTAGATGAAATTGTTTTTCGGTGCCGACGAAGCCAATGTAGGGCATAACAAGACGTCGTAATGTTTGTGCAATTCGCGGGTTACTTTAATAGCATTTTTTAAGCGTCTTACCACAAATGGAAATTTAGCCATGTTGCCGACAAAGCTATTACTCAAATGGGCACAGAGTTTTTCCACTTTAGCGCTATTAAAGCCCGGGTCGATAACGAACTTACCAAAGCGGTGCAATGAGAAAAACAAGAAGGCATAGTAGGCGATAAAATCGTCGGCCATACGATCTTCAAACGGGAAGGCAATTTCTTCTACGCTGTGACCTAGGCTTTCACATAATAAGCCGGTTTCATTAAGGGTACGTTGTACATCGCTTTGAATAGTGATGCCTTTTATCGCTCCGCTAATTAACCCTATGCGCAGTCGTTTTTTACCCGGTGCTTGAACATGGCCTAGCTCGACCAGCTTGTTATTACGAAAGTGTTTCTCGGCTTCGGCCATGAAGAGTGCGGTATCTCTTACGCTGCGGGTTAATACCCCTTCGTGGCCGACATTAATCGGTAGGGCTTCTGTACCATGCATATTAACCAATCGATTGCGCGTGGGTTTTAAGCCGACTAAACCGCAGCAAGCGGCAGGAATACGGATTGAACCACCACCGTCGTTACCGTGGGCGATGGGTACAACGCCTGCTGCAACCAAGGCTGCGGCACCACCGGATGATCCGCCACTGGAGTGGTTGATGTTCCAAGGGTTGCAGGTAGCCCCTTGTAGGACGGACTCGGTAACAGGAGTGATGCCAAATTCAGGTAGGGTGCTCTTGCCTAAAATCGTTAAACCGGTTGATAGCATTTGATCGGTAAATTCACCGTTTTGTTTTACCGGCTTGTTAGGGACTGCGCGGCTGCCGAATAAGGTAGGCAGTCCTTTTACGTCTGTGTTGTCTTTAATAAATGTGGGTACGCCAGCAAAAACACCTTGGCCGGAATGAGTTTTTGCGTTTAAGCGGGCAAGATCAAAGGACTCAGTCACGATGGCGTTGAGCTTGGGGTTCACTAATTCTGCGCGAGCAATGGCGGCTTCGGTGACTTCCGCAGTGCTTACTTCTTTATCGGCAATTCTTTTCGCGAGGCTGGTTGCATCGCAGTCGCCCATCGCGTCTTTTGTCATGCTGTTGACGATAAAATCTTTCATAGTGAACATCCCTTTTGATCGTGATTGTTATATTTATGGGTATAACTTATGGGGACTCTTGAGGATAAGCAAGGGGTTGTAGGGGTGAATCGACGCCAAAAATATCTCATGAATTATTTGCGAATGATTATCATTAGTATATTATCTACTGTAGTTTATTGATCAAAGTGGGTTAGCAATGTCAGATATATTATTGGTATTTGGAACGGATACGGGCAATACAGAGGAAGTGGCGGAGAAGATACAAGAGCAGTTCTCTGAATCGGGTCAGGTTGTTGAGATTATTGATGTTACCGATTGTTCTGCCGATCGCATTAGTGAAGCTGACATGTGTATTTTTGGTATTCCCACTTGGGATTTTGGTGGCATACAGGCCGATTGGGAAGATTTTAAGGAAGAGCTGGAAGCCGCTGAATTAGGTGGTAAGAAGGTCGCTTTATACGGCTTAGGTGATCAGTTTGGTTATGGTGATTTCTTTATTGATGCGGTGGGTTGGTTGCATGAAATTATTCAACCTATGGGGGCGGATATTAAGGGCTATTGGCCAGTTGAAGGGTATGAATTTACTGAGAGTCGTGCCTTAAGTCCGTGTAAAACGTATTTTTATGGTTTGGCGGTTGATGATGATCAGCAGTTTGAACAAACCGATGAGCGTGTGAGTTCTTGGGTTCAGCAGATTTTGGCTGAGTTTGAGCTGGAACAAGCAGCTTAGCGAGGCGGTTTAAATATGTGTAATAAAATCACTAAGATATCTCAGCAAAATAAATATCAATGGATTGGCATTTGTAATCATGGCACGGCGCATGTGTTTTGGCGTACGAGCAAGATTTGTCTTCCAGCGAATGAGCTAGAACTTTTAATGAATAAGGCACTGGCGGGAAGGCTACCGGTCGAAACAGTCGGTGATGAGTACGTATTGTGGCTCAACCGTATCGCGATCAAACTGACTCAGCAGGATTATCATGATATTCAAGAGCTGTTTTCGTATGGGGCTAAAGAAACAGTGATGCCTTTATTACAGCGAGAAACGGCGAATGATAAAGGCAGGCTTGTATTGCATTGAGTCATTTAGGCGGCTCCTGCTGAGTAACTGTTACCTTGTCTTTCAGGTGCTTTTCGTGGCTTAATCTTGTAATCAAACCCAGCCACGAAGCCGCATTCTGTGCCCGATAAAAACGTCACTCATACTTCTAACCCAACCTCCTCTGGAACATTAACAAGTTCTTATACAACGTTAGCCGCGTGGGGCGTTGCCATTAGTTGGGCATTGAATGCGAAAGGTTTAAATGCGGAGGATATCTTTACAACAGCAGGCTTGAACCTGAGTGACTTTGAAGAAAATCCCTCTGGCCGTATCCCTATTAATAATATGAGCAGTTTATGGGGGGCAGCGATTGAAGCTACCTCTGACCCGGCCTTTGGTTTAAGTGTTTCTGAACATGTTCATGCGGTGCACTTTAAAGCCTTGGGCATGTTGATTGTGAGTTGCAAAAACCTAGCGCAAGCAATGGAGAAGATCGTTTCTTATCACGCTTTAATCAGCAACTCGGTACAACTGCAATTAATCCATGAACCCGATAAGATGGGCTTCGTTATACGTGCGGTAGAAGGGGTATCGATTAGTCCAGCGTCTATTGATGCTTTTTATGCTGTGATTGTTAAGTTCTGCCGCAGCATGTTGGGTTCTGGTGACCTCGTATCGCAGGTTGACCTAAAGCGGTCTAAGCCTGCATCAGCACAAGCTTGGTTGACGCTCTTTAATACCGAGGTGCATTTTCAACAGGAAGAAAACTGTCTTTGGCTTAATCGAGCATTATTAGAAAAGCCGTCATTGCACTTTGATGAGAAGGTGCAGCAGATGAATGAGAATGCGGTGCAAGATTATCTACAAGATATGAATGCTAATACCTGGGTTGATAAGTGTAAAAAACACATTGTCATTGGTTTAAACGAAGAAGCCCCGAGTCTGACTCACATTGCTGAGCAGCTCAATGTATCAGAGCGTACGCTGGCGAGAAAGTTGCGAGAGGAAGGTGTTAACTTTAGCCAGATACTGCAACAGAAAAAGCAGGATTTAGCGCACTACTATTTAGTAGAAACCGATGAGAGTATTACCAATATTGCTTTAAATCTGGGATTTAAAGATACCAGTAATTTTACTCGAGCCTTTCAGCGCTGGAATCAAGTTACCCCTTCAGAATATCGCGCTCAGAGAAAATAGCCTCCGAGCATTGTTGGCTTCTATCTATTCAAATACAAATGGGCATGCGCCATAGGCATTAAAGGCATCATCCCAGCGACGCACATCGTTCGCGCGACGCCAGCGAGAGTGGTAAAACTCCATTAAACAGCTGCTTTCTTTTAATTGCACCAGAAAGGTATCACCTTCATTAAGATCTTCGTATTTGGGATACGTTGCGGAGCTTGGCCAATTTTTTTGCGGACGCTGGTTCGCATAGTTATCCCAAAAAGCTTCTAAGGTAAGCCACTGCTGGCTTTGTTCATGCCATGCCTGCATTCCCTGCTCAGTACTTTGACGAACTTCTCCGTTAGCTGCTGCCACGCTATGGAATGAGGCTAAAAGAGCGGTGGTTGAAATGACTGCTGTTATGATCGTCGCTTTAAATGAGCGCATTGTCTTTCCTGACTAATTTTTGATATGTCTTAGTCTAGCTAAATTTTCTAGATAAATACGATCTTTATAGATAGATTGCGCCCAATGTGAACTGTTAGCCTATCTATGCTTAAATACAGTCTTGTTGTATCAGATAGCCAACCCTATGATTTTTAAAGTTCTGCTGACGCTCGCTATTCTAATTGCCGTCTACATCTGGTTTAGAACGAAAAACGGCCAACGCCTATATAGTGCTAACTCAAATAATAGTCGCTTAGCTAGTGATGGAAAGGCCAGTAATAAGTGGATCAAACCTTTTAGCTACTCTATGGCAGGTTTGGTTATTGCGGCGGGTATGTTGATTTACTACCTATCGTGGCAGGAAGATCATACGCAATATCAGGTAACCATTACCAATCCGCAAACTGGCACATCGGAAACCTTTATTGCGCTTAAAAAAGATATGCGCGGCAGACTTTTCATTACTCAAAGTGGACGAGAGATTAGAGTCTCGGACTTAGAGCGTATTGAAGTCAAAAAGCTTGCCGCAGACGATCATTAAGTTGCGGAAGCGAATGATTTACTGCGCCACTTAACGGCTTTAGTGAATAACCACTGATACCCCGTTGGGAATAATCTTACGATTAGATCAAAGAAGCGGGCATCTGGGCCAATCAATACTCGGCGGCTGTTTTTGTTTACCCCTTTCAATATGGTTTTAGCGGCTTTATCCGCCGTGGTAATAAAACCGCGTTCGAATTCTTTAATCGAATTATCAAAATCCGCTCCCAATGTTTTTTCGACACTGTCGGACATACGCGATGTTTTCGCGATATTCGTTTTAATGCCACCAGGGTGTACGCAGGTTGTGCTGACGTTGGAATCGGTGAGTTCTAAATCTTGGCGCAAGGATTCGGTAAAGCCTCGAACAGCATATTTGCTGGCATTATAGCCACTCATTAACGGTTGAGCAGTCAGGCCAAAAATACTAGAGATGTTAATAATATGGCCTTCACCGGATGCTTCCAGCAGTGGTAAAAAGGCTTTGGTACCGTAAAGGGTTCCATTAAAATTAATATCCATGATCCACTTATAATCTTCAACATTTAAAGCGTCGACGGTTCCTGATAAAGCAACACCGGCATTGTTGAAAATTAAATTAACTTTTCCATGATCTTCAACGACCTGATTGGCCCAAGTATAGACTCCCTCTTGATCGGCTACATTGAGTTTTTGTGTGGTGACCTTTATCGGGTAGCTTTCAAGTAATTTTAACGTTTCAGCCATGCCTTTCTCATCGACATCACTGATGGCTAAGTGGCAACCTTGTTGTGCTAGGTTTAGTGATAATGCACGACCAATGCCTGAGCCGGCACCGGTAATGGCAGCCACTTTATTTTTATAGTTCTTCATGCTGAGCGACTCCATTTGGGTTTGAATTATCTGATATTTGGGGCAAGTTTTTTAAGAAACTCTTATATAGGGTTGCTGTTCTAGCGGGAGCTTCGACCATGGGCATGTGGCCAATGCCTTGCCATACTTCTACTTGAATATTGGTAATCCCCGCTTTCCAGACATCCACACTGCTTACGTGAATCAAACGATCTTCTTGGCCCCAAAGTAACAGTACGGGCACATTAATGTCGTTTAGCTGTGAATCCAGCATGTCTTTTTCGTGGAAGTCGGCAAAGATTTGTTTTAATCGAGGTTGGCGCTGTTGATAACCTTCGCTGATCGCGGCCAGAACAAAACCAGGCAGCCAAGGGGGATTGGCCATGGTCATCGGATAAAATTCAGCAAACTCTTCATCGTTATGTATTTCAAAAGGGTTGCGACCTTGGGCCAACATGTTACCCATGTCGCTAGGCTCTGAAGAGTGAACCCCTGCAGGATCAATCAGTAAAGCGGATAGCGTTCGTTCAGGGTAATCCTTGGCAAAATACGCGGCGATAAATCCGCCCATTGAATTACCTGCAACATGGACTTGTTGAATTTTTAGCTTATCGATGAGGGTTAATAGTCGCTCCGCTTGTTTGGGCGCGCTGTAATTCCAGTCTTTATTAAACTCGGTATCACCATGGCCAGCGAAGTCAGGAATAATAATGTGATAGTCATCAACGAGATGACGAGCAAAGCGTGGCCAGACATCTTTATCGGCACTGTAGCCATGCAGCAGCAATAGCGTCGGCTTGTTAGCTGAGCGTTCACTTTCGTAATAGCTTAAGCTTAATTCACCGATGTCTGCTTCTTTTTGTTGAAAGCCAAATAAACTGGCTTCTATGTCAGTGGCATTTTCGTAAGCGATATGGCCAATCTTTGGGTAGGTTGTTGCTACCCAGATTGTACTCAGCGCTAACATACTGATGACTACTATACTGCTGATCTTTTTCATTCTGTACCTCATTATTTTTATTAGAATTTTTAGTTTTTAATATTCCAGTCGTCATTTATTGATTAAGAGAAATCATGATCTGCTGGTCGGAAGTTTTTGGTCCAGCGCTGATAGGTAAAGCTAAAGCCTGGGAACATCGCAATAACATGACCACTTTTACTTTGGTACCAGCTGTTACACCCACCCGACTTCCATACGGTTTTAGCCATTTCTTGATGGATGTGTTGGGTATAACGATTTTCAGCGTCGGCTTTAACCTCAATCACTTTATTGTCGTTAGCACTTAAGGATTTAATACTGGAAATAATGTAGTTCATCTGGGCTTCAATGACGACGATGGCCGAGGTATGACCAATGCCAGTATTAGGACCCGTAACAATAAATAGATTAGGAAATCCTGGTGCACTGGTACCCAAGTAAGCGCGTGGATATTCCTGCCAGAAATCCCCTAGTTGTTTTTTCTCGCGGCCAATGACTGGGTATGAAATAACGCCATCGGTGGCATCGTAACCAGTGGAATAAACGATTAAATCGAGTTCTAGATTTTCTCCGTCTTGAGTAATAATCCCAGTTTCAGTAATTTCTTTGATGCCCTGGGTCTTATCATGCAAGGAGACATTGTCACGGCAGAGGGCTGGGTAAAGGGTATCGGATAAAATAATACGCTTACAGCCAATGGTGTAATCTGGCGTTACTTTGGCGCGTAAAACTGGGTCAGAGATCTGCTTTTTAATGTGTTTAACCGCTTTATTTTGCGCCGCTAGTTTGAGCATGGTGTGAGAGTATTTAAAACCAATGACTCGACTTTCTAATTCCCAATAGATTGCTTTTCTTAATACTTTATACAGAGCTTTATTTTTAAGTAATTTACGCTGCCAAGGTTTGAAGACATAGTCTGGGCGAGGTAAAACCCAGTGGGGACTGCGTTGGAATATGTGCAGTTCGCCGGCATCTTTTGCGATCGTAGGGATGATTTGAGCAGCGCTGGCCCCACTGCCAATGATGGCGATTCGCTTGCCGCGATAGTCGTAATCTTTGTCCCAGTTATTGGTATGAAATGATTTGCCCTTAAAGGACTCTTTACCTTTGAATTCTGGAATCACCGGTGTACTCAGTGGCCCTGAGGCATTGATAACAAACTGAGCGCGAATACTGGGTTGGTCTTGTAAGTGAACTTGCCATGCCTGATCGGCTTCGTGCCATTTAATTTTACTCACGTTTGCGCTGGTTTGAGTTTTATCACGTAGATTATTTTTATCGATGACGTGATTAGTATAAAGCTGTAATTCGTCTTGCTCGGCAAACATCTGTGACCAGTCGTAAGGCTCAGACTCGATTGAATAGAGCGGTGATTGCACATCAACAGCGGCTCCTGGATAGGTATTTTGGCACCAGGTTCCACCCATAAAGTCACGACGTTCGAGAATCCAAAAGTCTTCAATCCCCTGTTTTTTAAGCTTTAGGGCGGCACATTGGCCGCCAAATCCGCTGCCTATGATAATGGCTTTATAGGTTTTCATGCTGTGTCCTTCTGGTTATCTATCTGATGACGCGTGTCGTCACTTTACTTCTGACGACAAGTGTTGTCAAATGCGCTCATGAAACAAGATAAAGCAACATCCCAAGGCCGCACCTATGGTGGAATGAGCCTAGATCAGCGTAAACAGCAACGCCGTGAACAATTTTTAATCGCTGGCCTCGAGGTATTTGGTACTCAGGGATTTCGAACAGCGACGGTGCGGGGGTTGTGCCGAGAGGCGAAACTGACGGACCGTTATTTCTATGAAGCCTATGGCACGATAGAAAACTTATTGATGGCCGTTTATGAAGACTGCATGACCAAAATCCGTAACAAAATATTGCAAGAAGTCGCTGCCGCCGCACCTGGAGCTGATTTAAATAAACTGATTCATGCCGCTTTGAATTGTTATTTTTCTGAGATGGAAGATGCCCGTGTCGCTAGGGTGTGCATGTTGGAATTAGTCGGCATTAGTGCCGAGGTGGATGATTTATACAATGGCTATATTCTAGGGTTTTCAGAATTAGTGATGGGATTAGCGCAGCAAGTTTATCCTGATTGGGTATTGTCGAATGACGAAAAGGAAGTATTGGGTATTTCTACCATTGGCGCCATGCGACAGGCGGCGACGAATTGGTTACTGACAGATTATCGAGTTGATCGTCAAATAGTCGTGACCTCAACGGCAAAGATTTTTATTGGTTTGATGAAGCTAATTGAATCGGAACAGGAAGGAATAACTTCTTAACTTATGAAAGACTGCAACTCTTGTGGCAAGTGCTGCATTAAATACAGTAATGGGGCGCTGTCGGCTTCCAAACAAGAAATTGAGTTGTGGGAAGTTTTTAACCCGGATATCGCTGAATTTGTGAATAAAGGGGAGATTTGGGCAGACCCCAAAAGCGGTAAGTTGTTAGAACTGTGTCCTTTTTTACGCCAAGAGAAAGTGGGTGCCCCCTATACCTGTGATATCTATCTTGATCGCCCGGATGACTGCAAGTATTACCCATCTAATGTTCAAGAAATGATTTTAGATGGTTGCGAGATGATTGAAGAAACGGATTTGCAAGACTTAAGAAAGGCGCAAGCTAAATTGGATATAATAATGTCAGATAGCCACTGTTGAATCTGTGTTACTGCTCTTTTTAGCTGAGGGGATAAGCCAAGTACAGACTCTATTTCGGCCTTGTTCTTTTGCTTGATACAAAGCTTGGTCTGCATGATTTAGCCACTTGTAGGCATCGGAGTATTGGGGGGTTAACTGAGCTACTCCAATACTGACAGTACAATAGTCAATGTGCTTGAACGGCGTATTCTCTATCTTTTCTCGTAGGCGTTCTGCAACTGTTAACGATTCTTCGAGGTCGCTATTGGGTAATAAAATAGCAAACTCTTCTCCACCATAACGACCTGCAATGTCACTGCTTCTTAGCTCATTCAATAAGTTACCAAATTCTTTTAATACTTCATCGCCGACTAAGTGCCCATGATTATCATTGATATTTTTGAAGTGATCTACATCGACCATCATAACGCAGGCTCTTTCACCTGAACGCTGACAGCGATCAAATTCTTCTAATAATCTTTGCTCCCAGTAATGGCGGCTGAATACGCCCGTTAAACCATCATGTTGACTAATGTGAAGCAGGTTTTTCTGTTGGCTCATCATCAAGCGAGTGAGTTTGAAATTACTGTAAGCCAGTACCATTGGGTAGAAAACAATGAGCGGAATACAGAAGACGACGATGATAAATTTAGATTCAAGGTGCAGAGTCGGAGTAAATAAGAGAGTTGTGCTCAGTCCTCCGATTAATATCATAAAGACTCCAAAGGACCACAACTTAAAGCCACCGGCGCTGATATTGTTGATCATCAAGATGGTTATAAATACGGCACTAGGAATAAGCTCATAGCCCATAAGAGGAATCCAGAGTCCGCCATAAAATGAGTCGAATAATAGGCTGTGAGTGACCGCTTTATACATATTGCGGCTGCGTTTAGCCCATAAAAAGGCAGTATGTGGCCAAACTAAGCAGACGAGAAGTAAGAGCGACATGATCCCAGCATTATCTTGAAAGGGGCTATGGCTGGTCTGAAAGATTGCAATAACAATAAATAACCCTGCTAAATAGGCAAAGGTTCGTGAGACATAGGAATAGGCCGCGATTTTTTTCAGTGCGTGTGTTTGATAGTCAGCTTCTGTCACCAAGAAAATACCTATTGTGTAATGAGATCGATATAAAGTAACAATTGATCAATTTATAAGCACGATTGTACTTGAGTGGCGCATTATGTCTTGTATCGATTCGGCATAGAATTGCAATTGTTTGTATCAGTATATGTTTTATATATAATACGTATATGTAATGTATGGTTGGGTGAGATAATGGGTATTGTTAAAATTTCTGAAGGTTTGCACGAAGAAATCCGCAAATCGAGTAGTGTCATGTCACGTTCTATCAACTCTCAAGCTGAGTTTTGGATGAAGATGGGGATGTTGGCGGAGTTAAACCCTAATCTCACTTATAGCGAGATCATTCAGCAACAATTGAAAGAGCAAGCTTTTGATATGAGCCGTTGTGATTTAGAAGTTGTACAAAGTGAGAAACAAACCGGATGAATCGTTCAAAAGCTGTCAGTATTAAAAACCGAGAAGAAATTGAATTGATGCGTGAATCGGGCGCTTTATTAGCCCAAGTATTTGCCATGTTAGATGATTTTGTGACCAGCGGTATTACGACGTTAGAGATCGATGCTCGGGTAGAAGACTTTATCGTGAATACCTTAAAAGCCCGTCCGGCAAGCAAGGGTCAGTACGGTTATCAATATACCCTGAATAGTTCAGTGAACGAAGTGGTCTGCCATGGGGTGCCAAATAGCCATAAAGCGTTAAAACCTTCAGATATCGTCAATATTGATATTACGCTGGAGAAAAATGGCTTTATTGCGGATTCTAGCAAAATGTATGTTTTAGAAGGGGTGAGCCCACAGGCTAAGCAGTTGGTTAAAACGACCTATGAAGCTTTGTGGAAAGGTATCGAAGTCGTTAGGCCGGGAGCAACTTTAGGGGATATTGGTAATGCCGTGCAGCGTCATGCTGAAGTAGCCGGTTACAGTGTGGTTCGTGAATACTGTGGACATGGTATTGGCCGCGAAATGCATGAAGAGCCACAAGTACTGCATTATGGGAAAGCGGGATCAGGGCTGGTATTAGAAGCTGGCATGACTTTTACGATAGAACCTATGATCAATCAGGGAATTCGTAAAACCAAAACTCTAAAGGATGGCTGGACGGTGGTTACCAAAGACAAAAAACTCTCTGCCCAATGGGAACATACAATCTTAGTGACGGATTCAGGCTATGAAGTTCTGACGCTTAGAGAGGAAGAAGATAACTAGCAAATGCTCTGCTAAAGTTAATAGTGTCGAGACTTCTTTAGCAGGTAAGCCCCATGAGCTCTATTGCAGAAAATAATATCGAAATTCAGGATTTCTCCGTTTCAGACCTTATGAGTAAAGACGTATTGTGCGTTTATGAGGGCTGGACCATTCAGCGTTTGGCTGAATTCTTTTTGAAAAATGATATCAGCGGTGCGCCAGTCATCGCCTCTGATCATGAGCTTGTGGGTGTGGTTAGCGTATCGGATATCTTTCGCTTTGAAAATGCTGACGATGAAACTAAGAGTGAGGCTCTTAGACGTTGCTACCGTGATAGTACGGGAATTGATATCGCGAGCCGCGAAGACCTAATTAACTGGAGCAAAACCTCACAAACCAGCTGTACGGTTCATCAAATCATGGCCAAACAGGTGATCAGTGTTTCTACAGGCAGTCAGCTAAGTCATGTGGCAAATACAATGATTGAAAATGATATCCACCGAGTCTTCATAACCGATAATGAAAAAATAGTGGGTATCGTCTCTGCGTTGGATATTCTACGTAAACTACCTTCAGCTTAAGGTTGTTAATTAGACGAGTAGTAAGGGCATTTATGATGCAGAGAATGAAGCAGGGAGTTTTGGGGCTATTATTGATACTTAGCAGCAGTTTTAGTCTTGCAGAACAAACATTATTCTTTGTGGGAGATGAAGATAATAAACCTGAGTGTTATATCGATGCGGCGGGGAAATTCGTCGGTATTGATGTTGATATAATTCAAGAAGTAGCCAAACGATTAAATCTTAATATTACGATACAACTTACTCCCTGGGTAAGAGTATTGGCGATGGTGAAATCAGGGCAAGCTGATGGTGGCTTTCCACTGTTTTCGACCGCTGAAAGACGAGAGTATGCTTACTATCCTCAAGAGCCTGTGCATGTTTCTGTTATGACAGCTTATACTAAGACGGGCAAAGAATTTTCCTATCAAAATTTGCAGGACCTATATGGCAAACGTATAGGTATTAATCGTGGTTATAGCATTTCCAAAGAGTTTGATCAGTCAGCACAACAGGGCTTAATCGATTTAATCGAAGTGGAAACCGTTGAGCAACTAGTGAAAATGTTACTCGACGAACGAATAGAAGCCATTGCCGCTACCCCCTCAAGTGTCGAGACCTATCTCAAAGAAGCAAAAATTGAACTATCAGCCATTGGCCAAGTTCGTGCGCGTGCTGCGTATTTAACCCTTTCTAAGAAATCCAAGGTTAAAGATAAAGCCAAACTACTGGAGGCGGTGGACCGAACTATGGTTCATATGAAAGAAGATGGGACAATCGACCGTATTCGCCAGAAATATAGTAACTGGCCTTTGAAGTGACTGTGGCTGTATTCAGTATTTAAAAAGTAGATGCACTTCACAAATCAGGCGATAGACTGATATGAGACAGGGATAAAAAGAGTATGCTGGCGGAGAATTTTAAAAGTAAATAATTCGTAAGTTTCTATAGACAGTTGGTCAGGCAGCGATAGATGAATCCCAATATTAAGATTGTTATGGGTTTGCAAGCGGGAATGCTGGTGGGTGGTCTAGCGGTATGGGCGGGCACCTTTGCAAATTCAAATAGCCAAGCTGTTGAAAATCCCCAACAAGTTCAAGCTCAGATCTCTCACTTAGTTCGTTATGCTAATACCCCAATAAAAGCTGAAAATTATAATTGCGAAGCTGTAACCCCAAATGCTCTTAAACCAACAGTTGGCAGTATATTGGCTTCTATGGTGAGTTCTAATTTAACCACGATTAGAAATAGACAGAGCTTTGATTGTATTGAAAATACTTGCTCTTTATCGATCAGTGACTGTAAACCTTGGCAATCGAGCGAATGTAGTGCGCGATACTTAAAATATGATATGGATGATAGACAAAGAATTATTCCGCAATCTTTTAGCTGTATTGATGTTCCCTGAATTCTCTAATTAACTTTTATCGTTAATTGCTAATATATGTGATTATATTTTCGACAGATTCATCGATAGTTAAACCTAAGGTATTCGATAAATGAATTTCTGGATTTAATGGTTTCTCATAAGGTGAATCGATTCCAGTAAACTCTTTAATCTTCCCCGCTCGCGCTTTTTCATACAAACCTTTAACATCTCGCTGTTCACATACCTCAAGTGGCGTATCAACAAATACCTCGATAAATGCACCATGTTTAAATAAAGCGCGCACGTTATCTCGGCTTTCGCGAAAAGGTGAGATGAAGGCACATAGAACCACTAACCCTGCGTCGACCAGTTGGTGAGCGACATGGCCAATGCGGCGGATGTTTTCTTCTCTATCTTTTTTGCTATAACTTAGGTCTTTGCATAAAGTCGAACGAACAATATCGCCATCAAGAAGAGATGTTTTTATTCCTAGTGTGATTAGCTGTCTTTCAACCTCGCATGCTAAGCTTGATTTACCTGCACCACTATAGCCAGTAAACCAGATAACGCAGGGCTTTAATTTATTCATAAGTGCTTCTCTTTAGATTTTTCTGCAAACCATTGCTCAAGAAATCCTACACATTGAACTAATTTTAAAGGTACAAAATGTCTGGCTGGGTAAAGCGCATAAAGGGTCAGGCGAGGTTTTTTAGCCTTGACTAATACTTCTACAACTTCCCCTTGTTCTATCGCTTCACGGCAAACAAAATCGGGAATGAATCCCACTCCTTGATTACGCTTAATCGCTTCCATCATAAATATCGTACTATTGACTCGTAAAGTTCCATTAATAGTAATACCATCATCGATAGGCCAATTATTCTTACCCTGAAAATAGCTGTAAACAAAACAATTATGTTCTGCTAAGTCTTCCGCTTTTATAATTTTCGGTTGCTGCTTAGAATATTCTGCACCAACACATACCTGGTATTTAAATTGCGTCAGTGGACGGCCAACATAATTAGAATCAATTGCCTTGCTGGAAGCGCGAAATCCTAAATCAAACCCTTGTTCCACCAGATCAATACTCTCATCTCCCAAATGAATATCCAGTTCTATGTCGGGATAGGCCTGCATAAAGTCAGCAAACAAGCCGGCTAGGTCTGTAATGCCCAGTGCCATTGGCGCATTGATCTTTAGCTTGCCTTTGGGTTTAGCTTGCCTGTCTTGAACAAAGCTTTCCGCATCTTCTAGCTTTTCTAAAATTTCACGAGCGCGTTGTAAATAGCCTTCACCCGCATCGGTAAGCTGAACGTTACGAGTAGAGCGGTGTAATAGACGTACACCTAAGGAATCTTCGAGGCGGCTGATTTCTTTGCTGATCATCGATTTAGAAGCGTTGGTATGTTCCGCAACACGAGTAAAACTGCCTAAATCCGCTAGGCGAACAAAGAGTTGAATTGCGCGCAGTTTATCCATCGAGCCATCTCACTTTTAGATTACAACTGTCTCCATAATGGAAACATTAGGTTCTCATTATAGCTATATATGTGAGTAGTAAAAGACCACAAACTGTCCTTGTTGTTTAACAACCGCAAATCCTAGCGGCTAACCAATGAATGAGGAAAACCATGTATACACTTTATTACTCTCCAAGCGCTTGCTCACTGGCCACTCAGGTCGTGCTACACGAACTGGATCA
>ENA-ORXI01000035-ORXI01000035.1-sediment-metagenome-genome-assembly--contig:-NODE-35-length-81457-cov-8.848292_pt1 | contig 81457 bp, 70 predicted proteins | sample MGYA00237861_ERZ511468 | MGnify/ENA primary metagenome ERZ511468 (study PRJEB26299, sample SAMN06266213) | sediment metagenome | isolation source: Hudson Canyon methane seep mesocosm | place: USA:Hudson...
CATGAAGTAGAAGTTGTATCTGCGCATAGAACCCCTGATAAATTGTTTAACTATGCAGAAACAGCAGAAGAAAAAGGACTTGAGGTCATTATTGCTGGAGCTGGAGGCGCTGCTCATCTACCTGGAATGGTCTCAGCTAAAACTGTAGTTCCTGTTCTTGGCGTTCCTGTACAGTCCAAAGCGTTAAATGGAATGGATTCTTTATTATCTATCGTACAAATGCCTGCCGGGATTCCTGTAGGGACACTCGCTATTGGGCGTGCAGGTGCCATTAATGCTGCTTTATTAGCGGCCGCGATTGTGAGTAATAAACACCCTGACTATCGCGATGCGCTTAATGAATATAGACAAAACCAAACGGATAAAGTTAATGAAAACCCTGATCCGAGGGAGATAAAATAATGAAAGTTGGTATTTTAGGTGGCGGACAATTAGCAAGAATGATTGCTTTGGCGGGTTATCCTTTAGATGTAGAGTTTATTGTTTTAGACCCTAGTGATAAAGCGGGTGCAGTGGGTTTGTGTGAACATTTGCATGGTGATTATAATGATAAAACTTTGTTAGCCGAACTGGCTGAGAAAGCAGATGTTGTGACTTATGAGTTTGAAAATGTACCTGCTGAAGTTGCTGCATTTTTGGCCGATCATACTCGTGTTTATCCTGCACCTAATGCTTTGGCTGTTTCTCAGGATCGTTTACATGAAAAAGAATTCTTTCATCAGTTAAATATACCTACAGCTAATTATGCCGCAGTCAGTTGTTTAGAAGATCTACAGCAAGCAATGGAGCATATTCATTACCCCGCTATCTTAAAAAGTAGACGAATGGGTTATGATGGAAAAGGGCAAGTGGTTTTAAAATCTGTTGCGCAATTAACAGAGGCTTGGGAATCAGTTGAAAAGGTAGATTGCATCGTTGAAGGTTTTGTTGATTTTCAACGAGAAGTCTCAATTATTGCTGCGCGCAGAGCGAGCGGTGAAGTTGCTTTTTATTCTTTATCTGAAAACACGCATGAAAAAGGTATTTTGCGGGTCGCAGAGTGTTGCGTTGATGATAAGTTACAACAAGAAGCTGAAAAATATGTGACTAAACTGCTAGAAGCTTTGGATTATGTTGGAGTTATTGCATTAGAGTTATTTGATGTAAAGGGTTCATTTGTAGCCAATGAATTTGCCCCACGCGTACATAACTCAGGACACTGGACTATTGAAGGTGCTGAGACCAGTCAATTTGAAAACCATTTACGCGCTATTTTGGATTTACCTTTAGGTTCAACCAAATCTCGTGGTTATACAGGAATGGTTAATTTTATTGGTGGTTTACCTGCGACAGAGAGCATTTTAGAAATACCCCATGCTCATAATCATTTGTATGCAAAATCATCTAGAAAAGGACGAAAAGTAGCGCATGCTACAGTAAGGTCTGATAGTAAACAGCAGTATGAAGAGTCAGTTCAGCGTTTGCTTGAATTGGCAAAGTCTACGGATGATTCTTGATTAGTAGAGGGGGGATATGAGATCTTTGTGACAGAATATTTATTGTTTCGAAATTATTTGTTCTGAAACCAAGTTGGCTACTCCCCTTGAATTATGGCGATTTAAAATCAGAGAAAATTTTGATATTAACCCTCAATCAGAGATATTTAAGTGATGAGAAAAGTGCAGATTTTTGCTAAATTAACGATGATTTAGGTTTGTTTTTAAGATAGTATTTGACCTTTTGTTTTTATATTAAATACCAAAATAATTAGTATATAAATATGCAAAACCATAACGTGTTTTGTTACCTACCATATATGGGGTGATTATTTTATTTGCAATTAAAATTTGTTTGAGTTCTTCTAGGGTACTATTTTTTATTGATTCGTCATCTTTATGCAGAGTTTTAATCTCAATAAGTAGTTGTTCAAATACATCTTGAGATAACACATTTTTCTTATAGCTTGATTTGACTTTGTTATTTGAAATATCTTGGCAGAAAAACTTAACGAATTCATTACCTTGTTCATTCCATAAATCTTTTAAATATTGAATGACAGCATTTTTACGAACTTGTTTACTTGTACAGTAAGCTAAACCTAAGATAGAGTCCTTTCGGAAGTTTTTTTCAGGATCTTGTTCACTTTGCTCTTTGATTGCATTGGCTATTAAGTCAAGAAAGGGGCGCAAATTTATAGTTTGATCTGCGCTTTGAATATTTCTATATAAGTCTTCATATGCAGTACTAACTTTTCCATTTCGCCGAGGTTTTGGATCACCAAAAAAAAGATTAATAATTGGTTGAATTAAATATGTATCTAATGGCAATTGATTGTGTTCAATATTCTTAGTTTTTAACTTCTGTTTTATCTCCTTAATGTGAATTTCAGAAGATGAATATTTCTCCAAATAATTAAAAAAATCATTTTTACAATATGTGAATATTATCTTTAAGAAATAAGAAAACATCTCATTTTGAGACCATTCCAAATTGATAATTCTAGTATTGAAAGAGCTTTTATTTGTTAAGTTTCCAAGTCGTTCATATAAATCTCTACGTAAAAATAGTTTAGGATGGATATAATCCCAAGGAAATCTCATACATAGTTTAACTAATGGAGAAATAATATCATTCCACAAGTAAGGCTTTACAATATTATCTAGTCTATCAAAAGTGATAATTAATCGCCTATCAGATAACTTTAACTCAGTGTTAAATCTTATTATTTCTTCTTCAATATTAGAAAATAACTCATCATCATTTATTAAATTTATTATCTTAGTTTTTGCATTTAATTTACTTAAATCAATGATGAATTCGTTATAGCTGCTCTCAAACTTCCCTCTTTTTCCACAAATAGCATTCCAAATAAAAAATACCCAAAATTTCTTTATAAAAAGTTCATCTTTAATGTAGTTGTCAAAATTTAAAGTTTCAAAATTATCATTTTCATAGTTAGTTACATTCAAAACTTGATATTTCAAATGTTTCTTCTGTGCTTTATTTTCCAACTTGTCGAAGAAGGAATCGATTTGTAAAGCTTTATAAAAAGCAGTTTTACCAGTACCTTTGTCGCCAAGTAAGATGTTTTTTTCTGGAATTAAAAAATCTTCCATACAAGGGCGAACAAAAAAATCATTATTTATATAAGATTCATTATAATCAATTGTTTCTGCATATAAAGCAGGAAGCTTACATTCTAGTTCTTTTATAACCTTATCTTGCAAAGTAATATTTTGAATTTTATTTTTTTCTATGCTTGCATTTGTTTCTTTTATAGGTATTTTGGCGTTATCTTTATTTTCCTTTATCTCTACTTCTATTTCTGTAGTAGATGATGTGGTTTCTTCTATGTATTTAAAGAATTTTTGGTATTGTGTGGAGCCACTTTCACCATTGATGAAATCATCTAAGTCATATTTATCTCCTAAAGAAGTCCCTATAAACTCTAAAGTAGAATGGCGGTCAAAATAAAAAACATCCGCATCATTTTTATATACAGCTTGTATTTGTTTTACAAAGTTATTGTATCTACGGCTGTAATTACTACTTAAAATTGAAAGAATAAAACTTGCGTTGACATCAGTTTTGCTTAAAAGATTACTAACATATTCAATACCTGGTTGATTTTGAGTGTCATCTCCAGCTAACACAACTACATGTTTAGATAGCTTAACTAATGCCCCAAAAATATTATTGAAACCTGTTCGGGAGTCAACCAAGATGATATCTGGTTGATACCTTACTTGAATGTCACCTATCAATTTATCAAAAATATCAATTAAACTAAGACCTTGAAGATCAATTTTAGCCAGCCCTTCTAAATAATTTTCCAAGTTCTCATCGTTTGATAAAACGTTTCCTGATGGCATTAAATTAATAGTTCCGCTACCTGAATAGCTTTTTTCAATATTGTAAACATATTCTTCAATATCATCTGCTTGAGTGAATAGTTGGTCATTTAAATATTCCACAAGACCACTCTTGTGTTTATCAGATTGACTACTATTAAAAAAATTAATTAATCCAGGGGCTTCAAAATCGCAATCCATCACAAAAACTTTTTTACCTTTTCTTGATAAATAAGTAGCTGTTAAAGCTAAAGATGTCGTTCTTCCAACCCCACCTTTATAACTAAAAAAAGTCAGAATATTATGTTTTTCTTTATGTTTTCTATTTTCAGTATTTAGCAAAGCACTAAGAGACCTTCTTAAGCCCAAAGAAACTTTCTCACCTTCAAACAGATAGCTATAATCATCATCTTGTGATTGATTAGTCGTTAAAAACGTAAATGATATGTTCTTATTTTCTAACTCAGCAGGTGCAATATTAATTAAGGGTAAGCCATCTTTATTTTTTGCTTTATCACTAACAATATAAACATTAACTTTTTGATTTATTCTTAATTCAATGAAAAAATTATTGATATTCTTTGTTTCAATGCCTTCCAGCAAATCCTGATTTAATCTTTCCATAAAATCTATTGATTTTAACATTTTGACATCCTTTACATTTTTTTTAGAAAATCATTAGCATGATTATAAAATGATTTGACTTTTCGGTATTCAATACTTATATCTTCATATCTTATCGTTGGATCCCAGCTAGTCAATAAACATTCTATTTCATCATTATCACTTTCATGAGATAGATCAGGTATTTTTGAATCTAAAAAGTCCTGTAGCCTTGTAAAGTCATGTGTTTTGATTTGTTCATGATAAATAATGCCTATTTTTTTACACTCGTTTTTATTTACCTCAACATTGGAGTTAAAACCGCTAACCTCAAGTATTTTGAATTTTAATGAGCATTCAATAATGTAGCCCGACAAATAATATAGACTTATAACTAAAAATTTAAACTTTTCATCGTAGGTATTTTCTTCATAAGATTCTATTTTTTCTTGTAATACTCTGCAGGCATAATCATGTCTTTTAGCAGAAGATAAAAATTCGAGGTATTTCAAAATAACTCCTAATTGTATAGTTTTGCAACGGTATACCATTCAACCAATGGTGCAAGGCTTGATTGAAAGTTTAAAAGTGCCTTTCTTTGTTATTTCAATTATTTAAAACATTAATACTAATTTGTTAAGCAAGAAATTAAAAGCAATTGCTTCGATCGAGTCAGGCCTTTTTGGTTCTTTTCTAATGGGGATAAGATCCTTTTAGTGTCTTGAGGTTTTAGCGAAGCTTCTGGTCACTCAAAACATCAAAAATAGGTGTAGCCTGCTTTAAACTCCCTACATCTCCAGGTACTAAAAAGAAATTATCAGTTTTTAAGTTTTGAGCGACTTGCCATGACTTAATAGCGGGTGGCTTAGCACTAGTGTTAGCACTTGTTGAAACTAAAGGCCCTTCATTTTCTTCACATAATAATCGAGCAATAGGGTGATTTGTTACTCTGACTGCTAAGGAAGTATGTTCTCCTGTTAGCCATTTTGGAACCCAAGGTTGTGACGGTATTATCCATGTTACAGGGCCTGGCCAGCTTGCTTGAACACGAGAAACAATCTCTTCTGTTAACTGTAGATAAGGATCAAGTTGTTCTATAGATGACGCTATTAGAATAAGACCTTTATCTACCGAGCGTTTTTTCAGGGCTAAAAGCTTTAATACAGCTTCTTCATCCAGAGGGTTACAGCCTAGGCCATAAACTGCTTCAGTCGGGTAGGCAATAACTTCACCTTGATTAACTTGTTGGATGGCGCGTCGAATTTTGAATGGGGATGCTTTTGCTGTCATATTGATTGAAAAATTAGGTGGTGGGTTAAATTTGTAGTTTTAACAAACACATTATCATTAGTAACAACTTTTTGGGGCGTAGGGGGTAATCTGTATTCTTTAGGGTAAGAGCAGGCTAAAGCCAGCGCCCCAAAAAATAGATAAGTTTTAAAATAGCCTTAATAACAGATTCAGCCTACTACCAAAAATTAGAGATATCAGAAAAAGGGGGAGGTAAAAATCCCCTCAATCCCTTTTTTTACAATGCGTAGGTGCTCACTGTTTCATATTGTCTTTTACCAAAGCAAATTTAATTCTATATTTTATGATAAAGCAGAGGGAAGACAATAGAGTGGTATGCCGCTCTTTTTGCCTTGAACCTTTAGTCTTTAGCCTGCTCTTGTGGTCCATTAACATCTTCAGGATCACCTTCATAAGGTGTGGCATATTTACACTCTTTTTGAGGGCAAACTTTTTCTGGGCCGCGTCTTTTAGTAGTTTTTAACGTTAACACTGGCCAGTTACAATCTGGACAGCTTTCTTTAACGGGCGCATTCCATAAAGCGTAGTCACATTTAGGGTAGCCAGCACATGAATAAAAAACTTTTCCGTGGCGTGATTTACGTTTAAGAATATTGTCTTTATTACATTGAGGACACTCTACCCCTGTATCTAATGGTTTTTCTATTGGCTCGATATGTTTACATTTAGGGTAAGAACTACAACCAATAAACTTACCATAGCGGCCTGTTTTAATGACAAGGTCAGACTCACATTTTGGACACTTTCTACCTTCGACTATTTCTGGCTCATTAGATTCTGTGCCATCATCATTTAGGTTGCGGGTATATGAGCATTCTGGGTAATCAGTACAGCCAATAAAGCGACCATTACGGCCTAACCTAATCGAGAGCTGTTTACCACATTCAGGACATTTTTCATCAATGGCTTCTTGAGTGACATCTTTCCGCTGAACACTTTCTTCTTTTTCGGTGATTAATTTAGTAAAAGGACTCCAGAAAGCTTGCATCAGTGGAACCCAGTCTTTCTCTCCACGCGCAACAGCATCCAAGTCATCTTCTAAGTTAGCGGTAAAGTCGTAATCTACATATTTAGTAAAATGTTCAGTTAGGAACTTATTAACAATACGACCTACATCCGTTGGCTGAAAACGCTTTTTTTCTAAAGTAACGTATTCTCTGTTTTGCAGTGTAGAAATAATTGCTGAATAAGTTGATGGTCTGCCTATTCCATGTTCCTCAAGCGATTTTACTAAGCTAGCCTCACCAAAACGGGGTGGTGGCTCAGTAAAGTGTTGAGTGGCAATTATTTCATTAAGAGGGACAGGACGGCCTTCTTCCATAGGGGGAAGAAAGCTTTCTTTATCATCACCTTCTTTGCTGTCATCTTTGCCTTCTAGATAAACAGCCATAAAACCAGGTTTATGAATGGTAGAGCCTGTTGCTCTAAAAATATTGTCTTTACTGCCGCAAATTAAATCGACTGACACTTGGTTTAGCGTGGCATGAATCATTTGGCAAGCGACGGTTCGCTTCCAGATTAACTGATAAAGTTTGAATTGATCAGCGGTTAAATTGCTTTTTATTTTTTCAGGTAAATTAAAGGCGGAAGTGGGACGAATTGCCTCATGCGCTTCTTGTGCATTTTTAGATTTGGTTTTAAATGAGCGTGGCTCTTTAGGCACATTCTCTTTACCGTATTTTTCAGTAATTAATTCACGTAACTGCTCTAGTGCTTCTTCAGATAAATTGACTGAATCGGTACGCATGTAGGTAATTAAACCTGCTGTTTCACCACCTACTTCTATACCTTCATAAAGTTGCTGGGCAACCATCATGGTTTTCTTGGTAGTAAACCCTAGTTTTCTGGACGCTTCCTGTTGTAATGTAGAGGTAATGAAAGGTGCGGCAGGATTACGTTTACGTTGTTTTTTCTCTAACTTTTCAACGACTAACTTGCCGTCAGCTGCTGATATTAGTGCATGTTTAACTTTTTCGGCACGTTCTTTGTCAGTAATACTGAATTGCTTCAGTTTTTCACCTTCAAAGTGAGTTAGTTTTGCCTTAAATTTTTGGTCTTCTGCTTTGAGCTCTGCTGTATGCGACCAGTATTCTTTTTTCTCAAAAGCTTCAATTTCTAGTTCGCGTTCAACAATCATTCGTAGGGCAGGGCTTTGTACACGTCCTGCTGATAAGCCTCTACGAATTTTTTTCCATAATAGCGGTGATAAATTAAAGCCCACTAAATAATCTAATGCCCGTCGTGCTTGTTGTGCATTAACCATCGTGATGGATAATTCTGTCGGTTTGGCAATAGCTTCTGTTACAGCTTTTTTGGTGATTTCATGAAACACAACGCGTTGTACATTTTTATCTTTTAGTAGCTTTTTAGCTTTTAAATGCTCAAACACATGCCAAGAAATAGCCTCCCCCTCTCTATCGGGGTCAGTCGCGAGATACAAAGTATCGGCTTTTTTTACCGCTTTGGTAATTTCTTGTAAGTGACGTTGATTTCGCTCAATAATCTGATACTTCATGGCAAAGTCATGTTCAGTATCGACAGCACCTTCTTTAGGAATTAAGTCTCTTACATGGCCGTATGATGCGAGGACCTGAAAATCTTTTCCCAGATACTTTTCAATGGTCTTACATTTTGCGGGTGATTCCACAATGACAAGATTTTTACTCATATTTAAATAGGGATTAATGTAAAAGGGCTGGTGTTAAGTCGTACACAATATCTTCCATTCTGGAGAAAGCAACATCATCATCAGATTGGCTTAGTAAAACCATTAATACAGTCCATTTTAGCTCATCTAAAGAGAGCGTTTTATTTTCGACTGCCATCGCTCTATCAATGACTATTTCACGTGTAGTTGGCGTTAATATGTTGCTGTGTTCGAGGAAAAGTAACAGGTTTCGACATTCTATATCCAGTTTAACTTCTTCTTGTGGAATAAAAATGCGGAAAGCTGAAGATACACTGGGTTTTATCGTGCTTTGTTCAGTGAGTGTTTCAAGCCAGTCAAATGCGTTATTTACTTCATTGGATTCAAAACCAGCTTGCATAAGTTCAGTTTTAATATCTTCATTATCAGGATGTAGTTCTATATCGTCATCTAAATAATTCTCAAAAAGATAGATTAAGACATCAAAAATATTTTCTTTCATAGTACCTGCTTATTTTATACGGATATAGCCGCCTGGGGTTGTTGCAATACTACCTTGTAACTCCAGCATCAGGAGCATTGATGAAATCACTTCTACTGATAAACCAGATTGTTGCACCAACCAATCTACTGATGTGGGGCTAAACATAATGAGATTCAATAGATTTTGCTGCTCTAGGTCAAGTGTTGATTTCAATAATTCGGGTGTTACTTCTTCAGGTTGTTGATTATATTCACCTAATTCATCCAAAATATCTTGGGTACTTTCGACTAATTTAGCCCCTTCTTTTATAAGGGCATTACAACCCCGGGCTAAAGGATTATGAATTGAGCCAGGAATAGCAAAAACTTCTCGGTTTTCATCTAAAGCCATACGAGCAGTGATAAGGGAGCCACTTTTTTTAGCCGCTTCAACAACTAATAAGCCAATACAAAGGCCGCTAATAATACGGTTTCTTCTTGGGAAATGGTTGGCTTTTGCTGTAGTCCCAGGTGGAAATTCCGAAATAAGTAAACCTGTTTCTGCTATTTGGGTGGCAAGCTGTTTATTTCTTGCTGGATAAACCCTGTCTAGTCCTGTTCCAGTGACAGCAATGGTATGGCCTTTTGCATTTAATGCGCCTTGGTGGCTGGCAGCATCAACACCTAAGGCTAATCCACTGGTTATGGTAAAACCATATTGTGCTAAAGATTGTGCAAAGTCTATGGCTGATTGTTCCCCCAAGGGTGAAGGATTTCGACTCCCTACAATTGATATTTGTGGTTGGCTTAATAGTTTTTTATTACCTCGAGTAAAAAGAAGTACGGGAGGATTATCAATTTCTTTTAGTTGTGCTGGATAAAGAGGATCATAAAATGTGATAACCGCATTTTCAGTTTGATTAATCCAGTTTAGATCATTTTCAATTAATTCCCAATCAGGTGATTTGATAAAATCAATGCTTTTTTGTTTGAGCCCTAAAGAAGAAAGCGTGGCTTGTGACTGAGAAAATAATTGATCAGGTGAAAATGAAGTTAATGTTTTTATAAAGGTTTTATTGCCTATTCCTGGTGCTCTTAACAGAGCAATCCAATATTTGAGCTGATTGTCTGAGGGGGCAAGCGAATTCACGTTATTTGGCTATATTCCATTGTTGAAAAAAGCTCAAAGTAGCTAACCCTAAAAATGCGACTAAAGTCCAGCCTGGAATACTAATACCTAAAAATGTCCATAATATATCGGCACATTCACCTGAGCCGTTGAACATTAACTTTATTGTATCCATTAAGGGAAAGTTCTCAAAAACATAACTTAATCCAGGTCCACACTCAGGTATTTCATCGGCAGGCAAGTTTTGTATCCAGACGTGGCGGATTGATATGGCCGCACCGCAAAGGGCTATCACCGAGCCAATAATAGAATAGACCTTTATGCCACAAGCTTTTGGGTTATGGATGGCCGAAATTAGAAAGATAATGCCCGTTAATAGAATGGCAATACGCTGTGAAATACATAAGGGGCAGGGTTCCATTTCTTCAACAAATTGGAAATAAGCCCCGACTGATAACATTAAAAAGCAACTGATAAAGCCGAGTGAAAACCAAATTCTAGGGTTAAATTTAATTAGATCAAACATTTGTGACCTCCTGTTTAAATGCGTTAATTTCCCGTGATGGGCCTAAAACGACTATTATATCGCCTGCGTCCAGTTTATGGTCTTTCTCGCCAATAGCAAAGTGAAGATTATCCCCGAGTTCTTTATCGACAATTCCGATTAAAACTAAATTATGGCGCTCGTTGAGTGATAGCGTGCTGCTATAAGTGTTCTCTAAATAGCTTCCTGTGGGAATAGCAACTTCGGCAATATGTAAATCGTCACGGCCAAAGACGGTATGGTCAATAATATTGGTGATATCGGGTTTTTTTATCAGTTCATGGATTTTTTGGCCACAGATTTGATAAGGATCGATAATTTTATTAGCCCCGGCTGCAATTAATTTTTCAGCTGACTGAGCGGAGCCTGCAATAGCAATAATATCAATATTTTTATCTATGGCACGCGCAGAAAGAGTTAAAAAGACATTGCTCGAGTCTTCTAAAAGAAAGCAAAAAATGACGTCAATAGTATGACCAATACCAATGGATTTAAGACCGCAGTCACTGCGAAAATCTATATCTTTAGTTTTAAACCCTTTTTCCTCAGCAGATTTTCTGAGTGATAAATCTGTCTCAATAATAAGAACATCGTGAGATTTCTGGTCAAGCCTTGAAATAGCCTCATATGATAAGTTGTTGTATCCAAAAACAGCTATTTTTTTCATGATTTATTTCCTGAACTGAGCCTGCTCTTTTCAAGTTGGTCTTGAAAATGCTCAATTGAATATTTTCGACCTAATATAATAATCATGTCTTGAGCTTGTAATTCAAAGTGGTTTTCAGGGTTAAAGTAAAAATGCTGGTTTTTAACTTTATAACGGTTGCGACGTTTTGAATGTAGTTTATTTGAACTGATGACACCGACTAAGGTTAATTTTCTGTTTTTAAAGTCTATTTCTTCTATTCTTTTATTTTCTATTAAGCTGTTGGGGTAAACGATTAGAGCTTCCATTAGGATTTGTTTCTGTTCTTGCAAAATACCTAAAATAGCTTCAAATGCAACGGGTTGCCCGACATATTCTGCAGCTAGTAAACCTGAAATTTCAAAAGGTTGAATAACATTGTTTGCGCCGGCTTGATAAAGCTTTTTTACATTATCATCTCTATTAGAGCGGGCAATAATATTAACCTCTGGATTTAAAAATCGACTGGTTAACGTGATATAAACATTGGCGACATCGTTACCTGTTGCACATATAACTGAGGAAGCACCTGAATTAATGCCTGCATTAGTTAATACGCTATTTTTGCTGGCATCATCTTGAATATAAAGATAGTTTTTCTCTTTTGCGAGGAGAATATTATTTTCATCCGTGTCAATAACAATGAAGGGTTGTTGGTCTTTTTCAAAATTCTTGGCAATTTCTTGTCCAACACGACCAAAACCACAAATAATAATAAAATTATCAAATCGACTTAGCTCAGCGTAAGTTCTATTTTCACGCAGGGTGTACATCTTTTCATTAAAGGCTGAAACGATGATTGACGTAAAGAATGACAAAACGCCTAAACCCGTTAGAATTAAAGCAACAGTAACCAGCCTGCCGCCAAATGTTACGGGCGTTATATCGCCATAACCTACGGTAGATATAGTGACGATTGACCAATAAAAGGCATCATATAAGTGGCGGACATTACCGCCACTGGAGTTATTTTCAAATAAATAAATAGCAATGGTGGAGATGAAAACTAGAAACCCCATAAAGATAGCAAGGGTGATAAGTTCAAAACGTTTACTGGATAAAACATCGGCAAAAACTTTAATGCTATTTGAATAACGAAACAGCTTAAATAATCTAAAAATCAGTAATATACGTAAAATTCTTAACGGGCGGTAACTTGGTAAAATGGCCAATAAATCAATAATGGCAAAAAGGGACAGCATATACTCTAGTTTTTTCCCAAATACTTTTTTGAGTGTTTTTAATACACTGAAGGGTGTGTTTAAATATTCAGCTCTTTCATACTCTTTAATGATAATAAGGTGGGAGTCAGAATACAGCCAAGCTCTTAATAAATATTCTGAGATAAATACGCTCACCACGCATTGCTCAAAAAATTCGCCGGTATTATTGAGTTCATGTTCAACGCTGTAGACTAAAAAGAAAACACTGAGCATCACTAAGCAAATCATAAAAACATCAAAATAAGATTTTATTTTACTCTGAGGGTTTTCCAGTAAATTATAAAAAAACTGTTTACCTTGTTGGTAATAAGCTGATGTTTTTAGTAAATAGGCAAAATAGACTAAGGGTTTAGCAAACATTATTTTTTAAATTGAATAACTTTATTAGCTGGGTTTAGATTGATTTCATCAATCACCATGTTGTTATTTGAGTTTAGTATAAAATTGACAGTTTCGGCGATATCCTCTGCTAATAGTCCGTGTGTTTCAGCTTCTCCTGGTTGAAAAGAGAGCGAATCAAAGAAATTTGTTTTAACCATACCAGGATTTATAAGAGAAACACGAACAGAGCTAGAGCCACATTCATCTCGCAAAGCTTGAGTAAATCCACGCAAGGCAAATTTGCTAGCACAATATATTGATCCTTTACGGCTACCTTTTAAGGCCGCTTCAGAGCCAATATAAATTAAATTACTTTGGGGTTTTCTTTTTAAATTGGCAATAAGCGCCTTGGTAATAATAGCTTGGCTGGTAAAATTGACAGTCATCAATTGTTCAATTTGAGCAAAAGAAAATTGTTCAATGGCGCCAAATTTTCCATAACCTGCTGAAAAAATCACACTATCTAAAGAAGGAAATGCTTTTTCCAATGTTTTTAACTTAGCTGGGATTTGTTCTGGTTGGGCTAGGTCTAGCTCTATAAAACTAAAGTTTTCATGTTTAACTTTAAATTTTTTGCCATCTCGGGACGTTCCTATAACAGTATGGCCTTCATCGAGTAAACGTTTTGCAACTGCACGCCCAATTCCCGAGCTTGCACCTGTCACTAGTAGCGTTCTTTTTAAAGTGTGCATGGAAAAAATTTAGATTGGGGAATATAGGATAATAATTGTTCGGTACAATATTGCAGCATTTCTTGTTCTAATTCAGCTTTATAAGAAGTCATTTTATGTTTGGTTTCTAGTGGACTAGAAAATAAAACTTCTTCAGGGTATTGCTGGTGTATTTTTTTGAAATATTTTTCAGGTAAACGAAAGACACCCAAACTAACAGAGTGCAATGATTCTAAATCAATTTTGCTGAAAACTTGCTCAAATAAATGCTTATATTGTTGCTGGTAGTCTGTTTGATAAATTAAAGGGTCAAAGCGAAGTCCAATTTTCCAGCCTTGTTGTTGCAATTTGTAGAGAGCATCAAGTCTTCTTTCTAGATTTGGTGCTTTATCTTCTACTTTATTAGCAATTTCATCGGGCGATAAGCTAAAAGCAACAATGGTTTGTGGATCAGGCGTGGTTTTTAAAAGGTTTCTTATTTGAGTGCTCTTAGTTCTTAATTCTAGCCAGGCATTGGGGATGCTAGAAAAAAAAGGTAAAAAGTGTTCTGCAAACCCTGTGACAGGTTCAAGAGCTAAACTGTCACAATCATAACCTGAGAAAAAATGAATATCTTCATTAGGAGAGGCTTGGCAAATTTGCTGTATTTCCTGTTGGTAATCTTCAAAATTAACAAATAAAACATAATTCGCTGATTGGAACATGCCTTGTAAAAAACAATAACGACAATCATATAAACAATTCAGCATGTGTGAAAAATAGTAATTTTTTTTTGCACCAATGTTATAGCCTTGGGGAGCAGGTAGAGCAAAGTTTTTGAATTTTTCGGCAAGTATCAGTGCAGGATCCTGTTTTTGTATACGAAAATTTTGAGCTTTAGGGTTGAATACCTCTCCATAACGTTCACAGATAACTATTCTGGCTTTGGGGAATCGGTCGCATATTGCAAGTGTCCGAGGATGGTGACGAATATTTTCTTCAATATAAAGCGTGTGAATCATGAGGCTTAGGTTATTTTAGTTGCTAATATCGCTGTTAATTTGATTATCTCTTGTTCAAGTAAAGTAATTAACGGTTTAATGTCAAAAATTGTTTTTTGCGACTAAAGTTACTGATTTTTTTTAATAACTTTTCAGCTTGAACCGCACCCAGTGTTGAAAAAAACACCTTTTAAGGTATGTAATTTTCGATTCAATAATACCCAATCTTGATTATTAAATGCGACATTTATTTTTTCAAGGCAGATTTGCTACTCTGATATAAATATAGATGATAGCATTTCCAGAATTTCAGCATCACACTTCTAGTGTAATGGTCTAATAATATTGGACTTGATCAGAGGTTCCTTAAGCTATTAAATAATCTTTAATCTAGTGCATATTTTTAAGAGTTAAATCGAAATAAGCAGTAGAATAGAGTTTATTTAAACTTTATCTCTCATTTAATTAATGAATACAAAAAAGATTGGTTTTATCGGTGGCGGTAATATGGCATCGAGTTTAATTAATGGATTAATTGCTAGTGGACATTCCGCCAGTCAATTGTGGGTATCAGATACAAATGTAGACACCTTGCAATCCTTGGCTGAAAACCTAAAAGTTAATATTACTGAAAATAACGATGAGTTAATCCAAAATGTGGATGTTGTGGTTTTAGCAGTTAAACCACAAATTATGCGTAGTGTGACTGAAAAGCTATCTAGAAAGTTGCTTAAAACACAAGTTTTGGTTGTCTCTATAGCAGCAGGTATTTCTCAACAAAGTCTTGCTGATTGGTTAGGTGATAATGTTGCAATTGTGCGTTGTATGCCTAATACACCCGCTCTTGTTTTGACGGGAGCAACAGCATTACATGCTAATAATAGGGTGAGTGATGAACAAAAAGATTTAGCGGAAAATATCTTACGTGCTGTCGGTATTTCTTTGTGGGTTGAAAAAGAAAGTGAACTAGATGCTGTGACGGCAGTCTCGGGTAGCGGCCCTGCTTATTATTTTCTATTAATGGAAGCTATGGAAGAGGCGGCTCTTCAGTTGGGGCTTTGTGAAAAAACAGCGAGATTGTTAATTCAGCAAACGGCATTAGGTGCTGCTAAAATAGCTTTAGAATCTGATGATACATCTGCTGAATTAAGGCGGAAGGTGACGTCACCAGGGGGAACAACGGAGAAAGCGATTAATACTCTTGAGGATGGAGGGTTTATTACATTAGTTTCTCAAGCTTTACATGCTGCAAGAGACCGCTCTATTGAAATGTCCCAACAATTAGGAGAAAAATGATGGGAGCAAGTTATATGACAAACCCTATTGTCTTTTTAATCGATACCGTAGTTTCTCTCTATATATTAGCGATTGTTTTACGGTTTTTGTTTCAGTGGACGCGTGCTGATTTTTATAACCCGATTTCACAGTTTTTAGTTAAAATAACGCACCCACCTTTAAAATTATTGCGTCGGTTTATACCGGCTGTTGGAAAAATAGATACTTCGTCTATTGTGTTGGCTCTTGGGTTGCAAATGATAGCCGACTTTACAATATTAGCTCTACAAGGTGAAATAGCGGGTATTGCTGTATTGATTCTCTACGCATTTAAACAAATAGTAGAATTAGTTCTTAATATTTTTGTTTTTGCTGTGTTTGCAAGAGCTATATTGAGTTGGTTTGATCCTGGTAACTATAATCCTGCCAGCTCGCTTTTGCAGAGTTTAACAGAGCCGTTGTTGGAGTTATGTCGAAAAATCATACCTGATTTAGGTGGAATTGATTTATCGCCATTGGTTGCTCTTGTTTTTTTACAGTTAGCTAAAATGATGATCTTACCACCATTAAGCCAGCTGGCGTTGTTATTAGGCTAATAAATTCTACATCCGTGACCGTTGCAGAATATATCAAACCCTACATCTATATTCTAAGTGTGGGGTGGGGCATATTAGAGAATGAAAAATTTCGTTAAATACGGTATATTTTTATTTGTAACTGATGTTTTTTATCGAATATAATCTTTTTAGGTTAAAAATAACTTTTTATGCAGAGTACTTCTTCAAAAATAATGGTTGTATTAATATCCTTAATCCTAGGTATTACTGGACAAAGTGTACAGGCTAATACAAAAAAAATGTATCGATGGGTTGATGAGGAAGGCAATATCTTTTTCTCGGATAAAATAGCACCTAAGGATATTAAACATAGAAGAGAATCATTAAATCAAAATGCCCGCGTTGTTGAAGTGGTCGAAAAGGAGAGAACTAAGGCTGAGCGAGAGTTAGTCAAGCGTTTATCTATACTGAGAAGGCAGCAGCAAGCGATTATTAATAAACAGAAATCACACGATAAGGTTTTATTGAGCACTTATCGTAATACTAAAGATATGACAGTTGCTTTAAGAGGGCAAATGTTGGCATTTGATAGTAAAAGAAAAGTTGTTCGAGGTAACTTGAATCGATTGGAGCTTCAATTACTACAAAAACAAAGAAAAGCGGCGCAATATGAGCGTGATGGGGAAAGCATTCCCGTTAATTTATTAACGGATATTGCTGAGAGTAGAGCGCAGATTGACAATACTTATGTTGAAATATCTAATCAATTCCAGAAAAAGAAAAAAATAAGAGAACAATTTGAGCAAGATATTTCCCGGTTTTCTTATTTAATTAAAATGAGAGAAAAAGATCTTGATACGGGATATTTAACGGCAAAAAATAGAGCAGCAAATGAGCTGGGCTTATTTATTTGTGAAAATCCAACGCAATGTGATAGGGCGTGGGTTAGCGCTAAACAGTTTATACGCTTCAATTCAACGGTTGGGGTCGATGTTGAAACAGATACCTTATTGATGGGTTACACCCCTTATAAAGATACTGATTTAAGTTTGTCTATTTCAAGAATGGAGGAAGTCGATGGTACTGAACAATTATTTCTTGATATTCGATGTCGTAAATCATCTTTAGGTATGGAGTTATGTCAGGGGGCTAAGGTAAAAAAAATAAGGCACTCTTTTAGTGATTTTATTAAGTCTACTTTGCCCGAGAACCCTATTCGATAGAGTGGACTTAAAGCCCACTTTTTAATCCAGACGCTGAAAGGGATTCAGCGTCTAACAAGTAATGTGCCTACGCCTTGGTCAGTAAATAGTTCAAGCAATATGGCATGGTCAACTCGGCCATCAATAATATGCACGCTAGAGACGCCACCTTTTAAAGCGTCTGTTGCACACATTGTTTTGGGGATCATTCCTCCTTCAATTGTTCCATCAGCAATTAAATCATCTATATCTGTAATAGAAAGTCCTGTGAGTAATTGTTTGTTTTTATCTAAAATACCTGCAGTATTTGTTAGCAGTAATAATTTTTCTGCTTCCAAGACTTCTGCTACTTTACCTGCAACTAAATCAGCATTAATGTTGTAAGAGTGGCCATCATCCCCAACACCAATAGGCGCGATAACGGGAATAAAATCACTATGGCACAGCATATTGACAACGGCAGGGTCGATGCTACTCACTTCACCTACGTGACCTAAATCAATGATCTCAGAGGCTTGTGTTTCAGGTGAGGATTTTTGTAAATTAATTTTTCTGGCGTGAATGAAGTCACCATCTTTTCCTGTTAAGCCAATCGCTTTTCCTCCATGCAGATTTATGAGGCTGACAATTTCTTTATTGACTTGGCCGCCTAAGACCATTTCAACTACATCCATTGTTTCACTATCGGTGACACGCATGCCATCAATAAACTTTGTTGTAATGTTAAGCCTCTTTAATAGGTTTCCTATTTGAGGGCCTCCACCATGAACCACGATAGGATTAATTCCGACAAGTTTCATTAGCACAATGTCTCTAGCAAAACTATGTTTAAGTTCATCATCAATCATGGCATTTCCGCCAAACTTAATAACGACTGTCCTATTTTTAAACTTTTTTATATAAGGTAGAGCCTCTATAAGGACGTGAGCTATATCATGTGCTGAGTTTTCTTTCATCTGCTTGGTATTTTTAAAAAAAGTGTTTATATTGGTTAGAACGTCAGGTTGATACCTGGTTTTATTTGAGTAAGTAATTCTTTAAATTGAGATTTTATGCGATTCAATGCATCTTTATTATCCGCTTCAAAACGAAGCGCTAAAGCAGGCATGGTATTTGATGCTCTAATCAGCCCCCATCCATCAACAAAGTTAACTCGCATACCATCTAAAGTGATAATTTCAGCATCCTGAAAAGAGGCTTTTGAAAGAAATTGCTCCATCAGAATTATATTTTCACCTTCAGTTAAATCAATATATATCTCTGGGGTGCTGACACTTTCAGGAATATCAGCAAAAACTTCGGCACTACTGCGTGTATCAGCAGATAAAATACCAATAAGGCGGGCTGCTGCATATAAAGCATCATCGAAGCCGAACCAACGGTCATTAAAGAAGATATGACCGCTCATTTCACCCGCTAATGCGGCGCCTGTTTCTTTTAATTTAGCTTTTATAAAAGAATGTCCTGTTCTCCACATAAGAGGGCGACCTCCATGTTTCATTATATGTTTTTTTAGATGATGCGAAGATTTCACATCGAATATAATTTCAGCGCCTGGTTTGTTTTCTAATACGTCTTGAGCTAATAGCATAAGTAATCTATCTGGCCAGATAACCTTCCCCTTCGAATCAATAACGCCTATTCTATCGCCATCACCATCAAAAGCGATGCCAAGATCAGCTTCATGTTGTTGAACACTGCCAATTAAGCTATGTAAGTTTTCTGGGTTTGAGGGATCTGGATGATGGTTGGGAAAAGTGCCGTCAATATTACAAAATAATTCAATGACTTCACAGCCTAATGTTTTGAGTAGTGTAGGAGCAAGTTCGCCAGCAGCTCCATTTCCACAATCAACAACAACTTTTATTGGGCTGGCAAGGTGAACATCCTCGGCAATCATGCCAATATATTCATTGGTGAACATATTGTTTCTATCTATTGAGCCCTGTGTTCCTGTCAGGTAATTTTCTTCGTTTATACGTTGCCTAATTTGTTGAATGCGCTCGCCAGCTAAAGTTTCTCCATCAATGACTATTTTTAGCCCATTATATTCTGCTGGGTTATGGCTCGCTGTTACAACAATGGCTGACTTTCCTTCAGTGTGATGTGCAACAAAATAAACCAAGGGAGAGGGAGCGACACCAATATCAAGAACATTAAGACCTGTAGAAATAATACCTTTAATAAGTGATTCAGTTAAAGTTGGGCTTGATAGGCGACCATCTCTTCCTATGACGATAGTATGAATAGCTTTTTCTTTAACTTCAGATGCAACGGCTCTACCAATATCAAAAACAATCTCTGATGTAATTGTTTTATCTGCAATCCCTCGAATATCATAAGCTTTATAAATCGAAGGGTTTATCTTTTTTTTTTGATCTGTAACAGATGTAACAATGGAGAGATCAGGGAAATCTAGCGCTGTGGTTTCTGGCTCTGTTTCAGGTAAAGAAATAGGGTTGCTGGGCATTTGGATACTGGTTCCTTCTGCTAGGGCATCAGTTTCAACATCTAGGAAACTAACTCCTTCTGGTTCATCAAAAAAATCATCAGCCTCTTTATCTGCTATTAACTGGCTGGGAAAATCAATACCTCCATTATCTAAAACGCGTTTAAATTGAATCATGGTTGATATCAGTGTTTTCATTTCACTTAAATTAACAGGATAACTACCCACTGTTTTACCCAAAAATAAGTCTTTAATGGCTTTTAAAATAGTGCCTTGGTCTTGTCTTAATAGATGAGTAATGTTGCGATAGGCAATAAAGAAAGCTAAACAGATAATTAATGCGGGGATCGCGATAATAGCAACAATAATTGAAATAGAAAAAATGGTTCGTGTATCTTCAGGCGTATAGTGAATTTTCCAGGAGGATTGAGGTACATCTACGTGCTTATCAAAGTCTGTCTGTCCTGAATAACTAGCACTTTTAGCCAATGACGCTTTTTGTTGGCGTAATTCAATAGAGTTACCTGCGAGCTGGGGGGCGTTTAAAATAGGCTGAAGAAAGTTAAAATTAAGGCTAGCAAGAATAACCCCAATAGTTGAGTCATTTTTAATAATGGCTGCAGTTATTGCCAAATGTCTATTTTTTCCTTGTCCCTGAATGACAGGTGTTTGTTTTTTAGTCAAGGTATCTTGAACCATTATAAGGTCGGCATTCCCCATATGGGGAATACTTGATTCATCTAGTTCAGTTACATTCGCGGGTAAAAGTCTAATTTTCATAACATTAGGCATAAAGCTTTCCAACATGAGTGCTGTTTTAGCTAACTGCTCAGGGTCTTCATTATAAGTGGCTTCAATGACCGCAGGTGTTGTTGCCATTTTTGAAACACTATCTTGTAATGCATTAATTCGGGCAGAAACACTTAAAGCAAGTCCTTGAGATAGTGACTCAGTTGCTTGTTGTTTTGCCTGGTTAATATCTGATTGTGAAACCCAGTATATTCCTCCTCCAGCAACAAGAGACATAAGAACTGCAACTATAGATAATATGCTAAAAATACGAATCATTCGATTTCCTCCTCCTAAATATTAGTGTCGTCCAGTATGGCCAAAACCACCATCACCACGTTGACTATTGCTAAATTCATTAACGTGTTCAAATTCTGCTTGAATAATAGGAACAAAAACCATTTGAGCAATACGTTCGCCAATTTCAATAGAAAATTCAGTGTTTCCTCTATTCCAGCAAGATACAAAGACTTGGCCTTGATAATCCGAATCAATTAACCCGACTAAGTTGCCTAAAACAATGCCATGTTTATGGCCCAATCCTGAGCGAGGAAGCAGTACTGCCGCCATTGAGTTGTCAGCAATATGAATGGCTAGACCTGTAGGTATAAGAAGTGTTTCACCGGGCTTTAATAAGACGGCTTCGTCTAAACAGGCGCGCAAATCTAAGCCTGCAGAACCTTCCGTTGCATAGTCAGGTAACGGAATTTCATTACCTAGGCGGGGGTCTAAAATTTTAAGTTGGATCTTTTTCATTCATTTTCTCTACAATGAGGGTCATTAGCTGTTCAGCTAATAGTTTTTTATTTGTCATGGCTAATGCCTTACTACCTGATGGCCAATAAACATGAAGAGCATTGTCGTCCGAGTCAAAACCACCTTGTTTTTGCCCCACTAAATTAGCGGCAATCATATCTAGCCCTTTTCTTTTTAGTTTGTCTTTAGCGTAGTGTTCTAAATTATCTGTTTCAGCTGCAAATCCTACGACAAAAGCAGGTTTATTCTGTAAAGCTGCCACATCGGCTAAAATATCTTTTGTTTTTGTTAAGTTTATAACACTATCATTTTGTTGTTTCTTTATTTTTGATGCGCTTTTGTTTGTCGGGCTGTAGTCAGCAACAGCTGCTGCTCCAATATAAATATCATAATCTGAAACTCTGGAAATAACAGCATGATGCATTTCTTCTGCTGTTTCTACTTTAATGCAGTGTATATCATTAGGTGTTGGTAAAATAACAGGACCACTTACTAGTGTGGTATTTGCTCCAGCATTTTTTGCAGCTTCAGCTAAAGCATAGCCCATTTTTCCAGAACTACGATTAGTAATGTAACGAACAGGATCTAAAGGTTCTCTTGTTGGCCCTGCACTGATTAAAATATTAATGCTTTGTAGGGGGCCGGAATGAGTATTAGTCTGTAATAAGGCCTGACATATGTCTTTAGCCTCTGTCATCCGGCCATACCCCGTTTCACCACATGCTTGGCTACCTGGTTCTGGACCTATAACAGTTATATTCTGTGCTGCAATGCGTTGAATATTTTCTTGTGTGACAGGTTTATTCCACATGGCCTGATTCATTGCAGGTGCAATATATATTGGACATGTTGCGGCTAAACAAAGCGTCGAAAGTAAATCATCCGCTAAGCCATAACTTAATTTAGCTATAGTATTAGCCGTTGCAGGAGCAATAATAATCATATCCGCCCAACGGGCTAAATTAATATGTCCCATTGCATTCTCTTCCTCAGGATTAAGGAGTTGGGTTGCAACGGAGTTACCTGATAGTGCCTGAAATGTTAATGGCGTAACAAACTGCATCGCAGATGTTGTCATTACAACCCTGACTTCACAGTCTTGCTTGCGTAGAAGGCGAACGAGCTCAGCAGATTTATAGGCGGCAATCCCCCCGCAAACACCCAATAATATTCGTTTATTTATTGTTTTATCCATAAGGTGTAATTATGGCAAATTTAGATAAACTCTTCTATGCTTAAATTTTTAGAAAAGGAGTTTTATTGAATGGGGACGATTAAGGATTGGCCAGCAGAGGATAGACCTAGAGAGAAATTATTAGAAAGTGGATCGGGGTCGTTAACAGATGCTGAATTGTTAGCTATTTTTTTACGCACAGGGATAGCAGGAAAAACGGCGGTTGATTTGGCAAGAGATCTATTAACAGAGTTTGGATCATTACAAGCTCTATTAAAAGCCGATCAAGCTCAATTTTGTCAGGGAAAGGGTTTGGGAAGTGCAAAATATGCTCAGCTTCAAGCTGTTTTAGAAATGGCTAAGCGGCATTATGTTGAAGTATTGCAAAGAGGCAGTGCTTTAACAAGTCCAGAAGCAACAAGAGCTTATTTAAGTGCTCAGTTACGGGCTTATCAGCATGAAGTGTTTGCTTGTTTGTTTTTGGATAATCAGCATAGAGTGCTTGAATTTGAAGAATTATTTAGAGGAACTATTGATGGCGCAAGTGTTTATCCAAGGGAAGTAGCTAAAAGAGCATTATTTCATAATGCAGCGGCTATTATTTTTGCCCACAACCACCCCTCAGGTATTAGCGAACCAAGTCAGGCAGATAAAAATATTACCGAAAAATTGAAGCAGTCACTTATGTTATTTGATATTAGAGTATTAGATCATTTTATTATTGGTGATGGGGAGCCCTATTCATTTGCTGAGCATGGCATATTGTAAATGTACAGTCTCCTTTTTAAAAGAGACCTGTACATTTTAGACGTGAATTAAGTGTGAGTTAAAATAGCTTCTGCTTCAGCATATTTTTTACCACAAACACTGGTAACTTCTTTTGGTAAGTTAGGTCCCGGTACTGTTTTATCCCAATCTAAAGTTTCTAAATAATCACGAATATATTGTTTGTCAAAGCTAGGTGGGCTGATGCCAACTTGATATTGATCTGCGGGCCAGAATCTTGAAGAATCTGGAGTCAGTGCCTCATCAATTAAATATAAAACTCCTTCATCATCTAAACCAAATTCAAATTTAGTATCAGCAATAATTATACCTTTCTGTTTAGCGAAAATGGCGGCTTCTGTATATAAAGCTAAACTTACTTGTTTGATTTTTTCAGCGATTTCTTCTCCTAACAAAGGAATGGTCTGTGCAAAAGAAATATTCTCATCGTGATCACCGACGGCTGCTTTCGATGACGGAGTATAGATAGCTTCAGGTAGTTGTTGCGCTTGTTGTAACCCCTTGGGTAAGGTAATGCCACAAACAGCTCCTGAGTTTTGATAATCTTTCCAGCCCGAACCAATAAGGTATCCTCTAACAATAGCTTCAACAGGAAGAGGTTTTAAGCGTTTAACAATAATTGCTCGTCCTTGTACCTGTGCGCGTTCTTCGGCATCAGGAATGACTTGTTCGAGTGTGAGTTCTGCTAAATGATTGGGAATAACATGTTTTGTTTTCTCAAACCAGAAATTAGACACACTGGTCAATACGCGGCCTTTACCAGGAATAGGATCTGGTAGCACTACATCAAATGCAGATAATCTGTCCGTCGTGACAATTAATAAGTGCTTTTCATCAACCTCATAAATATCTCGGACTTTGCCTCGAGAGAGTAGATTCAAGTTTGAAATTGATGATTCAAAAAGAGCGGCAGGAGCGTTCATATAAAGCGTGATAATCAGATAGGAAAATAAGCTGTGTATATTATCATTAAATGCAAAAATAGACGAAAGACTGAGTGATGTTAAAATAGTAGAAATAAATGGTTTTTAGGATAATTAAAGAATGAGTTGGCTTGGGAAAGTAGTAGGTGGTGCATTTGGTTTTTTAATGGGAGGACCCTTAGGCGCTATTTTGGGTGCGTCTGTGGGACACCAGTTTGATGAAGGTATGCAGGGAATGGATGCTGAAGAAGGGTTGAACCCTGGAGATCAGCACCGTGTTCAAATGGCATTTTTTACAGCTACTTTTTCTGTTATGGGGCATATTGCCAAAGCAGATGGACGAGTCACGACTGATGAAATAAATCTAGCTAAGCGTGTGATGGATGAGCTAGCATTATCTGGAGATATGAGAAAAACAGCAATTAATTTGTTTGAACAGGGTAAAAAGGCTGATTTCCCTCTGAATGATGTACTGGATCAATTTCGTAGAGAGTGTCACAGACGGACTCATTTGATTCGGATGTTTCTAGAGCTTCAAATACAAGCAGCATATGCTGATGGAAAGCTTGATCAAACAGAAGAAAGCATTCTGTATACGATTTGTGAACACTTAGGTGTTTCAAAATTTGAATATGAACGAATTAAGCTACAGTTTCAAGCTCAGCAGCGGTTCCATGGATATAATCAGCAGCAACAAGCCAATAATAGACTAGATGATGCCTATGCAGTTTTAGGTGTTACTAAGGATGCAACAGGTGCAGAGGTGAAAAAGTCTTATAGAAGATTAATGAGTCAGCATCATCCCGATAAGTTGGTTGCAAAAGGCCTACCTGAGGAAATGATGACGATTGCCAAGGAAAAGACGCAACAAATAAGAAAAGCTTATGAAGTGATCAAAGAAAGTAGATAAAACAGAGAGAAGTTATTTCTGCTATTTCGTAATTAAATTTAGGGATGAGTCATTTATAAATTAATGACTCCTAGCCAGTTATAATTTTCTCCGATCATATCTTTATATGGTCGAAGCAGGTTACCAAGCGTTGTTTTACATGAACCACAAGGGTGAAAATCTGTCACTCTGCCTGCGTTCTTTCCTGTATAAATTAAAACATGAAGAGAGCTCAACGTTGCTTGGTTTCCCCAATTATAATGTCTTTGTATTCTATCAGTAGCCAACAATTCAGTTATCAGTGAGGTACTAATATTTTCGGCATGTACCTGTCCAGCATTTGTTACATCTTGATTTAAACTTGCTGTTCCAATTAAAATATTTCGTGCGCCTAAGTCAAATCCTCCACCGACCAAAGGAGGGGCATATGGAATATTCGTTAACGTATACCCAGCTATCATCAAAGTTATGGCAGCAGCATCGGTATTGCCTTTACCATTAGAAAGCAGGTCCGAAATATATGGTTTTATCAGCCCTGCTGTTCCATTAACAAATAAACGGTTTAAACTTTGATGTGTCCTCAACCAAGTAACAATATCTGGTGTTGCAATAGCATCACAACTTTTGTTTTTTATCCAAATTGCCCTAGGATTTTTTTCTTGGACAATCTCTAAATCAGTAGAAAAACTGTCATCTTTCAAAGCATCACTAATCATTTTTGGCTCCTTTATGAATATTGTATTTAGGGCCAAAGTTAGATAAGCAACTGAGGCTCAAACTCATGCTTGCAAGTGCAGAGTCAGCTTACAATGAATGTTAATAATACTCAAGAAAAATCATATATATAGACTAACAAGCTTAACCGCGTGAACTATAGAAGGTTTTTAGGTGCTACTAGCCTAATTTAGTCAAAATAGATAACTCAATGTTCTCCTGCTCTGTCTCTAACAATAACTCAACCATATGCACTACAAGTGCATATGGTTGAGTTGGATTAGGCGTACTTGGGTTCTCTAGGAGTCGTAAAGGTATTGTTTCTTTGGTTGTATAATGTTCATATCGTTTTGAACAATAAGCGCATAAGAAACTTGTACTAAATGTAATGACTCAAACCCAACCTGACAGACACTTTTTAAAAAAGAGACGCTGCCCGATTAATTCTGAGTCAGTACAATTAATGCTCCCGCGAAACTTGTTTTGCTGGCAAGTCTAATGCCTCTTATTCAATTAACGAAACATATCTTTATTAACTGCTTTAACCATGGCTGTTTTTGCAGCAATGAACCCCTTATCAACTTGTTCTTTTAAATTTTGATCTAATGTTTGCATGCCATCCTTTCGACCTGTTTGAATCGCTGAATACATTTGAGCTACTTTAGCTTCCCTAATTAAGTTACGAATAGCTGGTGTTCCTACCATAATTTCATGGGCTGCAATTCGGCCACCACCAATTTTTTTAAGTAATGTTTGGGAAATAACAGCTTGCAAGGATTCTGATAACATTGAGCGAATCATATCTTTTTCAGCAGCAGGAAAAACATCAATAATACGGTCAACTGTTTTTGCTGCAGAGGTGGTATGCAATGTGCCGAAGACTAAATGTCCTGTTTCAGCTGCTGATAAGGCAAGACGAATGGTTTCTAAATCTCGCATCTCCCCAACCATAATAATATCAGGATCTTCCCTTAGTGCTGAACGTAAGGCATTATTAAAACTCTGAGTGTCCCGGTGTACTTCTCTTTGGTTAATTAAACATTTTTTACTTTCATGCACAAATTCGATGGGGTCTTCAACGGTCAAGATATGAGCATAATCATTGGCATTGATATGATTTACCATCGCTGCCAATGTTGTTGATTTACCTGATCCAGTAGGACCGGTCACTAAAACCAAACCCCTAGGTTTTTTACATAGTTCCTCAAAAAATTTAGGTGCGTTTAAAGTTTCAAGACTTAGAACTTCAGATGGAATCGTTCTAAATACCGCAGCTGCTCCCCGTTCTTGATTAAAAGCATTGACACGAAAACGGGCAACCCCAGGTAAATCAAATGAAAAGTCAGTTTCAAGAAACTCTTCATAATCCTTACGCTGTTTATCATTCATAATATCGTAAATTAGAGCATGAACTTCTTTATGATCTAAATCAGGAATATTTATTCTACGAATATCCCCATCTACTCTGATCATGGGTGGAAGACCAGCAGAAAGATGTAAATCTGATGCTTTATTTTTAACTGAAAATGTTAATAATTCAGCAATATCCATAACGGGCTCCACAATGATTAAGTAAAAATAAAAAAATGTTACTTAAACAATAGCGCATCTCTTTGTATTTTTAAAGGACTGAGGTTTAATAGACCTAATTCAATTTTAGTTATTCGAGTTATGAGTGAAATAAAGCAGCGATTATTTAAAATAAAATCTCAGATTAGGCATGCAGAATATGTGGCTGGACGAAGTAAAGGTGATGTGCAGTTATTGGCTGTGAGCAAAACAAAGCCAGTACTTGATATAGTTGGAGCCTATCAAGCGGGGCAAAGAATATTTGGTGAAAGCTATTTGCAAGAAGCTTTACAAAAACAGCAAGCACTATCCGCTTATGATATTACCTGGCATTTTATTGGGCCTATACAGTCTAATAAAACTAAAGCAATCGCTCAGCATTTTAGTTGGGTGCATAGTGTTGATCGCCTAAAAATTGCTAAGCGATTAAGTGAGCAGCGCCCAGAACATTTACCTAAATTAAATATTTGCTTACAGGTCAATATTAGTCAGGAAGAGACAAAATCAGGTGTTACATTAGAAGAATTGCCTGCTTTGATTGATGAGGTCAGTCGATTATCTAATATTTGTTTACGGGGTGTGATGGCTATTCCGCAGGCTGAGATAGATTTTGAACAGCAATGCCTTCCTTATAGAGCACTTTATCAAGCGATAAAAAAGTTAAATGTAGAGAGTTTAGATACTTTTTCTTTTGGTATGTCTGGTGATTTAAAGGCAGCTATTAAAGAAGGATCAACGATGGTAAGAGTGGGGACGGCTTTGTTTGGTAAAAGGCAATAAGTGTAATGGTTAAGTTACACAGACAGATGTTCACACAAAGCTACAGAGGCACAAAGAAAAGAAATTGCTTTTCTCAGCGTCTCAATGGCTTTGTGTAAAAATTGAAAGAGGTATTATTCTTCAAGTTTAGAGAGTCTTTGTTCAAGATTTTTAAATTTCTTAAATAACTCGGGTAATTTACTTAAAGCGGCCAATTCACGCCAAGCGACTTTTTTGTCTTTAGCTGGGCTTCCAAACATTTGAGAGCCTGGTTTTATATCGCCAGCCACACCACTTCTTGCCATAATAACGGCTTGTTGACCGATAGTGACATGGTCGGCAATACCTGAGCTTCCTGCTAAAACTACGCCATCCTCAATCGTACAAGAACCTGAAATACCTGATTGGCCACAGATAATGACATTTCTACCTACTGCATTGTTGTGGCCTAGTTGTACTAGATTATCAATTTTACTGCCTGTGCCAATGGTTGTTGAACCTAAAGCGCCTCTATCAATACAGGTATTAGCTCCAATTTCTACGTGATCAGCAATAACGACATTACCGACATGAGGGACTTTTACATGCTGGTTATTACGGTATTTATACCCAAAACCATCAGCAGCAATAATGGCACCTGAATGAATGGTGACATTATTACCAATAACGGTATTGTCATAGATAACAACATTAGGGTAAATACGGCAGTTTTTACCTATGGAGACATTACGACCGATATTAACACTGGCAAAAATTTCAGTTTCATCACCAATACTGGAATGTATATCAATGGTAGAAAAGGCTCCAACATTAATATTTGCCCCTAATGAAACGGAATCAGCAATAGCGGCTTGTTTTGAAATTGATCTATTTAATTTAGGAGTAGGGTGTAATGCATTGACTGCATTAAGAAAGCTTATTTCTGGATCATCACACAGTAATAAAATAAGATTTTCCGGCGCATCATCACTGGACAGGTCTCGAGAAATAAAACAAGCAGAAGCTTTGCTGTCTTTTAAATATTTGGTATATTTGGCGCTGCTTAATACCGTTACTTCGCCTTCAGAAGCCGTCATAATGTCAGCTGCTGATTTAATATTTAGCGTGATGTTGTCGCTTTGTATTTCAGCATCACAAAGTTGCGCAAGTTCCTGAAGGGTATGTGTCATATTATTTCCAAATTCCTATAATGTTTGTAAAGTCATCAGTCCATGGCTTCATATCAAAATACAATGGCAATTTTTGCCAGTTTCCTAAACGGCTTTGGCGTAGAGGTGTAAGCGTTTCTGCATTTTTAGCCATAATAACCCAGTCTGTTGCAACCACAAGCGGCTTATCTGTTAGTGGCTTAAACTCTTGAATCAAAGCTGATAGTTTTAAATGGCTAACATGATCTGAAATAACCTTCTTTAAGGCTAAATGACGATTTGTAATATGGAACGCTAGCAGACCATTGGGTTTAAGTTTAGCAAAATATAGCTGGATTGCTTCTCTTGTTAGTAAATGCGTGGGCACTGAGTCGGAACTAAAAGCATCCATAATTAACAAATCAAACTTTTGATCAGCTTCAGCCTTTAATGATAGACGAGCATCACCCACTTTAAAGATTGAATTTTTACCGCAACGCTCTAAATAAGTAAAATATTTAGGGTTCTTGGCAATTTTAATCACTAAAGGATCAATTTCATATTGAGTCCAGTGTTGTTGGGGCTTGGCATAACAAGCTAAAGCGCCTGCACCCAAACCTACAGTACCAATTTCCCAGTTGTTACTTTGATTGTCATAGACATTAAAAAACTGTCCCATTGGCCCTGGGCGACTGTAATAAGTTAGAGGCGTGGTTTGTAAATGTGTCGCAAGGCGCTGTGCACCATGTTTAGTTGTACCGTGAAATAACTCATGATATTTTTCAGGACGATTATTCTCATCTAATAATACGCTTTCTCGTACTGAAAACACGCCAAAAAAACTACGCTCTTGGAAGATGGTATTGGATATTAACGTTTGTATGCCTAAAGTGAAGAATAGAATAACGCCACTTAATAAGGCTAAGCTGACAGGGCGTGAACGAAAGGTATAACTTAATCCCGCTAATAAAATTAATGCATTGGTTGCACTGTAAATCAGTGTTTGAGATAAGTTATCGTTCAGAAAATAAACACTTAAACCAATAACTAAAAGCGCTAATGGAAATGCTAGTTGTAAGCTTATTTTTTGCGAGTGAAGACCTGGGCGTAAAAGCAAGGCCGCAATAATCATAATAGGATATTCATAAACCGCATTAAAAATAAAGGGTGCGACAAAGGTATTAAACATGCCACCTAACATGCCCGCAAAAGACATGATCAAGTAAAAGCTGGTTAAATGTTGAGTATGAGGGCGATTTTTGGCTAGCTCTCCATGACAAACCATGACTGCTAGGAAAAAGGCCACAAGATGTAAAATTAAGTTTAACCAGTAAGGTAGAGCTGCTGGGTCAACAAATGCGTAGGCGATAAAGGGTAATAAAATAACAGGTTGCAAAGAGACCATTGCAGGATGGATTTTATCTGCCCATTTAGAAAAAACCAGAATAAAGGTTAATAAATAGAGTGTTAAAGGGATTATCCATAACAACGGTGCAGATGCAATATCTGTACTGATAAAGTTAGTCAATCCTAGTAATAAACTAGAGGGTACAAAAGCTAATGCCAACCAATGTAGTTTGGTTGATAAAGAAAGTTCTTCTATTTCGTCTTGTTCAACAATAGTTGATGATTCTACAATATTAGCTTGATGAATCCGCCAAAGAACAGTTGCACAGCCTAAGACCAATACGCAGAGTAACCCAAAGCCAAAACTCCAAAATAGTTTTTGATCAACTAAACCTATATTAGGTTCTATTAAAAAGGGGTAGCTTAATAACGCAAGCATGCTGCCTGCATTACTTGCCCCATAAAGGTAATAAGGGTCTTCACTCGTGTGGTGACCTACTTTAGAAAACCACTTTTGGATTAATGGCGAGGTAGTCGAGACGATAAAAAAGGGCAAACCAATGGCTAAAAATAAGGTCCACATCAACCAGAGTGTTGGATTGCTATCAGTAGGTGGAATAGGATTGTCGGGTAAGGCAACGGGCAAAGCAATCAAGCTAATTGCAATAACAACAGCATGAATCTGAATTTGTCGATGAGGACTAAATTTTACCGATAAGAAATGCGCGTATAAATAACCTAAAAATAACAGTGTTTGGTAAAACACCATGCAGGTATTCCAGACGGCAGGCGAACCGCCAAGTAGGGGGAGAAGTAACTTTCCAAATAGCGGTTGTAAAATAAACATCAATGTTGCACTGATGAATAAAGTACCTGCAAATAAAATAATGAGAGAGTGTCGGTTGGAGGACTGGTCAGTCGTTACATTCATTGTCAAAAAATTAGCTAATTGTTATAAGTCGTATGATAAATCATTTTGCGTTTTTTAGTTGGTTTCTGAGATGTTTTTAGTGATTAAAAAACAGGAGAACGCTATTTTTTCAGATGAGCGATTGATAGCATAAACGATGTGATAAGATTTTTTGCCAAAAATAATGACTAAGACTTTGTTGGGCGGACTTACAGTCCGCAATAATTGATAAAAACTATTGCTATAGCAGGGTTTTTAGCTGTTTTTGGCTTGTGTCTCGGGAAGGTAATAAAAGAAGACTGATAGTTTTATTTGCAAAATGTTATGTTATAACATAGTATTGTGGCTATTGTTTATCAGAACGGTTTTATACATGAGTCATTATCAATTTAATTTAGCTATGTGCGGCATACTGCTTATTAGTCAGCATAGCTATGCTGGGTCAGAACATATTCAAGAACTTGATCAGCTGATTATTAGTACGCCTTTAACTGACACCACAGCAAATACTGCGTTGCCAGTTTCAATTTTAAGTGGTGATGAATTACGTATGAAAGCTAGTTCAAGTGTCGGTGAAACTTTAAAAAATGAGCCTGGAATTTCTAGTCAGTCATTTGGGCCAGGGGTTGGGCAGCCTGTTATCCGAGGGCAGACGGGGTCTAGGGTTCATGTTTTACAGAATGGATTGGGCAGTCTAGACGTATCTTCATTAAGTCCTGATCATGCGAATAGTACTGAAGCTTTATGGGCTGAAACGATTGAAGTTCTCAGGGGGCCTACAACGCTGTTATATGGAAGTGGGGCAATCGGTGGGGTAGTTAATGTTATTGATAATAGGATTCCTGAAAAGGCTCCTGATAAACTTTTTTCAGGAGCCTTTGAACAACGCTATAACACCGTTAACGAAGGTAAATCGAGTGCTTTCAAAGTAGATGGAGGAAAAGGAATGCTAGCTTGGCATTTGGATGGTTTTTATAGAGATAGTATTAATCAACAGATTGCTGATAATGCAGTTGAAGGTGTGGATGATGGTGGTCGACTATTAAATTCAAATACTAGAGCTCAGAGTGGTACAGCTGGATTTTCAATAATAGGTGATATGGGATTTGTTGGTTTTTCCATTAATCATTTAGATAATAATTATGGTATACCACCTGGTGATGAGCCTGACGAAGAGGTGAGAATTGATTTAAAACAAACACGTTATGATATGAAGGCTGAAATTAAGCAACCTTTGAATTTTGCTGAAAGTCTACGTATGAAGTTGAGCTATACCGATTATCAACATATCGAAATAGAAAATGGTACAGCTGGCACTGTATTTAGTAATGAAGGTTTTGAAAGCCGATTGGAATTGATACAGAAACCATGGGCATTTTTTGACCATGGGGTATTGGGTGTTCAAACTAAAAATAGTGAAGTTTCTGCGACTGGTGAAGAAGCTATTATTCCTAAATCAGATGTAAATTCGTTTGGTTTTTTTACCGTACAAGATATTCACACTGAAAACTTGATGTATGAATTAGGGGTAAGGGTAGAGCAACAATGGATTGACCCTGTTGGTATGAAAGAAAGTTCTCATACCCCCGTCAGCTTTTCTACTTCAGCTTTATGGAGTGTCACCGAAGAGGATTCTATTAAATTAACTTTTTCCAGATCAGAAAGAGCACCAGATATTCAGGAACTGTTTTCAAATGGCGCGCATTTGGCGACAAGTAGTTATGATATTGGAAATGCAGATTTAAAAGTAGAAACTTCCCATAATATTGAATTGGGTATACATATTGACCATGATTGGTTTCAAGCAGATTTCAATTTATATCAAAATTGGGTAAATGATTATATTAGCAAAAATAATAACGGACAGTTTTTTAATTCAAATACTGAGACTTTTGTAAATAACTGTGTTGGCGCTGGCTGTTTACCTGTTTATCGGGCTGAACAGCAAGATGCTGAATTTCAAGGGTTTGAGGCTCAAGTAATAATTCCTCTTTTGTCTACTGATTATGGTCATTTAGACAGTGAGATTTTTGCTGATTATGTGCGAGGTCAGTTTTCTAACGGAGATGATATTCCTCGTATGCCGCCATTAAGGTATGGAGTGCAGTTAGGCTGGGAAGGTTTTGATTGGGCAACTCAATTGAGAATGACTCGTGCTGAAAAACAAGAAAACCCTGGTTTAAATGAAACTGAAACAGATGGCTATTGGCTGTTGGATTTATCAGCAAATTACCGTGTTGCTATAGCCGAATATGCTGACATGTTATTATTTGTAAAAGCTAATAATTTACTTGATCAGGATATTAGGCACTCAGTTTCTTATTTACGTAATTCAGCACCAGAAGCAGGTAGAGGTGCTGAAATGGGATTAAGAATAGAATTTTAATGTAACATTCTTTAAGGGTAATTAATGATTGACAAGATAGACTCTTCTTTACAGAAAGCACAAACTGAATGTTCACGTACAGGTTTGCGATTGACCGATAAACGCTGCAAAGTATTGAAAATACTTTTACAAGCAGATAAGCCTTTATCTGCTTATGATATTGCAGATCAATTCAAGGTATCTTTTTCTGAATCACTATCTGCAATGTCTGCATACCGTATGCTCGATTTTTTAATGCAAGCAGGTTTAGTGCATAAACTGGAAACTTCAAATCAATATTTGGCGTGTTCGCATATAAGTTGTGAGCATAAACATGAGTTACCTCAGTTCCTTATTTGTGACCAATGTCATGTTGTTCAGGAAATTGGATTAGGGAGGCAATTGTTAAAAGAGCTAAAAGACAGTATAGAAAATACTGGGTTTACACTATCTAGTCAACAGTTGGAATTACAGGGTGTATGTGAGGATTGCCGAGCTAAGAAAACTTGAAATCATTTAAAAAATTACCTGGTTAGCAAGAATCATCAGCTAAAATCTTCCTACAGAACATAGATTAGGAGTAGACAGGTTTCTACGTTTTAACCTTTTCTTCGTTACGCTGGTACGCCTTGTAAATAGGCTTTTGGGGGGAGTAACCGCAGTATCCTTAATAATCGACCTACAGATACGTCACTTAGACGAGTATTATATTGCGTTTTTGATTAGCTCTCTTACCATTGCACGTGTCCATAAGGCAAATTCAAACTGTAATTGCAACGGATTTTTCTGTGTAATGATGTTGTAAAGTTCTTTTAGCTGTTTCCCATTAAGTTTAGGTTGTTTACAGGGTGCTTTTTTACTTTTTAAGGCATCCTTTCCACCTTCACGATAGAGTGACAACTACTTGTATATTTGAGACCGATGAAAACCTAATGTGGCAATATCTGACTCAGGAATTTCTCCAGGTTTAACTCTTTTTACAGCCATGATACGTAACTGCTCTAAAGTACATCGTAATAATTTTCTGCCATCCAAATTTTATCATGTCGGCTAATCAATGTACTTAATTAGTAAGGCAAAATTATTAGAATGAATAGACACGTGGTACTATATTTTTACAGTGTTTCTTTATAAGAAATAACTAATATTTTGTTTTTAATATTCTTTTATTTGGGGAAATAGAATGATAAAAGTACACGGTTTAAGATGCGTTACGCTTTTACGAAAAATAGTTTTAGCTAGTATATTTACAATTGCATCAACTAGTATTGCTCAAGCAACAGTTGTTAACTATACGCTAAAGGATATATTCTCAACGGGTGGTCAGCCGTTAACAGGCGCATTTCAATGGGATTATAACGAAGGTGATTTTGAGAATGGCACGGGTACTTTTAGTGAATTATTTATCCCTGGATATGGTTCAGATATTAGTGGATTAGATATTACTTTTGATATTGGTTCGTCTATTGAGTTTTCTCTAAAAGCAAACCTTCATAATGCAGGTGTTGATGTCACTCTATTTTTATTAAAGCCATTGACACCGACTTCAGGTAGTCTTATTGATAAGGACAGAAGTAAATGGGCAATTGGTGGTGGTTTTAATGGAAGTGATTCTTCAGGTACTTTTTCTGGTGGTAGTATTGTTCCTGATCCAATAAATGCTGTTCCCGTACCTGCATCGGCCTGGCTCTTTGGTTCAGCTATTTTTGGTTTGATTGGCATTTCTCGTCGTAAAAAAACAGGTAATTAGGGCTGTATACAAGTTATAGATTTTAGATTTAATCGCTATTTTATGCCTCTTTCAAAAAAGAGGCTAACTACTTAACTTAAAAAATCAGTAGCTTACTGAATTGCTCTTATCGGTAAGAGGTAATGCCATTAAGTTACTTGATTATCCATGGTTTCCGCCATTCTAAAAAACAGCACGCTACACAGTTATTTCATCTTAACTTGGCGGAAACTCTTTGGGTATTTAGGTTAAGTTAAGGTTACATGGTCTTTGTTACTTTTTATTTGTGCTTAATTTAATACAGTACGAGCATTGGTAGCTTGCTTCATGACTAACCAACGAACACCCTCAGAACAAGGTGGTGTTGTTAGAGAACCATTAAATCTATAATAATCTCTATTCAGCGGTAGTATGTCTTTTACGTTAACTGTAGATGGTAATTGATGTTTATCACCTGCATGTTTTGGTATTTTTTCCCAAGCTTGTTCTAAGCCTTTATTTGCCGCACCTTCTTTAAACATAACGGCAACAAGGGCTAGGTTGCCATCTTTATCAGCGTGAACTAAATGAGCTTCAAGAGGATATGATTGATTGTTGATGTTATTTTCACTTGGGGTATGAAGGTGAAACTGTAGTAGCGTAAAAGTTATACCATCAATTTTTATATTACTTCCATCCTGATAATTAAGTTGTACAGTATGTCCGTTATTAAGGATCTCATGTCCACCCACCTGATAATTAAATTTTATCGGGTTTAATTTTGCCTGTGTAAAATTAGTTAAATTAATAGGGGATTGATTCTTTCCTGAACAAGCGTAATTATCATCACTTAATGTTGCTCAGTTAATGTTGCTCAGTTTTCATGGCTTTCATCACCGCTGTATCCCCAATGAGAACTCTATGTCGCACAACCTGTGGATAAAGTGGCAATAGCACAAAAAGCGATTATGTTTTTTTTAATTTTGTATCCTTAAGTGATGTTAATAGGGTGAAGTTTAGATAAGAGTTGGGCTTCATTTCTTTCTTGATATCACCCAGTATGTAATACCCAGAGCTAAGACGACAGCCGCTGTTGATAAAATATACATAGGTGATAATTCTTAAAATCAAAAATAATAACTTTTCTGCAGATAGCCATTAAAGCGGTTGCAACCACTAACTCTACTGGCAAAACATCATTTCTAATATAAAGGGTAATATTGGTGAAAATTTCAATAGCGATAAGTACGGCTAGAAATGCACCAAATGTTGCTAAAATATCTGAAATGCTGAGTAAATAAATTGGAGGTTCCATTAACCTCTGATAAAGCACAAAAACAACATCACCAATCCCCCAGGTAATGACAAAAACCATAAGAATGGCAAGAACCTTAACTGCATTTCTTATTGTTCTATGTAAAAACTCTATTAGAGGGTATGTATGATGACTTGGGAGTTCCTCATAATGACTAGAATTAATGGATTTATGTTTACTTATTTTTATTTTTGACAATAAAATTTATATCAATATTTTATTGAATGAAACTTTCAATAACCTTTCAAGTTAGAAACTTTTACCCTTAAACTGCAAATCAATACGAGTACCGCCGTAAGTAGAATTTAATAGCATTAGCTTAATTTGGTGTAAATCGGCGATTTCTTTAACGATAGCCAACCCTAAACCACAGCCCTCACCAGAACTACTTGGAATACGATAAAAACGTTCAAATATTTTATCTTTTTCAGCATCAGGAATACCCGGGCCATCATCTTCAATAGTTAAACAAATAACAGGATTGGTGCTTAATTTAACAAATATAGAGCCGTGTTTATTACCATAGGCAATAGCGTTATCGAGTAAATTAGAAAGCAGCTCAGTTAATAAAATATTATCAGCCATAACAAAACAAGATTGATTTGAAGTTTCAAAACTTATTTCTATACCTTTAACTAAAGCTTTAGGAATCCATTCAATACAGACGCATTGAACTAAATTAATTAACTCAACCTTTTCTTTTTTATGGTCGCCTTCAACAGGGTTGGAGCGAGCTAAGGCAAGTAATTGAGTGATCATATGAGAAATTCTATCTGCACTATTTTGTATTTGAGATAACGCAGGGCGCATAGTGAGAATATCTTGTTCGCGTTGGGCGCGTTCAGCTTGCAGTTTTAGCCCTGCCAACGGTGTACGTAACTGATGGGCGGCATTTGCAATAAAGCGTTGCTGAGAATTGATTGCAGCAGATAATTTATCTAATAAATTATTAATGGTATCGGTTAAAGATCTTACTTCAGTAAATACATCTGATTCAGGAATAGGGCTTAAATCACTCGGTGATCGTTGAGAAATATCGGTAGCTAATTTGTGTAATGGTGCTAAACCATGATTAATTGCTTCAATAATAAGTAGACTGATAAACAGGGTTAAGAGTATTTGTGGGATTAAATCAGCCAATAGAATATCGATCATCATATCTTGGCGTTTATTTAAAGTTTCTGCGACATGAATATAAACTGTTTCTGGTAGTAAACCTGGCACTTGTAGTGACACTATACGGATAGCTTTATTATCAAGGGTGGATGTTGAATATATTGCTTGTTCTAGATCGACGGATATAAGTGAAGTAGGCAGTATTTCATCACCAACGATAAGCCTATCTTGATCTGTGATAATTTTAAAAAAAGTAGTATCAACATCATCCCATTTGAATATTTCTAAAGCCGTTGCTGACAGTTCTACAGAAATTTTATTATCAACTACCTTAACTTCTTGTACTAGAGAGCGAGCAGAATCTAATAACCAACGGTCGTATGTTTTTTCAACATAATGCAAAGTCACAAAATAAGATAATGCAGTTTCTAAAATAATGAAAATAATGATAGGGATAATTAAACGGTAAGTGATTGCCGCTTTAAGACTGGTAATTTTATTCATCCTGTTTATCTTCTAATAAATAACCCAAACCACGGAAAGTTCTGATGCCAACATTATAGGGTTTAATACACTTCCTGATGCGATGGATATAAACTTCAATGGCATTATCAGCGAGCGCATCGCCATGTAATGATAAGTGTTGAGCAATTTTATCTTTACTGATGACTTTACTGTTCTGCATCATTAACACTTCTAAAACAGAAAATTCACGGGCAGATAATGTGAGTAACTCATCCTTAGCCATAATTTGTTGGCTGCTGGTATCTAATTGTAAATTGCCCACTTTAATAATATTGTTAAAACCACCGTAGCAACGTCTGATTAAAGCTTGTATTCGCGCTTCTAATTCCCTAAGTTCAAACGGTTTAGTCATATAATCATCAGCACCCTGACTAATACCTTCAATACGGTCGTTCATCTCATCACGTGCAGTCAAAATTAGAATGGGTAAAGATATTTTTTGATTGCGCAGTTTACGTAACAATTGCAGACCATCCATATCTGGCAGACCTAAATCCAAAATAATCAGGTCAAACCCTTGAGCTTTTAGTAGATGTTCTGCATAAGCACCTGTTGTGGCACCTGTTACAGAATAACCACTGTTTAAAAGTGTATGGGTAAGGCCATCAGCAAGAATTTCGTCATCTTCTATTAATAAAATTTTCATTGAGTTGAAAGGTTATTGAAAGTTTCGGTTTTTATAATAACAGTTACTTGATGCGCTTCCTCAATAAGGATGTTAATCAATATTTATAGCCAGGGATTGGCCTTTTTAATTTTATAACGAGGCTTTTACAATGGGTGTTATTTTTGGAATAATTAATATTATAGTGGCTATTTGGTTTTTCTCATCAGCAGTTTCAGTAAAAAAACAAGCGTTGATGTGGGCGGCTATTGGTGGTATTTCTTTTCTAGTTTTTAAATTTGTCGGTTATTCAATGATTGGCTATCTTCAGGGTTCAATAGATCAAGCATTTATTGGGGATTTAGTTGAGCAAGGTTATGTAGCATCAGAACGATCAGCGGGTGAGCTTTCTAGTGAAGTATCTGATGACCAGTCCATGGTTTTAGGTATATTCTACGAGTTTTTTCCTTTAATTGTGGCCCTATTGGGTGTTAGTTTTATGCGCGCAAAGTTAATTTTAGATATGGGATTTATTGCTTCATTAAAGCATAAAACATCTTTAAAAATTAAAACTTACGATACACAAGGAAATGTTCCAACTTCATCGCCTGGTTTGACGAGTACTGTATCTGGATGGTGGCATAGAGTAAGAAAAAACTAAGCGATTTAAAGTATAATTAAGTCATTTATACCTTAGCTAGTAAATTATTTTTACTGAGATTAATCTTTTTTTATTGTAGGAACATATGTCAATTCAAAGTTATTTTATGAGTGGTTACAGGCTAAAAAAAGCGCAACAATTAACGTTTGATGCTCGGCAAGCAGAGGGGAAGTTAGCTAATATAATATTTCAACAAGCCTATGATAATTATGCCTCTGTTTCTGAATCATATTCGAGATATGCAGATACGCTACATTTATGGGGACTTGCACTTTTGCAACAGGCTGAAATCCAATCTTTACCATCCGAAGCCATTAAAATTTATGAAGAAGCTAATAATAAGTTTTTACTTTGTAAAACTATTGCAGCTGAACATCTAGGTGCTTCAGTCGATGGAGGGGTCGCGCTTTTAGGATTAGCTAAATGTAAAGACGTAGATTTAGATGATGAGCTTTATACTAAGGCAAAGGAATCATTTGATGTTGCGGAAACAATTCTGAAAGGTTCTGCATCCTATAACTTGGCTTGTATTTATGCTTTACAAAATAAAAGTGATGCTTGCTTAAAAGCACTAGAAAATGCTCGAGACCATGGATTAATACCTGATAAAGAAAATATTATCAATGATGTTGATTTGCAGAATATTAAGAAAATGCCATGGTTTTCTGACTATATAAAGTCTTTTGAAGTAGATGAAGAGGTAACTGATGCTGAAGTATCAGAATAGTTATCCACAAAAATGGTGGATAACTTGTATTGTTTATTATTAATGGAAGAATAGTTTGCTTTCTCCTCTTCAAACTTTCTTTTCTGCTTAGAGAGATTAGAGAATAAGGAGTCCTATTTTTATCCTCCTCCCCCAGACCTCTCTTCCGACTGGGCGGGGGCTTTAAGAGCTAGCATCAAAACCATAATTCCTTAACTGAATGACATTAGGGTTAGAACTTTATAGAATTAGATAGTTTCAGGACTCTTTTTTTAGATTCTTCATCAATTAAACTCTCATCTGCGTAGTCTGCAATAATCTCATTGATTTCTGTTAAATGAGGCATCAAAAGTTCTTTGTCTTTTGCTTTAATATCATAGTGGTTTATCGTTCTTAGTAATGCTATTGAGGTGCTATTTAAACTTTGATTTAGCCTTGGGGTTGGATTGTCGTGTGGAGTTGCTAACCCTAACTTCTGGGCGACTTCTTGTACCACATCACCTTCGTATTTAAATGCTGAAACTTTATTCTTACCAAACAGTGCTTGGCACTCGGTGACGAAACCTTGATAATCTAAATGTTGAGAAAACCATTCGATCTCTAGCATTTCAGTAAAAGATAGGTCTTTGCCATAACACGGGTTATTTTCAATTTGTGGGTTACGAATACATTGTTTGTAATAACTTTCAATAAACACGAGGGGGTCACGAAACCATACCCAAACTTCAATATAGAAGAGTTTATTTAGCTCACGTAAAATATCTTTTGATTCGTCAGGAAAGTCCCACCAGTAATTATAAATACCTTCCGATGACAGGATGATGGTGTGGGTGTCTTTTTTAATTTGCGATATTATGTTCTTAAAGTTTTCCAGAAAGTACTCTAAGTGTGCCGTGACTAAGTTTTTCTCAAACCACTGGTGTTTTGGTGCGGTTGAATTTTGTAAGTTTTCAATATTATGTGGGTAAAGAATCCCTTTTCCTCTGAGTTTTCTTTGCTTTTTTTCAAGGTAGGTTTGTAAGCTTGTTGTACCCGTTTTTGGTGTGCCCGCATGGATTATTAGTTTTAGTGATTGTTCAAATGGTGTTAATAGCTCAGCCAGTTCCTTGGTAAAATGAATACTTAGTTTTTCCATAATGATAAAGAACCTATTAAAAGTATGGGGGGGGGAATAAAAGGGGAACTGTATTCCAATCTGAGCTTAAAAAGTGACTCCATCCGCATTCATGGCGAGCCAGTCTTTTCCTACTGGAGTAGATCTAGAAACTCATTAGGTGGCGGAGTATCTATGGTTAACCGCTTGCCAGTATCTGGTCGCGTAATACTCAGGCGCAAGGCATGAAGTCCTAAACGTGGGCCATCATGTCCATAGCGGGGATCACCAATTACCGGGTGCCCTAGCCAAGAAAGGTGGGCACGGATTTGGTGTTGTCGACCCGTTTCGATTTGGATCTCAAGTTGAGCCCGATTGCTGGTCGTTTTTAGAGTTTTGAAATGCGTAATAGCATTTCTAGCTTCCGGATGCTGGCCTACATTCATATGATACTTTTCGGGATCCATCCACAGAGGCTGGTCAATTGTTCCTTGGCTAGGATCAGGGCAATTCTCAACGATCGCCAGATAAGTTTTCTCAGCACTAGGCCAATTCTTTTGAACAGCGTCACGCATCTTGAGAGACGTGGTAAATAACAAAACGCCCGAGGTGTCACGATCTAGCCGGTGAACAGGCCATAGCTTAACAGGTCGCTTGGGTCGTGATAGTTGGTTGCGAAGCATTGCAAGCGCATGCTCCTTGTTTTCATTTGCTGTCGCCACCGACAATAACCCCGCAGGCTTATTAATGGCAATTAAATCTCGATCCGAATACAAAATCTCTAATAAATTGGTGCCACTTGAAACACCTTTTGCAGAAGCCCTAACTTCCACCTGGCTGCCAACGTTGAGCTCGTGGTTATACTGAGTAACTGACAGACCATCAACAAATACACATCCTGTTTTAAGCCGTTGTTTAATCTTACTACGAGCCCAGCCCTTTAGCTGTGTATTGAGAAAAGGGAGTAGAGTCGTTTTTGTATTTGCTGTAAATCGGTCAGACATGGCGAGGTAATCATTTTTTTAAATTAAAGGGCACTGGGGCGAAACTTTATTTTCTCTGCCCTCCTTTGACAGAAACAGGATTAAAAGTCACTCTTTTACCTATTTTTTCTTGACTGATAACGAGGCTGTAGAAAAACCTTTTTTTATAGAGAAATTGGTTTTATGGAGAGTTAATTGTTTAAAAGCTTACATTAAAACTTGCTGTGATCCTCGTCAGGGTTATGGACAATAGCATAATTTTTTTAGCAATATAGGTTATGGATTAGAAACAAAAATTCGGCATTAACTCTCGCATCTTACTAAATCCTCTGCCCTTAGTGCTCAGTTTTATTTTTCCATTTTGCCCAAGGGTCGACATCCCCCTTAGTAGATAACTCTGGGGAATCCAATGGTTCATGCTGACTCTTCCTAGAACGATTATTATCTCGGCTATCAGAGTGTTGGCCACGTTGAGCACCAAAACTCTTATTCGTCGAGCTCAAGTGATGCCTAGCTCCTTGGTCATATGCAGCCGATTTTACTGCACGTTTTCCGCGCAATCGCTCAGCATCTTCCAAACTCAGCTCAGCAGGTTCACCTGGCGTTTGATCTTCTGGAACAATTCGATCTCTAGGAGGCAATAAAAACTGTTCGGAAGACGCTCTGGGTAACTTTTTAAATTCATATAAATAGAAAGCCTCAACTTTTTCACATGCCCACCCTGTCTTTTTAAGAAACTTTACACTGGAAGGAATACTCGGATTGGTCTTGAAACAATTTATGTTTAAATAGGCAAAGAGAATTTCAAAACCGTAGTGGTCTACTATTTCAATCAATAAGTTTTTTAAACTAACGCCATGCAGAGGGTTATTCTTGTAATTGATTTCATTATTCATACTAATATTCAACAAAGGAAGGCATACATTGCATTATTATACCTGTCATGCTCATATAATATATAGTAGCAAATGCTGCTTTTCCGTACTACTGCACGAATGCACCTAGGTAGAACAAAGCAGGAGTGGTTGTCGAGCTGATAAAACTTAAAATTATTTAGAAGATCCTGCAAAGCTTTTTTAAAATAACTCAACACACTATGTGCTTAATAGCGGTTGAGTTAATCTTGTACAGCTTTAAGATTATAAATTACCAAGATAAGTAGCAATTTCATCAATATCTTGTTCAGACAATGTTGCTGTAATACTATTCATTGGTCCGCCTTTACGAGTACGGTTTTTAAAGTTTAATAGTTGTTTTTTTAAGTATGCGGGCTGCTGACCTGCAAGTCTTGGAAAGCTGGAAAGGCCTTGTGCATTACTGCCATGACATCCTAAGCACATGGCTACCTTGCTTTTTCCTTTTTTATCAACAATGGAGCCTGTCTCTTTTTTTTCTAATGAACGACTGGCAAAATAAGTGGATATATTTAAAATGTCTTGTTTGCTTAAATTGGCTGCCATTGACTGCATGATAGGGCTTATTCGTTTCCCTGATTGAAATGCCTTAAGTTGATTTTGGAGATAAAGTGCGCGTTGGCCTGCTAAGCTAGGGTATTGAGCGCTTTGGCTGTGCCCATCTGAGCCATGGCAGCCTTGACACATGGCTGATTTACTTTTTCCTGCTTCTAAATCAGCTGAATGAATGATTGGGCTGAATAGGAAAAAAGAAACCCATAAAAAAAGGCTAGATAAGAGTGGGAAGTAATTTGTATTTTTTGCTTTCATGGTATGAGTTCCTCTTATTAAATAAATGAGTAATAAAATGTATTCTCATTAACAACATGGACTGAGTTTAGAATATAGTGCTTGCTTTGGGGTTAATAATGTTCAAAACTTCAATTGATTGTAAAAGTGTTTCATCAATACAATACGATATTTGATTGGGAGACAGTCCTAAGTATTCTAAGACCCTAGAGTTGAAATGGGGTTCAATTTCTTCAAAATCAAAATCATACTTTGCACAAGGCTCAATACTACTAGCAATTTTGCTTGCTACATGAAGAATATAAGTATCTTGTTTGAATTCTTTTGAGTTTAAAGGATCAAGGTGATGGTTTATCACTTGCCAAATACTCTCAGGAAGTTTCCAGTTTTTTAAGAATTCAGCGCTTAGATCTGCATAACTAAAGCCTAGATGCTCCAGTTCAGCCGCAATAATTGAATCTTCACCTTGATCTTTAATACTGAGAATTTTCCTGGCTATTTCAGGGCATTGGGTAATATAAATTAACCGGCCCACGCTATGTAATAAACCAGCAATAAACATACGTTCATATTCTGAGTGATTAAGTCGCTTAGCCAATAACTTGGCAAGTACGGCACTGGTTACACTATGAAACCAGAATACATCCATATCTATTAATTCAGCAGGAACACCCTTGAAACTTGTTGTTACAGAGGTTGTTAATACTAAGTTTTTTAGTTCTTTAAGTCCAACAATAGTGATAGCACGAGAAACGGTGTCAATTTTTGAGGGAAAGTTAAAATAGGCACTATTTACGATTTGTAAAATTTTTGCGGTTAAAGCAGGGTCATTAATAATGATTGCCTCTAAATCAGTATTTAGAGGATTGGAGCAATTAAGTATTTCATTTATTTGTAATGCCACTTCGGGTAAGGAAAATAGCGATTTAACTTGATGTGCTAAGAGTTGAGCATTCATTTGAAAGCCTCAATGGAGTAAGGAATAAAGCTTATACTTCGCGTGGTCACGCCTGCAGATTTCTAACCGCTGATTTTGCAGAGGCGTTGCTCCACCTCCTACACCCATACCGTCCCTGCTTTCGACAAAAATAGGCAGCTTATAAATTCTGCATTTGTGGCCGCGCGAAGTATATTTTTCTTTAATTAAGATTATTTTGAGCTAGTAAAAATTTTATTTATCAGCAAGATATATTTTATAAAATCAATGTATCTGTTGACCAGGAATAGTTCTTTCTTCAGAAGCCCATTCGCCTAAATCTATCAGTTTACAACGCTCACTACAAAAAGGCCGGTATCTTTGTTCGGAAGTCCAAATAACCTTTTTTTTGCAGGTTGGGCAAGACACTTCGATATTTTTACAGCCTGTTTTTTTTGAATCCATTAGAAAACACAGCAAGTGAGTGAAAAGGGTACGTTATCTGTTATTTGCTGAGGGCGGTTAGTGCCAGAAGAAGGTGACATAAAACGGATGGTAAATCGGTGTTTACCGCCACTTATTTCAGCAAATAAGGGAAGAGTTTCATCTAATGACACTCTAATAAGTTGAAAAGATTGAGACTTATCTAGCGTTAGTTGAAAAAATCCAGCTGCTGCAAGCTCTTGAGTTGGTAAGCTACTTTGGCGAATAAAGCTAAGAATTAGTTCTATTGCCGAGCGGATATTATCAAGAGGTTGTGTCCATTGAGATAAGTCTTGTTGTTGAATTTCTTTATCTTGCTCCAACCAATAGTGAAAAGCAGGCAAATCAAAGGAACAACTACCGCCTGGAATCGAGCTACGTTGAGAAATGCTTTGAAATAAATCACTTTCCATAATCTTGATACCGATTTTTCCATTTGTCTCATACAGTTTTTTACTGATAGTTTTTAAATTGAGAAGAATAGAGTTTAGCTTTTCTGTATCAACACCCTGGTTAGAGGAGATTAAATTGAGTGTTTTGGCATGGCGATCTAGTTCCTTAAGTAATTCAGATTTTAAATCGTTGCGACTGAATATCATCAGAATATCCAGTAAAACTGAAATGACGGCGCGATGATCCGAAACAGTTGACCCATTCATAAAATGATTGAGCTGTTTAAAAAGCTGTTCTAATCGCATAAATACCCGAATTCGCTCATTAAGTGGGAATTCGTAGAAGGTATGTGTATTCACTAACAAAGTTGCCTAAAATAAATGTTGATATTGAATTGGCGATTACTTTCTGTCGTTGTAGAAAAAAATTAAAACTAAGTATCGCCAGATTTTAATAATAGGTATTTATTGTGAAGCTTTTTGACTTGTTCTGCAAGTTGAGTCGTAGAATTTGAGTTATCTATAATATCATCTGCATAAGATAATCTTGTTTTTCGAGGTGTTTGGGAGGCGATAATAGATAAAATTTGTTCTGTTGAAAGTTGGTCTCGTTGTTTGACCCTGATAATTTGAGTTTCAACAGGGCAGTCGACGACTAAAATCTGGTCAACAAAAGCTGTCATTTTAGTTTCAATTAATAAGGGAATGGAAAGAACGCTATAAACCGAATTTTGTTTGTCACACTCAAGTTGCATCTGTTGAAAAATAAGAGGGTGAAGAATAGTTTCCAGTTGTGTTTTTTTTGCGGGATCAGAAAAAATAAGATCTTTTAATTTGGCTCTATTTAAGGAATTATCTTTATTAATAATAGATGATCCAAAAGTATGACCTAGTTGTTTCAAAACGGGTTGGCCTGGAGCAACTAGCTGATGAGCAATAGTGTCTGCATCAATAATAGGGATATTATATTGACTAAAAAGGTCTGTTATTGTTGATTTCCCACTGCCTATACCTCCTGTTAGACCTATTTTAAGCATGTACTAAAGACCAAGAGTATTTAAATAAAGGCGATTGATTTCATCTCCCCATAATAGAGCTAGCCAACCTGCAGCAGCTAAATATGGACCGAAGGGAATAGGTGTGTTTTTGTCCTTTTTAGACAATAAAATCATTGATATACCAATAACAGCACCGACTAAAGACGAAAGTAAAATAATAAGGGGAATATACTGCCAACCTAACCAAGCACCAAATAGGGCAAGTAATTTGAAGTCACCATACCCCATGCCTTCTTTCCCTGTTGCCAATTTAAATAATTGGTAGACAGTCCATAAGCTAAGGTAGCCAGCAATAGCACCAATAATACTCGAATGGGTATCAGTGTAAATCGCAAATAGACTTAAAAATAAACCTAGCCATAGCACGGGTAATGTAATTGAGTCGGGTAATAGTTGGTGGTCTATATCAATAAAGCTGAGAGCAATAAGCGACCAGGTAAGAAATAAGGCAAATAAGAGTTCAAGGCTATAGCTAAATTGAAAGGCGACTATTGCAGAGGCTATGCCCGTAAAAGCTTCAATTAATGGATATCGTAGTGCTATATGTGATTTGCATTGTGAGCACTTTCCTCTTAATAGTAAATAACTAATAACAGGAATGTTTTGGTAAGGTTTAATCGCTGTGCAACAGTCTGGGCAGCGAGATAACGGAACCATCAAGTTAAAGGGGGCTTTATTGCTTTCTGTCTCTTCAAGCCCCAAATATTCGGTACACTCTTTTTTCCATCCTGAGTTCATCATGACAGGGAGGCGATAGATAACTACATTTAAGAAGCTACCTACAAGGAGTCCAATAATAAATATTAGAAAGATTAATAGTTCTGGAGATGACTGAAAAATAATTTCGAATTGTTGCATGGAAAGTGTGTTCGGGAAAAGGAGTAAGTATGGTTGGCCATCCTTGGCGAGTTCAAGCTCTTTTTTGTCAGGTTTAACCCACGGCCGCACCAAGTTTAAAGATAGGAAGATACATGGCAACAATTAAACCACCAACTAAGGTGCCTAAAATTACCATAATAAAAGGCTCCATTAAACTACTTAAATTATCAACTAGGTTATCAACTTCTTCTTCATAAAAATCAGCTACTTTATCAAGCATATGGTCTATTTTCCCTGACTCTTCACCAATAGCAACCATTTGCACGACGAGGTGGGGAAATAGACCCACTTGTTGCATTGAAAACTGTAAACGTTGCCCTGTTGCTACATCATCGCGTATTTTTAAAACAGCGTCATAATACACAATATTGCCACAGGCTCCTGCGACTGATTCAAGCGCATCAACCAGGGGAACACCTGCTGCTGACATAGTTGCTAAGGTTCTAGCAAAACGGGCAAGAGCCGATTGATTAATGATTAAACCTATAATAGGCAACTTAAGTAATGTTTTATCTATAAAGTGTCTGAATTCAGCTGAACGTTTGTGAACATAAGAAAATAATTGGACAACACCAAAAATTGACCCAATAACAGCCCACCACCATTCCTGTGCCCACTCTGATAAGTTAATAACAAATTTAGTAAAAGCGGGAAGGTCTGCTCCAAAACTTTTAAATAGATCTTCAAAAACGGGAACAACAAAAATAAGTAAAATAGCCGTCACAATAAATGCGACAGCAATCACTGCAATAGGGTAAGTTAATGCCTTCTTTACTTTTTTCTTAATGGATTCAGATTTTTCTTTATAAGTAGCAATTTTATCTAATAAAGTTTCCAGTACCCCGGCCTGTTCTCCTGCCTCGACTAAGCTACAAAATAAATCATCAAAATAAAGTGGTTTTTTTTGTAGAGCTTCCGCTAAGGTATCTCCTCCCTCTATATCTGCTTTGACGGATAAAAGCATTTCAGCCATGCTCGGGTTTTTATGGCCTTTCCCGATAATATCGAAGGCTTGAACCAAAGGAACACCCGCATCAAGCATCGTGGCAAGTTGACGAGCAAAAACAGCGATGTCACCAGGTAGGATTTTTTGGACTTTAGCTCCAAATAATGGTTTTGCCTTTTTCTTTATTTTTGTAACACGAATGCCCATACGTCGTAGATCAGCTCGTGCAATTGTTTCACTTTTTGCGCTAATTTCTCCGCTGGTTTTATTGCCTGATTTGTCTTTTCCATCCCAAGTAAAGTCAATTTTTTCAATTTCTTCAGCCATCATTATTCCTCAGTTATTCTATCGACTTCTTCAAGGCTGGTAACCCCTTGACGTATCTTTTCTAGACCTGATGCTCTAAGATCATTAACACCTTCACTTTTTGAAAGGTCTGCCATTTCCATTGCATTACCGCCATTAAGAATCAATGCTCGCATTTTTTCACTGATTGGCATCACTTGATAAATACCAACTCGACCTTTATAGCCCTCAGTACAATGGTCACATCCAACTGGCAGGTAGACTTTTAGAGAACTAAGCTCTTCCTGTTTAAAGCCTGCATCAAGATAAGTTTTATCTGGATAATCGGCTTCTTTTTTACAATGCTCACAAAGTCTCCTGCCTAAACGCTGAGCCATAATTAAGTTAACGGCAGACACAATATTAAAGGGTTCTATTCCCATTTGCATTAAACGGTTAATTGTTTGAGGTGCATCATTGGTATGTAATGTAGATAAGACTAGGTGACCTGTTTGAGCAGCTTTTACGGCGATGCTGGCAGTTTCTATATCACGAATCTCCCCTACCATAATAATATCTGGATCTTGTCTTAAAAAAGCTTTAAGTGCAGTCGCGAATGTTAAACCTGCTTTAACATTCATATTAACCTGGTTAATACCTTCAACGGTGATCTCAACTGGGTCTTCTGCTGTTGAAATATTTCTTTCAATTTTATTTAAGATATTTAGACCTGTATAAAGTGAAACTGTTTTTCCACTTCCTGTTGGGCCTGTGACTAACACCATGCCATAAGGGCGATGAATAGCATCTAAGAATAATTTTTGTTGCTCAGGCTCAAACCCTAATTTTTCAATACCAATTTGAGCACTGGTTGGGTCTAAGATCCGCATAACCACCTTTTCACCAAATAATGTGGGACAGGTGCTGACACGAAAATCAATCGCACGATTTTTGGATAATTGCATTTTTATCCGACCATCTTGAGGGACGCGCCGTTCAGCAATATCCATTTTAGACATGACTTTAATACGAGAAATAATACGGTGAGCTATATTGGCGGGCGGGCTTGCTGCCTCATATAAAATACCATCGCCTCTAAAACGGATACGGAATGTTTTTTCGTAAGGTTCCAAATGAATATCTGAAACCCCTTTTTTTATTGAGTCGAGTAAAATTTTATTTACAAACCTTACAATGGGAGCATCATCAATATCAGAATCATTATCATCTTGCGCAGGCGCTTCATCTCCACCTGATATTTCCAAATTATCAAGATCTTCATCAAGAAGGTCCGTCATTGATGTGTCAGCCGCCTCAAGTGCTGATTCTATAATGGTAACTAATTTATTTTCTTCAACCAGAATTGTTTCAGTATTCAGGCGAGTATGAAATTTTATTTCATCTAAAGCTTGGAAGTTGGTAGGGTCAGAAACAGCAATAAATAGTCTATTCCCTCGTTTAAATAAGGGTAAAGCATGATGTTGACGAATTAGTTTTTCGCTAACAAGGTCTATTGGAAACGAGGTATTTTCAATTGCATTAAGATCAAAAAAAGGAACACCAAATTCTATGGAAGCAATTGAGGCAATTGTTTTACTATCTACAACTTTATTAGAAACTAAATGAGTAATAATAGGGGTTTTGCTTTTTTGGGCATCGGCAGTGTGTTTTACCGCATCATCTTTGGTAATAACATCTTTTTCAACAAGACATTTTAATAGGCCACCAAAGTGTAAGTCTGATCGTGCTGTTGCCATAAGTTTTGTAGATTTTTATTCTTCAGTAATGAAAATATAGATGAAATATGCTATTTGTCTATATATAAATATCGTAATCGATAACTGTACAGCTTAATTTAATAGTTGAGAAATTAACTTTCTGATAGATGCGGGTTCAAAAGGTTTGTCTAGAATGGCAGAAACACCTGCTTTTTTGACAGCCGCTAGACGACTTTCGTTTTGTTCGCTTGTCAGCATTAGAATGGGGATCGATTTTTGGTTGCTTTCAGATCGAATGGTGTTTGTTAGTTCCAAACCATCCATCTCAGGCATATTAAAATCGGTAACAATTAAATCAAAAAACTGTGCATTAATTAAATCGTATGCTTGTTGGCCATTTGTTGCTTGGGTAATTTGATCTATACCAATACCCCTAAGAATTTTATCGATATATTTTAAAGATGTGGGGCTGTCATCAACGATTAAAACATTAATATCGTCAATATCTAAATGATCAAGTTCTACCTGTTGAGGGTTTAAATAGTCTAAAGTGGAAGATAGGGCAACATCTAAATCACTGCTGGTAAAGGGTTTCGGTAAAATTGCAATGGCACCTGCTTGTCTAATAGGGTCTAGGTGCTTGATATTAGTTTCACTTGAAATAAGCAGAAAAGCCATGTCGTATGAATCTGAATCATTTCTAATTTCATGAACCAAATCAGCACCAGTCATATCTGGTAGATACATTGAGCTCATGATTAAGTCGGGTGAACTATGTTTCAGCAAGTCTAGTGTTTCTTTACCTGATTCGATAAAGGTAATGCTTGATATACCTAAATCAAAAAGAAACTGTTTGATAATATGTTGCTGAGTATGTGAGGGTTCTACAAGAAAAACCTGTAAATCTACAAATTCTTTTTCGGTCATGATTTTTTTATTGTATAAAGAGCCAGACCAATCATAGCTTGTTGTGAAAAATGTTTTGCAACAGTGAAGTCTTCTTCAGTCAACGGATGTTTATGGATAGAACGGTCAGTATAAATTATACCAATGGTTCTATTATTTGATTGGATGGGGATGAGAAAACATTCTGATTTCCCTATATGGTTGATAACACTTGGAGAGAATAAGCTCTCATCTTTTTTTGGTTGAGCCCATAGGCCAGAGTCTGAAATGATTGCTTTGTAAAATATATTTGCAGGAAGGTTGGAAACTTCTAGTTTTATTTTATTTTGTGCATTGAGAGGTTTTGTCCAACCAAGGGCTAGTTTTTCTTCTAATATTTTTTTATTGGCACTTAAAATACAAAATAATGTTCTATCCATACCTAGCCCTCGATGAATACCTTCTATGACCATTTCGAAAATAAGATTTAGATCAATAGCACCGCTTAACTGTTGGGCAATATCTTGTAGAATATGCAACTGAATTTGATTTTTGTCTGGTGCTTCATCTTGGGATATTTGTGGCTCTTCAATAGAATGTTCTGTCTGGATAAATTGTGACGCGTCATGTGCCCCAAACTTACAAGCAATATTTACCGCTGATTGTGAATTGTCTTTTAAGCGGGTGATATTGATTGAGTTTTCCTCTCCAGTGAGTTGATCCAATTTCTTGAGACAATTATTCATTGTTTTAGAGTCCCAGCCATCATCGGTAGCATGGGCAATTTCATTGGCAAGGTGAACTATTTTTGTGCGTGTATTTGAAGAGTTGTTGGTTTCAAGTGATTTTTCAATTAAGCCACCAAGATGCCATGATTTACTTAGACTTTTTCCTAGGTCTTTTAGTGTAAAGCCAAGCACTTTTTCTTCAGCTTGCTCTGCGGTGTATTGGCCCGAATTAAGTAGCTCAGTAATGTATCTGCATTGATCATCACCAAAGCACCAGAAAGAAATTGCTCCAATGTTGTTAAGTAAAGCAGCAATAAAAACCTCTTCTGGAGAGGTATCTTTACAATGAATAGCTATTTCTTTTGCTTGTACTGCAGCATGAATAGCATGGCCTATGACTTTATTGGCGTGATGTTTATTTTCTGGGGAAATGATAGATTCAAAAAATGAGCAGGCAATGGTTAATTCTCTAACAACATTAGAACCTAGGATAACAATGGCTCTAGAGATGGTACTCATTTTTTGGTTTGAAGGGTTGTAATGAACGCTATTACTTACCTTAAGAAGTTTTGCTGTTAAGTTTGGGTCTTGTAAAATGATGGAGGCTAATTCCATAGCCCCCTTTTTTTTGTCTAATGAGCTATAAATGTTTTGAGCGGTATTAGAAAAAATAGTCATTTCCTGTTCACAAAGAACCTTTGTCCACTGTTCAAGTGTTTCAGGACTTTCTGGTTTTGTGTCAGGTTTTGTCACAGTTAAAGAGCCTTAATTTTAATGAGTTGTTCTTCAAGGTTTTTAAGTGAAGAATGTAGAGCTGCAAGTTTATCCTTTTCTTTATTAATAACCGCCTCTGGTGCTTTATCAATAAATTTTGGGTTGCTTAATTTACCTTCAATACGCGGTAAATCTTTTTGTATTTTTGCAATTTCTTTTTCTAAACGTGCAATTTCTGCATCTTTATCAATCAAGCCAGCCATTGGAATCAGAATTTTCATTTCACCAACGAGCGAAATTGCTGATTCTGGTGCTATATCATCTGTTGAAAGAACAGTAATAGATTCAACACGGCCTAATTTCAGTAGGTAATCTTTACTTGATTCTACAAAGGCTAAATCACTTGCAGTACAGTCTTGTAACAATACAGGAAGTGGTTTTCCTGGTGCTATATTCATTTCTCCACGAATACGACGTAAACCTAGAATAAAATCCATAATCCATTTTGTTGCATTGATAGAATCAAGGTTGATTTGACTCTCATCAGCTTCTGGATAAGGTTGCAACATAATAGTTTCAGCCGTAATACCAGCTAATGGTGCAACACGCTGCCAAATTTCTTCGGTGATAAATGGCATGACGGGGTGACTTAAACGAAGAATGTTTTCTAAAACATTAACTAATGTTTTACGTGTACCTCGTTGCAGTGCTTCATTATCTGATTGCAGAGAAATTTTTGCTAATTCTAAATACCAGTCACAATACTCGTTCCAGGTAAATTCATATAATGCTTGTGAGGCTAAATCAAAACGGTAGCTTTCTATCGATTCACTCGTAGTAGATATAACTTGATTTAAGCGAGAAGTAATCCATAAATCAGCTTGTGAATATTCACACGGCGCATCTGATAAGCCATTGTCTTGATCTTCAGTATTCATTAATACGTAACGAGCTGCATTCCATATTTTATTACAAAAATTACGGTAGCCTTCAGCGCGTGCTAAATCAAAACGAATATCTCGGCCTGTTGTTGCTAATGATGCAAAAGTAAAGCGTAATGCATCGGTACCAAAAGAAGGAATGCCGTCAGGGAACTGTTTACGAGTGGCTTTCTCAATTTTCTTTTGTAGATGCGGTTGCATCATACCGCCCATACGTTTTTCAACTAAGGACTCTAAATCGATACCATCAATTAAATCAATAGGGTCAAGTACATTACCTTTTGATTTAGACATTTTCTGCCCTTCGGCATCTCTGACTAAGCCATGAACGTAAACTTCTTTAAAGGGCACTTCACCTTGAAATTTAAGCCCCATCATAATCATTCTGGCAACCCAGAAAAAGATAATATCAAAACCTGTTACTAGTACGCTGGTTGGATAATGTAGTGCTAATTCTGGTGTTTTTTCGGGCCAACCTAAAGTTGAGAACGGCCATAAAGCAGAGGAGAACCAGGTGTCTAATACATCTTCATCTTGTCTTAGTGGGTAATCTGCTGCTAGATTATGTTTTTCACGAATTTCTTGTTCAGAACGGCCTACATAAATATTGTCTTCATCATCATACCAAGCGGGAATTCTATGCCCCCACCAGATTTGTCTAGAAATACACCAGTCCTGAATATTACGCATCCATTCAAAATAAGTGTTCTTCCAGTTATCTGGGACAAATTTAATATCACCATTTTCAACGGCTTCAATCGCTGGTTTAGCCAGTGGCCCAACTTTGACATACCATTGCTTGGTTAAAAGGGGTTCTATAATACTGTTTGAGCGATCACCACGAGGAACAACCAGTTTATGGTCTTCAACTTTTTCTAATAAACCTTCTGAATCTAAATCAGCAACAATTTGTTTACGTGCTTCAACTCGATCTAAACCGATATATTTAGCAGGTATTAGATCACCTTCATCTTCTTCATTAGCACGGATAGCAGCATCTTCAGTGAATATATTGATCAGCCCTCCATGTGGTGAATCCATAATGGCTGCATGATCTTTATGGCGTGTCCAAACATCATAATCATTAAAATCATGAGCTGGGGTGACTTTTACACAACCGGTACCAAATTCTGGGTCTACATGTTCATCGGCAATAATGGGGATACGACGACCTGTTAATGGTAATTCTAAATATTCACCTAATAGGTGTTTGTATCGTTCGTCATCGGGGTGAATGGCAACAGCTACATCACCTAGTAATGTTTCAGGTCTTGTAGTAGCAACGACCATATGTCCCGAACCATTTGATAATGGGTAACGCATATGCCACATAAAGCCATTTTCTTCTTCTGATAATACTTCTAAATCAGAAACGGCTGTGTGTAAAACAGGATCCCAGTTTACAAGGCGTTTTCCACGGTAGATTAAGCCTTCTTCATGCAACTTGATAAACACTTCTTGCACGGCATCTGACATGCCGTCATCCATAGTAAAACGCTCTTTTTCCCAATCTAAAGAGGTTCCCATGCGACGTAATTGTTTGGTAATGGTGTTACCTGATTCTTCTTTCCATTCCCAAATTTTTTCGACAAATTTTTCACGGCCAAAGTCATGACGGGTTTTGCCTTCTGCATTGACTAAACGCTCAACCACCATTTGCGTTGCAATCCCTGCATGGTCACTACCTGGTTGCCATAAGGTACTTTTACCTTTCATTCGATGATAACGGCTTAAGGCATCCATTATAGTATCTTGGAATGCATGTCCCATATGTAGGCTTCCAGTCACATTGGGTGGTGGAATCATAATACAATAGGATTCACCTTCAGGCTTTGCTTCAAAATAACCTTTATCTTCCCAAGTTTTATACCAGCGTTGCTCAATTGAATGGGGGGCGTATGTTTTTTCCATGGAAAGTCTATTTATTTGTAAAAGGTGTAGAGCGGACTTCAGTCCGCAAAAAAGTATGTTTTGAAGCTAATTGATCATATCTTATGTGTTGATATATCAAAGCCATTTTGTTTATATTGACGAAAACGTTGGCGTCCAGCTTGTTTTAATTCTTCATTATTATCAAGAATTTCTAACACGCGTTCCGTTTTAGTTAAATCATCAGGATATTTTGATGATAGATTAAAAATTAGTTTTTGCCAGTTTTCAGGGGCTGCTTGCGTACCAATTAAAACTGTCTGTTCATAATAAGGTGCTATGTTATTTTCATCATATATTTGATGAGGAATAAAGCTGTTTTCCCTAAAAGTCCATAACTGGTTATCTAATTGCTGGCTTTGTTGTAGTGAGTCAGTATAGACATAGCAAAACTGACCACTACGATAAGCTTTTTCTATTAACTTGCAAGCAAAGAGAAACCGATCTGATAATGAATGCGACGGTAATATATAAAAACTAGCTTCAGGCATTCGCTCTATCAATAAGGTATTGACTTAAAAGTGGAACAGGACGACCTGTTGCGCCTTTGTTTGTTCCACCTGAACGCCAAGCAGTACCCGCAATATCTAAATGCGCCCAGCGATAATCTTCTGTAAATCGCGATAAAAAGCAGGCTGCTGTAATAGTGCCAGCATCACGGCCGCCAATATTAGCTAAATCAGCAAAATTAGATTTTAATTGCTCGTGATATTCTTCCCATAACGGTAAGCGCCATAAGCTATCACAGGCTGTTTCACTGGCATCAATTAAATCGTTGCATAAATCATCATCATTACCAAGCAAACCACTTGGAACGCGGCCTAATGCAACTAAACATGCACCTGTTAAAGTGGCTAAATCAATGACTATTTCAGGATTGAATTTTTTAGCGTAAGTTAAGGCATCACAAAGAATTAATCGACCTTCAGCATCAGTGTTTAAAATTTCGATAGTTAAACCAGCCATACTAGTGACAACATCGCCTGGTTTGTTAGCATCGCCATCAGGCATGTTTTCTGATGAAGGAACAATACCTATCACGTTTATGGGTAAGTTCATCTCAGCGACAGCTTGCAGGGTGCCTAAAACACTGGCTCCACCACACATATCATATTTCATTTCATCCATGCCTGCGCCAGGTTTTAATGAAATGCCGCCAGCATCAAAAGTTAAACCTTTACCCACAAGAACGATAGGTTTGTCTTCTTTGTTCCCACCTTGGTAATTTAATACGATTAATTTAGCAGCTTGGCGACTACCTCTTGATACAGAAAGAAAAGAACCCATCCCCAAGGCTTCCATATCACTTTCTTCTAGCACTTCAATGCTCATTTTGTCGCTATTAGATGCAACAGTAGTTGCTTGTTCAGCAAGATAGGTTGGTGTGCAATAATTGCCTGGCAGATCCGCAAGGAATTTAGTTAAATCCATGCCTTTTGCAATAGCAAGTCCTTGTTTTAAACCTAGTTCTGCTTGGGTTGCTGTTTCTTCAGATATGGTAATTACTATTTCTTTAAGTTCCGTTGCTGGTGTCTTGGTACTTTTACTTTCTTCAAATAGATAAAAGGCATCATTAAACACTTCGATGATTTGTTTTGTTTTCCATGTGTTATCAATGTCATTAATATCAATATCAACCAAAGAACAAGTCGCTGATTTAATTTTTAGTGTTTTTAGTGTGTTTACAGTTGCTGATAATGCTTTACGGTATAGCTTGGCTGTGAGTTTTTCCTTTTCCCCTAAACCTACTAAGATAAGACGTTGTATTGAACTATTAGGTAGGTTATTAATCAATAACGTTTCCGCGTTACTGCCTTTAATGTCTCCCCTCTCAATAAGTTGAGTAATGATTCCTTGATGTAGCTTATCGAACGAAACGGCAGATGGGCTGAGTTGTTGGTTTTCGTAGATACCAACAATCATACATTCAGTTTGTTGTTTGTCTAAAGCTAAGGTTTCTATAGAATAGTCCATAAGAGAATATTAGGATGAGCAAGTTAAAAGGATTATTAATGTTGATTATACATGAGTTTTTAGGGTGAGTGGTTTGAGCATTGAGTCAAAGAAGAAGGGGAAAATGAAGTCTTATCGGTTGATTTCTATTTTAGATAAGATGATTGTGAAAGACCTGTTGAAAACAGTAAGTTCAGTTTTAATGGTGTTAGTCGTCATCATTGTTAGTCGAAAATTTATTAAGGTTTTGGCGCAAGCAGTTGAAGGCAACATATCAAATGATATTGTTCTTGGTCTTCTAGGATTAAAAATAGTTATTGCGATAGGGAGTTTTTTACCTGTTTCGATTTTTATGGCGATATTAATGGTTATTGGCAGAATGTATAGAGATCAAGAGATGGCTGCTGTTGCCTCAGCTGGGGGCGGGGCTTTTGTTATTTATCGAGCTGTTTTTATTTTGGTCTTGCCGCTTAGTTTTGTGGCTGCGGGGTTTTCTATGGTGGCAACCCCGTGGGCCGAAACAAAAATAAATCAATTAATACATGAAGACCAAAAACAGGCTGATATTAAAGGTATTGCCGCGGGGAGGTTTAGTGAATACAGTCATGGTGAGCTGGTTTTTTACACGGAAGATATTTCTAAAGATAAGCAAATGCAAAATGTATTTGTTCAAAATAGAAAAAATGATCAATTAGGTATTGTTAATGCTAAATATGGACGAATAAAAATAATGCCTGGTGGCTTATATCTTGTGCTTGAGCAAGGAGAAAGAGTGCAGGGCGCACCTGGTAAGAAAAATTTTATTATTGAGACATTTGATGAATATGCTGTGCGGATAGAAAAAAAAGATACGCAACTCCATCAACATCTTGATGGAACCCCGAGTGAACTATTATGGGCTTCTAATAAATTGACAGATACTGCTGAAATACAAAACCGGTTATCAATGCCTTTAGCTGTGATTTTTTTAAGTTTGTTAGCTGTGCCATTGGCTAAGATGTCTCCAAGAGGGGGGGTCTATGGCAGTTTGGCGGTGGCTTTTGCTATTTATTTTGTTTATGGGAATTTAGAAAAAATAAGTCATAGTTGGGTGGTCAATCAAATTATTCCTGTAACGGTAGGGTACTTTGGTGTTTATTTGTTGTTACTCTTATTAACGGCAGCCTTGTTATTAAGATTATATGGTGTGAAATGGGTGATGATGCAGGTTTTTGGTAGAGGTTCGATGTGAATATTTTAACCTGGTACATTGTTAAAGAAATCTTAAAGGGTTCGGCTGCAGCTATCACACTGTTGTTAACTCTATTTATGCTCTTTACATTTAGAGATGAGCTTAAGGATCTTGGAGAGGGGGACTATGGGTTAAAAGAAATTTTTCTATACCTTATTTATACCGCCCCTACCGTTTTTTATGAGTTAATTCCGTTTGGGGCATTGTTGGGTAGTTTGTTTGTTGTGGGGGCGATGGGAAATAATAGTGAAATTATTGCTATGCGAGCAGCGGGGCTTTCTATTTTCTGGATTATTAGGGCTGTTATGTTGGCAGGTCTCATTATGGTCATCACTGCTTTTTTAGTGGGGGAGTTTGTTGCGACAGAGGCCGCACATAAAGCACAATTAGTAAAAATGCTTGCTAAGCATAATGAAGTGAATATGAAAAACAAACATGGCGTTTGGTTAAGAGAAAAAAATGCCTTTGTTAACGTTCGTAAAATTAGAGGGGAAGGTGAATTAGGTGATATTTATTCTTATAAAGTGAGTGAGCAAGGACAACTGCTTGCCATAACAAAGATTGATGAAGCTATTTTTTTAGGCAGAGGGTTCTGGGGACTAAATGATATTTTGAAATCAGAAATATCAACCAAGCAGATCTTTTCAAGTCAGTTGGTCTCAAGTGAGTGGAAAACATCAATAAAACCTGATTTATTAAATGTTGCTGTTGTAAAGTCAGATAATATGTCGTTATATGATCTGTATACTTATATTGATTTTCTTAAGCTGAATAACCAAAAATCACAAACATTTGAATTGGCTTTTTGGAGTCGGTTAATTAACCCTTTGGTTGTTTTTGTAATGCTAATGGTGGCAATACCTTTTGTCATAGGTATTAAGCGAGGCGTAAGTACGGGGGGACGAATGATGATTGGTGTTGTTATTGGAATGATGTTTAATATATTTGATAAAATTGCGGGGCATGTAGGGCTTGTTTATGGCTATGACCCCATGATTATGGCTATATTGCCAAGTACGATAGTTTTTTGTTCTGCTGCTTATATAGTGGCAAAAGTGAGATAAATTAAATATTTTGTATCAAATGAGAAATACATCGGTGCGTATCACCAACCATACTTGATTGGTGATACGAAAAGAGGGGTTACTTCTTTTTCATGTAAAAATAAAGAAATTTGCAATGTAATGTCATATCATCACCTTCCAGCTTAATTACTTTACAGTTTTCGGTTCTTTGACTTCCTGGAGTTACTTGTTTTTTAATAAACCCATTTTCAATAGAGTATTTGATATCAATAGATGTTTCACGAGTTCTTCCGCGGGTATCATTAGCAACAGCATGTATGATGCCATTATTTTTAAACGTCCATTGAATATTGACGTCCTTTCTATTTCTTTTCTTTCTGGTAGCAGATTCAGCGTAGATTTTCCAGGTGCCAAGGATTTTAGAATTATCTTCTAATTCAATTATTTGTTCTGGTTTTTTTGCATTTGCTGGAAATGCAATGCAAATAATGGCAAGTAGAGATAAAAGTTTTATTGTTTTATTCATTTTTTTTCAAGCTCCGACCTGAGTGATGGGTTAGTGTTTCAGTGAAGAGTATAGCATAGGAAAGGTAGGGTATTTTTTCTATAAAAGAAAATTAGAATATTATGAAAAACTTTTTTGTTGTGAGTAAAGTGTATTTGTTTTAAAGTTAAGGTTACAATTATTATTGTATCAATCTAAATAATGAAAATAATAAGGAAGGGTAAGGTATGAAATTAAATAAAATATTGTTTGTGGCTTTGTTGTTTGTTTTTTCTAATCAGTGTTTTGCATTAGCTGTTGATGAGTGGGAATACAAAACGATTACCAGTACGTTAAAGGCTACGCCAGGGTGTAAAGATAAAGAAAAAGCATCTAAGCAAGCCTCTACAGGGAGACGGTTTAAGAAATATGCCAAACTTGCTTGTAATTCTATGGGCATGGGCTGGGGCTATGATAGTGCTGTGGATAAAGGTAAAACTATATGTGATGCTTGTGAAGATGATGACGAAGACGAAGGTGTAGATCCAGGATATAGTTGTTATATGCAAGATGTTGTTATTAAATGTAAAACGGTCAAGAAAGGCTGGTAGTTAATTAGATCTATAGATGAGCAGGCTGAGACTTGCTCATCATAACCCTGACTGTATTTATCTTCAGAAAATAGAATATAAATTAGTTGGTGTTTTTATAAAATAATCGTGTTCCTGACAGCTTATCATGCCAGGTTAACTGTTCTTTATCTGCAAATTTCCATAACAAACCCAGTCCAACACAGCCCCAAGAAATAATGGCTAATATAAAGCGTTTAAAGGCTAGAGACCAAGTGACAGGTTTTTGATATTGAGTTAATATTTTTACCTTCCATGTCCTCATTCCTAGTGTTTGGCCACCATGTGTCCAAAACCAGCCATAGTAAAGAAAGCTAACTAATAGAATATAGAGTGGGAATATAAATTGTGAGGATGAATAGGCCTCACCTTTGTTGAAAGGTAAAACTAGTGCTGTTGCTAAGAAAAGTAATGCCAATAAAAGTAGTGCATCATAGGCAATAATGGCTATATGCCGAAAAAAACCAGGCGAAAGAGGCTTTTCTTTTCCTGGTTTTTTTTTGTTTGAAATAGTCAATTAACTTTTGAATAAAGCTAATTTTTGTCCGTAGTACATGCTCATACCAATCAGTGCAGCCATCATTACTAGAGAAAATGCAAAGGGGGGTTTATGGAGAAGTAAGATAGCTAAATCAGCTACATAAATACTGGTTAAAAAAGGTTGGTCAATCAAACCACTAATGATCTTTTTAAACATATAATTCTCCAAAACAATTTAGGAACAGAATACAAACAAAAATATTTTGCAGGCTGTTTTATTAAAATAACTGATAATTAGAGGCAATTCTACTATATTAATAAATTTATGCAAAAAAAGCTGTTGGCTGGGATGGAAACAGCCTAAGTGATATGATAGAGAAAAAACTTCAAAATTCTTAATATTTTTAGCGTGATTTTTGAATTTAATAATAAAAAAAGGGAATGAAGGTTATCTTAAATTTTTTCAAAAAAATACTCGGATCTTCTACAGAAGAGGATGAAGAGCTCGTTGAGCAGAATAACCAAAGACGGGTAAGAGTCTATACACGTTCTGAGCATAATATTTCACGATCTCAAATGAGTGAAAATGCGGTGAAGGTATTATATCGACTGAAGAAATCAGGTTATGAAGCATATTTAGTCGGTGGGTGTGTACGAGACTTGTTATTGGGTTATGAGCCAAAAGATTTTGATGTGGCAACTGACGCAAGCCCTGAACAAGTGAAAGCAGTTTTTCGTAATTGTCGTTTAATAGGGCGTCGATTCCGACTTGCGCATGTTCATTTTGGACGAGAAATCATTGAGGTAGCTACTTTTCGTAGTTCGGATACTTCTGATAATAAAGAGCAAAAAGTCCATGAGGATGGGCGCTTGTTGCGAGACAATGTGTTTGGCACTATTGAAGATGACGTTTGGCGCAGAGATTTTACAGTCAACGCTTTATATTACAATATTCGTGATTTTTCTATTATTGATTATACGGGGGGGATGGAAGACCATTCTGCTGGTGTCCTTAAGTTAATTGGTGACCCTGCTACTCGGTATAGGGAAGATCCCGTAAGAATGCTTCGAGCTGTGAGGTTTGCTGTTAAATTAGGGTTTTCTATCGATGAAAGTACAGAAAAACCTATTTTTGAATTAGCACCTTTATTAAAAGGGATTCCTGCGGCACGATTATATGATGAAGTATTAAAGATGTTTTTGTCAGGGAAAGGCATACAAGCATTCGAAATGCTTAGGCATTATGGTTTATTTGAAACCTTGTTTCCTCAATCTGACCATTGTTTAAATAATGAGCAGAATAATTTTCCTAGAGTTTTTATAGCGAAAGCGTTAGAAAATTCAGATAAGCGTATTGCGGATGATAAAAGTGTTACCCCCTATTTTTTAATGGCCGCATTTTTGTGGGAAGCAGTACAAGAACTTGCTAAAGAAAAAATGCAACAAGGTGAAGAAGAAAGTTTTGCTTACCAGCATGCAGCAAGTCATGTTTTATCCACACAAATTAAAAGTATCTCGATTCCAAAGCGGGTAACCCAGTCTATGCGGGAAGTATGGTTGTTACAGCTACGATTTGAAAAGCGAGTCGGTGGTCGCCCTTATCGCTTATTAGGCCATCCTCGATTTCGTGCTGCTTATGACTTTTTAGTATTAAGAGCTGAAACGGGCGGAGCTGAAATGGAATTAGCTCAGTGGTGGACAAAATTTCAGGATGCTAGTGATACAGAGCAAAAGAAAATGACGCGTCCACCAAGAAAAAGAAAAGCAAAGCCAAAAACAAAAAGAAAAAATAGTGATAATGGTTGAAGTATATATTGGGCTGGGGAGTAATTTAGAAAACCCAGCAGAAAAAATACAGCAGGCTCGGTTGTTTATAGCTGCACAAGAAAATATGTCGGAGCTTAATTTTTCAAGTTTATACAGCAGCCCACCCATGGGGCCGAAAGATCAGCCAGATTATGTTAACGCTGTGATGAGTATTCAGACAGGGTTGTCAGCTATTGATTTATTACGTGTTTTACAAGGTATTGAAAACAATTTTGGTCGAGATAGAAATGTTGTACGCTGGGGGGCTAGAACCTTAGATTTAGATATTTTGTTATATGATGATCAACAGATTGATCTGCCAGATTTAAAGGTTCCTCATATCGGTTTGTCTGAAAGAGCATTTGTGCTATATCCATTACAAGAAATAGCAAATGAGCGTTTATTTGTACCCGGCAAAGGCAGTATTGATGACTTAATTTTACAGTGTCCATTAGATGGCTTGGAGAAATTAAATTAATGGCTTCTTATGTAGAAAACCAAAATGTTTCCACTCTTTCAATACTTGATTTAGTTGCAATGAAGGAAGCGGGTGAGAAAATTACTTGTTTGACGGCTTATGATGCTAGTTTTAGTCAACTTGTTGATCAGGCTGGTATTGATGTCATGCTGGTAGGTGATTCTTTAGGTATGGTTATTCAAGGAAAAAAAACCACTGTCCCTGTTTCAATTGATGAAATGGTTTATCACACGCAGTGCGTGGTGAATGCGCGTCAACGAGCTTTCGTCATTGCCGACTTGCCTTTTTTAAGTTATGGCACAGCAGAAATGGCAATACAGAGCACAGCTAAATTAATGCAGAGTGCTGGTGCACAGATGGTTAAGCTAGAAGGTGCGCATTTAAATATTATTGAATTATTAGTTGAATTTGGGGTGCCTGTTTGTGCTCATTTAGGCCTTTTGCCGCAATCTATTAATCAGCTGGGGCGCTATAAGGTCCAAGGAAAAAACTTACATGATGCTGAAAAAATTATCGAAGAGGCGCATAAAGTAGAGCAAGCTGGGGCCAGTTTGTTAATTTTAGAATGTGTTCCTGCGGATTTAGCCGCAAAAATTTCACAAAGTATCAGTATTCCTGTTATTGGTATTGGAGCTGGTGTTGGTTGTGATGGGCAGGTATTAGTACTATACGATATGTTGGGAATTAGTTTGGGTCGGCGACCCAAATTTTCAAAAGATTTTATGCAAACAGCTCAGGACATTCCGAGTGCTATTCAGCAATATCATCAAGCAGTTAAACAGTTAGATTTTCCTGCGTCAGAGCATAGTTATTAAGTTTCATGCAAAAAGTAACAACAGTTAATCAATTAAGAAACCTGATTAGACAGTGGCGAAAGAAAGGTTTGAGTATTGCTTTTGTCCCAACGATGGGGAATTTGCATTCTGGGCATATTAAATTAGTCAGGGAAGCAAAAAAACAAGCGGATAGAGTGGTTGTTAGTATCTTTGTTAACCCTACTCAATTCGGTGCGGGTGAGGATTTTGAAAATTATCCACGGACAGAACGAGTTGATGAAGACAAATTAACAGAGGCTTCTGTTGATTTACTATTTTTACCTACCATTTTTGAGATTTATCCAAATAAAGCGAGTACTAGAGTTTCTGTTGGAGACTTGGCTGCATTGCATTGTGGTGCGTATCGGATGGGGCATTTTGATGGTGTTGCGACGGTAGTGACTAAGCTATTTAATATGGTTCAGCCTGATATAGCTTTTTTTGGAGAGAAGGATTTTCAGCAGTTGGCTGTCATACGAAACATGGTTCAAGACTTGAATATTCCTGTTGAAATACTGGGTGTTTCAACAGAAAGAGAAAAGGATGGTTTAGCTATGAGCTCTCGAAATGGCTATTTAACAGCTAAGGAAAGAGCGATAGCTCCCAAACTTTATCAAGCCTTATGCATGGCAAGGGATGAAGTTTTGCAAACTAAAGCATTTAAAACAATTGAGAAAGAAAATAGTACATTGCTAGAATCTGAGGGTTTTAAGGTTGATTATTTTTCTATTTGTAATGCTGATAATTTACAGCTTGCCACTGAGAATGATAAATCTTTAGTTATTTTAGTGGCAGCTAAATTAGGTCGGCCACGCCTTATTGATAATATTACCTTTTCAAAAAAATAATCGAATTCAATATAAATTGTAAATTAGAAATATGAGAATAATAGTTTTTTTCTTGGCTCTGTTTGTGAGCTCTTCACTTTTAGCCGTCTCAAATCAAAATAGTATTAAACAATCGGTAGAAAAATTAAAGTCGATTAATGCCCAATTATTGAGCAATGATGAAGATTTAATTGATAGTTTGTTACAGCAAAAAACTGATGTTTTAGCGTTGCTAATGCAACAATTAAAGTCTGAAAAAAACTCGAGCTTGGTTCCTGTTAAAGTTAATGAAAAACTGTCTTTTTTAGAGTCTCGAATTAGGATTAATACAGAAAGAGGGCATGAGCTTGCGGCTCTTCGAGATAAAAATAAATTGAAGGTCTATAAGGCTAATCAATCAATTAGGAAATACCTTGAATATCTTATTGAATCATCAAAAAATTACCAAACGATAAATGTTATTGTCGAAAAGTCACAAAAAGAGTTAGATGATAATTTAAATCAAGAAGCCTCTCTTGTTTTGCCTGAAGTTGAAGTAGAGGGGCGACTGTATCTTGAGGTAAAAAAGAACCATCAATTATTTTTGAAAACGAGTCAGAGTTATCGAGATATTCTGAATTATGTGATTAGTAATCCTAGAAAAATTGCCTCTATACACTGGTTTCAAGAGTTTTCTTTGTTGTCAGCTATTTCATACGTCAATCATTTTGATATTGTACGTCCAATTAATAATATTTTGGCACCCTTTAAGGTTGATATAGGAGGAATAACGCTTTCCTTATTTATTTATTTTTTAGTCTATTTTAGCTATCCCTTTGTTTTCAAATGTACTTGTTTCTGTGTGGAAACTTACATTATTGATAAGGATGTTGGTCAACAAGAGTTGATTTACCTTGAAATCAGAAAGCCTATACGTTTATTTATGATATTTTTTGGTATTAACCTAGGGACCCATGCTTTTTTTTACAAAACGGATTACCGTGCTTCATTGGAAGGTTTTTCTTTCGTTATTTATAGTCTTATTTTTATTTGGTTCTTATTTAAAATTATTGACAGTATAGTTCTGGTTCAAATTGAAAAATTGGCCAGTTCAAATAAAGAATTAAGAAAAGAATTATTTAATTTGGGGGTGCAAGTTGTAAAAGGTCTTGTTGTCCTTATTGTTTTGGCTTTTGGTTTAAACCATTTCGGTATAAGTTTGACAGCAATTATATCGACACTGGGTGTGGGTGGTTTAGCATTTGCTTTGGCAGCCAAGGATACCTTATCCAATTTGTTAGGGGGTATTACTATATTGTTTGATAATGTGTTTAGAATGGGTGATTGGATTAAAGTAGGAGAGGTAGAAGGAACTGTTGCTGAAATTGGTTTGCGAAGTACGACTGTAAGAACGTTTGATAATGCTTTAATTACTATTCCTAATTCCATTGTTTCGGTATCAAGTGTGATGAACTGGAATCGCCGCGCTGTTGGACGGCGGATTAAAATGCATGTCGGAGTGACTTATGAAAGTAATATGGATGATATTCGTCATGCACTGGATGATATTAGAGGTATGTTGAAAGAACATACTGGAATTGCAAATCCAACACAGAAGGTAGCTAGTAAAAAAAGAAGTTTTAAGTTTTCCTCTCAAGCTGACACGCATGGAATAAAGTCTAATCAATTGGTTTTTATGGATAGATATGGTGATTTTTCTATTGATATATTAATTTATTGTTTTGCAAGAACTGTCGACTGGGCTGAATGGTTGGAAGTAAAAGAAGATATTTTGTTTAAAATAGCGGTTATCTTAGAAAATAATAATCTAGAGTTTGCCTATCCAACACAAGTGAGGATTCATCGCTCTGAGCATAAGGATGATTTAGACGGACAGATTGTTCAGAGTGAAATATAAGAGCATCTAAATTTGAAAGGGAGGCTCATTTGGGTATAATAGCCTGCTCATAAAGTTTTAAGATATTATTTAATATGCAAACAACGATGCTTAAAGCAAAGTTACATAGGGCTACTGTAACCCATTCTGAACTGGGTTATGAAGGGTCTTGTGCGATTGACGGTAAAATTCTAGATTTCTCTGGGATCAGAGAATACGAACAAATTCAAATATACAATATTAATACGGGCGGGCGTTTTACGACTTATGCCATCCGTGCCGAGGAAGGGACAGGGATTTTCTCAGTCAATGGTGCGGCGGCTCGTCTGGCTTGTGCAGGTGATTTACTTATTATTTGTGCATTTGCAAGTTATGATCAAAATGAACTTAAAAATTACAAGCCAACCCTGGTTTATTTTGATGAGCAAAATGAAGTAACGCATTCAAGCCATTCTATCCCCGTTCAGGCCGCATAGATTTTTAACCTTTTCTTTGTTGTATTTAGCAAAGAAGAGCCGGATTTCTTTCCCTTTTAAGTCTCTGTTACTTCAATTTCATTAACTTTCTCAGTTAGAGTAATACTTTGTTCTATCTCAGTTAATGACTTTTGAAGCCCTATTCTATTTTTAGTATTAATGAGAATGGGGGACTTTATTGAGCCTTTGATCGTTGGGTTATTAGGCGTACCAGAGTCTTCATCTTTATGAAGAATAAGCAAAATTAATAAATCATCAAGTGATTCAATTTCTAACGCTTTCTCTTCTTCATCAGAAATGACAAAACTATAGTTAATATTGAAATTTGAGGGAAGTGCAACTGAAAATGCAATGTTTTCATCTGTTAATGACTGTAAAGTAAAGACAATTTCACTATCGGCCACCTGAAATAACTGGAATTGGGTTTGTTCTTCAAAGCCAGGAATGCCTAATGGAAAGGTGATAATTGAATTTGAATCGGGCTGTTGAGAACTAAAAGATTTAGATTTTATTTCCATATAACTGTATTTAATATTGAGTTGAAAATATATATGTAAATATAGAGGATAAAATGAACTTTGCAAGCAATATTATTGTGTTAGCCGTAGAGTTAAAGGTGAAAAATAGATAGTGGGGAGTGGTGTTGTGTATTAAAATCAATTTGCCAGTAGGGGTGGCGTACCGTTAACTTAAAATAAAAGTGAGTCTATGAAACTAGAATCTTTAGCACTACACCACGGGTATGAAGCAGAAGCAACAACTAAAGCGGCGGCTGTTCCTATCTATCAAACCACGTCATATACATTCGATAATACTCAGCATGGCGCAGATCTCTTTGATTTAAAAGTGCCAGGTAATATCTATACCCGAATTATGAACCCAACAACTGATGTGCTTGAGCAGCGATTGGCAGCAATGGAAGGTGGAATAGCTGCTTTGGCTGTTGCTTCGGGTATGGCTGCAATTACGTATGCTATTCAATGTATTTGTGGTGTTGGAGATAATATTGTTAGTACTAGTCAGCTTTATGGTGGGACTTATAATCTATTTGCCCATTCCTTACCTAAGCAAGGTATTGATGTCCGAATGGTTTCTGCTGATGATTATGAGGGGTTTGATAAAGCAATAGATAATAATACGCGTGCTATTTTTTGTGAATCTATTGGAAACCCTGCAGGAAATATTGTTGATATTGAACGGTTGGCTGACATAGCTACAAAGCATGGAGTGCCGTTAATTGTGGATAATACGGTGGCGACACCTTATTTATGCCGTCCTATTGAAATGGGAGCTGCTATTGTTATTCATTCATTGACTAAATATATTGGTGGGCATGGCACCTCTATTGGCGGTGTAATTATTGATTCAGGTCAATTTGACTGGGTTGCTAATAAAGAAAGGTTTGCTGTGTTAAATGAGCCAGACCCTTCCTACCATGGTGTGGTTTATACCGAAGCATTAGGGCCCGCTGCATTTATTGGTCGTTGTCGGGTGGTTCCATTAAGAAATACAGGGGCAGCAATTTCTCCAATGAACTCATTTCAAATTTTGCAAGGACTTGAAACGTTAGGTTTAAGGATGGAGAGGCATTGTGAGAATGCTGAAAAGCTTGCTACTTATTTAAAGATTCATGAAAAAGTGACTTGGGTTAAATATGCTGCTTTGGAAGATAGCCCTTATTATTCTACGTGTAAAAAAATTACTGCTGGAAAAGCCTCGGGTATTTTAAGCTTTGGTTTGAAAGGTGGGGCTGAGGCAGGAGCGAAATTTATTGATGGCTTAAAAATGATTCTTCGTTTGGTGAATATTGGGGATGCAAAATCATTGGCTTGTCATCCTGCATCAACAACACACCGACAGCTAAATGAAGATGAGCTGGCTAAAGCGGGTGTAAGTGCTGATTTAGTGCGTATATCAGTAGGAATTGAAAATATAGACGATATTATTGCAGATGTAAGTCAGGCGCTTGAGGGGGTGCAATAAAGGTGAGGCATAGGGTAGGGCTGGCTTAATGTTGTTAAGTTAAAAACTAAATTCACACAAAGTCATTGAGGCGCTAAGAAGAGCAGTTTTTGCTGATAGCATGTAGCCTTGATGCAGCAGAGCGGAATCAAGGGTTTTCAGAACAAACCTTGGTTTCACTCTGCTGCATCAAGGCTACAATGGCTTACCTTAAGAGTAATAAAGGTTTTTTAGTATTAACTAACATTTTATGTGTAAAGCTACCTAGTAACATATCGTGTAAGCGAGTATGGCTAAAAGCTCCCATAACAGTTAAATCAATATTGTTGCTTTCTTGGTAAGCGCAAAGTTCTAAATCTGCTTTACCTTTTAGTTTTGTCGCAATAACCTCAATATTCTCAGCAGAGAGTAGTTTTGCTTTTGCTTTTTCAAGGAGTTTGACGGCTGTCTCTTCGTTATTATTGACACACACTAAATGGCAAGTGAGTCCCTTATATAAAGGACTAGTCGCAACCATATCAACGGCTTTATCAGCCGCTTCGCTACCATCATAGGCAACCATAATGTGTTCAGGGGCTTTGAATGAGCCATTAACGATTAGAATGGGGCGATGTAGTGAGCGAATAACGGCTTCTAATTTTGCACCGATTTGGTTTTCTTGGTCATTGTGTACTTGTCCACGTAAACCAAGCACTAAAACACGAACGCTTTGTTCTAAGTCAATGACTGCTTCAATTAAATCACCGTGACGTTGAGTGCTTGATGGAAAAATGCCATTTTTCTCAATATGTTCGGTTGCAGCTTGTAAAACCAGTTTGCCCTGTTTTAATTTTAATTTACTTTGCTGTTGTTCAAGTTCGGTAATCTCTTCCAGTAAGTGTTCTTGAGTCCCTAAACCAATGTTGCCTGAAAAGTCTGATTTTATAGAAGTTTCAGGGTGATGGTTTATGGTATGTAACAGTTTTAAAGGCGCTTCTGTTTTTTCAGAAATCCATGCGGCATAATCACAAACTGATTCAGTAAGTGCAGAGCCATCAATGCAGGCCAGAACTTGTGCTTGTTGTGTTGTCATTTTAGTGACCTCCCATTACTTTTTCAATTTCTTCAGGATCATCGTGTATACCAAAGCGATCGATAATCGTTGAACTTGCTTCATTTTGACCAATAAGCTCTACTTCTGCACCTTCTCTACGGAATTTGATGACTACTTTGTCTAAAGCTGAAACCGCTGAAATATCCCAAAAATGAGCATGTGTTAAATCAATGGTTACTTTATCGATTGCTTCTTTAAAATCAAAATTAGACATGAACCGGTCAGCAGAGTTAAAGAATACTTGGCCATGAACGTGATAAATACGAGTATCTGTTACGTCGTCCTTTACTGAGCCAACGTACATAAAGTGGCTGATTTTATTAGCGAAGAATAATGCAGCCAGTAAAACACCAACAAATACGCCTAGTGCTAAGTTATGAGTCCAGACAACAACACTGACAGTCGCTAACATAATAATGTTAGCTGAAAGCGGATGTTGTTTTAAATGGATGATTGACTCCCAGCTAAAGGTACCTATTGATACCATGATCATAACAGCAACTAATGCAGCCATGGGGATTTGCTTAATCCATTCGTCTAAAAACACTACCATTACAAGTAGAAAACAGCCTGCAATTAAAGTAGATAGTCGACCCCGTCCACCTGATTTTACATTAATAATGGATTGTCCAATCATTGCACAACCAGCCATGCCACCCATTAAGCCTGCTCCAATATTGGCTAAGCCTTGCGCTTTACATTCACGATTTTTTTCGCTAGTCGTGTCTGTTAGGTCGTCAACAATCGTTGCAGTCATTAATGATTCAAGTAAGCCTACGACGGCTAGAGGAACCGAGTAAGGTAAAATGATTTGTAGTGTTTCCCATGTAAGAGGAACTTCTGGCCAGAGAAAAATAGGCAATGTGTCTGGTAAATCGCCCATATCGCCTACTGTACGAATATCTAATTGTAAATACATTGATACCCCTGTTAGAACAACAATACAAACAAGAGGAGATGGAAGTATTTTTCCAATAACAGGGACATAAGGAAATAAATAAATAAAGCCAAGCCCTGCTGCCGTCATTGCATAAACATGCCAAGTAACATTGGTTAATTCAGGTACTTGAGCCATGAAAATTAAGATAGCCAAAGCATTAACAAACCCCGTTACAACGGAACGAGAAACAAAGCTCATGAGGCTACCAAGCTTTAAATAGCCAGAAACAACTTGAATAAGTCCTGTTAGCAGCGTTGCTGCCAGTAAATATTGTAAGCCATGATCTTTAACAAGCGTTACCATCAACAAGGCCATTGCGCCTGTTGCAGCGGAAATCATCCCTGGACGTCCGCCAATAATAGCTGTAATAAAAGCAATACAGAAAGAAGCGTACAAGCCGACCTTTGGATCAACTCCAGCAATAATAGAGAAAGCGATAGCTTCGGGAATAAGGGCTAATGCCACAACTGTCCCAGCGAGTACGTCGCCACGGATATTGCCTAGCCAATCTTGTTTTTTTGATAATAACAGCATGTGTGTCCTAAATGGTAAAGGGAGATGTTGTTTTAAACGCCCTAATTTAAGGTAACCGAATAAAATAACAGTAAATAATGTTAAAGGCAATTAATAAAAAATTAGTTTAAAGAGTTGTTGGTTTTGATAAGCCCCTACTTAATGTGAAATAGAGTGGTTGGCATTAAGTAATAGATGTGTAGTCTTGATGCAGCAGAATGGAATCAAGGTTTTTAAAGATATAAACCTTGATTTAAGAAATAAAGATGGAGTTTTGGGTGGGGTTAAGTTTTCAATAACAGATATAGCAGCCTTTTTAGTAAACTAAAGTTCGTTATAGAGATTCTTGATTTTTACTTTTAATCAACCTGTGTTTGTATATATTAATTGTTGAACCTTCTCTCTTGAGGGAGAAGGTTAGGCTGAGGGTGAAAGTAATCGCAAGAATTTTAGTAACGATTAGTCACTATATGAATCTATATGTAGGGCTTTAGAGCGATTTTACCTTTTCAACACTTAACGGTGACATAGCCTAAATAAATCAACGGTAGTGGGTTAAATTTGTAGCTTTAACAAACTATTACTTATTAGTAACGCATTTTGGGGCGCAGGTTTTAACCTGCATTCTTTGGCACTAAGAGTAGGCTAAAGCCTACGCCCCACCATCAAATCAACGTTCCTGAAAGGCATTACTAAAACCCCGACTCACGGGTTTTAGTAAGTAATCAAGAATGGTTTTTGACCCTGTAATAAGGCTGGCTTGAACCGTCATGCCAGGAATGATTTTCATAAGGTCTGGGTTATCTCCTACATGATCTTTTTCAAGCTCAATGCTCACTAAATAGTAAGGGTTCATTTTTTCATCTAAATAAGTTGAGGGGGATATTTGCTTTACTTTACCTGAAATATAACCATATTTACCTGAGTCGTAGCTATCTATCTTAACGTCAGCAGGTTGATCTATTGCAATATGCCCTACATCTTCTGGTAATACGCGAGCTTCAACAAGGAAGTCACCGTTAATAGGCACGATTTGTAAAATAACTTCGCCAGGCTGAACGACTGTGTTGATACTGGTAATAGCTATGCCTTGAATAATACCCGAAATAGGGGATATAACATTTAAGCGTCCCACGCGATCTTGTGCTCTCACTAATGATTTTTCAACTTCTGCTAATTGTCCTGCCACTTCGGAGACTTCAAATTCAATCTCTTTTCTGTATTTGGCAATAATATCGTGCCGACGGTTTTTTGCTTCTTGTATGGCAATAAAAGCAACTGAAACGCTATCTTTTACAGACATTAACTGGCTTTCCAAGCTCGCTAACTGGCTTTTGGTGGACAGTAGGTCTGTTTGTGAAACAACATGTTTAGAGGTTAGTTTTTCACGCATTGTCACTTGTTGTTTAAGGATTTTTATTTCTTTTTTTAACGCATTAACTTGGTTTTTTTGTCGGCGTAACTCACTTTTTCGTTGGTTTGTTTGAGATTTTAGAACTTCTATTTCGCTGTTGACGCTTGCAATTTGAGCATGATAACTAGCCATCTCTTTAGAAGCTAAATCAGGGTATTGATTCCCTAGCTCACCAAAAGCGGGTATTCTCCCTTCCTCAACAGCTGTAATTCTTTCAAGGTTTAGAGATAAGTTAGCTCGTCTAATTTGTAACTGTTCATAGTCGGCTTGTGAAACAGGCATTGAAAATTTGATAAGTGAATCCCCCGGAGTCACTTGATCACCATTGCGGACACTAATCTCGCTGACAATACCACCCTCAAGGTGTTGGATGTCATGTATATAACCGCTAGGAACAACTTCTCCTTTGGCTGTAGTCACTTCGTTAACACTGGTTAATGATGCCCAGAAGACAATAGCAATAAATAAAAATAAGCTAAAATAAATAGCTGCTTTAATAATTTCAGATACACCTTGTTCTTCAAGTTGTATGGCTTGTGCAAGAAATCGAGCTCTTGCGCGAGGTAGTTTTGTAACTGATTGATCTGTCATTATTTTTCTTCCATTAAAATAGAAATTGCTTCATCTGCAGCACCTGCAAACTGGACGGCTCCTTGATTCATTAGGATAACTTTGTCAGCCAGCCTAATATGACTAGGGCGATGACTAACCATGACCATGGTGCAGTGTCCTTTTAAGGCTTGTAGTTGTTTCATAAAACGAGTGTCACTGTCATAATCTAAAGAAGCGCCTGGTTCGTCAAAAAGTACAATGCTACTATTGCTTACAAAAGCGCGAGCAATAGAGACTGAACGTAAGAACCCTGGAGGAAACTTGTCGGTAGCGTTATCAGTCAGGCGAGTATTAAAACCATCAGGTAAAGCCTGTATCTCTTCTAAAACGCCAGCTTTTGTAGCTGCGTTGTGTAAATCTTCATCTGTTGCTAGTCCATTTGCTAATCTCATGTTTTGTGCAATGGTGCCGTAAAACATTTTTGTATCTTGAGGAACATAAGCGATAGATCGCCTAAGCTCTAGGACATTGAGTTGCCGCATATCAATATTATCTAAAAATATAGCACCTCCTTGAGGGGTATACATGCCCGCAATCATTTTTAATAAAGTTGATTTTCCTGAGCCTGTATAGCCAGCAATGGCAACTAATTCACCTGGTTTTATATCAAAAGAAACACCTAAAAGAGCGGGGTTTTGATCGGCACCGTAACGGAAACTCACTCGGTCTAGTTGGATGTAACCTTTCAAATCTTTAACAGCTAAATTATTACTGAAATCAGAACGTTCAACAGGAATTTTCATCAGCTGGTTGATCTGCTTCATTGATTTGAAGGTTTGTTGAAATTTAGATATTGATAAAAAAGCCCCTTGTAGAGGTGATAATACTCGCCAGACTAAAGCCATGGTTGCAATTAAGGCTCCGATGGAAAGAGTACCTTCAATAACGGCCAGTGCGCCTAAAGATAAAACAGCCAATGCTGTGGTTGTCATCATAGCTTGAGCTAAGCTATTCATTATAGAGTTGATTGTGAAGGTATCGTAGTTTGACATGATCGTCTCGCCAGAGACTTCTCTAAAACGTTCTTTCCAAACACTCTCTCCTCCAATTGCTTTGATTTCCTTTCGACCAGAGAAGGTTTGAATTAACATTTTTTGCTTGTTTGTTCTGGCTTTTCCTGAGCGGCTGACTTTACGGTTAATTTTGGGGATTAGTAGCAATCCTGCCACAATATAGCCAAAGATCATAAATAGAGGTATAAACGCAATGGGACCTGCGAGTATCGCTATAACCACTAGAAAAAGAAATACAAAAGGAAGTTCTAATACAATGGAAGCATTGGATCCTGTAAAAAAATCACGAACTGAATCAAACTGTTTTAATTGTGAAAGCTGAGCGGCTACAGTAGAACGTTCTGTATTAATAGGCGGTAAGTGTAATAATTTTTTAAAGGTTTCCACCCCTATTAAGTAGTCCATACGCCCTGCAACAGCACCTAATATTTTTGCACGTAAAAACCTCAAGACTAAGTCAGTAATAATTAGAATAGCAACACCTGAAAGGAGCATGGGTAAGCTATCTAATGACCTTGACCCAATTACCTTATCATAGATAACCATAATAAATAATGGAACTAAAAGGGCGACAATATTAATGACAAATGTCATGCCAAATAAATGAAAAATTAATTTCCGAAAACGATCAGTTAAGTCGCCAAACCAGTTGGGACTAATATCTGAAGAGCTGGGCATACCATGAGAGGCATGTTTATCAGTAAAGAGGTAGGCTGTTCCCTGAATATTAAGGTCTTGTGCTGAGGATGAAATTATCTGTTCGCTCTGCGCATTAAAATAGCTGATTTTTCCGTCTTCATATTTAAGAAGAACATAGACTTCTTCAGTTTTAGTAATAAAAATACTAGGGTATAACTCTGCTTTTAATTGGTTTAATTTAATAGTTAATGGCGAGCTATCGTAGCCAATATTGACTAAGATATTGCGTAAATCAATTAAGTCAATTTCTTCTGTAAAATGGGGAAGTGCTTCAATCAGTTCACGATCCACATTTTTCCATCCTAGTGCTTTAAGTAATGGAAATAAGCAAGCAGCATAGGGCGAATCTGCAGAAAACTCATCTGTTTTTTTATTCCTTAAGGCTTCCGCAAATTTTTCCGATGCATCTTTATATTGTTGTGTGGTTGATGACTTGGGTTGTTGTGGTTCTGCTAAATCTGTCATATTTGGGATATTTGTTATTTACTTTCTAAGAAAGTACCAGCTGGCCATCTATCAGGGTATATTGTTTATCGCAGATACGTAGAAAAGACGGACGATGAGAGACTATGACGATGGTTCTTTTTTGCTGCTGCATATGTTGAATAACTTTGATTAATTGCTTGTCATTCTTAACATCAAAATTAGCATTGGCATCATCAAAAAGAATAATTTGTGGATGACCAATAAGAGAACGTACCAGAATTATTTTTTGTTTCACGCCCTCTGGTAAATTATTCATTGCAGCTCCACCTATAAAGGTATCAAGACCATTAGGAAGGTGAGATATGATTTTATCAAGCCCGAGTACTTTTGATAATTCAATGGCATCGCTAGTGGCTTCATCTTCACGGTATAAAGTCATATTTTCTAGAATAGTGCCTTCCACTAATACTCCGTGTTGAGGGGCTATACCAATTTGCGAACGTAAAAACTCAGCATTATAATTTTTAAGATCTGAGCCATCGAGTTTGATTGATCCGCTATTAGCTTCAAGAAACCCTGAGAGTAAATTGATTAACGTTGTTTTTCCTGCACCATTATTTCCAGAAATACCAATGGACTCACCTGATTTGATGGTTAATGATAAGTCATTAAGTAGATTTTTTTCTTGCTCAGGATATTTAAAATTAACATGATCTAGTTCTATAGAGCCCTGAAGTTTCTCTTTTGTTTTTAATTCACCCGAAGTTTCTTTTTGTAATGAAAATAATTCATTTACTTTACCAAGAGCTAATCTAACCGACTGGAATTGAATCCATATATTCATGGCTTTGAGTCCTGGTTGAAGAACTCTGCTGGTTAGCATAGTACCAGCAGCTAGCCCCCCAATAGTCAGGTCGCCGTGAATGACATAAATACTACCAAAACCAACAAAACTAATAACGGCTAATTGGGAGAAAGTTGCACCTATGCCTTGAACAACGCTATTTAAGCGACTGAGTTCGTAAATACTTTCAGCTGATTGTAACTGTAGTTTTTCATAGCGCCTAAGCATAAAGGGTTCCATTGCCATAGACTTGACAGTGTGGATGCCTTGTAAAATTTCGATAATAAAATTTTGTCGGCGATCTTCCATAACAGAACGTGTGATTAAAGCTTCGTGAAGTCGCTTGCCTGTGCTAATTGATACGATGATGAAAATCACTAATAAAACAAGAGGAATGGCAATTAAAGGACCTGCAATCATGCCCACAAGAACTAAAAACAGCAGTGCAAAAGGCAAGTCCATTAAAAGTAAAATAGATTGTCCTGAATAGAACTCTTGTATTTTTTCAAGCGCATAAATTTTATCAATATAATAGCCAGCAGGTTTACCTTCAAAATCTTGAGTATGGGTATGTAGGATTTGATCCATCGCATCAAGACTGACAGAATGATCAAACTTGGCACTTTCCCAGCTTAATATAATTGAACGCCAGACTTTTAATAGAAAGTCACAAAAGATGACGACTAACATACCTATAATCAAGACTAAAAAGGTATCTGTAGCCTGATTAGGAATGATTCTGTCATACACTTGTAGCATCACAAAAGGTAGGGCTAGTGCTAGTAAATTAATAAGTAATGAAGATATGATGACTTCAGGGCGACGCCATGTTTTAGGTAAAGTAAAAGTCTGCAAGAAAATGTGCTCCAGTGCTTAAAAAATCCTTATCTACTAAAGATAGTATATTTTTTTTTTTTTACATTTAAGAGATAGTTTTTTTTAGACTAAATGGATGATTAACTAAAAATTTCCCCTACAGTTCTAAATTTTTGGAGGGATAAGGAAGGAGGGAGAAATAGTAGAATGTAGTAGTTTAGTTGGAGCTTAAACCTGAAATGAAAATCATTTTCTGTGACCTGACCCTCAAAATCATTATTGTTGAAGTGTCAGGATTTGTAAGTGGGCGATGGCTCACAAAAAAAGGGGAGAGATTTAACTAGAATTAAGCAAGTGGATAATTTTTGGATGATGAGACATGGCTACGAATAATAAAAACGGACGAGATGATGCGTTAGATAATGATTTTGTTTTTTCAAAATCCTCAGACGAAGAGCTAAAAAAGGATGGCTCGACTCAAGAAGCATCAGAAAATGTCCATAATGAAGAGCTTTTTCTACAAAACATCTTTTTAAAGTCAGAACAAAACAAAACAGAATTAAGGTCTCCTGAAGTTTCTAATAGTCATGAGGGAACTTCAGAGCCTGAAATGCAAAATGAGCAACAGGAGCTAAAGGAAAATATAAGTTCTCAGCCATCAATTGACGAATTAGAATTTTCTCGTAGAAAAGCGGTTTTTAATGAAAATGAAGAAACTGATTCTTCTGCGGAATTAAATACAACGATTGAAGAAACCGAAAAAAATATTAATGCCATTCGTTCAAATCGGATATTCACTGAGGATACTGAGCGAGAAAGCGATAACACAGAAAATGAGACCGCCCCAAACTTTCTGCAAACAGAAAAAAATTCTTTAAATGAATCCGTTGATCAACAATCTAATGTTGTTGGTTATGAAGAAGAGGTTGCTCCCAGTGATATTTCATTAACAAGTTCAAGTATTGATGAAAATGCCAGTGAAGGCACTGTCGTTGCAACTTTGTCGGCTACTGATTTAAACACAAATGAACATTTTAGCTATAGTATTGTTGCAAATGATAACTTTGAAATAGATGGAAACCAAGTCAAGGTTAAAGCAGGCGCAGATTTAGATTTTGAATCAGCGCAAAGTCATGATGTAGAAATTACGGTGACTGACAGTGCAGGGAATATCTACACGGAAACGGTTAGTTTAGCGGTCAATAATCTAAACGAAGATCCTACCGATATTAGCTTAAGTGCTAACGCAGTGGATGAAAATGCCTCAACAGGCACAGTGGTTGCCAACCTCAGTGCAACAGATGAAGATTCAGGTGAAAGTTTTACTTATTCAATTGCCACAAATGATAACTTTGAAATTGATGGCAACCAGGTCAAAGTTAAAGCCGATGCAGATTTAGATTTTGAATCTGCTCAAAGTCATGATGTAGAAATTACTGTTACCGATAGTGAAGGCAATACTTATGTAGAAACCGTCAGTTTATCGGTTAATAACATAAATGAAGATCCGACTGATATAGCCTTAAGTGCAAATACCATAGATGAGAACTCAGCCGCAGGCAGTGTGGTTGCGAACCTAAGCAGTACGGATGAAGATACAGGCGAAAGTTTTACCTACAGTGTTGCCAATAACGACAACTTTGAGATTGACGGTAACCAAGTCAAGGTTAAAGCTGGGGCAGATTTAGATTTTGAATCAGCTGAAAGTCATAATGTTGAAATTACGGTGACTGACAGTGCAGGTAATACCTATGTAGAAACCGTCAGTTTAGCGGTTAACAATTTAAATGAAGATCCCACGGATATTGCACTCTGTAGTTCAACTATTGATGAAAATGCCTCAACAGGTACTGTGGTTGCCAACCTTAGTGCAACAGATGAAGACAGTGGAGAAAGTTTTACCTACAGTGTTGCCAATAACGACAATTTTGAGGTTGATGGTAATCAAGTTAAAGTCAAAGCTGGTGCTGATTTAGATTTTGAGTCTGCGCAAAGCCATGATGTAGAAATTACCGTGACCGATAGTGCAGGTAATACCTATGAAGAAACCGTCACACTGGCAGTTAATAACCTAAATGAAGGCCCTACTGATATTAGTTTAAGTGGTTCAAGTGTTGGTGAGAATGCAGCGACAGGCACAGTGGTTGCTAATTTGAGCAGTACAGATCAAGACAGTGGAGAAAGTTTTACCTACAGTATTGCCAATAACGACAACTTTGAGGTTGATGGTAATAAAGTTAAAGTCAAAGCTGGCGCAGATTTAGATTTTGAATCAGCCGAAAGTCACAATGTAGAAATTACAGTGACTGACAGTGCAGGCAATACCTATGTAGAAACTGTCAGCTTAGCGGTTAACAATCTAAACGAAGATCCGACTGATATAGCCTTAAGTGCCAATACGATAGATGAGAACTCAGCGGAAGGCAGTGTTGTTGCGAATCTTAGTGCAACAGATGAAGATTCGGGAGAAAGTTTTACTTATTCAATCGCCACAAATGACAACTTTGAAATAGACGGTAACCAGGTCAAGGTTATAGCCGGAGCCGATTTAGATTATGAGTCCGCGCAAAGCCATGAAGTTGACATTTCGGTCACTGATAGTGAAGGTAATACTTATGTAGAAACCGTCAGTTTATCAGTCAATAACCTAAACGAAGATCCAACGGATATCAGTTTAAGTGTTTCAAGTGTTGATGAAAA
>ENA-ORXI01000036-ORXI01000036.1-sediment-metagenome-genome-assembly--contig:-NODE-36-length-81322-cov-6.263352_pt1 | contig 81322 bp, 78 predicted proteins | sample MGYA00237861_ERZ511468 | MGnify/ENA primary metagenome ERZ511468 (study PRJEB26299, sample SAMN06266213) | sediment metagenome | isolation source: Hudson Canyon methane seep mesocosm | place: USA:Hudson...
TTTTCTCCCAAAATGCCTACTCTGTTTGCTGCTACATCACCAATAATTTTACTTAAATCCTCCTCTACATCCCATTTTATTTTTTTCAATATTTCAGATACTTCCCTTGCCAAATCAATATCACCTTTGATGGTGATATCTTTATTTTCTTTATGAAGTATTTGATTAATTAGGCTTTTGATAGGCATAGAAATTGAAGCATCAGGATTTTTTACCTGACCAATATATTCTAACAAACCCTTTTTGTTAACACTAAAGTACATAGATAGCTCTGAGATCTTGATGAGAATAGTTTTGTTATGAAATTTCTTTAATCTTGTGCTCATCCAATCGTTTTGAAATAAAACATGGTTCAGAATAATTCTTCTTAATTTTTTCATTAAAATTTATATCCCTGATGAATTGCAACAATACCTCCTGACAGGTTTTTAAAGCCTGTATTATCAAATCCTTGATTTTGCATCATTGTTTCTAATGTTTTTTGATCTGGATGCATTCTTATTGATTCAACAAGATACTGGTAGCTCTTTTCATCTTTTGCAAAAATTTTACCTAGCTTAGGAAGTATATTAAATGAAAAGCCATCGTAAATTTTCGAGAGTGGTGCCCAAATCTTTGAGAATTCTAAGATAACTAATTTTCCACCGGGAGATAACACTCTATACATTTCTGACAATGCCTCTTCTTTGTTTGTAACATTCCTTAATCCAAAGGCTATTGTTATGCAATCAAAATAATTTGATGATAAATCATAATGAATAACCAGTGGGTCTAAAAAGACTGACTGTTCAAATTCAAGTTTTTCTTTATATGATTCGTAGAACTCTTGTGTATATGATAGGTCTAAATCAATTTTAATATCTTTATCGGCTGTTTTTATTGTAGCTTGTGTATTAAAAGATATTGCATTCTTTTTATAATACTCAGTAGTAGTTTCAGATGAAAAACGTACTTTGGTTTCAATGACTGTTTGCTGTTTTGATTCAGATAGTACGTTTAAATCACTTTTATCTCCACTTTCTGAACAATTACAACAACATTCATCGTTTGGATACATTTTATTATTATTTTCATATTTCCCTAAAAATCGGGACAGTAAGGTTTCAATAATAAATTTATTGATTAAGTCATAAAGTGGAAGTTCTTTTTCTTTATGAACAATAGATTTATTCTCAACTGCATTTACTTTTTTAGTTTCTATACTACTTTCATCATTTTTGTTTGATGAAGGTTGATATAAAAAAGTTTTAAAATCAAGACTGCTTTCTCTTGAGATCTTGAAATCTAAATCTTGACTTGTGTGAGCCTGCATATTTACTTCAGATGATAAAATTTTCATAATAAACTCCTTTGAAAAGTTATGTAACCATTATATAATAATGTCAAATATTATTATATGGAAAAAGTATCAGAAAAAAACAGAATATTATAATTTAATGAGTAATTAAATTACTCTGAAGAAATGGATTTTATGTTATTAATATTAATAAATGATACAATACTGAAAAATTTATATCATCAAAAATAATATGGTAAGGACAATATTTTGGATATCTTAAATCTAATTCTAATTGCTTCAATACTTGTGATAGTGTACTTTTTAGTAAAAATGTTTTTAAATACTACTAAAAAAGAAGCAAAACCAGTTGAAGTTAAAAAAGAAGAAATTATACGCAATTACGAAAACCAAATGCGTGAGCTACTTAACACTTACAAAAATGATGATACCTCATTAACTGCTAATAAAACTGCCTTACTCAAAAAAATCAGTAAAGAGCTCTCAACTAATATTTTTTTTGATAAAGATGAAGTTCGAAGTATCATTCAAAAACTCGTAAATATGCACTGATATCCCCTTTTTAAACTCTTTTATCTCTTCAATGTGACACTTTTTCGCCCCAATTAATTGTTATACTTTTACAAAGGTATGATTATGAATATGAGTGAAGTACTTAAATATACAAAACAATTGGATATTTTATATGTTGAAGATGAAGAAGTATCACAAGAATTGTACGCCGCAATATTTGCAGACCTTTTTTTAAGTGTAGATGTCGCCAGTGATGGAATAGATGCTTTGAGTCAGTATATTGGAAAACCATATGATATTATTATAAGTGATATTTGTATGCCAAATATGGATGGGATAGAGCTTTGTGAAACAATTTTAAATAAAAACCCAAATCAATCAATCATTATTATGTCTGCTCACAACGAAGTGGATAAATTAGACAAAATTTATAAATTGGGTATCAAAAATGTGTTAGCAAAACCCGTAAATATTGATGATTTGATGAAGATTTTGGGTGAAATATCACAATTGGCTTTAGAGTTTAAAAACAGTTAATATGATTTTATATCAAGGGGAAAACAGATGAAAAATGTCAGAGAAAAAATAGTTATTGATTATGCAAAAAATATGTCTGTTATAATTGTTGATGATGATGAAATATCACTCGAAGTTTATAAAGAAGTTTTTGAAAATTTATTTGGTCGTGTAGACACTGCAACGGATGGTGTAAAAGCCTACTCTTTATGGTCCCAAAATAAAGAAAAATATGATTTGGTTATCACTGATTTGATGATGCCTAATATGGATGGGTTTGAGCTTATCAGTAAAATCAGATTAAAGTCTCCGGGACAACATATTGTTGTGCTTTCTGCAATTATCGATATTAATGAAATGAGAGATATTATAGAGTTGGGAATTGATGGGATATTAGTGAAACCTTACAATCAGGAAAAAATGTTTACTATTCTTGGCCGTGCATTAAAACTGGTTTATAATGAAAAATTACTGAAAAGACAAGCGATGCAACTACGATTATTGGCCAAAGAGAATATAGACGCTAAAGTTTCTTTGCATGAAAATAATATTGATATTAAAGGCAAGCCTTTAATGAAAAAAGTAGCTAAAAAGCGTGATTTACATGAGGATAGTGTGAAAAATAAAGATAATAAATATCATACTAGAGCTCATCTGCATGGAGATAGTGCAGAGGATTTTACTTCAAATTTGGATTATCTTGATATGGACAGAGTTGAAGTCTTCCAAGATAAAATCGAACAGTATCAAAATGCTGCGTGTGGCTTAATCAATGCAGAACCCCAAGAAGCCAAAGAAGATTTAAAATCAATATGTAATGGCCTCTCTGAACTTATTGATGTATTAAATCATTTAGGAGCCTTTAGTGTAACTGCAGAAGCTACAAAAAAATTAATTGAATTTATAGATAATTTAAAAATAGAAGAACTTGATGATTATGACAAAAAAGATTTATTTGTTGATGGATTGATGGCTATTCTAGAAGATTTAAATAATTGGATTGAAATGGTTTTTGTGGATAAAAATACTGATAATATAAATTACTTTGATGCCTCATTCGCAAATACTTGTTTAGAACTGGAAAGTATTTTTGTTGAAGTAGCACTTGGAGATGATGATGAAAGTTTAGACTTTTTTTGACAATATTTTATTGTCAAAAAAGTCATTTTATTTTATTGATGGTTTTGGTTATATCTACAATAGACAATTCTTTCATAGATGCACCCAAATCTACAGCTGCTTTTGGCATACCATATACAGTTGAAGTCTCTTCATCTTGACTATAAGTTTGTGAGCCAGAATTTTTCATTGCTAATAATCCTTTAGCTCCATCAACTCCCATACCTGTTAATATAAAACCAACAGCATTAGAATTTGCAATTTTTGAAACAGACGTAAGAAGTACAGTCGCACTTGGTTTATGAAAGTCAACTCGAGGAAAATCTTTGAGTTTGATTACATAAATAAATCCTTCTTTAACAACTTCAACATGTTTGTCTCCTGGTGCAATATAAATGGTATTTGTTTTTAATTCATTGTTGTCTGTTGCTTCGACAATTAATGAATTTTTGCACAGACCATTAAGTCTTTTTGCAAAAGAATTTGTAAATCCCATTGGCATATGTTGTACAATTACAATTGCAGGGTGGCTTGGCTGTAAATCAGTTAAAATCTCTTCTAAAACTTGTACTCCACCTGTTGAAGAACCAATAGCAATTATTTTTGTACTTGATATATGTGAAAGATTTTCTTTGGTTGTTATCTCTTTTTTTATCTTAATATTTTTACTGTTGTCTTTTTTATATTTAATATGTGCCTTTGATGCTGCTTTGATTTGTGCAATAACATTATCCTTATACTCATTGAGGAAATCTTTGACTTTTGTTTTTGGTTTTTCAATGATAGAAAAAGCACCAAGACTTAATGCCTCTAAAAGTGCATCTGAGCCTTTTGCAAGAAGTGTTGAACACATGATAGTTGGTGTAGGTCTTTGAGTATTAATCTTTTTTAAAAATGTTAACCCATCCATTTTTGGCATTTCAATATCAAGTATAAAAACATCAGGTAAACCCACTTTTTTAAACTCACTAAAGGCATCTATTGGATTGTTCGCTTCTCCTAAAATCATTATGTCTTTATTGTTATCTAAAATATTTTTGAACCCATTTCTGACTGATATTGAATCGTCAATTAAAAATACTTTAATCATCGAAGAAATTCAATTCACTGTCGTCATGACTGGTATCTGATGTTTTTAGTCTGTCTTGCATAAATTGTATTGAATTTTTTAGTGAATCTTCAAAAACATATACATCAACAAATATTCTAGAAACAAAATATTCAAATAAATAATTTTGAATATCATCAATAATTCTTGCTAGAAAAACAAAACCCTCTAAATTTTCTATTTCAATTTTTTGTATATCCAATAATTCAAGGTATGAAGCTAAATTTGTAAAAATGGGACTGACTTTTTTGGTATAGTTGTGTCTCGAAAACACAACAGAAACCTCTTTCATTTTTGCAGAAATTTCACTGAGTAATTCATGAGAAAGCTCACCGTTTTCAATTTGACGTACATACTCAATTAATTCTTCATTTAAAAATAATATTTCTCCTTCAAATGTGTCTAAAAACACTTCTACATCTTCTGAGTTTTCACCTTTTTCACTTTCTGTTTTAATTGTTGTTTTAATAGAGCAGGTGTCATTTAGACTGTTGTATAATTTTTTAGATAAATCACTATTCGTAAATGGATCAACAAGAACAAAATCAGCATAATTGATTGTGTCTATATTTTTCTCAAAATCATGAGAAGGCAGAATTATGACTATTGGAATTTTTTCATCATGATTTCTTATCTCTTCAATTATTTTTATTGTGGTATCTTTGTCTTGGTTACAATTAATAATAACAACATCCGTATTCTCTTGCATTAATATTGCACTTGTATGATTGATATTATGTGGATTGATTTCATTGATCACAAAAGTCTTAAATATCTCAAAGATACTGTTGAAATCATTGAACTCATTATCGCTTAAAAGTAATAAGTTTTTATCATGCATTACAAATTGTAGTACTTTTATATCATGTGTTTTCATAATATTATCCTTTCTTTTGATAAATTGATGAGCCAACTTGTTCTATTGACTTTATATTTAAGTTTTGTAAAGACTCCGTTAAACTAATTATCAAATATCCGTCTTTTTTTAAGTTTTTTAAAATATTACTAACGACATTCTTTTTTGTTTCTTCGTTAAAGTATATTAATACATTTCGTAAAAATATTATATCAAATATTCCAAAAGATTTATTCTCAACCATTAAATTATTTAAGGTAAATGTCAAATTTTTTGCTAAGGTTCTGTTTATGAGAAATTGATTTTCAAATTTCCCTTTTCCTTTTAGGCAGTATTTTTTTCTGTATTCATCTGGAATTTTGCTTAACCAACCAAGCGGATATAAACCTGTTCTTGCCTTTTTGATAACTTCACTGTTGATATCACTTCCGATAACTTCCCAATCTTCTTTATTTAAATAGTTATCTAGTATCATGGCCACAGTGTAGGCTTCTGCTCCAACTGAAGATGCTGCACTCCAGACTCTGAATTTTCCTTTTGAATGTTCAAGGTGTTTTGTTAAAAAATTAAAATGTGATTCTTCTCTAAAAAAATATGTTTCATTCGTAGTGATTAAATTTATCATTTCCATTTTTTCTTTATTATCAACTTGCAATATTCTTAAATAGTCAACATATGAAGAAAGTTTATAATGCAAGATTCTTTTATAAATTCTACTTTGAACTAATGATATTTTTGTATTATCTAAGCTAATTCCTGTTTCTGAGAAAATCAATCTCTGATATACTTTAAAAACATCCAGTGTTAACTCAATTTTTGATTCCAACATAATATCAACAACCTCCTTTATAAATTTATGAATAATAACTAAATATTTACCTAATAAACTCATTAATAGTATCTGAGAGTTCTTCCATGTTTATTTTCCCAACAATCTTAGACGTTCCCAGATTGATTAACTCATTACTTGTAATATTGTTTGACATATTGGTATGTACAACAATATTAATGTCTTTGTATGTTTGGTCTTGCCTGATATGGTCAATAACTTCTCGACCTCCCATTTTAGGCATTTCAAGATCGGTGATAATGAGACCTATATCATTGGCATCAAATGTGTCTAAATTATCAATTAAGTCTTGACCATCATGATATAGTTTGTAGTTTAACTGCATTTTGTCAAGTAAAGAACCCACTAATTTTCTGACAAACCTACTGTCATCTGCAAATAAAACAATTTTATCCGTTTTGACTCTTTGATCTTCATTGATTTCTATATGAGCATCATCTTCCATGTCATCATAAATATCTAAAAGCATTTTATCCCCATCAAAAATGGTACAAAGTCGTTCTTGTCCAGCTAATACTAATTTAGTGATAAAGGTAGCTTTGGGATTATCGCTACTATTGTCACTCATTTCAGAAGGTTCAATAGTAGTTATTTGTTCAACACTTTTGACAATAATCGCAAATCGTTTACCTCCATAACTTGCAATTATCAACAGCTCGTATAACTTATCATCTAAAACTTCATTGCCCATCCACGCATCAAAATTAACTATTGTTGTCATTTGACCTCTGATATCTGCTGTACCAATTACCATGCTGTCTTTGTCATTGTTTCTGGTTATAACCAAATCTTTATACACAACTAATTCTTCTATTTTAGAGACATTTTTTGCATATAATTCATTGTTTGACCCAACAAATACAAGATATTGATTAGAATCATTTGCATTAGTAGCTACGAGTTTAATTAAATCCAGTTCATCATCGTCATCATCTTCAATTAATTTATCATTTTTCTTAGAAGTATTGGTTTCCATTTTTTAGCCTTTTATTTTGCTAAATCTGAAATATTTAAAATCAAATCAGTATTTAGTATTGCTATGTCTTTTTCATTGTATCTTCCAATGTTTTTAATAAAAGATTTATTTATTTTTGTTCCAAAATCAGGAGATACCTGTAAACTGTCATCTGAAATATAATCAACTTCATAGACTTCATCGATAATAATAGCTATGTCAACTATTTTATCAAAATGATTTTTTTTAATAATTGCTAGAGATGTTCTAGGTGTTAATTGGGTTTGACCTAATTTAAACCTATCAAGTAAATCAACAACAGTAGTAATATTTCCTCGAATATTAGTCACACCTTTGATGCAAGATTGCATCATCGGTACTTTAGTGATGTTTTGATATTCAACAATTTCAGCAACTAAAAGTGCATCCATTGCATAAATATCTCCACCACTGATAAAAAGAAAATACTGTTTGCCATTGGTTTTACTTAAAACATCATCTTCTATGTTATTATTTTCTTCTTTCATTACCAATCCTTACATTTTATCAAACTCACTTAAATCAATTTCATCTTTTTTAGAAGATGTTTCTTGAGATTTATTCGCTTGTGCTGCTATTGTTGGAGCTGCAACTTTTACATAATTTTGTGGTTCTTCATCACTTACTTCGACTTTGTAAAATTTCATTAGGTCTGCCAGAGTATTTGATTGACCATCAAGCTCTTCAGAGGCTGATGCCAGTTCTTGTGAACTTGCAGCATTACCTTGCGTTACCTGATTTAAATCGTTCATAGAAGTAGTTATTTGCACAATTCCTACATCTTGCTCTTTAGCTGCAGTTGAAATATCTTTTATAAGACTTGCTGTTTCTTGAATTTGTGGAACAACATTGGATATAAGTTCACCTGCTTTTTGAGAAACTTCTAAACTATCTGATGTAATACCACTGATTTCACCCGCAGCAATTTGTGATCTTTTTGCCAGTTTTCGTACTTCAGCAGCAACCACCGCAAATCCTTTACCATGTTCACCCGCTCGTGCAGCTTCAATGGCAGCATTCAGTGCTAATAAGTTGGTTTGATACACAATATCTTCAATAATTTTGATTTTATCGGCAATGGTTGACATGGCTTCAACGGTTTTATTAACAGCTTCTCCACCTTCAATTGCCATATTTGCAGCAGTCTCTGCCATCTCATTTGTTTTTTGTGCATTTTTGGCTGTTTCATTGATACTGCCACTCATTTCTTCAATAGCGCTAGTAGTAGTCTCTAGTGCTGTTGCTTGTTGCTCAGCTCCACTTGAAATTGACATTGAATAATTGTTAACTTCTCCACTGGCAATTTTCATTTGATTTGCCCCATCAATAATTTGTGTAACTGTTTTAGTTAAACTGTTAATAAAATCATTGGTATTATCTTTAATTTTATTAAAATCTCCAGGTAAATTCATATCAATTTGTTTGGTTAAATCACCATTCCCTACACCTTGTAGAGTGTCTCCGATTTCAGTAATAATTTCACCTAAATTTGAAGCCAGTTCATTTGAAGTGTTTTGTATTTCTGCAAAATCACCTTTCCAATCACCTTCAATTACATATGTAAAATCTCCATTTTGGATACCAGATAAGGACTTAATAGTCTCACCAACAGCTTCGCCGTAAAGATTAAGTGCAGAATTTACAACATTTATCATGGTGATGTAATCTCCTTGGAAACCAATATCATCAACTCTTTCACTGGTTTCACCTTCGACAATTTTATCATTGGTAATATTGAAATTTCCCAACATTTTTGTCATAACTTCACACAGTGAATTTACAGCAGTTTGACTGTTTACAAACTCTCCTTTGTAATCTTCTTCAATTTTTGAGTCAAAATTCCCTTCGCTTAAACCTGCTAATTTACTGTTGATATTTTGAAGTACATTTTGAACTGTGGTTGCAAAATCATTTACATTTTCTTTTGCAATATTAAATGCACCGTTATATTCTGCATCGATTCGGGCATTAAAATCACCATCTTTCATCACAGAAAGTGTCGAGTTAACGTCTGATAATGCTTTTTCAATAATATCAAGAGTATCATTCGTGGCTTGATGAATATTTACAAAATCACCTTCATACTTTGATAAATCAATTCTTACGCTTAACTCTCCATTTTCAATAGCATCTTTTAAAAGATTTGAATCAAATGTAATTTCATTTATTTTAGTAATTAAACCATTGATATTGTCTTTTAATTCAGCCATACTTCCTCTATAGTTATTGGTAATTTTAGTATTTAATTTACCACTACTAATATTTTCAATAATATAACTCATATCTACTACACCTGCAAGTATAATATCAAGATTATAATTTAAGTTGTTTGCAATGACGGAGTATCCATTTTTATATTTTAATGTTTGTACTCTTAAGTCAAATTTTCCAACCTCAAAACCTTTGGTTACTTTAGATGTATCTCTTTCTAATGTTAGCATTTGATTTTTAATTGCGTTGATATATCCAATGGTCTCTTTATATTCTGGATTCTCCAGTGAAATATCTTTGCCGTCAAATTTACCTTTTGCAAGCTTTTTTAAGATAGAGTTAATCATCTCTAAATCAGTTTTGACAACTTTTTCTTCTTTAGCTTCCTTGACTTCCTTAGGCTTTGCAGTAGAGGCTTTTGCTTCTACTATTACCTCTTCTTGTGTTTCTTTTGTTTGAGTTTTTGTAGGCATAATTTTCTCCTCTAATCGCAATGATCAATTGTATCTTGCAAACTTGCAAAGATTTGTTTTGTATTTTCATCCAATTCCTGTAAAACAACTTCTACTTCAGAATCTTTTGCACCTTGCTCATTTTTACTCACATATTCATTTAATAAATCGTGATATCTATTATGAGTTTTTAACATTTTGGTCCAAGAAGCATGTTTTGTATATGATTCGTGTTTGACACTGTCAATCCACTTGCCAAAATTACAGCTACAGCTGTCTTCAACTTCAAAGTTTTGTTCACCCAGCGCAATTTTATGTTCAATGTGTGATTTATAAATAATATGTTCATTATAAAACTTGTTATAATCAACTTGCATTGCCTCAAGGTTTGTAAGTTCTTTTTGTTCTGTTAATCTGTCTATAAAATCATTATAGGTTAAATTTCTCTCAGCCAGATAGTTTACAAAGTATTCTAAAGAGGCTTCAGGACTATGGGTTTTTTCATATTCAACCAAAGATGCATAAAGCTCCGTTAAAACAGCTTTTGCATAGTTATTTAAAGGTTGTCGGTATGAAACGAATTTTTCAATTATTCCATTCTTTTTAACAGGAACAACATAAGCTTTAACCCAATAGTAATCACCTTGTTTTGTTTTGTTTTTAACAAAAGCGTATAAGGATTTTCCATCTAAAATTTGGCTCCAAAGATATTTAAAAATAGCTTTTGGCATTTCTGGGTTTCTTAAAATATTGTGTGGTTGCCCTATGAGTTCTTTTCTTGTATACCCACTTATTGCAACAAAACAATCATTTGCATAGGTTAGCATTCCTCTGGGGTCTGTTGCACTAACAATCACGTCTGTTGGTTTAACTTCGATTTCTTTTGAAGCAATTCTTTGATTCATCTCTTATCCTTTATAATTTTTATTAATCAAGTTTATCTATAGAATCTTGCAGATTCTTAAATATTTCATGAGTACTGGACTCAACATTATTAAGTAGCATTTCTAATTCAGCAGAACTGCTATCTAAATCTCTTCTTTTAATATAATCATTTAATTGATGGTGATAATATTCATGTGCTTTATTCATCCTTTTCCATGATCTATTCCTTGTGTATGGTTCGTTTTTCACGCTATGTATCCATTTTCCAAAACTACAAGAAGAACTATTCTCTTCTCTTGCAACTTTTGTATGTTCTATATGTGCCTTGTTTATCAAGTGCTCATTGTAAAATTTTGTGTAGTTTATATTCATAGCATCTAAATTAGTAATGTTTTTTTCTAAACTTAATCTGTCAATGAAGTCATTGTATGTTAAATTTCGTTCGTACAAAAAATTTACAAAAAATTTTAAAGATTCTTCAGGGGTATGTGTTTTTTCATAATCAACTAAAAGCTCATACAGTGAATTAGCAACACCCCTTGCATATTTGTTTATATGTTGTCTGTAAGAGATGAGTTTTATAATTTCACCATCTCTTTTAATAGGCATTGCGTAAACTTTTACCCAGTAAAAGTCACCATTTTTTGTTCTATTTTTAACAAAAGCGTATAAACTTCTTCCTTCTAATAACTCACCCCACAGGTATTTAAAAATTGCTTTTGGCATCTGTGGGTGTCTTAGAATATTATGTGGTTGACCTATGAGCTCTTTTCTTGAATATCCTGATATTTTTACGAATACATCATTTGCATACGTAATGGTACCTTTTAAATCAGTTGTACTGACAATTACATCAGTAGGAGCTAATTCTATTTCATTATCAGTAATATGCAGACTCATAACCAATCCTTTATAACGTTTAGTTTTACTGTTGTTTAATACGATATTCAATCAACTTAGGAATATCAAATATTAAAGATACTTCACCTGTTCCTAAAATCGAGCCACCTGATATTCCTGAAACATTTTCAAAAATATCTCCCAAGGGTTTTATTACTGTTTGATACTCTCCATATAATTCATCTACTTGTAAACCAATCATACTGTTTGCATATCGCACAACAATTACATTTTCTCGGCTTAACTCTTTTTCTTCTTCTTCTATTAACTCTTTTTCTTCTTGTCCTATATTTAAATATTTTTTAACATCCAATATAGGCAGGATTTCTCCTCTTAGGTTTATAAATTGATTTCCATCCATATTATTTTTGTAATCATCGGTTAATTCAATACACTCTTGAATGTTTTCTAATGGAATAACATATTTTGTATCACCAGCTTGCACTAAAAAACCATCAATAATGGCTAAGGTTAAAGGCAATCTGATTGTAAAGGTTGTTCCAACTCCTAAGGTGCTATCTATATCAATAACTCCTCTTAAGTCTTGAATATTTCTTCGTACTACATCCATTCCAACACCACGTCCAGAAATATCTGATACTTTTTCTGCTGTAGAAAATCCTGCTTCAAATATTAAATTATAAATCTCTTTGTCTGTTAAGTTGTCGTTTTCATTAACCAGACCTTTGTTAACAGCTTTTTCAAATAATTTATCTTTATCAAGTCCCGCTCCATTATCTATTACTTGTATGACAATCGTTCCCGCATCAGGATAGGCTTTAAGTTCAACTTTTCCTTTGGGATCTTTTCCTTGTTCAACTCGTACACTGGGTAATTCAACTCCATGATCTACAGAGTTTCTTAGCATATGAACCAGTGGATCAGAAATCTTTTCTACGACTGTTTTGTCCAGTTCTGTATCTCCACCTGTGATGACGAAGTCGATATCTTTTCCTATTTTTTTTGCAGTATCATTGACGATTCTTTTAAACTTAACAAAGCTGTCTTCTACTTGGACCATTCTGATATTCATAATTCCATTTCTGACATCTTCTAACATGTCTGTTAAGACGTTTGCTGCTTCTTCTAAATCACTGTCTTCTTTATCTGTTGCTATTTGTGTTATTTTTGCATTGGCTATTACCATTTCACTGATTTGATTGATAAGTTGATCTACTTTGGTTGAATCAACTCTTAAAGAGAAACTTTTTGGAGTCTCTTTTTGTTTTTTATTTTTTGTTTTGGTTTCTTTTTTAGGTACTTCTTTTGCATCTTGTTTGTATTCTTCATTAATATCTTCGATTTTTTTTACTTCGATGGTATTGGTTTCTTTTTCAACTTCAGGAGTAGGGCTTTGGTCTTCTTTTATGGCAACTACCTCAATACTTCCTAAGTCAAATGATTCTTCTTTGGTTGTATTCCCCTCTAGTTCTTCTTTTGAATAAATACATTCTTCTAAAAATAAATCATGTAAAAGTCTGTCTTCTTGAGAATCTAATAACTCTTTTACTTTTTCTAAATCATCATGTCTAAAGATGGCTAATGTTACATCATCCATAACAAACTCAAAGATTTCTTCTATCTCTTCATATCCAACATCTGTTTGAAATTCAATTTCAAATCCAATATGTGTTTTTAATGGATCCAAATTTTCAATGGTTGGAATCTTATCAAGAATAGGTATGTTAATAATAATTTCACCCATTTTATTAAAGAAATTAAATATGGATAAAATATCCATACCTGAAGTGAAAAAATCTTCACTGAATCTAATGGAGACATGCCAAATATCATTCTCTTTTGTTACCATTTCTTGAAGATGTTCACCTTCATTATTTTGAATGACTTCTTGTTTAATTGCTGTTTGATTGCTTGGCATATATGTCAGTAATTTATCAATTAAATCAGTATTGTTATTTAATATATCTTCATCTAATTCTTCATCATTAATCGCATGTTCAATTAATGTTTCACTGTGATCTTTACATTTTAAAAAAAGATCCATCATCTCTTCATTGGTTTCAATGGTGTGTTGTCGCACTTCATCAAGTAAATTCTCAGCTATATGTGTGAAATCAACAACACTGTTAAATCCAAACATTCCAGCAGTTCCTTTAATGGTATGCATAGCACGGAATATTTCGCCTATTTTTTCATCATCAATACCGTTTTCATTTGCATCTAAAAGTGCATTCTCCATAAATTGGAGTTGTTCTGTTGCATCTTCGCTAAACAGTTGTAGTTCTTCGTTCATACTAAACTCCTAATGCAGTATCACAACCACTGAGTTGAAAGGCTTTAAAAATATTGTCATTTATATTTTGTATTTCTAATGTCTTTTCTTTGTCTTTACAACTTTTTTTTAATGATAATAAAAGTTGAATAGCAGTCATATCTATTTTATGAACATTACTTAAATCAATTTCAACATCTTTATATACTTGAAATTCTTCAAGAAATTTATCTTTTAATTCCTCTACTTCATAAATCGTAAAGTTCTCAGATTCTAGTTTCATAATCTATCCTAACAATTTAGTTACTGCTAATAAAAACTTATCTTTATTAAATGGTTTTAATAACCAAGCTTTTACACCTAGTGCTTTTCCTTGCTCTTTTAAAGCTGGATTTGATTCAGTGGTTAACATGACTATTGGAATAAATTTATATGCTGGATTTGATTTTATAATTTCAACCATTTCTAACCCACCCATAACAGGCATATTTATATCACTAAATATTAAATCAACTGGTTCTTTTTCCAAGCAAGCAAGACCTTCTTCACCATTTTCTGCAAGAACTGTTTCGTGTCCAGCTCCCTTTGCAGCTTTATCGGCAACGAGTCTTATTAAACTTGCATCATCTACTATTAAAATTTTTCCCATAAGAAATCTCCTTAAGAAATTTTATATTTGTGAGCGTGGCTCTATACTTATAATATTAACTGAGCAATTGGGCTCAATAGTGTCATTTTTCGTAGGATTTTTGATAATTTATACTAAATTTTTAATAATTTTGTATGTTTTTTGTATATCTTCAAGTTCTTTTGTATAAGTATTTGATTTCTTGTCTTTTGCAGATAGTTCAATCGTTTTAAATAGCTCAAACAGTTTTAATATATTCATATTTCCACTTGAGCCTTTTAGTTTATGTGCTAAGATGGATGTTTCTTCAAAATTGTTATTATGAATATGATTTTTTAACGCATCAAAATTTTCCTCAAAACTGTTTACGTATTTAACTAATATTCTTTTAAACACATCTTCTTTGACACCAACTAACGCTGCAGAATCTTTTATGGAATAATTTAGTGTGTTAGTTTTACTGTAATCATCTATAATATCACCATCAGAATTGCTGTTACAGGTATTGATATTTGAATCTTTTTCTAGGTATCTTTCCAATATCTCATATAAATCAGGATATTTAATAGGTTTTGTTAAATAATTATCCATACCAAATCTTAAATATTTTTCTTTGTCGCCTGAAATGGCATTTGCAGTTAGGGCTATAATAGGAATATGTTTTACTTTGTATTGATCTTCAAATTGTTTAATTTTTTGGGTGGCTAATATTCCATCAACTATTGGCATATTTATATCCATAAGAATAAAATTTAGACTGGTGTCTTGATGTAATTTTGTAACATATTCAATTGCTTCTTCTCCATTATTGACAGTATTAACGTTAACACCTCTATTTTCTAAAATTATTTGGATTAACTGCTGATTTATTTCATCATCTTCAGCAATAAGTACATTGCCTTTAAATTTAATATTATTTTTTCTAATGCTATGTTGTATTAGTGAGGTATTGGTATTTTCTAATCCCAATATATTAAGAATGGTGGAATAAAGTTTATCCAAATTTACAGGGGTTTTTAAAATAACATAGCTTATGTCAAAATTATTTAGACTAATACTATTGCTATGTAATACTATAATGGGTTTTGAACACTGCTTAAGATCAAGTTTTATAAATTCATGGTATTCAATTATTAAAATATCAAACTTTAATATATCATCAATATTATTTTTTACTTTTGTTTGTGCTAAGTTTTGTAGGTATTTTTGTATGATCAGCATTTGTTTATTACTTTCTAAATCACTGTTTGAGAAGATAAGTATTCTTAAACTTTTGATATTGTCATAAGAAGTTTGATTGCTTTGGTAAGGCGTTTCAAGCATAAAACTAAATGCGCTACCTTTCCCTGGTTTACTATTAAGAGTAATTTCACTGTTCATTAGAGAGAGTATATTAAAGGATATGGATAAACCTAATCCTGTACCACCATATTTTTTGGTTATAAAATTTCCTACTTGTTCAAAGGGATTGAATATTATTTCTTGGTTTTCTTTACTTATTCCTATTCCATTGTCTGTTACACTGACTTTGAACTTACATTTTTGCCCTAATTCCAAGACAATAACCTCAATATATATTTCACCATTTTGTGGAGTAAATTTTATAGCATTACTGATTAAATTTGTTAATATCTGTTTTATTCTAAGGGAATCCCCTAAAATCTTTTTTGGTAGTTTTGGATCTAAATAAAATAAATAATTAATATTTTTTTCAGCAGCCAAAGAAGAAAAAAGTTCAACTACAATTTCAAATTGTACAGAAGGATTGAAGTAATCTAATTCTAATTCAAACTTACCACTCTCTATTTTTGAAATATCAAGAATTTCATTTATTGTTCCAAGTAGGGTGGATGCACTTCTATTTATAACATTAATATACTCTTTCTCTTCATTTTTGTTTAGATTTTCTTCTTTTAAAAGTTTACAAAAGCCAAGAATTCCGTTTAAAGGGGTTCTGACTTCATGGCTCATGTTTGCTAAAAAAACTGATTTTGCTTCTTTTGCCTCTTCGGCTTTTTTGAGTGTTTTTTTTAAATGTGTTATATCAAAACTTACGCTTATGTATTCAAGAATATCGTTAAAATTATCAATAACAGGTATGATGGTTGATTCCATAAAAAAAGAATCCCCATCTTTTTTTACATATTCTATCTCATCCTTAATAATATTTGTTGTATCTGTGGTTTGCCTTGATTTATTATCTAATCTTTCATTGACTGCCTGACTTCTAATAGTTGTAATATTTTTGCCCAATATATAACCTTTAGAATATCCAGAAATCTTATAAAAATTATCATTTGCGTAAGTGATGATGCCATTAAAGTTAGTTTTTATAACTACCCAACTTTCATCTAAGGCTTCTTTATAATGACCAAGTAATGAATATGTTTCTTTATAACTTCTTCTTTTACACGTCTTTTTTATGTTTTTTTTAATAAATTTATATAGGTTGTGAAAGGTTTCTTTTTTGGAAATAAAATCATTTAATATGTTAGTGTTACTTAATCCCTTAGAGAATTTTTTAGATCCATCCTCTAAAAGGATGATGGCATGGATGTCTGGTTCGATTTTTCTAATTTTTTTGAGTAATCTGAATGCATTTATTCCTTCAAGGTCAAGTGCAGTTATAATTAAATCATATTGTTTTTTTTTGAATTTTTTTAATGCAGTCCTACTTGAAGATGCAACTGTTACATTGATTTTTTTATTTATGAGTTCTTTGTGTATTCTCTTTTTTATGCTCGTGTTATTATCAACATAAAGAATGGAAATATGGTCTATGTCAAATATATTACTCATTTATATGCCTATTTTAATTGATTTTAGTATCTACTAACAAATTCAAAATAAAGTGAAACCTTCACCCTTGAAAAATTTTAACAATACAACGGGGCACAATAGTGTCAAACAAATTTGCCATCACAAGCTGAATTAAAATAAAATTGAATGTTTTTTATAAAAACCACAATTTTGCCACAAATTTATTTTATGATACAAATATAAGAACATTAAGGAGGATTATATGTCAACGTTACATACTCGAAATTTTAAAATTGAAGATTTAAATAAAAAAAATAAATCATTAATGAATAGCTTCAAGTCATTATATAATCTTTCAAACAAATACGATATCCTTTATGTAGAAGATGATGAATCTTCTATGTATGAGATGGGATCACTGTTTGAGGACCTTTTTAATAAAACTTATTTTGCAAAAGATGGTAATGAAGCTATTGAAAAATATATTGATTATAATGAAAAGAACAATAAATCATATGATTTGATTATTACTGATATAGAAATGCCAAGCATGGATGGAATAGAATTAAGTAAAAAAATATATAAACTCAATAAAGAGCAAAAAATTGTGGTGTTATCTGCACATGACGAATCTCACTATTTGATTGACTTACTGAATTTAGGAATTAAAGGTTTTTTACAAAAACCCTTTGATAAAAAGAAAATATTAAGCGTTTTGCATTCAATATGTGAAGAATTGGATGAAGAAATAAAAAATAAAACCGAAGTAAAATTAAATAATGATTTTATTTGGCACAGTGATTCAAGAATATTAACTCATGAAGGTATTACAATTAGTTTATGTGCGAGTGAAACGGCATTATTGGATTTACTAATATCCAATAGAAACATTACGTTTAGTATTGATGATATATTTAATGTAGTTTATGATGACTATTTTGAAAAAGATTTAAGTATAGATTCTGTTAAATCTTTATTAAAAAGAATACGAAAAAAAGTACCCAGTAATTTGATAAAAAATATTTATGGAGAAGGATATAGAATTAACCAGCAACTGTTTACTGCTTAGTTAAAGCTGTTTACTCTTCATATCTTTATGGTCGTGAATAACTTCTATTTTTTGAGTATGGTTGTCATGGTTTTCATGACGTAGGGTATTTTGACTGGTTTTACTATCTCCGCTTAAAGATGATATTAACCTGTTTTCTTGCTCAGCATCGAGTTTACCGCTTGCAATTGTATCAAGTATTTTACTTGCAATTTCTACTTTTGCCTGATTTTCTTTTTCTCTGAAATATTTGTCTAAATTATCTTCATACGCTCTTAATTTGTCTTTTCTTCTGTTATTATAGTATGTATAAAGTATAAATGAAAAAATGATTACAATAACCGTACCTAAAACTATTATATACTTTTGAGTACTTAATGTATTGATATTTTCTTGTTGTGCTAAATTAAATTTTAAATCATTTGTTTGCTTTTCAATGCTGTATTTTAAATCTTTTTCTCTGTTTAAAGATTCAATTTTTTGTTTTTGAATTTGGATTTTCTCTTTTTCTAATGTTGATTGAATCTTAGCTAATTCAATCTCTTTTTTTGTATCAAGGGCAGCTTTGTTATTGGCAATTTTAGCATCACTTTCTTTTGATTTGATTTTTTGTATTTGTTCTTGTTCACTTTTTTTTAATGCTAATTTGGCGTCTAAGTTTTTTTGTTTAAGTAATTGGTTGAATTTTATTTCTTGTTCTTTTAAAGCTAATTCTTTTTGTTTGAGTTCAATTTCTTTTTTTGAAGGACCAAAAACATCATTTAATTCACAACCTGTAAAAAGAAGTATTAATATAATGATATTTGATAAAAAAATAGTTTTTTTCAAAATAGGATCCTTTTTGTCTTAATAAGTAAGTTAGAATAATATCATATCTGTCTTAGAAATTGCTTTTTAAATAAAAAATGAGAATTTCTTGTTTAGATATGAGATGAAAAGATACATCCAAAATAATAGTTAAAATCTATAAACTTTTATATTTTTTTAGATACTATAATTATAATTAAAATACGTGGGGTAAGATGAGAGAACGGTTTTCAATAGTTATTACTGATATACATGGTTCAAAACATTATAATCTTCATCAGATTATTAAAAAAGTCATTGTATATGTCATACTAGCAGTTATCGCAATCATAGTAATTGGCGCTTTTTTTATATCATACTTAAGTCAATCAGTAGATGATTTAGAAATAAAAAAAACAAAACTGGAAAACGTTTATTCTAAACTTAAAAAAGACAATGAAGTTGTAAAACAATCCATTACTCAAAAAGCTCAAGAACTTGATTTGTTAAACAGTAAAATGGGTGAATTAGAAGAGCTAATTGGTATAAAACCAAGTACTGATAAAACATCTCTGAGCGAAAGAGTTGACTTGGCAAAAGTATCTACACTTCAAAAAAACTTACTATTTAGGAATATCCCCAATGGATATCCTATTGAAAATAAAGGTACGACAGGTCGATTTGGCTGGAGAACTCATCCCATTGTTAAAACAAAAGAATTTCATACTGGAATTGATTTAAGAGCAAAAAGAAATACTAAAATTTATGCACCTGCTGATGGTGTTATTAATTTTGCAGGTTTTCATAAAAAAAGTGGTTATGGAGTAATGATAATTTTGGATCATAATTATGGCTTCAGAACTCTTTATGGTCATATGAAAAAAGTTGCAGTAAAAAAAGGTACCGTAGTGAGAAAAGGTGATTTAATTGGATATACTGGTAATACTGGCTTAAGCAGTGGACCACATTTACATTATGAAATAAGACATCTGCAAGTAGCAATACAACCAATTAATTTTATTAAATGGAACATGAAGACATATGAAACAATATTTAAGAAGGAGAAACGTATAAAATGGCAATCTTTAATAAATCTGATGACAAGTTACGTAAACCCAATATCAATGCCTCTGGCACAACAGTAATTGCAAGTGGTACTACAATTGAGGGTAAAATAAACATAGAATGTAATTTGCATATTGATGGAGAATTTGAGGGCATTGTAAAATCTCAAAAAAATGTAACGATTGGTAAAACAGGAATCGTTAAAGGTGATATATTTTCTGACAAACTCATCATAAGCGGAGCATTCACTGGTAATGTTGATTCAGATATTGTTGATGTTTTACCCAATGGTAAATTATACGGAAAAGTATTAGCCAATGAATTTGTCATTGAAAGAGGTGGTTTTTTTGAAGGTGAGAGTAAAACAAAAGACACCATAAAACTTGAAAATGCTAAACCACTTATCATAGAATCTAAAAATTAATTTAACTTACCTCTAGAATTACAGTTTTAGGGGTAAATTGATCTTCTTGAGCTTATTTATTAAGCAAATATAATTTAAAACTACTAATATATTTTTAACAACTACCTAAATTTATTATTGGATATAATGCCGAAAAATTATCCAAATTGTATAATTATAAATAGTTAACAATCAATGTAACTAAACCAGGAGTAGAATATATACTTTAACAACTTGACATTAAAAAAACACTCAAAAGGGACATTATCTTTTATGATGATGTTTATTTTTATGGTGTGTCTGACTTCAAATGCACAAGCTTTTAAGCTTGACGAATCACAAATGAAATTAGCAAAAGAAATTTATGAAATTGGAAAAACATTTAAAACAAATGATGGACTAACAATTGAAAATACGTTAACAGCAATATCCTTAAGAGAATCATCTCTTGGTAAATTTATTGTTGGCGATAAGAAAAAAAATGGAAGCTTTAAACCGCTAACTCAGATGTCTTTAGGACCGTTTCAAATTAGAGTTGGTACTGCAAAAGATGTAATTAGAAATAATAAGCTGTATAAATACAATGACCTATTAAAAGATGACTTAAAATTGATTAATAGACTTTTAACTGATTCTCGGTTTGGAGCAATCATAACGGGACATTATTTTACTACAAATTATAATGAAGCATTAAGAAGAAACATGTGGAACCCTTATTTTAGAGCAGTATCCAGACATAATGGTGGATGGAATAATAAAAAATACTACAGAGTGTTTATCAAAGATATAAATAAGATTAAAAAAATAAATTTTGAGCTGTATTAGTTATAAATACATAATATTTTAGTTACTTTTACAATTCTTTTAGAAATAACAGATATAATCACATAATAATTATATTTTTACTAAAGGAATTGTTTAGATAATGGATGAAGTAAGTGGCACACAAGACTTGAAGCTTAGTTTTTTAGAATTTTGGAAAAATATATCCAATGAAGACACCCAAACTTTAATTACATTAGAAAACACCGCAGTAGTAATAAATAAAATCACTAAATATACAAATGAAAATCATAACATTGATAAAGTATTACAGGTTTTTCACTCATATGCCAGCATTGCTTACTTGTCTGCTGAAAGAATTGTGAATGCTAAAATTTATTTTGATGTTACAAAAACAAAATACATAATACTTGCCAGGAAAACAGATTGTGATACTTTTTGTTTTTCTATTGTCTATTCAAATATATCAGAATTAAGCAGATATCCCACTAAAGCAATTCCGGCTGATAACGTATTGGATTATCTTGAACGAGATAATGCTATACATATGTTTAAAGAGTATTTATTTAACAAAAAAAATGATTAACGAGCAAAATTTGAAAAATATCAATTTTATAAAACTTATTCTTCTGTTTATTTTCGCTTTTGAGGTTTCTTATGCCTCTTCAAAACCCATTAATGTAACTTTGGTTTCATCCTCAAATGACAATGATAGTTACTGGAATATGGCTCACTCTTTTGCAAAAGCAAGCGCCCAGGATTTAAATGTTAATTTAGAAATTAAAATGCCTGAAAAAACATTGGATAGATTTGATTACTTAGAATCTTTAAAAGAAGTTTTTGAAAGAGAAGACAAACCCGATTTTGTTATTGCAAAATTTTATGAAAAAATTACAATAGATATTTTAAGTTTAAGTGAAGTTAACAATGTCCCAATATTTATAGTTAATTCTAATATATCTAAAAATAATAAAAAAAGTGTAGGCCAACTGCGAAGAACATTCAGCACATTTATGGGGCATATCGCACCCAATGAACAAAAAGTAGGCTACGACTTAGCTAAGTATCTGATTAAGCTTAAAAGGCAAACCAATCCAAATGGCAGATTAAAAGTTGGTGCCATTGCAACAAGTAAAACAAAAATTAATTCAAAACTCAGATTAAAAGGTCTTGAAAAAGCAGTTAAAGAAGAATACAGAACAAAATTGTATAAAACAGTTTACACGCCTTCTGCTAGACAAGAAGCCTATATTCAAGCTAACCGACTTATAAAAAAATATTTTGATTTAAATATTGTATGGGCTGAAACAGATGTCATGTCTTTGGGTATAAATGAAGCTATTGTGGATAATGACTTAAGTGAACAAACAATAACAGGTGGAGTTGGTTTTTCGAAAGAAATTGTAACTGCAATTAGAAACAATAAAATAAAAACTGCTATGGGTGGAAGTTTTACTGATGCAGGTTTTGCTTTGGTTTTAATATATGATTTTCTTAATGGAAAAGACTTTTTTGAGCAATACAATTCAAAAATTGACTCAAATATGTTTTTGATTACAACCGACAATGTTAATAAATATCTCAATATGTATGAATCTGATTTTTGGCAAAAGATAGACTTCAAAAAATATTCCAAAATATACAATAAAGACTTGCCCAAATATAAGTTTACTCTAGATAATCTATAAAATTATTAATTATACCTTTGTAGTATATTCCAATTTCGTAACATTTTTTATTATTTACAAATATTTTCGTAAATAAAAGCTAAGCTTCAATGAGTTATCATTAATTTAAATCAATTAATATTGGGAAGCTATTATGATAATCAAATTTTTATTTTTTATTTTACTTCTAACAACTAATCTGATGTCTTCTAATAATTCTGCTAAAAATGTGTCCTTACAACTTTCTTGGTTACATCAATTTCAGTTTGCAGGATATTATATAGCCAAAGAAAAAGGTTTTTACAAAGAAGCTGGACTTGATGTTAATATAAAAGAATATAATTTCAATATAGATATTCAAAAGGTTCTTGACAATAAAGATGCTCAGTTTGTTGTGGGGAAAACTTCTTTTATAATTGATAAAATTTCTGGTAAAAATATTGTTGCACTTGCTGGAATATTTCAGCACTCTCCCATGATGTTACTTGTTAGAAAAGATTCAATGATTTCTCGTGCTTCTGATTTAAGGGGCAAAAATATAATGATTACAGGGGATGCAAAAAATACTGCTGCTATATTAGCAATGCTTACTTCTCAAAAAATTAATTTAAATGAAGTTACTATTCAACCTCATAGTTTCAATTTAGATGATTTAATCAATGGAAAAACAGATGCCATGGCTTCATATATTTCAAATGAGCCAATCAGATTGGCAAATAAAAACATAAAATATAAAGTAATACATCCAAAAGATTATGGTTTTGATTTTTATAATGGCATGCTTTTTACTTCAGGAGAGTTTTTAAAAGAAGACCCTGATTCTGTAAAAGCCTTTCATGATGCCACCATTAAAGGCTGGAAATATGCGTTTAATAATATACAAGAGAGTGCAGAGCTAATCTATAACAAATATAATACGCAGAAAAAGAACTTAAGTGATTTTGTAAAAGAAGGAGAAGTTCTAAAAACTTTGGTTTATGATAACAATGGAGAAATAGGTGGTTTAACCAAAGAAAGAATAAAAGAAATTGCAAATGTATACTTGGTTATGGGTTTGATTAATAAAGATTATAATTTGGATGGTTTTATTTATGATTATAATGTAAATAATTCCAATAAAATATATCTCACTAAAGAAGAGAGAGAATGGTTAAAAAAACATAACAAGATTACGTACAGTGCTGGGAATTGGGCTCCTATGAACAGTTATACCAAAGATGGTCGAATGGAAGGTATTTTTGAGGATATTATTAGGCTTGTAAGTAACAGTTTAAATTTAAATCTGGTATTTGAAAAACACAAAAATTGGAGTGAAGTTTTATCTTCGGTTAAAAGTAAAGAGTTAGATATAGCCCTTGCAACAGGAGAAACACAAGACAGAAAAAAATACGGATTGTTCACAAAAACCTATATGGACTTTCCTTTAGTCATAGTAACCAAACAAGATGTAGCTTATATTTCTAAAACTTCTGAATTAAATCACAAAACTGTTGCAGTTGGAAAAGGCTTTACTGCTTTTGAGTTTTTAAGAGACAATTATCCCAAAGTTAAAATATTAGTGGTTAAGGACAGTGATGAAGCATTAAACGCAGTATCATCAAATAAAGCTTTTGCTATGGTTGATATATCACCTGTGGTTGCACATAAACTTAGAAAAAACAACCTAACAGATTTAAAAATATCGGGTGAAACAGAATACAACTTTGCGGTTAAATCATTAATTAGAAATGATTACCCTCAATTGGTTTCAATCCTCAATAAAGCCATAGAGCAACTTGATCAAAAACAGATTAATGAAATAGTTTCCAAGTGGTATTCGATTGAGTATGTAAATGGTATTGATTACTTTTTGGTGATGCAAGTAACTCTGTTTTTTACCATTTTGATTATTTTAATAGTGTATATTCAAAACAGAAGATTAAAAATAAATAATGAAAAGTTGCATACAGCTTTAATGGATTTAAAAACAACCAAAGAAGACTTAATTGCATCAGAGAAGATGGCAACCATTGGTCAACTTGTTAGTGGAGTTACTCATGAAATTATTTCTCCTTTAAGTGTAGGTATTATAGGAAGTTCATATATAGTAGAAATAACCAAAGATATAAATAGTATATATGAGAATAATGAGATAAGTGAGAGTGACTTTAAGGACTATATTAAAGATATCAGTGAAACATCAAGCAGCATTACTCTTAATTTAGACAGAACAAAAAATCTTGTAAACAGTTTAAAAAATATTGCAGTAGATCAAGCCATCGAAGATGAAAGAGATTTTAATGTCAAAACGTATATTGATGAAGTAGTATTATCTATGACCAGCATATTGAAAAAAACAAAAATAAATATAATTGTAGACTGTGATTACAAATTAGTTATAAAAAGTTATCCTGGTTATATTGCACAGATTTTATTTAATTTTATTAATAATTCAATTATTCATGGCTTTGATGATAAAGCAGATGGTGAAATAAAAATATCAATTAATGAAACTGATCATAAGCTGGAACTTGTTTACTGTGATAATGGTAAAGGTATATCCCCTGATTTACAAGAGAAAGTTTTTGATGAATATTATACTACAAAAAAAGGGAAAGGTGGGACAGGAGTAGGTCTGTTTATTGTAAAATCAATTGTAGAGAAAAAATTAAAAGGAACAATTGATTTTAAAAGCCAATTGGGACAGGGCGTTAATATAACTATCCTTATTCCTTCAAACTAAAGATAATTAGTTGTAAAATTGCAATTTGACTTGACATAAAAATTAAAATAGTGTTATACTTAAAAATAGTAATATCTTGAGGAGATTAATATGTCTAAATATTCATCACTTGGTTATGGAACAACGAGTTTACATGATATTTTTATTGAAATATATGAACATATGATAAAAGATTTAAGTGCATTTATTCAAAAACATATCTATTTACTTGGGTATTTTTAAATTATAGCGTTTTTAAAAGCTCGTCAAGTGATTCTATTTTGTATTTTGCCTGTGAAAAATCATGGGATTTTACAAAATCATTTTTTACAATAATACAATCAAGACTAGCAGCAACTGCAGATTTTAATCCACGTTCGCTGTCTTCAACAACTACGGTTTCTTCTTTTTTTGCGTTAAATTTTTTTAAACCAGCTAAATACGGATCAGGGTAGGGTTTGGCTCTTTTATAATCCTCTACACATAAAACAAAATCCATATAATTTTTTATGTTTCTAGTGTCATGTATTATATTAAAATCAACTCTTCTTGAGGTTGTAATGATTGCCATTTTGTAGTTATGTTTTAACTCTTCTAGTACTTCTTCTACACCTTGAATCTCAATATTTTCAGTCTTTAAATATCTTTGATAATATTCGTCTCTTTTATATCGTGAGTTTATTATTGTTTCTTCTGATATGCCATTTTGACGTGCAATTTCCCAACTTGTTTTACCTTGGGCCATTAGATTCAAATAAACATCTTCATGTAGTATTACCCCCAATTCTTTTAAAACTTTAACATTGGCTCTAAAATACCAAATTTCAGTTTCAACCAAAACCCCATCATTATCAAATAATATAAATTTTTTCATACTCTTACTTTTATTTTTTTCGTAGTATAACAAAATTATCAACATTAATAAACTTAATAGTAAAATACACAAAAATTTATCTAATAGGTTGACCATGAAAAATAAAATTGTAGCGTATCAAGGAGTACAAGGTGCTTATTCACATCTGTCTTGTAAAAATGTCTTTCCCGATTCTAAATCAGTAGCTTGTGAGACTTTCCAAGAAGCCATGCATTTAGCTGAAATTGGAGAGGTTGATTTTGCTATGATCCCTGTTGAAAATTCAAGCGCAGGAAGAGTGGAAGAGATATACAGATTGATTCCTAAAATGTCTTTACATATATTAGATGAACATTTTGAACCTGTAAAGCATTGTTTATTAGCACTAAATAGTAGTTCTATTGAAGATATTAAGTATGTATCTTCACATCCTCAGGCATTGGCACAATGCCATGTAAATATTACAAAGCATAATTTTGAAGCCGTTGCTAAATTTGACACTGCAGGTGCTGCTCAAGAGTTAATAAGCATAAATGACAATACTCATGCTGCAATTGCCTCAAGTTTGTCATCCCAGTTATATGATTTACAAATTCTAAATGATGATTTTGGTGATCATCATAATAATACAACACGATTTTTGATTCTGTCTAAAAATAATATTGTTCCCCCATATCGTGATGATAAAGAATATATTACATCTTTGGTTTTTGAAGTCAGAAATATTCCTTCATCATTATATAAAGCACTGGGTGGATTTGCTACAAACAATGTAAATCTTATAAAACTTGAAAGTTATTCTCTTCCAGGAAGTATGAAAGCCAGCCAATTTCATGTGGATATTGCAGGACATACTTCTGAGCACAAATTACAGCTGGCTCTTGAAGAACTGGATTTTTTTGCAAAAGATGTGAAAATTTTGGGTGTATATAACAGAAATAAATATAGAAATATCATGAAAACATTTAATGAATAAATATCCTATCCTTATAATAATATCACGATTATAAATTATAGTGATTTTTTTAATATGAATGTATCTCAAATAGTATAAACTATGTTATATGTTTAGTATTACACATAAGGATTAATATGAAACGTAGTATTAATATAGATGTTTATGGAGTATCTGAGGTTTCATCACTTTTGATTGCAGAAAACATTTTAAATATTATTGAAAACTTTGAAAAGCTGGATTTAAGACGATTACATAATATTGTAATCACTGATGTGTTTGAACGAACACATATTGTAAAAGAAAATGAATTTAAAGATTTTAACAGCTCCTTAGCATATGCAAAAGTAATTATTATTCCTAAAGAAGATGATTATGAATTTGTAATTGTTATTAGAACTGATTTTGCAATGAATTTAATTGAAGAAAATATTGACAGCATTAAATATTCAAAATATTTAAATGCAGTGCATGTATTGCATCATGAACTGTGTCATGTGCACGATTATAACCAATGTATTGATATTTTTAAATATGATTTTTTAGGAAAACATAAAAAAGGTAAAGAGATGATATTACATCCTTTATCTCAAATTTGCTGGAGTGAATATATTGCAAATTATCTGTCAAGTTCAAGTGCAAGAAAATCAGAAATGCCCAAGAAGACAATTGATTCATTTATGGTGCAAATTGGTGAATCTAAAATTAAAATAGATAAACGTATAGAGACTTTTAGAGCTGATAAAGATATCCTATCTTTGATGTTATTTTTGAAGTCAACGATTGAGGATTTGGTTAAATCATCTGCGTATGTTTTAGGATATATTCATGGCATGGATAAAGATATTGAAAAAGTCTACCCCAAGTTACATGAACTAATCAATGATTCTTATTTTTACTATACTTGGAGTTATTTGAACGATGTTTTAAAAAATATGAAAAAAACGTATCCCAATGAATGGGAAGAAGAAAATGTATTTGAAAATTTAATATATGGTTTTGATAAATTATATACCAGATTGGGTATAAAATTGAGTGAAAATGATAGAAATGAACTTTTCTTTGAAGTTCAAAAAAGAGAATAAAATCATCTTTTATTACCTGAGTACTTCCAAAAGTACAGAATGACTTTCAACACAGTAGTGTTTTATGCGTGTAGACAATTAGGACAAATACCTTTTATAATAATATTATTAATTTGATACCCCTCAAGATGTATATATGAATCATCTTTAAGGCAAGTTATTTGTGAACATGAAGTACAAATAAAGTGTGCATGTGGACTTTTCTGTATTTCAAAATATCTTTTCTTATCATTGGATTCAAAGCTATTAATAACATTCTCTTCTTCAAATTTTGTAATATTTCTGTAGAAAGTTGCCTTATCCATAGATATTTTCTCTTTCATGTCTTCATAGGACAAAGGTTTGGATGATGAGGCTAAAATCTCTAAAATTGCTTTTCTGGCTGTAGTTAACTTTATATTTGTACCATCAATTATTGTATTTATATTTTTCATAATATTATTATAGCCAATCCTGATTATGATTTGATAAATTTGTGCAACTAAGTTGCATTAATGACAAACTTTTATATTTTTTCAAGCTATATTAATGCAACTAAGTTGCATTAAAGGCAAACTTATATATTATTTCAAAATATATATGCAACTAAGTTGCATTGAAGTTGAACTTCTATATTATTTGAAAGTATAAATGCAACTAAGTTGCGAAATTAGGAATTGTAATGAAAAATATATTAATTTTTTTATCTGTGTGTGTAATGAGTGCTATGGCTGAAAATTTGAATGTAACTGTGAGTCTATTGCCACAAAAATATTTTGTAGAACAAATAGCAAAAGATAAAGTTAATGTTAATGTAATGGTTAAACAAGGATTTTCTCCTGCAATTTATGAACCTCAATCATCTCAAATGAAACTTTTAACCAAATCAGATGCTTATTTTTCTATTGGAGTGCCTTTTGAAAGTGCTTGGTTGGAAAAATTTAAAAACTCAAATAAGAGTATGATGTTGGTTGATACAACTAGGGGTATTCAAAAAATACCAATGTTAGCACATGGTGACCACGATAAACACGATGATAATGATAAACATGACAAGCACGATGAACATGAAGAACATGAAGAACATGAAGAACATGAAGAACATGAAGAACATGAAGAACATGAACATGAAGACGGCTTAGATCCTCATGTATGGTTAGATCCTATTTTAGTAAAAATACAAGCAAAAAATATATATGAAGCTTTGGTAAAATTGGATGCTAAGAATAGAGATTTTTACTTTGATAATTATAAGTTTTTTCTAAATGATTTGACGTTATTAGATAACAAAATTAAAAAAATTCTATTGCCGATTAAAAAAAGTGCTTTCATGGTGTTTCATCCATCTTGGGGTTATTTTGCTGCCCGTTATGATTTGGAGCAAATTGTAGTTGAAAAAGAGGGAAAAACTCCAAAATTCAGAGAGCTTGTAGAGCTGATTGAAAAATCTAAAGAACGTAAAATTAAAATTGTTTTTGTTGCTCCCCAATTTTCTCAAAAAGCCGCCTCTACTATTGCTAAAAGTATTAGCGGAGACACTTTTGTTATAAATCCATTGTCTTATTCGTATCAATCCAATTTAATTAATACTGCAAAAGCAATTTATAACTCCTATAAATAATATTTTAACACCAATTTGATATAAATTTTTTGGTTATTTTAGTATAATTAAATATATACTAAATTGGAGTAAATATGAATTATTTAATATTGTTTTTAATCGCAATTGCTGTGATAATATTTGTAGTAAAAGTAAAAAAATTCGATAGCCTTTTATACAGAGCTATATACGCTGTTGTGGCCTTTGTTTTAATTGTTTCTGTCGTTATTCTTGTTCAACCCGCTGAATATATAAAATACAATAGTAGTGAACCATCACAGACAAAAAAAGCAACTAATAAAAAAGAAGTTTCTCAAATACAATTTCTTGCTTTAAAAATGAAAGCAGAAGGTTTTACCCAAGAACAAATAGTTGAGTCTTTTTTTCATGAGTATCCGGGAAAACTAAGTGTTGCCCAAGAACTTGAAAAGGCAAATTTCTCTTTACCCGTAATACAAAAATTCTTTAAAAATTACAAAATCAGCGAAGTTTTGCAAAATAGAAAATTGACCAAAGCAGAGTACTCACGATACTTAATCGAACAAGATATCAAACGATTTGCAAATTTTTCCAAAATGGATAGAGTTGAAATCAGAGAAATGGAAAGAAAAAAACTTTCAATAAAAAAGATTAAAAATATTTATCCCAACTATGAAGCCAATGATGAAATTAAAGCCATAGATTTTGGCAACTCTGGAAAAAGCTTACGTGAAATAAAAAAAGTATTTCCAAATTATGAACCTAAAAAATAATTTCAAATATAAGGGAAGAATATGAACAGAATCATAATTTTTGTTTTCTTATTGAGTTCTCTTGCAATTGCCGCAAATATAAAAACAGTTGAATTTAAATCTTTGGATAACCTAACACTTAGAGCTGACTTGTATATGATTGATGAGGATGAAGACAGACCTTTTATTGTTTTATATCATCAGGCGCAAAGTAGCAGAGGGGAATACAGCAAGATTGCTTTAAAGCTTAACCGCCTTGGGTTTAATTGCATGGCTGTTGATTTAAGATCTGGGAAAATATCCAATAACATAAAAAATGAATCCTATTTAAATGCGGTGAAAAGTCACAAAAAAACTTCATACTTAAAAGCCAGAATGGATATAGTTGCAGCACTTCATTATGCAAGACAATACTCAACCAAACTTATAGCTTGGGGAAGTTCATACAGTGCTTCTTTGATTTTAAAAACCATTGGAGAAAAACCCAGATATGCGAAGGCAATTTTGGCTTTTTCTCCAGGAGAATATTTTTCAAAATTTAGTAAACCTAATGATTATATATCCTCATCGGCAAAAAAATTAAAAGTACCTGTTTTTATTACGTCTAAACGAGATGAAATAAATAATTGGAAAAATATATATGATTCAATTGATGAGAAATACAGAGTTAAATTTATTCCTAAAGCTAATGGTCACCATGGTTCGAGTGCTTTATGGCCAAAATACTCAAGCAGTAGCGAATACTGGATTGCTGTTGAGCATTTTTTAAATTCATTAAAATTATAAAGGTATTTTTATGTGTATGAGATTTATTTTAAGTCTATTAATGTTTGTTTCTTCCCTTACAGCTTCTTGTGTTTCCAAGATAAATATTGATTTTAATTTTGATAAACAAACAATATTTGTGAAGTCAAAAATTTATGACTCGAAAAAATCCATTCAAATGGATACTTCTGCCTTTAACATCTACGATATGGATAAGCTGAGAACTTCCATCCAAAATGGTGAGAATATTCTAAATTTTTCTTATGAAAGAAAAATAAAAGGTCTTAATAAAAAATACATCTCTTTGCTAAATGATTGGTATCCCAAAATATTTGGTACTTGTAAGTACTCTATAACAACTTCTCTTGATCAAAAATATATTTCAATCTATGAAGATACACAAAACGAAATTGACAAAGTTACTTTTATAGCCTCTAAAAAATTTGTAATTAACAGTAAAAAATTCAATGACATCACTATAGAAACTTATTTTTTCAGCAATGATTATAAACTCTCATCAAAGTATATAAATAAAAGCATAGAATATATTAAATTATATGAAAAAACCATTGGAGCATACCCGTATGAAAAATTTAGGATTGTAGAAAATACCTATTCAACAGGGTATTCAATGCCAACATATACACTTATTGGTTCAAGACTATTAAATAAACCATATGTTTTAAACCAATCTCTAGGTCATGAAATATTACATCAGTATTTTGGAAATTCTATATTTAATGATTCTCACAAAGGGAATTGGGTTGAAGGATTAACCACTTTTTTAGCTGATGATTATTATAAAGAGTTAAAAAATACTGATGTGGGTAACAGAAAAACTATTTTGAATGAATATGCAAATTTTGTCAATATTAAAGATGATTTTCCAATTTCAAAATTTCATCACAGGTATGACAAAAAATCAATGATAATTGGTTATTCAAAAATGAGTTTTGTTTTTTATATGTTAAGGAATGAAATTGGTTCAAAACGTTTTGATGAAATTATCAAAAAACTCTATAAAGAGTATAGATTTAAAAATCTCAGTTTAAGTGAGCTTACTTTGTTTTTTAATAAACATACAAAAAATGACTTGAATGATTTTTTTAATCAATGGTTATATAAAAAAGGAAGAATAGATTATACTATAAGTAATGTATCTAACTATTACGACAGTAAAGGCTATTGGTTAAGTTTTAATGTTGTTCAAAAATCAGAAAACTTTTTCAAGTTTAATTTACCTATTGCTATAAATACCTATGATGAAAAAATAAATACAAGCATTCAAATAAATAAAAACAACCAAAATGTACTATTGAATTTTGATTCTGAAATCTTAGATCTGATTATTGATAAAGATATGGAATTATTTAGAAAATTAACAAAAAATGAAGAACTTTTAAGTATTGCAGCTTTAATGAACCAGAAAAATATTATTGCTGTTATCAATAAAAGTGATAAAAGTGATAAACAATACAATCAAATAAAAAATATTTTTCCCAACAGTAAAATTGTTTATTCAGATGAATTAACATTTAATGATATAAAGCAAAATACAATACTATTTTTGGATATAGATAATACGCATTTAAAGCATTTTTATCCCAATATCAATATAAGCAAAGAAGATTCATTTCTTCTGGTTAAACAACATATTTATAACAAAGATAAACAAATGGCCGTTATGAATTTTGGTAAATATAAAAGCAGGTATTTGTCCATGCTCAAACATTACTCCAAATATAAAGAAATCATACTGAAAAAAGATGAAATCATTAAAAATATGGACAGTTCTGATAATGGATTGAAAATAGTATTTAATAAAATACCTCAAAAAAAGAAAATCATTAAAGATGATGATATTAAGTCAATATATGAGGATATAAAAGATAAAAAAATTATTTATGTCGGTGAATCTCATGATAAGTTTGAACATCATTTAAATCAACTGCGTGTAATTAAAGCACTTCATAAAAATGGGAAAAAAGTCTCTATTGCAATGGAAATGTTTCAAACTCCCTTCCAAAAAGACTTAGATGAATATATCTTGGGTAAAACCACACTGGAAGAATTTTTAGAAAACTCAGAGTATTTTAAACGATGGAAATTTGATTATAATTTATATAAGCCAATCATTGATTATGCAAAAGTGAATAAACTGCCAATAGTAGCATTGAATATAGATAGAAATGTTACCCAAACAGTATCAAAAAAAGGCTTATTTTCATTAAATAAACAACAAAAAAGTCTGTTACCTAAAAAAATAGACCAGTCAAATTTGAAGTATAAAGAGAGTTTGAATAATATTTTTGAAGGACATATTCCAAAAGATGGCAATGTAAGTAAGCACAGTACATCAAAAATAAATTTAGACTTTTTTTATCAATCCCAACTTATCTGGGATGAAATTATGGCCGAAAACATACATAAGTATATTAAAGACAAAAAAGATACGGTACTGGTTGTAATAGCTGGTTCTGGTCATGTAATGGGTCATAATGGAATACCATCAAGAGTATACTATAGAAATGCTTTGCCGTATTCTGTAGTGTTAAATGATAGCTCATTGGCAAAAACTGGTGATATTGTTATCAAGAATATTACAAAAACTAAAATAAAAAAACAACTGAAACTGGGAGCATATTTAAAAAATGGTGAAGAATTAATTGTTCTTCGTACGGTTAAAGATTCTTTTTCACATAGAGTTGGAATAATGAAAAACGATAAAATAGTTGAAATTAATGGCAAAAAAGTAAATACTTTACCTGATATAAAAAGAGTACTGTATTTTATAGAAAATATAAACACTGTAAAAATAAAAGTGCAAAGAAATAAAAATATAAAAGAGCTTGAAATAGATTAGTCTAAGCTCTTTTACTAACTAAAAACTTTCCCATTCATCATCACCGCTTTTACTGGCCTCTATTTTTTTAGGTTTTACAGCTATTTTGCTAACTTCTTTTTTCTGTTTTATTTCCTCTTTTTTTACTTGAGTGTTGTTTGGTTTGGATTTTAGGGCACTTGGACCATTAAAACTTTCTCTGGCTGTTTCTTTAATTTGTGCTTCTACTCTTCTTTTTTCTTTTCCTTGATAGCTTAAGTCCCTGTCTTCTCCTCTTCTGTCTTCAACTTCATCTTTACCTTTAAATTGATTTTGATTAACACCATTGATAATTGTTTCCGCCAGCTTTTCAGTAGTCAGAGCAATATCATTGGTTTCTAAAGCTGCAGCTGAATTTCTTTGGGTTTGTTGATCAAGCTGTGTCACTGCATCATTTATTTGCTCAATTCCCGCTTGTTGTTCTTTTGAGGCTGCATCTACATGAGAAATAAGTTCTATGGTTTTATCAATATCTTTATTTAAGTCTTTATATCCGCCTAACATACCTTGGGCAATATCTTTACCTGCATTTGCTTTAACAGTTGCAGTCTCAACAATGCCTTTGATTTCTTTTGCGGCATCTGCACTTCTGCTTGCTAGATTTCTTACTTCTTGAGCAACTACAGCAAAACCTTTTCCGGCTTCTCCAGCAGTTGCTGCTTCAACTGCTGCATTAAGTGATAGAATATTGGTTTGAAATGCAATTTGATCAATGACAGTAATGGCTTCATTGATTGAATTTACTTGATTATTTATCTCATCCATTGCGACCATTGTGTTATTTGCTAATTCTTCACCACTGCTAGCAGATGTTGTGACTTTTTCTGCATATTTCCCCATTTCTGTGACATTGTCAGAGTTGCTTATAATGGTACTAGTTATTTCTTCAAGTGCGGCAGCTGTTTCTTCCAAGGAAGCGGCTGCTTCATTTGAAGATGTTGACAGGCTCTCTACATTATTTTTAAGTGTATTGGCACTGCTTTGCAGGGTTAACCCATTCCTTTTACGTATGACTAGGGTTTGTGTTGCAGATTCACCTAATGTATTGATTCCACTTGCAAGTTTGAGTAGATGCTCTTTAATCCCCGTGGTATCTACAGAGTTCATATAGTTATTGTCAGAGTACTCTTGTAGTACTGTTAAAATATTATCTATATTTCGTTCTAAATTTGATCCCATTTTATTTAACAGTGTTGTTAATTCTTGAAGTGATGGATTTGAAGTTTGAGAGTTGACTCTTTGGTGTAAGTCCCCTTGCTCAAATTCTGCTAGTACTGCAACGGTATCGTCAATTACTTTTCTGTCTTCTTCTATTCCTGATTTTGTTTTAGTAATATTTTCATTGACTACTTTAGACATTGTCCCTATTTCATCATTTGAGAGATTATTTAACAATTGCACATCGGGGTTCTCTCTATTTAAGTATTTGAAGAAATCAAGCAGTCCATTTTGGAAAGCTGTAAGTGGGGCAATTACACCTTTGTTTATGATTAAGTAGATTAAAAAAGAGACAATAAGAACCAATACGACTGCAACCATAACTATTTCATTACGAAGTGCATTTGGTACTATTAATACTTCGGCTTCATCTATTTCGGATAATATCGCCCAAGTGATATCCTGTCCGATTTTTACGCTACCATAAGCAGATAATACTGGATTTCCATTATAGTCAATCACTATTTCTGTATTTATTTTACCTGCATGTGCATTTACTGATGCGACTGTTTTTGCTTTTCCTGTTTGTGGATTTGCAAAAGAAGCTTGTAAACTATGACCTTTTGGATCTAAGAAACTGTCACTTCTCATTAAATAATCTGTTCCGACTAAATAATCTTCTTGACTTGAACCATATCCTTTTCTAAACTGCATGATTTTATTTATGCTTCTATCACTTATTTGAAAAACCAATACTATGTGTAAGTCTCCATCGTCATATATAGGGGTTCCTAAAAACATAGCGGGTGCGTCTGCACTTGGTGCATAAGGTTTCATGTCAACAAAAGTAGGGCGTTTATTTTCCAGTGTTTTTGCAAAAACCTCTCCTAATCCACTCTCTTTTAACGAACCATATTTTAAATTTGCACCATAATCAGACTCTTTTGCTGCTGTGTAAAGAACATGACCGTTATCTGCATCAATTAAAAAAATATCATAGTATCCATATTCTTTCATATAATTTTGAAAATAAGCTTCATGAGGCAGGGTTAGGTCCTTGACAATTTTGTCGTTTACTTGGAATTTACCTCTATCGTCAATATCCAGCTGTCCGTCTAAACTGGTCATATCAAACGCAAGTTCTGCTACATCCTTGCTTTTTGAAAGAACGTTGATGTCTCCAATTCTTTCTGCGAAGAAATTTCTTATCTGCTCAGCTTTGCCATCTCTGGCTGATGTTAGTCCGGCATAACTTTTATTCATTAATGAATCTTTTGCTTTTTCTTCTGCCATATAGCCCAGTACAGATGAAAGTAAAACCAGAGCAACAAATGTACTTAATACAATTTTAGCTTTTATACTCATATTTGCGAACATAATATATCCTTTATTATAAAAAATATTTATACAGTAATTATAACAACAAGTGGTAGTCGAAAATAATAAATTTTAAACTAATATTTTTATTTAATTTTAATAATATTAATGTAGAATTCTTTAAAAAATGAAAGTTTAATATGTTTAATGGGTTTAATAATGATGCCATCAATTTTCTAAAAGATTTAAAAAATAATAATTCAAAAGAGTGGTTTGAGCATAACAGAACTAGGTATGAAAAGGCAATTTTAGAACCTAATATTTCTTATGTAGAAGAAATGGGAGAGCACCTTCAAGTTCTTGTACCTAATATAAAAGCACGAGCAAAAGTAAGTGGTTCTTTATTTCGAATCTATAGGGATATTAGGTTCTCAAAAGATAAAACTCCTATGAAATCCAAAATAGGTATACTTTTTTGGCAAGGTCAAGCCCATAGAATGCAAAGTTCATGTTTTTACATGCATTATGATGTCAATGAAGTGTTTTATGCTTCAGGCATTAGAGGATTTAAAACACCTCTTTTAAAAACATACAGAGAATACATAAAATGTGATAAAAACAGAAATTCTTTGCATGAAATTTTAGAGAAGCTAAAAAGTAAAGGTTACAGTATCCCTGATGCACATTACAAAAGAATTCCCGCAGGCTTCAACAAGGAAGATGAGCATATCTATTTAAGTCTTTTTAATAGCATGTTTGCGTATAAAATATTTCCAATTGATGACGTTTTTTATACTCAAAAAGTTATTGATAGGGCATTTAAATTGTATGATGATATGTTTGAATTACAGCAATGGGTGTATGAACTGACGTTAAATGTTAAAGAAGATTAGTCTTAATTTTCTTTTTCATGTTTGATATTTGATTCTGAAGATAGGTTTTTGTCTGAATTTGCTCTTGTGTGTGCCTGTCTATAATTTTTAATTCGTTTTCTATTTCTTTAATATAATTTTGATTGCAGACAATCTCTTCTTCTATGGTTGTTTTACTTATTAAATAATTGATGCAACATTTGTTTGTTTTAAAAAGTTTCTCGAGCTTTGTTGGTATATCATCTTTTTTAAAAGGGAAAAAGTGTCTGGTGCTTCTTGGTTCAAAAAGTTGATTACTTAACGCTTTGTTTATGACATCACCTTTTGAAATAGTAGAATCTTTTTTATTTATGAACCTATGTATCAAATTACTTCCAACATCAACTTGATTTGAAGCATAGTCAACAATGATAACCGGAGCATACTTGTATCCAAAGCTTTTTAAATAAGCGTATCTGTGAGAGCCATCAAGAATTATATTGTTTTGATTTTCTATTATAAGTGGTTTATTGATGTAACCTGTTTGTTCAATAAGATTAGTAATGTATTGTAAATGCGTAGGCATTACTTTTTCAATAGGCCTCAAGCTTGAAAGTTCAACTAGCTTAAGGGGTGAGACGGCATTCTTAACGTGAAAATTTATTTGGTTTTTCATGTTCGGGAAAATTTTTACAAAGAAAATCTTTGTAAAAATCTAGTTATGGTATGCTTTTAGACTTTTGTCCATGAAGAATGTACCAAAAGGAAGCAAAGAGTATATGAATAATTTAATACTGAAATTATTTCCCCATTCATGTTTTTTCATTGATTCAAGTAAAAAAATCATAAATAGAATAAAAAGTACTCCATGACCCATTCCAATAACTTTAACAGGTAGTGGATTGTCAGCTAAGTATTTAATTGGCATTGCAATAAAGAGTAGAAGTATATAAGATACTCCTTCCAAAAAACTAATTAGTCTAAATCTAGAAAGTGGTGTTTTAACCATAATGGGTGTTCCTTTTTTATATTTGTAGGATTATATCTAAAGATGTGTGAAATTAATGTGTAAGTTTTATAATTAATCTTTAATTTTAATTAATTGTTTAAACTGTTGAGTAAATCAAGCAATTTAACGGGATTAATTTGTATACCATTAACAAATGTAGCAAAGTGTAAATGTGGACCTGTTGTTCTGCCTGTATTACCCGATAAGCCTATGATATCACTTTTTTGAACAAAGTCACCCACTGAGACAAATATTTTATTTAAATGAAAATAACAAGTAAAAACACCTTGTCCATGATCGATAACAACAGAGTTTCCTGCATAAAATCTATTTTTTGCAACTCTCACAATTCCATTGTTTGCTGCATGTATTTTAGTGTTTATTCTGGCTTTGAAATCAATTCCAGTATGATAACTTTTAATGGTATTGTTATAAACTCTCTTGGTTCCAAAATTACTTGTAATAGAAGCATTAACGGGATAAATAAAATCTTCGTACCAGTAATTTTCAGGGGTTACAGAGGTATAAACTTCCATTGCCCTTACGTATTCTTTGCGGACTCTTTTTTTATTTTTACTGCTTAAGCTTACTTTTGAATGATTGACTTTGATTTCTTCTTGTTCAAAGTTGTCTTCATATAAATCAATTTTAAACTCTTCGAAATATTCTTTATCTTCTATTTTATATGTAACAATAACTTGGTGTTTCTTTTGCTTCATAAAATAATGAAAAGGAATTAAAGCATAAAAAGAGTCATTTTTAAATGGATGTTTATTGAAAGCTATCTCTTTATCTTCAAGCATGGCTTTTAATCCATAGCGTTCTTTACTTTTAGCAGTTACCAAAACAACATTTGCATTTTCAACTTTTGTAGAATGAAGTGTAAAAATAATTTTGTCTGCATATGTATACGCAGTGAGTAAAAAAAGTATTACTATTGGTCTGATTAAGTTCATAAATTATTCTATCCAATACAAAGTAAAAGAACAATATCGGTTATTGTGTTTGGGCATCAAATAAGGTTATTAAGATATAATACGCGTTATATATAATTGAATAGGTGTAAAATGATTGAAATTTTAAAAAATGAATTTATAAGTTTTGCCTTGATTGCTTTTGTTATAATATTATTGGCTTTTATGACAAAAAGAAGAGAATCTGATTTTGAAAAATTTGATAAAGATGAAAAAGAGAATAAGGAAATATAAAAAATGAAACAGTATTTGGATTTGATGGAACATGTTTTAAACAATGGTGTTTTAAAAGAAGATAGAACAGGTACAGGAACGGTTTCTGTATTTGGTCATCAAATGCGATTTGATTTAAATGAAGGATTTCCTTTAGTTACAACAAAAAAGTGTAATTTAAAAGCAATAATTTCTGAATTGTTATGGTTTTTAGAAGGATCAACAGATGAGAGACGATTGGCAGAAATTCATCATGGGGATTCAAGACAAAATATCATAGGTAAAAAAACGGTTTGGACAGCAAATGCTGATAATCAAGGTGTTGCTCTGGGTTACGAGAACAGTGACACCGTAAAAGAATTGGGTCCTGTATATGGATGTCAATGGCGTTCTTGGAAGGGAACAAATGGTGAGTCTATCGATCAAGTCACTGAGCTTATTGAACAAATTAAAAATAACCCTGATTCCAGACGATTAATTTTAAGTGCTTGGAACGTGGGTGAAATTGAAAAAATGGCACTGCCTCCTTGTCATACTTTTTTTCAATTTTATGTCGCAAATGGAAAGTTATCATGTCAACTTTATCAAAGAAGTGCGGATATATTTTTAGGCGTACCATTTAATATTGCATCATATGCGCTTTTAACAATGATGATTGCACAAGTATGTGAATTAGAAGTAGGGGACTTTGTTCATACTTTTGGTGATGCTCATTTGTATTCAAATCATTTGGATCAAGCAAAACTTCAAATAAGCAGGACTCCTTATTCCAAACCAACAATGAAAATAAATAAAGAAATTAAAAATATTTTCGATTTTACAATGGATGATTTTGAATTAATAGATTACGAAGCACATCCACATATCAAAGGGGAGATGGCAGTATAATGAAAGTATCAATGATTGTAGCATTTGGTAAGAATTATCAAATAGGATTAAATAACGCTTTATTGTGGCATATACCAGAAGACTTGAAAAACTTTAAAAGACTTACTAATGGTCATCATATTCTAATGGGAAGAAAAACATTTGAATCTATAGGTTTTCCTCTTCCAAATAGAACCTCAGTGGTTTTATCCAAGAATGGGTTTTCTTTTGATGGTGTTCATACGTATGAAGAAATTAATGAAGCTTTAGAATTTTGTAAAAACAATGGTGAAGAAGAAGTTTTTATTATGGGTGGAGCACAAGTATATAAACTTGCTTTTCCTTATGTTAATAAGCTCTATTTGTCTGAAGTTGACTATGATGATGAAGCGGATGCATTTTTGGAAGAAATAGATTTTTCCAATTGGAACTTAGAAGAAGAAATATCTCATGAAGAAATTAATGAAAATGACAAAAAAACTCCAGCCTGGACTTTTAAAATTTTAAATAGAAAATAGAAATACTTGATTTGCCTGATATGGATTATATCAGGCAAATCTACTGCTTACTTTTGCATAACGTATCAAATGGTCTAAACATGATAATGAGTTTTGGCAAAAGCAGTAATGCTGAGAGTAATACTACAACCATCACTAGCATGGTTAATAATCCAAAATAAATTGTTGGAATAAAATTAGAAAATACCAATATGGAAAATCCAACTACAACTGCAAGTGATGTGTAAAACATAGCATAACCAATACTATTGTGGGCTCTTTGCATGGCTTTAATGTAGTTTTTATCAAAGAGAAACTCTTCTTTGTATCTGTGAATATAATGAATAGTATCATCAACACCAATTCCTATAGAAATGGCTGCAATGGTAATTGTCATTAAATCCAAAGGAATTGAAAACCATCCCATTAATCCAAATATAATACCAATTGGAATGATATTTGAGACTATCGCAATAAATGCAATTGAAATTGATCTGAATAAAATTAAAAACATTATAAATAGTACAATTGCCACAACACCTAGAGTAAGTATTTGAGAATCAAATAGACTTTGCAACATATTATTATATAAAATCATCAAATTAGATAATCTGTAATTTCCAATGTCTGGTTTTATGATTTCTTTTAATTCTTTGTTTAACTTTTCTATGAGAATGTTTCTTCTTAAATCATCATTCGAATCAATGATTCTCATGGCAAATCTGACTTGATTTTTCTCGATATTTAGATAAGGGTTTAAAATAAGTTCTTTGTATTTGTTGGGCAGTTTATTATAAATAAGCGCCAATTTAAAACTGTCTAAGGTTTCATTTTTATTTAATGTTTTCCCCACCTTTAATAGCGTGGCAAAAGATTGTACATTCCCAATTTCATTAATGCTATCAAGATAATTATGTACATCTAATATTGTTTGCATTTTTTGTGGAGTAAACCAGTATTGTTCATCATCCTGGGAATCTTCAAATTCATCATCAAATGAATCTTCTTCCTCAACGATTTCTGAAGCAACTTCAATTGTTTCATTGTTGTTAAAAGTTAGAATAACGTCTAAGGGGGTTGTTCCACCTAGTTTTTTATCAATAACTTTCATACCTTTGTATATTTCAGTGCTTTTTTTAAAATAATTTATAAAACTGTTTTCAACAATTAATTGCACAGCACCCGAAAAACTAAAGGCACATAGGATTAAACTACCAATTATTATGGCTTTTCCGTGGTTTTCAACCGTTTTGGAACATATTTGAACAATGGAAAAACTGTGCTCAAATTTTGTGTATGCTTTTTTCTTTTTTAGCAGTATTAATATTGCAGGAAATACTAAAAATGCCAAGAAAAGAGATATTAAAATACCAAAACTCATCATCCAACCCAAATTTATTATAGGTTTAATATCAGAAAGAATAAGTGATGCAAATCCTACAATCGTTGTAATGATTGCAAAAAAGGAAGGATTGAATTTGGATAGTACTGTATTTAAAACCAGTTTATATTGGGATGAATTGCTGTATTTTATAGACAGCTCCCTGTATCTTACAATTAAATGAAGTACTATGGAAATGGTGATTATTAATTGCAGTGAAATAAAGTTAGATGAGATTACAGTAACTTCCCATCCAAATAAACCTAAAATTCCTGTTGTTGAAATAACAGAAAGTAAACAAATAAACAAAGGTAAAACAACCCATCTTACTTGTCCAAAAAATACCCATAAAATGATAATAAATAAAATGATGAGAATTGAGCCATAAATACGTAAGTCACTTTTTACATAAGATACAACGTCATCTGCAATCATGTCAATTCCACCTAAGAATACTTGCGCATTGCTTTGGTGTTCTGATATTATTCTTCGCACCTTAATTATATTTTCATGTGTTGTTTCTCTTTGTATGTCTCTTTGTAATTTAATTTTACTGTTTATTATTTTTAAGGCATTGTTTGAGTCTTTAGTGTTGCTCTTTTTTGAAAAAATGGATTGTTTTTCTTGAATTAATTTATCAAGCAAATCATTGTTTTTTAGATTTAATAATATAGCCGTTGTTTTAAAATCTTGACTGACTAAATTTTGTTTATACAAAGGACTTGATAAAAATTCATTTTCTACTAGCTTTTTATTAATTTTTGGTGATTCTAAAGTTTTAACCTCTTTTACTAATTCTTTTATAGGAATAATAGGACTTTGAAGTAGGGGAACATTTAAGATAGAAGTCGTTGATACTATTTGATCAAGAGCTACTAGCTTTTTAGATAAAACTCTTATTTCATCTAGGGTAGTCTTTGATAAAAGGTAGGTTTTTGGGCTATATGTTAGTATTAAAAAGCTAGGATTTGTATAGTTTTTATTAACTTCTCTTGCAAATTTCAAATCTTTATCATTTTCAAGCAGTAGGGTACTTGAAGACGCATCTATTTCTAATTTTGTAGCATGAAAGCCCAAAAACAATACACTTAATATTACAGCAATAAGTACTTTTAGAGGGTTTTTTAGTACGGTTTTACTGTAAAAGTTTTTTATCATCTGAATGTTATTGCGTTTTGGTTTTTAATTTGGCTAATAAGTTGTCAAATGTTTTAGTTGACAAAAACTCTTTAAATTGATTTCTGTAGGTTTTCATTATACTCACCCCAATCATCTCAACATCATAGATTAACCAGTCATTGTTTTTTTTAGATTTGTGAAACTTGTATACGATATCATAAATTTCTTCTTGTCCAATAAGTTTTGTATAGAGTTTTATTCTGTTTCTTTTGATTTTTTCAACTTTTTCAATTTTAACTTTTTCATCTGTGTATAAGTTTAATTTATCGACGTATGATTGTTTTAACTTAAGGGTGAAAATTTTTTCAAATGATTTCTTTTGCTTCGTGGATAACTTTCTCCACTGTTTTCCCAGTGCAATTCTTGACATTGAGCTATAATCAAAAACAGAATCAAATGTTTCAAAAATTTGAGTCGTTTTATCTTTAAAAGCGATATCTTTATTTTTTAATAAATTTGTAGTTTCATCAATTTTTGATTGCATTTGTTTTGCAATATCACTCTCATTTATAGCTTGAGCATTTACTGCCAATATGGAAAGTAATACTAAAATCTTAAAAATATTTTTACTTATACTGTGTTGGATCATTATTTTTATTCCTCTATCTCTTTAATTCTTTTTTGCTCGTATAAATCCCTTATAAATGGGTAGAAGTCTATAGCATCTTTTTTAATGCTTTCATATTCTCCTAAATGCAACGAGGTCTTGTTTACATAATAAAATGTATTCAGATACAAACTCTCTTCATATGTAAGATTAGAATTGTATACAAGTGTTAGCATATTATCAGGAACCAAGGAAAATGCATCTCTAAGATTGGATGGCCCTAAAAATGGCAATACAATATGTGGTCCAGATTTTACTCCATAGAACCCAAGTGTTTGCCCAAAGTCTTCATTGTGCTCATCTAATTTAAAAGTATAATATGCAGCATCAAAAAGTCCAAATACTCCAAATGTTGAATTTATAAGAAATCTACTGGTTTCTTCACCTGCATTTTGAAACTTTAGTTGTAAAACATTATTGACGAACCTAATAGGAAAGGCTATATTGTGAAAAGCGTTGGAAATACCTTTTCTTAATGCTTTTGGTACTACATAAGAGTATCCCTTTGCAGTAGGGTTTAGGATATATATAAATACAAAATCATTAAATTGAGTCATGGCTCTATTGTATTTAATTAAAGGATCGTATATGGTAGTTTCATCTGTTTCGTCAATAAATTCATCATCAAATTCATCATCGAAATCATCTTGTATTAAATTTTTTTGATTTATATTTTTTACATGCTGATTGTTTGATGGAGTTGAACCAAATAATACAGTTGTAATAAAAATAAAAAATAAAAACAGTTTCATGTCTATTGCCTTAAAATAAAATGTAATATTACTAAAAAGTAATGAATAAATAGATTAAAATGAATTATAAAAAAAGAAAGTGTAGTAATTGTGTCCTAATTTGAGCACTTTATTTAAATGGTAGTTTTATTAAAAAGTTTGCACCTGTGTAATTGTTGTTTTCATGCGAAAAATTATCATTAGTTACAATGATTTCTCCGTTCATGTGTTTGGATATAATTTCTTCACTCATATAAAGTCCAATACCAGTACCCTGCGATTTGTGTTTTGTTGTAAAATAGGGCTCAAAGATTCTATCTATGATATCTTCCTTAATTCCGCCTGCATTATCTTTGATCTCAATGATAACTTGGCCATTTATAGTATAAACATGAATAAAAATTAATAAAACCTGCTCTGTTTTTTTGATTAACTCATCTCTGGAATTGTTAAGAATGTTAATTAAAACTTGTATCAGTTCATTCTCTAATCCAAAAATAGTTACATTTTCAATGTTTTTTATGATTTGTATTTCATTGTTATGTAATTGGTTGGAAATTAAGGAAAGTGTTTTTGTAACAGTGTCTTTTATATTGAAATTGGCTTTTTCTTTGTTTTGTTTGAAAAAATCTCTAAAGTCATCAATTGTAGAGGATAAGTATTTTGCTGATTTTGTTATGCCGTTTAATGATTCAACCAGTCTTTTGTCTGTTAATAAGCCCATTTCATGTTCAATTTTTATACCTGAAGATGCTGTGGTGATAACAGACAATGGTTGTCTCCATTGATGGGCAATATTACCAATCATTTCTCCCATGGCAGCCATTTTGGTTTGTTGTGCAAGGATATTGTCATTTTTTCTGTTTTTTTCAATTTCATTGAGTAGATTTTCTCTCATTGAATTTATTGAATTTGTAACAATGTCAATTTCATCGTTACTGACATTGTTGTATTCATTTTTTAGTTTAAGAGGTATGTGTAAATTTGATAAACTTGAATTGTTTGCATAATCAGCCATTTTTTCCAAATAATTAATTAAAAATCTTTTTATAACAAAAATTACAAGTAATGCTATGACTAAAATTTTAAAAATTTCAACTATTATTGTTTGGATGGCACTTTTTTTGATATGAATATAAAGAGGATCTAAATCTGCAACAATAGTTAATGTTCCAATATTATGAGTTTTATTATTTAACTTTTTTGTAATTTTAAACTCTTTTTTTATGACATCACTGTTTTTATTCTTACCGTAACTGATAAGTTTCTTTTTACCTTCATAAATTTGCGCGAAGATGATTTTTTCATTGTCAACAATATCTTTTAAAAAAACCTCTATAGAATCATTATCAACTGTCCATATGGCTTGAGCAAGTATATCTAAACGATTGTTTTTAATATTGTTTAATTCAATTTCAAATTGACTTATTTGTGCTTTGTATTCATTGGTTAATTGAAAGTATATAAAAATTGAAGTAATAGTAGAGCTGATTAAAAAAATATATAATATTAATTTATAAGAAATCTTATTAATTTTCAAAAAAAACTCCATCAATCTTTTTATTTAATATACCGTATTTTTACTTAATGGCTTTTTCTATTTAGTAAGATATTATTACAAACTTGATATAATCGCGTTAAAATATGTCATGGGAGAATTATAATGGGTAGAGCCTTCGAATATCGAAAAGCAGCAAAAATGAAAAGATGGGGAAATATGTCAAGAGTTTTTCCAAAACTAGCTAAATCAATAACAATGGCTGCAAAAGCTGGTGTTCCAGATCCTGAGATGAATTCAGCACTTAGAACGGCAATTTTAAATGCAAAAGCTGAAAATATGCCAAAAGCAAATATTGAAGCTGCAATTAAAAGAGCATCAGCAAAAGATGCAACAAACTTTTTAGAAGTAAACTTTGAAGGTAAAGGACCTAATGGAGTTCTTATTTTTATTGAAACAGCAACTGATAATAATACAAGAACAGTGGCAAATGTTAAAATGATTTTAAGTAGAAATGGAGGTTCTTTGGCTCCAACTGGATCATTAGAATTTATGTTTGACAGAAAAGCTATCTTTGAATTCAATAAGCCATCACAGACTGATATAGAAGAATTAGAACTTGAATTAATTGATGCTGGTCTTGAAGAAATAGAAGAAGAAGAGGGTATTGTTCTTGTTACTGCTGATTATAAAGATTTTGGTGCATTAAACAGTGCCTTTGAAGATATGGGCATAGAACTTACTAAGGCAAAACTAGAAAGAATATCTAATAATCCACAGGAATTTACAGAAGACCAACAAGAAGAAATTGGTAAATTACTTGAAAAACTTGAAGATGATGAAGATGTTCAAGCAGTATTTACAAATATTGCCTAGTTAAACATCATTTAAAATGCTATTACTGGGGTTGAATTAACCCCAATAGCTTACAATTTATTTTAAAACGATTCTGGAATTACTAGACTGAATTGGTCTGTTGTTTTTTCCATGTAATACTGCTTCAAACCTTGAAATTTGCTCTTTTGATACACTGACACTGTTTTTCATTACTAACCATTTAACTCCTTCTGAGCATGGTGGAGTTGTTAATGATCCGTTAAATCTGTAATATTCTTTGTTTACTGGTAATAAATCATACCCTTTAATAATTTTATCAGACAATGAAAAACTCTCACCTTTGTGTTGAGGCATTTTTTCAAAGAGATTACTTACATTTTGATTGCTGATTCCCAAATTAAACATAACTCCAACAACTGCCAGGTTTCCACTTTTATCTGCATGTACTAAATGGGCTTCCATGGGATAGCTGACACCAAGTATTTTATTCTCACTTGGTGTATGAAAATGTACTTGTATCAAATCATAAGATTTGTCTTCAATAATAATATTATTTCCTAATGGAAAATTTGTCTGGACGGTATGCCCATTGTTGACTATATTTGTAGCAGTTGTTCTGCCTTGAAAAATTATTGGTTTCAATTTCGATTTGATTGTTTGGGTTATATTAATAGGTGATTGATTCACTCCATCTTTACACATGTGATAATTACTGTCCAAATCTCCCCAATTTGAGGGACCTTTTAGTCCTTTATATGACCACTTAGAGTCTTGAGCAATTGCGTTAGAGCTTAATATACTCATGCCCAATAATAATTTCATAATTATTTTTTTCTTATGCATTTTTATTCCTAGTGTTTTTTTGAATTATATATTAAAATTTTTTAAAGATGAGTTTAATTGATTTAAAAGTGGAGTTAGAGTAAAAAAACTCCAACCCCTATACGTATTTGAAACATATTTGCCAATATGTATGTTTGAAAACTGATTTTTGAATTGAAATTTATGTTGTGTTTATCTAAAGATCAACATCAGTATATATTTAGTTTTCCTTTAATTGTTTTATACATTAGCCAACAAAATTTAGTCGGTCTTTTATGTCAATCTTTATTGAGGTATTGACATCGTTTCAAATAACATATATCTATACTGTATTATATTTAAGTAAAATTTAAAAAATAACCATTAAATTTATTAGTTGTAAATTTTAAGTTTTTATTTCTTTGGGAATTGTTATTGTAAATTCTAATCCACTTTGTTCTTTGCTTTGTATTTCTATGGTACCATTGAGTTTTTGAGTGATCAAGTTATTGATAATACTCAATCCAAGACCCGTCCCACCTTTACCTTTTTTCGTGGTGAAATATTCATTGAATATTTTATCTGCAATCTCTTTGTTAACACCAACACCGTTATCTTTATATATAAGTTTTATAGAATCATTAACCTCTGAGACAATTATTTGTATTTCTCCTTCTTCTATCCCTTCAAAAGCATGAAGGTAAGAGTTGTTTATTAAATTTGTAAAAACTTGATAAAAGTATCCCGGATAACTATTTATTGTAATATCCTTATCTATTTTAAGTTCAATATTGTGTTTGTATTTTTTAGTTTTATTCCTTATTGAAATTAATACTTCGTTGATATATTCCTCAAGATTAAACACTCTTTTTTCCTCAATTACTTGATCCAGTGCAATATCTTTAAAACTTTTTACCATAACAGTTACCCTGTTTAAGCTACTTAGAATAGTTTTAATATTTTCTACAATATTACTTATGAAATTTTCAAAATTTTCTTCAGTCATCTCTTCTGATTTGTGCAATTTATCTAAATCAAGTGTCAAAGATTCTATATAGGATGCGGTGGTAATGCTTATTCCTAATGGTGTATTTATCTCGTGAGTTATACCACCAACAAGCTCACCTAAGTTTGCCATTTTTTGAGATTTGCTCAAATCGTTTTGTGTTGTTTCTAGGTCTATGAGTGTTTTTTTAAGTTTTTCATTTTGATTTTTCAGCTCATCGGTTCTGATTTGTACTTTGTTGTCCAATTGATTATTGAGTGCACCTAATTCGTTTTCAGCTTTTTTTCTGGTGCAAATTTCTTTATGCAGTAAATCTAAAGTCTCTTTCAGACTTTTTGTCATTAAATTAATGTCATCACTGAGAAGTTTTAGTTCATTGTGTTCATATATATGAAGGGTACTGCTTAGATTTCCATTTTTAATTTCATTTACAAATTCAGATATTTCCTCAATGGGTTGAATAAACTTATTGATTACCAATAAATAAATAATTAAAATTGAAATAAAAAGTATGCTAAATAAAAGAATAATTGTTTGTATGGTATTTGAAAAATTATTTTCAACAATCGCTTCTATGGGAATAATAATTTCCAAGGCACCTCTTACATCACCCAGTTTCCAGCTGTTTTTGGGTGTGTTTGCAATGTTGTTATGACAGCTAACACACGTTTGATCAGATAATACATCAGCTACCACAACTCTAACGCTGTCTTGGTTATCATATATTTCTCGTTTAAAAAAAGTTCCTGTTGGATTATTGGCTAAAAACAGTAATGAGTCTTTTTCAAATGTATCAAGAACTCTATTTTCTCTAGTAGGAAAAGGATGGCTACTGTACAGATTTAATTTAATATGTGATTTCTTATTCTTTAAAAGTTCGCTTAAATCATGAATCATTGTTGCAGGTAAAGGTATAGATTTGGGATTGTCATCTAATAATAAATTAACTTCTAAATCAGTATAGGTACGAATCTTATCAACTATATTACTGGAATAATATTGTCTTAACGTTAAATATTGCTCAATGTTATTTTTTGCAAAAATAACTGAAGAATTAATAATATTGGTTTCATTTTTATGTATTAAAAATGCGTAGATTATAATCATTGAACTGATCATTGTTATAATCATGGGTAAAATAATTTGCCGTCTAATCCCTTTTTTAAATATATTAATCATACTAACCTTACTATATAATTGATACCATCAATTGATTTATAGTGATTGAAATTGCCTGTAAATCTTTTATGTCTTTATTTATAAAACTTTCAATTTGTTCGTTTATTCTTTCAAACATCTCATCTTCATTTTTTTTATAATTTTCAAATGCAACTTCTGATGACTCATTGATTCTTTGAAATTCCAAAAGTTTTTCAGTGTAATGCATTACAATAAATTCTATGAATTGCATAACTTGAACTTTTAGTTTATAGTCACTTTTTGTGACTATTGGCGTGTCATTTAATGCTTTAATGAGTTCTAATATTTTAAATTCATTGAGTATTAAATAGAAAAGAATCATTACATCTTTAAATGAATGATGTGTTTTTTCAGTAATCATAATAACTGCAATTGAAAATCTCAAATACTCTATGACACCAAAAAATCGATTAAAATCATTTCCTGAAGGAATGATTTCATTAATTTCAATATTTGGCAGTGAACTTAAAATATCAAATAACTCTTCTTTATGATCTAATATATGGGCAGCATCGAGTTGATTGCTTTTTAGATATTTAACTATCCATCTGGTTGTAAAATTTAAAGTATGTTCCAAATCGTCCAGTAGTTTGTATTGCTCCCCAATTGGCATTACAAAGTCATTTCTATATATTTCGTACTTGATGTCATTTGCACTGAACAGTTGACTTAATATAATATATGATTTAATTTTAAGTAAAAACTTTTCAACACCAATTTTATCAAAATTACTGATAAATGTAATCCCTTGAGAATTTATTATAGTATCGGCAATTTTGGTAGCAATTATTTCTCTTTTTAAAGGATGGTCAACTATTTCGTGCTCAAATGCGGACCAAAATGATTTCGGAAAATATTTTTTTAAGTATTGTAATGAAAAGGACTCGTCAATCATTGTTGAATTCAACAGTACTTTTTTTATTAGTATTTTACTGTATGAAATGAGTGAGCCTAAAATAGGGCGCACAATTGAATTATTGACTCCTACAATTTCTCCTATAGACTCATTTTTAGGAATTAAAAAATCTTTTCTATTAAATGTAGATATGTTTTGTTCAAGAACTTCAATACTTAATATAAAATCGTTGACATACTTTTTGCTGAGTACTTCATCTTTTGAAATAGCTAAAGCTTGTTGGTAGTTACTCCATAAGACTAAATTAACCACTTGATCTGTTAGTCCATGAAGAGTACTGTTTGCTTCTTCTTCAGTGATAATACCTTTGTCTTTAATAATATTGAGTAAAATCTTTAGATTTACTTCATGGTCAGATGTGTCAACACCTGCTGCGTTATCAATACCATCAAGGTTTATTTTACCTCCCTTTAGAGCATACTCAATTCTTGCTTGTTGGGTAAATCCTAGGTTTCCCCCTTCACTAACAATTCTTGCGCTTAAATCACTCGCATCAATTCTGACAGCTTCATTTTGTTTATCGCCTAAATAAAGATTACTTTCTTCTGAACTTTTTACGTACGTCCCCACTCCACCATTAAATAATAAATCTACTTTCATGGTGAGTATCTTTTTACATAATTCTTCCCCTGAGATTGTTTTTTTAGTAGTATTAAGCATCTTTTTTATTTCAGGAGATAATTCTATGTCTTTATCCATTCGAGAGAATATCCCTCCACCTTTAGATATTAAACTTCTATGATATTGTTTCCAACTTCCATCTTTTGATAGAAACAGTCGTTGTCGCTCTTCAAAACTTACTATTGGAATGGGGTCTGGATCTACAAAAATTTCTTTATGTCCAATGGCTGCAAGCAGTTTAAATTCTTTTGAAGCAAGCAACCCATTTCCAAAAACATCTCCATTCATTGAGCCAATTCCAACAACAGAAATGGATTCTTTATCAATATCTATACCTTCTTCAATAAAAAATCTTTTTGTGCACATGATTGCACCTCGAGCTGTAATACCAAGTTTTTTATGTCCAAAACCATTTGTACCTCCACTGGCAAACGCATCACCCAGCCAATAGTTTCTATTGATTGCAATATTATTTGCAACATCACTCATGCTCGCTGTACCCTTATCTGCAGCAATTACAAAATAAGAATCATCTTGGTCGTAAGCCACAATTCTTTCATCTCTTATGATTTTACTTTCTTTAATATTATCAACCAAATCCAACATATTATCAATAAATTGGGTGTACATACTTTCAAAATACTCTTTAGTAATTTCACTTTTTTCTTTATGTATTACAAAACCACCTTTTGCACCATCGGGTATGATTATGGAATTTTTACCCTCTTGTGTAATCATGAGTGATTTTACTTCTTGACGGTAATCTTCATGTCTTTCACTCCATCTTAAACCACCACGGCTAATATTACTCATTCTTAAGTGTATTCCAAAAAATTCCGGATGATAAATAAAAGACTCAATATTAGGCTGTAATCCTTTAAGATTTTGACTGAATGTTTTAGTGTCAATTTTTAAACCAATCGCTTCTTTGTTGAAGAAAAAGTTGGTTCGTAATATGGATTGAATAAAGGCATAAGTTAATTTTAAAATTCTATCATCCATGATGCTAGGTACTAATTTTATACTTTCATCTATTTGCAATTCTAAAATTTTTAAAGATTTTTCTTTTTTTGTTATTTCTGGATTAAATTTTGTATTAAAATAGTCCACAAATAGTTTTGCGATATGACTGTAGTGTGTTAATGTTGATAATATGGCATCAGAGCTCAATGATATCTCAGCTTGATCTATATACTCAATAAAAGATCGAAGAAGTAAAATGTTACGAATAGATAGGTTTTCTGAATAGACCAGAGAAAAAAGCTTACACCTGTTTAATGTATCACATTTTAAAGTGTCTGAAATAACATGTTCTATATTATCTTTTGCAACACATATATGTCCAGAATCTGTTAAATCCAAATTAAACTTACTGATATAAATTTCTTCTTTGTTTTTTTGAATGCTATAGGTAACCTCATCAATAATATCAAAACCAAAATCATGAAGAATGGGTGTAATAGTTGAAAGATATATTCTTTTTTTTGAGTAAACTTTGATTGCTGTATTTTTTTTATTTTGAATGATTTTTGCGACTACTAGTTTTTTTTGTACCGTGTCAAAAAGTTTATCAGAAACATTTAAATCATCTGGAGATAAGAGTTGAGAACAAACAGCATTCATTGTTGAAGTAGCCATAATATATCCTTTTATATAAATTAATTAACAATTATTTAATACTTTATAAGAAACTCTATAATAATAACATATAAATTTATATAATTTAGATAAGAAAAATCAGTTAATTCAAAATAAACTCTTTATATTCAACTTCAATACCATTAATTATAATTGATAAGGCATGAACCCCCTTGTAGTATCTCCTTGTGGATATTTTTTTAAAGGAGTGATTTTTTGCAATTTTTTTGCAATTTTTTTCTATATTTGAAGATGAAATCATAAAGACTTTTTTTGATAATTTATTATTGGATTTTAAAAAATGAATGGCATATTCAATTCTTGTATTTCCAATTGCTTTATTGTGGGTTGATAAATTAAAGCTAAAAGGTAACAAGGAACCAATTTCCACTTCATTACATAAGGTAAAATCATTAAGTTTAATATGTGATACATCACCAAAACCAAAAATATTCAATACTTCAATGTTCCCAGCTTTCAAAAGTGTTCTTGCCCCATGTTTAATAATCCAATCACAATTTTTATTTCTGTTTTTCCAACGGTTGAATACCTTAATGGCTACTTGTGCGTTATCTTTTGAAATATCATTTAAATTGTTTGCAACACTCTTTCTTACATATAGACTCTCATCATCTTTGAGTATCTCTAAAATTTCAAGTACTTTTGATGGGTCATTTTTAAAATTAGCAAGGGCAACAGCCCAAGGAAGTCTTGGTCTGCATCCTTCACTTGCTAGTCTTCTTAGGTGATGGTTATTAGAGTTTGCCCATTTTAACATCTGCTCCATGGTTTTGTCTTCATATTTGATAATAAAAGCTCGAATGGCAAATTCACTGCTTGCATATTGAGTAAATAACTCCAAAGCATTTATAGATTCCTCATAAAAATCCAGCCCAAATAATTCAACGTAATCTTGAAAAAACATGTATTCAAAACCATCAAATTTTGGTGCAACTTGTTTTAATATATTCAAAGACTTTACATAGTTATTGGGCAAAAACTTATTAAGTATCACAGCTATATGATGCATTCTATCTTTGAGTTCTTTATTTTCCCAAGTATGGCAAAAAATATCTTCTTCAAATTGAACAATATTAAAATCGATATATGTTTTTTTTATTTCTTGTGCTAAGGTATTAATTAATGTTTTGTTGTACATAAGTTTTAATTGTTCTGCCATGCGTTAATCCCTTTTCCCTGATTTTAAAATAATACTTCCAATATCTTGTTGAACACTATTGGCAACTACATTACATTTAACTTTGAACAGAAAAAATATTCTGTTGTCATTATGACTCTCTAAACATTCAAAATTACCCATTCCTTTTGCAATAATTAAAGGCATGCTCTTGTATAAATTCATAAATTCATCATTTGCTCTTGAAATTTCAAGCCCTGGAGTATCTACCCCTGAATTAACAATAGTTGCCACTTCATCAATTCCAATTTGATAAGCTTCTTTAACCGTAATATCATTTATAATGGGTTTGCCTCTGGTTGCATAAAAAAGTTTTATACTTGGATAGAGTTGGCTAATTGTTTCCAGTAATATTTTGTCAAATACATTTTCTCCACTGTTATCAGCTAAAATCATAAGCTTATTTATGGTTGATAGTCTGTTTTTTAGCAATACATAATCATTAATTGCAAAATTGGTATCAAAGACATTCTTTATTTCATCTTCTAAATTAAATTGCTCTTTTGCACCAAAATCAATAACATTACCTGCAACACTTGCTTTAATCGAGGTATAAAGTTTGTCTTTTGAGTTTGATAGTTTTTCATTTATAAATGGAACAAAACTTAAAGCTGTTTGAATACTGTCTTGCTTGATATCTTCAAGAGGGTCATCTTTATTGATTTTTTTTGCCAAATACTCATATACATCTCTTGCAACCCACGGTGGAGTATGCTCATGTGAAAAGTTTTTCGAACGCTTTAAAACTTCATCTTGAATCTCTTTTGATAATTTTTCCGTACACTGTAGTTGTTTGGTAGCTTTTGTAATTTGACCTATAATACAATCCACACAATCATTGGTAATATTCATATAATCTCACTGTTTCTTGTCATTATAATAAAATTTTTTAAACAAGGGATTAATCTTATCGTTATGTATAAAAATCATACATAAATGTCGCGTAAATGTTTTATAAGTCATTTATATTTTTTATTGTACTATTCGCCTTTAAATTAAAGGATAAACAAATGGGATATTTTAAGTTAAAGAAACGTGAAACAAATGTAAAAACAGAGTTTACAGCTGGATTCACTACTTTCTTAACTATGATGTATATCGTTCCTGTCAATGGATTTATTTTAAGTGACGCAGGACTACCAATGGATGCTGTTGTAACAGCAACGGCACTTATCACAATCATTGCAACACTGTTTAGTGGAATTTGGTCAAATACACCAATTGCCATGAGTGTTGGTATGGGATTAAATGCATACTTTTCATATGGTTTGGTTTTGGGAATGAAACTGCCTTGGCAAACGGCATTGGGAATTGTATTTCTTTCGGGTATTATTTTTGTCGCACTGTCATTTACTAATTTTAGAGTATGGATTATGACTTCAATTCCTATTACACTCAGACGAGCTATTAGTGCTGGAATTGGTACTTTTATTGCATTTATTGGACTCAAGCAAATGGGTATGATTGTTGCAGATAAAGCAACCTTGGTTCATTTGGGTAATTTTTCAGATCCAAATGTATTTTTAGGTGTTATTGGTTTGATTTTAGCATTTGTATTTTACTCGTATAAGTTAAAAGGTGCCTTTATATTTTCAATTGCAATTACTTCAATTGTTGGTTGGGTATTTGGCATTGGTGAAGTTCCAAGAGAGATTTTCTCATTTCCTGCATCAATTGAGCCTATCTATATGCAGCTTGATATTGCAAGTGCGCTGACGCTATCATTATTCCCTGTCATTGTAACCTTTTTAATCACCGATATGTTTGATACATTGGGTACATTAACTGGAGTAGGTGCACGAGCAAAATTATTTCAAGACGATAAGAATAAAGATGATAAAAGTTTACAAAAAACTCTCGAGGCTGATGCAATTGCAACGGTGGGAGGAAGTATACTTGGTGTATCTACAACAACGAGTTTTATCGAAAGTGCAAGTGGAGTAGAAGCGGGTGGACGTACAGGGTTAACCGCAGTGTTTACAGCGATGTTTTTTGTAACAACGCTGTTTATGTTACCCCTGTTTAAATCAATTCCAGGAAATGCCATTTATCCCGTACTGGTTGTTGTAGGTGTTTTAATGTTTACCGAATTGGGTAAAATAAATTTTGAGAAAGTTGATTTAGCAACTTCGGCTGCATCATTTTTTATTGTGCTGTTAATGCCACTTACCTTCTCAATTACAAATGGTATTGCAGCAGGTTTTATTATTTATACTATAATAAAATTTGCAAAAAAAGAAACAAAAGATTTAAATATAGGAATTATTACAATTACATGTATAAGTTTAATTGTATTTATACTACAAGGATAGGAATTGGAAAAATATTATTACGGATATGATGAGTTTGTTAAAGATACTCAAAAGTTAGTTGATAAATGTAGAGACTATGAGCCATGTGTTTTATTAGCAGTTGCAAGGGGTGGTATGGCGCTTTCACATCTTATGGCACAAGCACTTGATATGAGAAATCTTTACGCGTTAAATTCAATACATTATGAAGGTACGTTAAAATTAGATACGTTTAATGTGTTTAATATTCCAGATATGTCAAAAGCCAGAAAAGTACTTATCATTGATGATATCGTTGATAGTGGTGAAACTATGGCGGAAATTTTTAATATATTAAGAAAAAAATTTCCCGAAACAGAATTTAAACTTGCTACTTTGTTTTATAAAAAAACGGCTGTTTTGCAACCTGATTATACCGTCAAAGAAGCCAATAAATGGATTGACTTTTTCTGGGAAGTTGATGTTAAATAAAAGATGTTAAATAAAATAGGATATGTGCTTTACATATCCTAGGAATATTGTAGAAAAACTCACACTCTTAAGTCAAATGATTGTAGAATAATTCCTAAATTATTTAATTATTTTATTTAAAAAGGTTCAGTTTATATGAACATTATACACTTCAGTGATACGCATTTGGGATTTAATGATTTAGATATTATTAATGACGATGGAATCAATCAAAGAGAAGCAGATTTTTATGATGCTTTTACTCAAATTATAGATAAAATCATTAAAGAAAAACCAAGCTATGTTGTTCATACAGGTGATTTATTTCACAGAAGCAGTCCAAGTAACAGATCTATAACTGTTTGTTTGGAACAATTAAAAAGAATTGAAAAAATTAATATTCCTTTTATTATCATTGCAGGAAACCACAGTACACCAAAAGCGTTAAAGAATTCTCCTATATTAAAAGCACTCCAAACCTTAGATAACGTTCATGCGGTTTTTAATCAAAAGTATGAAAAAGTAGAATTTGAAGATGTTATTTTCCATGCACTTCCTCATGTAAATGATGAAAAAAATATAATCAACGAGCTTGAATTATGTGAAAAAGAAGTTAACATTAGTAAAAAAAATATTTTGATGTTACATTGCAGCGTGGGTGCATCGTATTTAATGCAAGAATTTGGAGAATGGGTTTATCCAAAAAATAAAGAATACCTGTTTGATAAAATGGATTATGTTGCACTTGGACACTGGCATGGATATGGTTGCATTAATAAAAAATATAAACATGTATGTTACAGTGGCTCAAGCGAACGCACAAGCTCAAGTGATAAGCGAAACGATAAAGGGTATGTATGTATTGATTTAGATAAAAAGTGTGAAATTTCATTTCATGAAATCAATATCAGAAAGACGTATTTATTAGAAATTGATTGCACTGATTTTGAAAAAAACTTACAAAAAGTTATTGAATCTTCAAAAAAATTGGAATTAAAAAATACTTTAATAGAATTAAAACTCATAAATTTAACGCCAACAAAATCAATAGATATACCGAATAATTTTTTCAATGAATACTTTAATGATGCAATGTATCTAAATATAAAAAGGGAGTTTGAGCAAAAAGATCAAATACCCCTAGAAGAGGATATTAAATCAATTTCACTGCAAGAATATTTTGTAGATCAGCTTGAGCAAAATATTGAAGATAAATCAGAATTTACTCGATTGAAAAAAAAGGTTAAACATCTGTTTTTAGAATATGAAGAGGGCTTAGATGATACTGTGTAGTTTAAAACTTCAAAATTTTAAAAAATACAAAGAATATGAAATAGAATTCTTTGAAGGATTGACTGGTTTTATTGGAAAAAATGGAAGTGGAAAATCAACAATTTTTGATGCCATTTTTTTTGCTTTGTATGGAGAATTAAGAAACAAAAATGCAAAATCATTTGTAAGGCATATAAACAGTGATGAAAAATCTGTTGTAAGCGTTGAATTAATTTTTGAAATTGATTCCATTCAACATAAAGTCATTCGAGAATTTAGAGGAAAAAGCTTAACAGCAAAGGCTTATTTATACAACAGTGATGAAACTTTACTGGCATTTGGTTCAAAAGAGGTTGATAGAAAACTGCAACAAATGATAGGAATGGAAAAAAAGGCATTTATTAATACTGTTTTTGCATCACAAAAAGAACTCACAAGTTTGAGTCAATTGGATAATGAGGATAGAAAAAAACTTATTAGAAAACTTTTGGGACTAGAAAAAATAGATGGTGTTGAAAAAAGTGTTCGTGAAAATTTGACAAATTTGAGAAGAGAGTGTAAAGGGTTCTTGGAACTTTTGTTACAAGCTGATGAAGAAAAAGATATCAATGAAAATATAAACGCAAACAAGCAACAATTAAAAGATAAACAAAAGACTATAGATAAGACAAGCCTAAAGTATAAGGATATTGCAAAACAATATGATTCAATTTATAAAGAGCTTAAAAGTATTCAGGCAGAAAAAGAGAAATTGGCTTTACTTCAAAAAGATTTATCGTTAGTTGAACAAAAAATATCCAATAACACCCAAAACATAAATAAATTAAATACGCAATATGCACAATTGAAGATAAAAGAAAAAGAATTTAAAGAGAAACAGGGTATTAAAGAGATTTTTTCTGAATTAGAATTGTCTCTAAAACAACAAGAGAATTATAAAGAAAATTTTTTAAAACAAGAAGGATTATTCAAAGAACAAAAAAGGCTCAGGGTTGAATTTAAAAGAATCAGAGAAGAGATACATGATTTAAATGTACAAATAAAAGATGTACCCATTCATAATAAAGAGTTAGATAACTTGGAAACTCAGATAGATGCAGTAGAAAAATCAATAATTGAAATTCAAAAATATGAAACGCAATATTCTAATGAAATTGCAGCCTTAAATTCTTTAATAAATGAGCATGAAAGTAAAATAAAAAATCTTCAAAATTTAGGTAGAGAATCTGAATGCCCAACGTGTACCAGGCCTTTATTAAATGAATATGATAAAGTGTTAACTATGCTAAATAATGAAATTACTGATGTGTATAAAATCAAAATAAATGAACTAGACTCAAAATTAGAATCACAAGTTGAGAAAAAGAATAAAACCATAAAATACAAAGATGGTTTATTAAAAAATAAAAACGAGTTAATCTCAGCTGTAAAGTTACTTGAAGATAAAAGCAAAAGACTCAAGGCTCAAAAAGAAATTTTAAATGAAATTGAGACTGTGGGGCGTAAAAATAACGAAGAGTTGTCTAAGATTAAAGATGTAAACTATGATAGGGTCTTGTATAATAGTTTGCTTGAGCAATATAAACATACAAGACGTGAGTATGAATTAATATTAAAACTTGAGGAAAGTATTAAAGATATTTCAAAATTGAAAAAAGAGATTGAACTTTTACAAGACGAGGATGTGACCCATACACAACAAAAATTATCTACGCTACATTTAATCAAAGAAGATAAATACAGCAGCAAACAACACGAGAATAAAGAAAAAGAGTATAAAGAAAAATCTGTCCAAAAAGAAGAGATTCAAACCAGTTTGCGAAAACAAGAAAAAGATTATGAAATTACCAATGGTAATTTAAAGGCCTTGGTGGAACAAATAAAATTGAATGAAAAAAATAAAGGTAAACTTCAAAATAAACAAAACGATATTAATGATTTTGAAAAAATAAAAGTGAACCTGACCGAATTTAAAACCAAAATAAATTCAAAAATTGCACCCAGAATCTCTCAGTTAGCCTCATCAATGTACTCTAATATTACTAAAGGAAAATACCAACATATCGAAGTTACAAATGATTTTGATTTTAATATTTACGATGATGGAAAATCATATCCTATTGAGAGGTTTAGTGGAGGAGAGGTTGATCTGGCAAATTTGGTTTTTAGAATTGCCATATCAAAAACACTTAGTGAACTCAGTGGAGCTCAAAAAATTGGCTTTTTGGCTTTTGATGAAATCTTTGGAAGTCAAGATGAAAGCAGGCGAGAAGAAATAATGCAAGCTTTTTTATCCATAAAAGAAGAGTATCGACAGATATTTTTAATTTCTCATGAAACTGAAATTAAAGAATTATTTGAATATTTTATTGAAATAAAATAATAGTTTTACAGTTTTAACCCATAATATAGACCTTCTCTGCAAATTTTAAAATTTATAATTTTTACCACAATTTTGCCACATTATTTTGACACAATTACAAGTGATAATTGTATAACACATAAAGGAGTCTAGTATGATAAATATTAGTACTGAATCATTATTTGGTTTTACCTTATTGACGTTATTAATTGGCGTGAGTTTTTTTTGGTTTAATGTTTATAATTTATAAATAAAGGATAAATTATGATTGAATTTGCTTTTACATATATTTTTCCAGTAATTGTGTATTTGTTTCTTGTTTCCAGATATATTTCTTTTAAAGAAAATGAAAACAATAAAATACCTTTTAAGTGAATTGATTTTAAAATCAGTTGAATATTGTTTCTATATGAGGTGTAATATGAATTTAAAAATTCTTGCAATACTTACTATGATTGTGTCACTTATTTTATTTGGCTTGGTTTTAGTATATAAGTTACCTGTGTCTTATGTTCCAAATAATGCATCAACTGTTGAGTATGTGTTGTTTACAGTTGTGGGTGTAATTATTGAAGCAGTTATATTTTCATTTTTATTTATGCACATGGTTAAAAAATCAAAGTTAGATTTTTTTATTAACAGAAAAAATATGTTTCAAAAATAGAAAAAATAGTTATAGAAAAATAATTATAATTTTACTATACGTAATAAGACGTCTAGATATGTCCTTTAGCTTTGAAATTTTCATCTAAATAATCATAATCCAAGCAATGATCACATTTTGTCATCGTACTATATTCAATGGTGTCCATTTTGATTTCTTTAAATACTTCTTTAATTAATTCTATTGCATAGGGGTCCGCTGAGTAAAGAATAGACTCTGTTTCTATGTTTCCAGAGACGATGTTGTGGGTCTTGTCAGTAACTTTTTTTAAGTTGGACTCCCAGTAGTCTATGAGTTGTTGATTGTCATCGAGTTCATCATATCTAGAATCCCACTCAAGACATAAATCAGGCAATAATCCACAAGTTCTTTTGTCATTGAAGTCAATTGTTATTCCTTGCATTTGCATAGTAATACCCTCCAAATAAATACAGTTTAATCCAAAAGTACTTAAATAACAAGTGAAATTATAATTAGTTATTTTTTTTAAATAAACCACTTGTTCCCAATAAAGAGTACTGAGTATTTTACTACTCTTTATTGGCAGGTGCGATTGAAATTTAAAATGTTAGATATTGATGTTAAAGTTATTGTTGATTTCAGTAATTTGGTAAGATTTACTTTCTATGTCAAGTTCAAGTTTAAAGTGTAATGGAAATTTTGTGATTTTTACGTTTTCTTTTTTTGCCATTTCTATAATATTATCAATTGATAATCGAACTTCATTTTCTAAATAATTAAGCCATTTTATCATCATGTTTGAGCTGTATGTTGCATCAGAACTTGTATCTTCTTGTATATTTTCTTCATTTAAATTACTTTTATGAAAGCCGTGGAATTTTAATGACAAGTCGTTGATATTACGTTCATTGATATCGGATAAATCAACTTGATTATCCACTAAAAATTGTAGTATAAGATCTTTGTAGTCTGCTTTGAAATCTAATGTGTATTCTAAACTCATTTATTGCCTTTGTTTTTATCTTGGGAATTGTATCTATTTTGACTTAAAAAATTAATTAGGGTGACGAATTATTTTTTATTAATCGTTATACAAAATGCAGAAATTTATTTTTTTCTTAACTCCAACATCAGTTTGTTCGCTTGAGTTGTAATTTTTGAATTATTGCCGTTCTCTATGCATTTTTCCAACAAGTCTGATATTTCTTTTTTTGTTTTATCTCCAAACAATCCTTGAATGTAATTTTCAATTAATTCAAGTAAAACTTCAAAGTTATTTTCGAGTTCTATATAGTTAATATAAAGTTCTTCGCTTAACTTTATATTTTGACCAATGACATCACCTTGCAGTAATAATCTGGCTTTCGTAATAATTGCAGGAGGATACTCGTTTTCTAATGATTCATCCAATAAACTCATTGCCTTTGTATGATCTTTTTGGGTCCCAATACCATTAAAATAAAAGTTTGACAAGTGGTATTGCGCATGTGAAAATCCTGCATATGATGCTTTTTGCATATATTTAAAGCTAAGCTTTAAATCTTGTTTAACGCCAATTGATTCTTTATACATGTAACTTAAGTTAGTCAGTGCCTCTGGATGTTCTTCTTTTGCTGCAATTTCAAGATAAAGAAGTGCTTTTTTGTGATCTTTTTTGTATAAAATTGAACCATTGATATAAAATGCTCCAAGCATGGCTTTTGCATTTATACTGCCGTTATCCGCAGCGATCTTAAGGAGTTTTTCCCCTTCTTTCTCATCCTGAATGGTGCCTTCTCCATATAATAAGCACATTGAGTATTCAAACATTGCTTCTGGATGATCCTGAGTTGAAGAGGCTTGTTTAAACCAATGAGTTGATTGTTCAAGCACTTTAAACGAATGTGGATTAATTAAAAATTTTTGACCATTATTTTTTAATTGATTGTACTCTTTTATATGTTCAAGTTTTGCTTTTGCTTGAAGATTTAGCCCAATAATATATTGTGAATCTAAATCATTGTTCATTACTGCTTGATAACACATTTCTTTTGTTATATCAGATATGAGTTCATCAAAATGAAAATCAGGAGCAACTTGGTTGTGTTTTTCATAATAAAAGAGCTTCACAACATCACATGCTCTTTTAAGATTGACTTTTGAAAGTTTTGTAAACTCTTCAAGACTGAGATTTGATTTTTCAAAATGCGCACCTTGGTTTGAGTCTACTCTCATTTGATGAAGCGTTGATGTGATGTCTTTGCTGATTTTTTTTACTAAGGCTAATTGTTCTATTTTTTTATACAGATATGTTTTTTGAAGGTCTATTTTATAATGTGCTGCCAGCAATTCTATGAAATCCACTACAAAACTTCTCAAAATTAACAATGAGTGTGTTGGTGTATCCAGGCAGTAGCTTTTTGCCTTTTTATATTGTTTTCCCAGTTGAATATCAAAGCTATTAATAAATTCTAAATCATTCATCATAACCATAATACCTTTGATTTAAAATAGCGTCTTGCACTTTAATTGCCTGGTGATGTTCTTTTACATCATGGCAACGAATTATTGAAGCACCTTTATTGATACTTTCTAAGTGAATTGCAAGAGTTCCAGGAAGTCTTTCTTCAATGGAAGAGGGAACAATGTTGTTTATCATCGATTTTCTACTTGCTCCCATTAGTATCTCATAACCATACTTGTTATAGTAATCCAGATTTTTTAATAACGTCAAATTATGCTCAAGAGTTTTTCCAAATCCTATACCTACATCTAAAATAATATCTTTTATTCCAAAATCTTTGGCTTTTTGAATTTGTTTACTAAAGAAACTATCAACTTCGGTAATTACATTGTCATAGTTTGGGTTATCTTGCATATTTTTAGGATTTTTTTGCATGTGCATAATTACAAGTTTTGCATTATATGATGAAGTTATTTTTGCTACATCATCATTAATTAGTCCTGTAATATCATTGACAATAGAGAAGCCTTTATTGAGTGCATAATCTAATACAATTGGTTCATATGAATCTATTGAAAATGTTATTTTATCTTGAAGATTTTGTTGATATATGACATCGCAAATGGGTTTGATTCTTCGAAGCTCTTCAGACGCTTCAACAGTTAAACTGCCGGGTCTGCTGGAAACTGCACCGATATCAATAATACTTGCACCATTGTTTATCATTGATTCAATGGTATGAATAACGTTAGTTTCATCAAATCTACTTTTTTTATAAAAACTATCTTCATTTGCATTAATTACACCCATAATTTTGGTGTTGAACTTTTTTTGGTTCATTAAAATACCTTCTTTAGTTTCTGTTTTTTCTGTATATTAATGTAAGTAATAGTGTGGTTAAAATATTTATTGGTTTTGAGTTTAAATCAATTAATTTTACTGCTGTTGAAAAATTATTTAATTCTTTTGAATTGAGTTTTATTTTTTGAGTATTAATTTTATATATCATTGATTCAACAATCAACTTTGCTTCTGTTTTTGTGATTTTTTGGTTTTGTTTTAAAAAATCATAGGCATTTTTTAAATCAATGTTTCTTAAATCCAATTCAATCTCATTGATAACATTTTTATTTTTTAAAAACTTATGTGGCATTCTAGACAATATTGTTGGTAATAATGCTGATTTTGAAGTGGTTACAATCATAAATATAATATTTCTTGGTGGTTCTTCTAAAATTTTAAGTAGGGCATTTTGTGCTTCTTTTCTAAAGGTAGCCCCGCATAAAATAATATATTTTTTATCAGAAGTTGCAATATATGCTTCTTTTATAACTGCAGTTGATTGAGCTAATAAAAATTCATCTTTGTCGCTTTGATCATTTCGAATTATTCGTGTATTGTGAGTAGGTAACATAGGAATTAAAGATTCCAATGTATCTGTAATATTTGAAATGACCAAGATTTGAGATAAATTAATATTAATATTTTGCATATCAGTTCTCTACGTTAATCTCCGCAAATAAAGCAGCACTTATTGTTTTATTGTACAATCTAAACATTTGTAATAGTTTCATATCCAAAGCTTCATCATTGCTTCTTAGATTAAAAGCATCTTGTTTTTCTTCATCCATTAGCCATAAAAAAGATTTTTTACTTACCTTTGGAATAGTTGCCCTGATATCTTGACCACGACCAATGTACCAAAAACAGTAACCCGCTGGAAATGAAATAGCAAGCATGTCTTTTAATAAATTAATATCATCCTCAGATTTAACTGAATCTATTTGTTTGTAAAATGCCCTAAAATCATAAAAGGGCAAAAAAGGTCTGTTTTGTTTTGGGGTGTTGATATTTGAAAGGATATATTCTAAAAACCATTCTCTCTCTTTATCCGTTATGATAATTACAGAACAATTTTTATCCAAAATATTAGTAATAAGTTTTGATACAAGAGGTGTCCACTCATATTTCTTCTCCTCAAGCCAAGGAGATATGAGCTTGTCCTCTCTGATCGTATCAATCGTCCAGTTTAAAAATTCTTGCACTATTTATCCAGGTTGTAAATTTCATGAAGAGATCGAACTGCCAATTCACTGTATTTTTCCAAAATTATCATTGAAATTTTAATTTCACTTGTGCTTATGATTCTGATATTGATATTTTCATTTGCTAAAGCTTGAAAAGCTTTGCTTGCAATTCCTGTGTGTGATTTCATTCCAACACCAACAACAGAAACCTTACAAATTTCTTCATTGTAGTCAATGTTTTCAGTATCTTCAAGAAAATCTTTCATTACATTTTTAGTTATTTCTAATTCAGTTTTTGGAACAGTAAAGTCTAAGTCAGTTTTACCGTCAACTCCTACAGTTTGAACTATCATGTCTACATTAATATTCGCATCAGCCAAACTTGTGAAAATAGCTGCGGCAATTCCAGGTATATCTGTAACTCCATACATACCAACTCTTACTTGGTTTTTATCTAATGCTATTCCACTTACTAATGGCTTTTCCATAATATTTTCTTCCTTTGTGATTAATGTACCAGGAGTTTGAGGTTCAAAACTACTTCTTGATACTAAATTTACATTTAATTTTTTTGCCATTTCTACAGATCTTGTTTGTAATACCTTGGCCCCCAATGAAGCCAATTCTAACATTTCATCATACGAAATTTTTTCTAATTTTTTTGCTTTTGGTTCAATTCTAGGGTCTGTTGTGTAAATACCGTCAACATCTGTGTATATTTCACAAACATCAGCGTGTATTGCTCCTGCGATTGCAACAGCAGTTAAATCACTCCCACCTCGACCAAGCGTTGATACTCTGCCGTTATTTGTGACACCTTGAAATCCTGCAACAATAATTATTTTACCCGCAGCAATTGCATTTTTCATATTTGAAACGTCAATTTTTTCAATTCTGGCTTTGGTATGTGCATCACTTGTGGTAATACCAGCTTCTCTTCCACTCATTGAAGTTGTTTTATACCCTTGCTCATTTAAAGCAATTGAAAGCAGTGCCGATGTAACTCTCTCACCAGAACTTAACAACATGTCAATCTCACAAGATGCAGGATTACTGCTGAAGTGATCTGCATATTCAATTAACTTGTTTGTTTCTCCACTCATGGCAGAAACAACAGCAATTACATCATGCCCATCGTTTTTAATGTCTTTGATAATGTTTGCAACACTCTGAATTCGGTCCAGTGTACCAACACTGGTTCCTCCAAACTTTAATACTTTTAACATAATTAAATAAAACCCTCTTTTTTGAAATATTTTAATACTTGTTTATAAACTGTTCTTTTGAAAAACGTAATATAGTCATAAATGTTTTTTGTTGGTACAAATTTATATTCACTGAATTCAGGAATTTTTGTATCAATATTAACTTTTGCACCTTTTTTTAATTTTACTAAATAATACATTTGTATTTGTCCATCGTATGGGTGCATTTTTTTTGCTATTGCTGGTGGAAAATCATAACTTACCCATTCAGGGTATTGCGCAATGATTTCTATTTGGTTTGTACCAATTTCTTCCTCTAATTCCCTAAATAAAGCTTCTTCTGCAGTTTCACCTTCATCAATTCCTCCTTGTGGGAATTGCCAGGCATCAACAACATCTGTGCGTGAAGCAATAAATACTTCACATTTTTCTGGGTATTTAGCAGACAGCACAATAGCAGCAACATTTGGTCTATAATTTTTACCATTTTCATTTGCCGGTATATTATTAATTTTATCAACCATAAATAACTTTTTCCTTATAATTAGGCAAAGATTATAATAAAAATAGGATTAAGAAGTGCTTTTATATATACATATTCCCTTTTGTGACAGTAAATGTTTTTACTGTGCATTTAATTCGTACACAGATAAATTTCATTTAAAACATGATTACATGAAGGCATTAACAATACAGCTTGAAAATGAAGTAATTAATTATGTTAAAAAATATAATAAAAAAATTGAGACAGTTTTTATTGGCGGAGGAACACCCAGTGCTGTAAAATTTGAAGAGTATGAAAAAGTTTTTAAAATTATACAACCGTATATTAATGATTATACAGAAATTACAACAGAAGCAAACCCAAACAGCGCAACAATTGATTGGCTTAACGGTATGTATTCATTGGGTGTTAAAAGAATAAGCTTTGGTGTTCAAAGCTTTGATGATAATAAGCTTAAACTGCTGGGTCGTTCACATACTTCAAATAGAGCTATAAAAGCTATACATGATGCCAGAAGTATCGGTTTTAAAGCCATCAACTGTGATATAATTTATGGGGTTGATGGTGATGATATAAGCTCTTTGGTCAAAGATTTTAACATCATTGAGGAGTTACCCATAACACATATAAGTGCATACAGTTTGATAATAGAAGAGGGGACAAAATTCTTTAACAATAGCAAAGTAAAAATCGATGATGAGCTCTTATCAAGTGAAATATTCAATCATTTAAAAAGTATCGGATTCGGACAATATGAAATATCAAATTTTGCAACAAAAAATGAATATGAATCAAAACATAATAAAGGATACTGGCAGCATAAAGAATATCTTGGTGTTGGTGCAGGAGCAGTGGGATATAAAAATAAAGTAAGATATTACCCCAGTAAAGAAATAGAGAAATATATCAAAAATCCTTTATTTGCTGATGTTGAAAAGCTCACAAATGAAGACATAAAAGTTGAAAAAGTACTGCTGGGATTAAGGTGCTCTTTAGGGGTGGATTTGGATCTGTTTACAAAGAACGAAATGAATAAAATAAATGATTTGACTATTGAAAATAAAATTGAAATAAAAAATAACAGATTATTTAATGAAAATTACCTAATTGCTGATGAATTGGCTTTGTATATTCTGGAATAAAATAGTATTACTTCATATATAAATGAATAAAAAAGTTCTAATGTAATATAATCTTGGCCTAAAAGGTAAAATATAAATGACAATTAAACAAACAATTAGAAAATACAGTAACGAATTAAAAGAAGTAACCCATATACCTTCTAAAGAAGTTGAGATATTAATAATGTTTTTACTTGATAAAAATGTAATATGGTTGCATTTAAATTATGAAAAACCATTTGAAAAAGAAAATGAACTTAAAAAGTTGATTAAAAAAAGAGCAACACATTATCCAATGGAATACATCATTGGAAAAGCTTCTTTTTATGGAGAGCAATTTTTTACAGATGAAAAAGTATTGATACCCAGACCAGAAACCGAGCTGTTAGTGGACAAAGCTAAAGCTATTTTAGAAAATATTTCAAATCCTAAGGTAATTGAAATAGGAACAGGTAGTGGCATAATATCAGTTATGCTAGCATTACTAATTAAAGATATAAAAATAACTGCAGTTGATATCAATGAGAATGCTTTACAATTAGCTCGTAAAAATGCAAAAAAATTTAATGTAGAAGATAAGATAACTTTTATAAAAAGTAATTTATTTGATCAGGTGAATATAGATTTTGATATGTGCGTATCAAATCCTCCTTATATTGCAAATAATTATCAATTGCCAAAAAATGTAGAGTTTGAACCTAAAAATGCTTTATTTGGTGGAAATATTGGAGATGAATTATTGAATGTCATACTACAAGTCTCATATGAAAATAATATCAAATATATTTGTTGTGAAATGGGCTATGATCAAAAAGAACCCATGATAAAGTTACTTAAAACATTTAATGCTACAAATGTAGAATTTTATAAAGACTATTCTGATTTTGACAGAGGTTTTTGCGCCAAGCTTAATAAAAAGTAAATAATAAAATAAACAGATAAAAAGGAAAACGATGTTTAAAGAATTCAATTTAGAAAATTTTGAAGAGAGTAAAAAAGTATTAGAAGAGAAATTAAAGAAGAGTAGGGCAGATATTAATAATTTGATTAAAATAGAAAATAAAACATATGCTAACTTTTCAAAACCATACCAAGAACTTGCAGAATGTTTAAGTGAATATTTAACACCTATATTTCATATTGATTCTGTAAAAAACAGTAAAACGACACAAAAGGTTCAAGAGGAGTGTCTGCCTTTGATATCAGAATATGAAACTGAAATATCTCAAAACGAAGACGTTTACAGTGCTTTAAAAGATATACAGTATAACCATAGTAGTGAGTTAAAACTTATACAAGATAAATACGGATTAAATGAAAAAGGAACAGAAATCCTATTGAATAATATAGGTAATAATACGGATAAAGAGCAGGGTGATTGTGTAAAAGTAGGTGTAAACAGTAAATACTCTATTAATGATATACTGTATAATGATAAGATACTATTAAATAGTATACAACTTAAAGTTGTAGCAAATGAAATCAGAGACTTTAAACTGGGAGGTTGTGGTTTAAATCACAAGGATAAAAATAGACTTAAAGAGATCAATTTAAAATTAAGTGAACTATCTAATAAATTTTCGCAAAATTTACTGGACAGCACCAATGCTTTTGAAATGATTATAGAAGATTTTGAAGATGTTAAAGAAATTCCTCAAAGTGATTTAGATATTGCTAAATTCGAAGATGATGGGAAAACAAAATATAAGTTTACCTTACAAATGCCTTCATACTTGGCATATGTCACATATGGAACATCAAGAGCAAGAAGAGAAGAGATGTATAAGGCGTACTGTACAAGAGCTCCCCAAAACTCGAAAATAATCAATGAAATATTAGAATTAAAAAACGAACGCTCAATTATATTGGGTTTTAGCAGTTATGCTCAATATTCATTAGAAACTAAAATGGCTAAAAGTGAAAATGATGTCATTGAATTTTTAGAAGAGTTAGCTTTAAAAGGTAAAGATGGTGCAATAAAAGAACTGGAAGAAGTGCGAAAATTAGCACTGAATACTGATGGTATCAATGATTTAAACAGTTATGATTTGGCTTACTACAGTGAGAAATTAAAAAAGGAAAAATATGATATTGATGCAGAATATTATCGTCCATATTTTGAACAAGACTCCGTTTTAAAAGGCTTTTTTGACTTTTTAAATAAAATATTTAATATAACATTTGTTAAAAAAGAAGTTAAGGTTTGGGATGATAAAGCCAAAGTGTACGATATCTTAGAAAATGATAAAACCATTGCCAGAATTTTTATTGACTTAGAAAGCAGAAAAGACAAAAGAGGGGGTGCTTGGATGAATAACTGGCAAACTCACTATATTAATGCAGACAATGAAAAAGTATTACCTTCAGCTTATATTGTATGTAATTTTCCACCTTCAACAAAAACAACACCTTCACTGTTAAGACACGACGATGTTGTTACTTTGTTTCATGAAATGGGACATGCTTTGCATCATTTACTGAGCAAAATAAACGAACCATTTGTAAGTGGTATCAGCGGTGTTGCTTGGGATGTAGTTGAATTCCCATCTCAGTTTTTAGAGTATTTTTCTTATGATAAAGATGTCTTGAAAATGTTTGCAAAACATCATGAAACAGGCGAAACATTGGATGATGAATCCATTAATAGATTAATAAAAGCTAAGAACTTTCAATCTTCATTGTCACTTTTGAGACAAGTTGAATTCGCACTGTTTGATTTTAAACTGTATCAGGGACTTTATGCAAATGAAGAAGATGTTCAAAATTTACTTGATGATGTAAGAAGCCAGGTTAGTGTGATTAACCCACCAAAATACAATAAGTTTCAAAATGGATTTGCTCATATTTTCTCCGGTGGTTACAGTGCAGGATATTACAGTTATAAGTGGGCTGAAGTTTTAAGTGCGGATGCTTTTTATCTGTTCTTGGACTCAAGTGTGTTCAATAAGGAACTGTCACAAAAATATAAAGAATTAATATTAGGTAAGGGCGGTTCTGTTGATATGGATAAACTTTTTCACGACTTAGCTAATAGAGATCCTCAGGTTGATTCTTTACTTAAAATTGATGGAATTATCAGCTAAATTAGGTATAATACACTTTTATTTTATACAGTTAAGGAATTTTAATGAGTAGTGCACAAGAAACAATAAATAAACTAAGTGAAGCTTTAAATACATTAATTACAGCATACGAAGAGTTGCAAGGTAAAAACAGTGAATTAAAAAAAGAAGTGACACAATTAAAAGATGAAAAAGAACAAATTATACAAGAGAATAATAATTTACAAGATAATGTTAGTGTTTTAAGTGATAATACTGAGCAGCAAAATAGCAGTATGTATAATATGCTTGATAAAATTGAATCACTCTTAGGTAATGATGTAGAACCTGTAAAAACTACCAGTAATACATTTGATAAAGAAGAAATTGAAATATATGATGAGAAAGCTAAATCTACAGATACATTTGATCTTTCTGGTGAAGATGAAGTATTACCCATTTTAGATGAGCAAGGTAATGAAAAGCAAGATGAGCCAGACAATAAAATTGACTTAGATAGAATGGCTACTATGCTGAATGGTTTTAACAAATAAAATCAAATGATCACTGCTTTAAATAAAGAGACTTTATATAATACCTTTGGAGTTAATGACTTTAACTCCTTGGGTGAAATTATTAATAATATGGCACCTTCTATGGTTGAATACTATTTATCTGACTTATGTGATTATTCAAGTATTAATGATGCTGATAATGGATTTTATTTAAACAAGAGAAATATTGAAAACAGTATTAACATCAGTGAATATAGTATTTACATAGATTATAATGAAGACATCTTTTTGGAAATAGATGTTGTACCAGATGATGACAATGAAACTGGTTCATTGTGGTAGTTTAAATCATTCGTTTTTATAATAAATTTTTTCCTCAAATTCTAATTCACCCATTTTAAGAGATACACTTAAAATATATCAGTAGTTTTTTTACCTTTCTTTATCAAAAGATACAGCACCTTAGAATTATTCATATCACATGACGTATAGATTATTGTACTAGTATAAATCTTTTTTTAGGAAAGAAACTATACAACACATTGTACGTATTGTTTCTTTTTGGGTACTTAGTTTTACTTTTAACCCAAACTACTGAAATTATTTAACTAAAATAATTATTAACTTCTAATCAAAATTTATATTGTTAAAATAAAACAAAAGAAGGGATTCATAATGAGTATTGATTACATATCTGATTTGCATCTAAATTATCACCTTCATACAAAAAGTCATATTGATTTACTTACAAAGTTGATAGATTTTAATAATATAAGTGACATCTTAATAATTGCAGGCGATATTGGAGATGACAATAAACAAAATTTTAGTGTATTAAAATTTTTAAGTTCTTTTTATAAAAACATAATAATTACTCTTGGAAATCATGAGTACTATTCAGAAAATTCTATTTCTAGAATCATTGATTTTAAATCAATGATCAATAAAGAGAAAAACATTCATTTACTCGATGGTAATATAGTAAAGATTAATGGTATAAGGTTTGGAGGAGCTATGGGATGGTATGATGGTACTTATATAATGAAATATTTCAATAAATACTACACACAAAACATAACTAAAATCAACATAAAGTGGAAAAATATAATGAGTTTTGATAGAAAAAATATCTCTCATATAACCAACTTTTATACGTTATTTGAACAAGAACTACCAAAAATAGAATCAATTTACCAAAAAGCTGATGTAATGATTACTCACATAAACCCATCAAATTTAAGAGAACATCAAAATCCAGAATATATAAATGAATACAGTACTGGGTTCTTTTGTTTTGATGGACTGAAATATTTAGAAAAAACAACAGCAAAATTTTGGATTTTTGGGCATACTCACGCAAAAGTTGATTATGAATACAACAATACTAAGGTTTTGTCAAATCCATTGGGTTACCCAAATGAAAATTTTTCCTTTAAAATGCATCATTTTAACTACGTTATATAAACTAATTGTATTGATAGATGAATTCTATGTCTTAATAAGAGCCAGTAAACCCATGCTTGTTATGGCCACTCCAAGTATTCCAATATATGATGGCATCGCAGCACCCAAAAATATCATTTCAATCAGTAAAGTAAATACAACTTCTCCTGATTGAGTCGCATCAACTAATGCTAGTTTTGAAGCAGTATTGGCTTTAGATCTGGCATATAAGAATAAAGTAGTTGCCATAATGCCTGAAAACACTGCTACATATAGTATTGATATAAACTGATTATTTGATGGCATGCCTACTTTAAAAAACAGAGGTAAAATAACCCAAAAAGGTAGACTGCCCAAAGAGAGTAGAAATGCTTTAGCAAAAACATTTTTCAAGATATCTTTTCTACAATTTGGTAAAAAATTTTTGTTGTGTTGCGCTTCCCAAACCAATTGATTGCCTATTGGATATGCAAAACTCGCAATGAGTATTAAAAAAATATTAAACAGCTGACTTTTTATATTGTCAATTGTGATGTAACTAAAGTTTATTAAAAAAATACCTATGAGCATAATAACTATTAAAGTCCAAGTTAATTTGGACAGTTTTTTCCCAAAAAAACTCAAAATAAATAAGGAAGCAATAATGGTAAATTGCCAGGTAGTAGCCACTACCCAAGCTGGTGAACTATCTGCCACATAACAAATTAAAGCATAAAAGATACCAAATCCAACAGATCCAGATATCATCCAAAATATAAAATGAGTAAAGAACTCAAGCAGTAAAGTCTTCAGATAATCATAGCCCTTAATCATAATAAATCCAAAGGATAGAATGATTAACATGTAAATATAACGTAAGGCTGCAGACCAAAACCAATGTCCACCATCAATTGCAATATATCTATTGATTATAAAAGTAGAGCTAAAAAACAGAGCTGCCAATAATCCGTAAAGTAATATTTTTAATGTATTGTTGTCCATAATGACCTTTTTTATGGAATAATAGCACTATTAAATAATAGTTAATAGTAAAATATTGATATGTTAAAATCACAATATCATACTATTATAAAAATGATTTATATAGTATAATGTGTTGAAAGAAGATACATTATGAATTTAAAACAAAACCTATCATTTGTCAATAACAAATTTGAGAATATGTCTTTAGAAAAACACTTCCATGATGAGTATTCTTTAAGTTTGATATATGAAGGTAATCACCTATATCAAAATGAAAAGGATGATCTTAAACTTGGTTCAGGAATCATACAGGTCGTTAATCCTCAAGAGTTACACTCTACGAAAAACAGCAGTTGGTCATATCTAAATGTAATGATTTCTCGTGAACTTATAGATGATATGGTAGCAAATTTAACACAAGATGACAGAAAAAAGAATATTTTGTTTAATCCCATCATATCAGATGCAAAAGCTATAAAACTCTTTCAAGGGCTTTATTCAGCAATGAATAATCCTCAAAATAGCAATATAACCATAGACAGTTGTCTGATAGAATTCTTTGAATATATTTTAAAATATCATTCGTCTCAAAATCTTGACAGTACAGCAAATATTACTTGTACAAAAAAGCAATTAAATCAAGCCTTGGAATATATGAACGATTATGAAAAAAAAGATGAAATAACTTTATCGGAAATTTCATTACAAATAGGAATTTCGAAATATCATTTCATTAAAGAGTTTAAGAAACATATAGGTATTACACCCAATCAATATTTGCAAATTAAAAAAGCAAATTGGACTAAAAGTTTATTGCAAAAAGACATACCTTTGTCCATTATAGCCTATGAATGTGGATTTACAGACCAATCATATATGATTAAAGTATTTAAAAAATTTTACGGATATACTCCAACTAAGTTAAATCAAATAATGGTATAGCAATATAGTTTTTCTAAAAAATATCCGTTGTTTTTTTCAATTTGTCTTTATCAAAATGTGTATAGATTCTTGATGTATTAATATCAGCGTGTCCTAAAGATTCCTGCACAAGTATTAAATCCTTACTGTTTTGATAAAGTAGGGTAGCAAAAGTATGCCTTAACATATGTGCTCCATTTTTTTCTTTTCTAATTCCCACACTTAATAATATTTTTTCAACCAACCTGCTTATATATGCTTGAGTTAAAACATTGCCCTTTTGATTATAAACCAATAAATCATTGTTAAAAGCTCTTGTTTCTAACCAATTTGATAAGTTTTCTTTAATTATAGCTTCCTTAATCATGACAACTCGTGGCTTATTTCCTTTTCCACGAACTTGAATGATATAGGTATCGTCATCTTTTGTAAAATCTTTCATGTGAATGTTTAAAGCTTCACTGACTCTAATTCCGGTGTAAAGTATAATTTTTATTATAAGTCTATTTCTGTGGGCAATTTTTGCACTAAAAGGATATTGATTGATTGCATTGATGAATTTTTGAACTTCATCTTTGTGCATAAAAGAGGGGAGTTTTTGACCACCTTTTCCTCCTAATCCACCCCAATTTTTGAGTTCAATACCGTATCTGTAAGCGTTTCCATTGGTTTCTTCATTTTGTTTGTCTATATAACTAAAAAAGGTCATTATTGCTATACGGTAATTCTTTTTAGTTGCATCTGAAAGGTTACTTGTCTCAGAGGCAAGAAAGTCGCTTAGTAGCTCCTCATCAATCTCTTTCATGGATGAAGCGCCATAACTATCTAAAAAATTGTATAACTTTTCAAGGGGTATAAAGTATACATGTATGCTATTAATTCCAATATTTCTAACTTCTTTTATTGTTTTTTTTAATTCACCAATAGAATCAAAGCCAATAACTAATTGTTTTATTATTTGTGCCAGTCTTGTTTTGTCTGTTACTTGTCTATTTGATAGACTGGTAATCTTATTTCTTGTAAATCTTGTAAGCCAGAATAAAAACGTTTTATTAAATGCATCTTCACAATCTATTGGATATCTCATTGGTAATCCTATTACTATTAAATTTGTATTGGAAACTATAATTTCCAAACTATATCAGAAATAGACTTATTCCCTTATTATGCAAGTATCACTTCGTCTTCATTCAGCTGTATTTCTATTATATCGCCGTATTTAATATTTTCAATATAAGCAGATACAATTTCTAATGTACTGTCTTCATGATTGTGCATAATTTTTGTTTCTTTGTGAGGATAATAAACAAATGCTTCAGTTGTATTACTGTTATGGGTAATCAGACATTTTGAAAAAGAAAATGTTTCTGCAGAAAATTTATCATGCCATTTTAGGTTTTTAAAAAGAAGTTGTGAATTTATTGTTTTTAATCTATATGGAGTTATATTGATATTAAGTGTGCCATTATGACAAATATCAAGATTTAACCCCAATTTTTTGAAAAAAGGTTTTTGAAGTTCAATCGTGCCTTTTTCGTAGGGCGTGTTGTTTGATAATCCAGAGGCAATTTGAAATCCTTTTATGACTGTCGCGTTAAGTTTCAATGTGCCCTCTTCTTTTGAGACTATCTTTTGATGCCTTTTGAAAAGTTAATCATATATTCTGCTATTTCATTCAAATGAATAATTTCTTTAACAGCCCCTGCTTCTATGGCTTTTGCAGGCATTCCAAATACGACACAGCTTTCTTCATTTTGGGCAAGTGTGTAGGCGTCATTGTCAAAAAGTTCTTTGATTGCAATTGATCCGTCATCACCCATTCCAGTCATCATTATTGCCATAGCGCTGCTACCAACATTATTGTTTACACTTCTAAACATTACATCAACACTTGGTTTATGTCGACTCACTTTAACAGTATCAAGCAATTTTGTTATATAGGTACCATTTTTTTGTTTTTCAATGGTTAAATGCATATTACCAGGAGATAAGTAGGCATGAGATTTTTCTAAAATCATCCCATCTTTTGCTTCACATACACTAACACTTGAATTGTCATTTAGTCTATGCGCAAATGAATTTGAAAAACCGTAAGGTATATGTTGTGTAATAATTATGGGAGGTAAACCTGCAGGTAATCCTTTAAAAACAGTCAATAAGGATTCCACTCCACCTGTAGATGAACCAATGGCAATTACTTTTTTACCCGGTAAAATTGCAGGTGATTTTTTAATAACTACATCAGGATGATTTTTTAATTCAATTTCACCCAGTGTGCTTTTGTTTTTTTTGGGTTGAATTTGTGCTTTTGGCTTTTTAAGAGTATATCGTTTTAAAAGGAAGGTTAGATTTAGCATTGTGTCTTTTATTCTTGACTGAAATGAAGACATAGGCTCATTGTTTTCAGGTTTTGCTATAAAACCAACAGCGCCATCGTCAAAAATACTATTACCTCTTACACTTTCACCCGATACTACAACTGCTGGCATTGGATGAAGTCTCATCAGGTTACGTAAAAAAGTAACACCATCCATTTTTGGCATATTAATATCAATGGTAACTACATCAGGTTCATACTGCTTGATTTTTTCTCTTGCATCAAAAGCATCTTTAGCTTCAGCTATTACATCAAATTCATCGATGCTGTTAATCATGTCTTTTAAAATTCTTCTCATTGATAGAGAATCATCAATTACTAATACTGTATACATAAATATAACACCTTAAAATAAATCGATTTCCATCTCTGGTTCGTCTTGCTCTGCTCCAAATAAATCAACTCCACCAGAGTATTCTTTGATAACTGGTTCTTTGGTAATTTCTTTTTGTAATGCTTTCTCTTCGCCTGCAATTTGATTATCTGTTTCTGTTTTTTGAGTTACTTTAATAAAAGTTTCAAATTCGTTGGTTAAAAGTATTAATCTACCGTGTTCACCCCGTGTGTGTTCAGATAAAAGCTTGAAGCCTTCTGCTTTACAAAAATCTTTTGCAAATTCCACATTTCTGTGCCCTATGCTATTTGCCATTGATATATTTAAAGACATAATATCTGCACCACCAGAAATTTTAGCGACCATATTGTTCTTGCTGCAACCTAATTTGTACATTTCATTCAACATGGCCTCAACTGAATACAGTCCATATTTCATATCCTCATTTGAATTTTGAGTACTTGGCAACAAAAAATGATTCATGGACTTGATTCTTTTGACTTTATCGTAAAACATAATAGCAACACACGAACCAAGTAGGGTTTTAAAAGCTATGTGCTCCAGGTCTCCACCAACAGCAAACTCCCCACCAATGATGGTGTGAGCATTATAACCTTTGATTTTTTGGTTAAATCTGGCATTAGAAGCTTTTTCAATACTTCCATCTTTATGACCAATAATAATCAATTGAAATCCTTAATCTTTACAAAAATATTTTGACCAACTCTTTTAACATAGTTGATTAAATCATGTGGGTTTTCTGAATGCCCAATATACAAAGTTCCACCTACTTTTAAATGTTTGAATAACTTTTTTAATATTATATTCTGATCTTCCGCTGAAAAATAAATCAATACATTTCTACAAAAAACAACATCAAACTGATGTTCTCTAAAGGGGTACGAAGAATCATTTAAATTCATAACTTGGAAGGTGACCAATTTTTTTAAATCATCTTTAACTTTAATAAGAATTTCCTCTGAGGCTAATCCCTTTTTAACTCTTTTTTTAAAGTATTTTTGAGGATTAATCCATTGTGGAAATTCTTTTGAACTTTTAGAAAATCTGTATATACCATCTGCTGCATATTGCAAAACATTGGTGTCTATATCTGTGGCAATGATTGACGCTTTAATAGGAGCATTGAGCTGTTCAGCTGTTTCACGCACGGTCATGGCCATGGAGTAAGGCTCTTCACCTGTAGATGAGGCAGAACAATACATTTTAATTTCTTGCCCTGATTTAGAAAATTGAGGTAAAACTCGGTCTCTTAAATCTACGAAATGAAAGTCTTCTCTAAAAAAGTGGGTTTTGTTTGTTGTAAAAGAATTAATAAATTCTGGTACAAATTTATCATCGTCTCGAATGGCATTTAAAAGATCATCTATTTCACCAATAAACTTAGAGTCACGTCTTAGTTTATGAAGTCTATTCGCTATCATAATGTCTTTATTCTCTGATAGGGTAATTCCTGTCAGAGAATAAAGTATATCTTTAACTTTATTGTGTAGTTTTTGTGTCTCTTCCATATTATGAAGCGTTTTTAGAAGACTGTGTTACTCTTTCATTTTTCTTTTGTGCTTCTATTATCCCTAAAATATCAAGAATTAAACCAATACTACCATCACCTCTTACAGTTGCAGCACCAACACCCTCAACACTTCGGAAGTTTTTATCCAGTGGTTTTACAACAACTTGATGTTGATGCAAAAATTCATCAATAAAAATTGCTATTTTATTATTTCCAGATTTAACAACTATGAGCATACCCTCTTCTAGTTTGTCATATGTTGGTTCAACCCCAAATAAATAGTGAATTCTAACAACTGGTATAAATTCATCTCTTAGCATTAATAAATCTTGAGTTCCATCACCAATTTTTTTAATCATTTCAGATGTAGGTTGTAAAGACTCAACGATTGAACTCAATGGTAAAATATAACGTTGTTCTCCAACGGCAATATCAAGTCCATCAAGAATTGCAAGCGTTAGTGGAAGCATAATGGTAATAGTCGTACCAACGCCTAACCCAGTGTCTAATTTAATAGCACCACCGAGTTTATGTATGTTTGTTTTTACAACATCCATACCAACTCCACGACCTGAAATATCTGTAACTGCATCAGCAGTACTAACTCCAGCACCAAATATAAGCATTGCTTTATCGTTATCTGTCATTTGTGCCAATTGATTTTCATCAATAGTACCATTGGATAAACATTTAGCTGCTACTTTATCAGTATCAATTCCAGCACCATCATCTTCAATTGTAATTATCATTTGACCATTGGCTTGTTCTGCACT
>ENA-ORXI01000037-ORXI01000037.1-sediment-metagenome-genome-assembly--contig:-NODE-37-length-80098-cov-9.632259_pt1 | contig 80098 bp, 58 predicted proteins | sample MGYA00237861_ERZ511468 | MGnify/ENA primary metagenome ERZ511468 (study PRJEB26299, sample SAMN06266213) | sediment metagenome | isolation source: Hudson Canyon methane seep mesocosm | place: USA:Hudson...
GAAGTTAAATCACCTAAGAAAGAAATTTTTTCAACCCGTAGTTTTGGGCAACGTATTACAACAAAAGACGAATTACGTGCAGCACTAGTAAAGCATGCATCTATTGTTGGTAAAAAAATTAGGCAACAATCTTCCCTTGTTAAAAAGTTAATGGTATTTGCATCAAGCTCTCCACATGATGAGCTATATTATAAGCAAGCGATTGTTTATCCATTTATTATAGCGACAGATAATAGTTGTGAAATGGCAGAAGCTATCAGCCGTGTAATTGATTCTATCTATAGTGAAGGAGTTAGGTTTTATCGTTGTGGCGTAGGTGCGATAGAATTAAACAGTAGGGCGTTTATACAACCTGACTTATTTATACCCGATCACACTAATGGTTATTTAATGAAATGCTTAGACAAGATTAACCATAAATACGGTGATGGTATGTTAAAAATTGCCACTGAAGGTCAGCATGAAAAATGGCATATGCGAAGAGCGTTTTTAAGCCCTCAGTACACCAGCCAATGGCGTGATATTCCAAAAATACAGTGTTAATCACATAACTGTAATATTCGATCTTTTAAAGTAACTTACAAAACTAAGAATAAGACCCCTATGATTTCAAAAAAAGTAAGAGAGTTATTTGTTTCATTAATGGAAGCAACCAAGACAGATTCGGTAATATTGTATGATGTAGAAACAGAGCAATACAGTGGTGTGTTTAATAGCACCGTTGTTGATAAATATATTGAATTAGGTGCCCTTGAATTTGTTGAGTCAGCAGACGATGCCTTTGTAATTTTACTCAACAATAGAGATGATTTTTTAAGTTCATTTGCTGCTGGCGTAAAAGAAGCTAAACAAGGGAATGATCAATCATACGCAGACTATAACGCTAATCCTTTTGCATTCTCTGTTGGCTATGAACACTTCCATCAAATGAACAAGAAAAAAAGACAGTTGGAAGATTATATTTGTCATGGTTTTCTTAATGACAATACAGGTTTAATACACGAGCAATGACTAGTGCTTTATTATTTAGTAAAAGTTAAACAACAAAATATAAGGAAACATGAAAACAGCACTGCGCAGCTAGATTGATAGGAGAAAAGTTGTTGGAGTTCACGAAACAATTTTAATCAGCCAAATAAATACACTTATAAAATTAAAAAGTACATACAGCTTATTAGATAATTTTAGTTATTGTGATCGGGTATCGATTACTTGGTACTAAAATAGTTTAGTCTGGATAAACATTCTTAATTTTTTGGTACTAGACTTAACAACCGATATTTACCTGATAAACGTGTTTTAGTATCAAAGTGGTTTTAACTACTGATTTAGTTAAAAAATAAAGTTTTCATTCTACGCGTAATCACAGAGGCCACACACCCAGATATTAATATACTCACTATGTCCGATACTCTTCAGTATTGGACATAGTGGGTGTGATGTATTAAACTAGCTTTCACGTACATGTCCTTACTTATTCTTCAAAATTTGGTATTCAATTAAATGTCACTAACTAAACCCGTTCCTTTATACCCGCCATATATTGATTTATGTGACTTTGATCTTGAGGATTATCCTGAGTTAAACAAAATATTCTCATCCAATGAAACTTGGTGGCTTGAGCAATTTAGCTGGGGAAAAGAATTTCTTACTTATATAGGTAGAAATAAATCTGCACATACTTATGACAGATTTAGAAATGACGTTGAACGTTTTCTATTATGGTCCTTTATTGAAAAGAAAAAACCAATAGATCAATTACGCAAATCTGACTTGCTCGAATATGCTGACTTTTGTTGGCAACCACCAGTTACTTGGATTGGCACATCTAATCAAGAACGTTTTAAAATCACCAATGGTTATTCATCAGCTAATGAACTTTGGTTTCCATTTAAGATTCAAGCGCCTAAAAGTCTCAAATCTAAATTTGTCATTGATAAGAAAAAATATCGTCCATCACAACAAACACTTTCATCAATGTTTACCGCCATTATCGTTTTTTATAATTATCTAATGGCTGAAGATTTTTGTATTGGCAATCCGGCACAAATAGCTAAAAAAGATTGCCGACATTTTATTATTGATTCACAAGTTAAAGAAATCAAACGGTTAACGGCTAACCAATGGCAATACGTTTTAGATACCGCTGTTGAAATGGCTGATGAAGAGCCTATGTTTGAACGTAACTTATTTGTTATTGCGGCCTTAAAAACCTTATTTTTAAGGATTTCAGAGTTATCTGAGCGTGCAACTTGGTCACCAACCATGGGTCACTTTTGGCAAGATGATGATGAAAACTGGTGGCTTAAAATATTTGGTAAAAGTCGGAAATTACGTGATATTACCGTTCCAATTGATTTCTTACCGTTTTTAGAGCGTTATCGTGCTTCTCGTGATTTGCTAGGCTTGCCATCGAGTAATGAAAACTCTGTTCTTGTAGAAAAAATACGTGGTCAAGGTGGCATGACCTCGCGCCATTTACGACGTATAGTACAAAGTGTTTTCGACCAGGCACATGACAATATGCGCAGATCGGAAGGTGAAAATAAGGCGTTAAAATTAAAAGAAGCCTCCGCGCATTGGTTAAGGCATACAGGAGCAAGCATGGAAATAGAACGTGGACGACCGCTCAAAGATATTTCAGAAGATCTTGGTCATGCCAGCATGGCGACAACCGATACTGTATATGTTCAAAGTGAAAATAAGAAACGGGCAGAAAGTGGAAAACAAAGAAAGGTCGATTAAAAGAGTAAACTTGAGCATTGTAAAGGTTAGAGAGATCTCTTTAAATCCTAACCTTTACAATTTCTACGGACATTTAAGCGCCCTTCTGTACTTACTCTTTACTTAGTAAGTAGCTGACTAACTTGAAATAATCACCGTCATCAGACTTTAAAATAAGATATTTTCCGTTTATAACTAAAGACGGTACGCTAGTCATTTTATTATCAGTCATTTCCTGAAGGCTTTCTTTCATTTTTACTAAAATAGCTTCGCTGCTGCCTGCAATTTCTAAAAATACTTTTTTATCAATGTTGTTTTTTATAAAAAATTGGTCAAAACTTTCTTCAGTTAAACCCATTGTATATAAAGAAAAGAATTCATCAAAAAGATGCGAGTTGTTAGTTTCTTCTAACGCATAATAAAGTCTTGCATCCATTACCCATCGTTCACCTAAAACAGCATGTTTACGGGCAAAGCCAACATTAGGATTTTGTTTTTTAAATGCTTGCAAAGGTTGCTCAAGCTTTTGACAATGTCCGCAACTTAACCAAAAATATTCAATTATAAAGGGGGATTTTAATTCACCTACGTTAATATTGTTAACTAAACGATAATGAACACCTTCTTTGTAATCAATCGTTGATTCTGGTGCTACGTTTGTCGTCTGTTGTGAGCCTATTTCTGAAGAAGCTTTATCTTCAGCTGCTTCAATTGGTGTTTTATCTTCTGAACAACCGAGCATTACGATCATTGCTGCTACTAGTGATAGCTGAGAAATTTTTGTCATTTTTGACTCTAAAACTGTAATTATTAAATTCTATGCTTTATATACCACGGAAATTTTACTTAGTCACGCTATCTAACTGTTTTTGACGTTCATCAACGAGTTGTTGAATATTTTTAGATTTTTCTATAATGCTATTAGGTGAAAAATATAAGCGATCGATCGTAGTCTGAGAATTCTTAGTAAGTATGTCTTGAGTCCCCTGTTTACTGATAACATTTATAGATGGTCGAGTATTGCTAACTTCAATTCCCTTTACGACTACAACTTAGCAATATTATTAATAAAAGTGACATTGCTTTTATCTGGGTATTATAAAGGGTAAACATTATTTTCTATACAAAGTAATTAGTAAAATCAACACGTTGAGCTTATATTATATGTTCACTGGTTACTTGGTAGCCTCGTTGACGAAAAAAGGTGGCTAATTTTCTAGCAGAATGGATATTGCTCATAGAAGTTTCGAATTGTTTTATGTTTTGGCCAGACTTATATAGCTGACAGCCACTTAGTCGAGCTGCTAATTTCGCAACTTTATGCTCTTTTAAATTTAAAACACTGATTAAAATCATAAGGCCTCCTAATATGTAAAGAGAGCTTACAATGTTGTCTAAGATCATTCTGTGTTTATTAGGTAATGATTTGTTACTGGCGGAATAATGTTAAAATAGAGGTGGGAATTAAAGAGGCCTTAGAGAAAAACTAAGGCCGGTAAATCTATACTGCTACAACATTTGTAGCACAAGGTCCTTTTTGACCTTGACCTTCTTCAAACTCTACTTTTTGTCCGTCGTCTAAAGTTGCATAGCCTGACGTTTTAATTTCTGAATGATGAACAAATAAATCTTTACCACCGTCATCCGGCGTGATGAATCCAAAACCTTTGTCCGCGTTAAACCATTTTACTGTACCTGTAGACATTTCTTTTCCTTAATTATATGTATTTAGTGCTAATTTATTTTAGATGGCAATTTAATTTCCTGCAATCACTTTCTTTCAATTAAGTGAAAAATTATTGTTAATTATTATCTCTCAACATATCAAGCTCATGTTTTGCTAAATAAGTTTCCATAGTTGAACGTAATAGTTTGTATAATAATATTGAGCCGTTAATTTCGTCTTTTCGATTGGTTAAACTCTCAATATTAAGTCCTAAAGGTAAATTATAAACTGTTACTGCATCTAAAATCTGATTTAAACTATTACAACAAATTCGGATTGACTCATGCAGTGGGTTTTTGGCATTTAATATTCTCAAAGTTGTTGCTTCAGGAACACTGACTCCCAACCATTCAATAAATCTTAACGTTTTGTCACTACCACATGCTGAAAAAGTTAAAATAATACGTTGAGGTTTTAGATCACGCTTTTGGCACTCAATGGCATATCGAGTTAATATATCGATGGTTTCTTGGGGATTATAAATAGCTTGTGAAATAAAAAAATTGCAACCTTGATGATGTTTCTCTATCAATCGTTCATGTTCATTACCTTTTTTAGCATGTCGTTCAGCAATGGTAACACCACCGATGAAAAAATTATTTTCATTGGTTACCGCTGTTTTATATGCATCATTTAAGGATAATTGGACTTTATTTTTTACCGATGGGCTGCCAACTAATACCAACTCTCGAACATTGTAATTGTCCCAAGCATCATTTAACCAATCATTAAAGTGGTTTGCTTCGATTTGGCCAACACTTTTATAAGTGATAACGGGTTGAGATGTTTTCTTATTCAATATTGATGAATAGTAACGAGGATCATGAGTAGATTTAAACGGAAATGGTCTAGGGGCGCTGGTTCTGGAGTCTTCATTTTGAATGTCGTAAACGATTAGCCCATCTATGGCAATATCTTTAATTCTATCCAATAATTTGTCTGCGATTTGTTCTACTTCTTCCAGTGGTGTGTCAATTTTAGGTGGCGTAGTGCCAATAAAATAAACACCTCGGCTATTATCGTTATATCTACTTCTTAATTCTGATTCAGTTTTCATTATGCTAACGGGTATTGATCTTTACCCTATTTTTCCTTTATTTTAAGATAATATAAAAGGCATATCATCATAATTAATAAATTTACTTAATCTGTTTTAAGTAAATTACTACACCATTGACTTGCAGAAACAAACTCTTGTTGTAAGAAACTCGCATCTATTGAGTAACTGTCTATAGAGTGCGTTAAGTTATCGCCTCTACCAGTAATGTATTTAGTCGTTAAGTCTAATAAATCGCCTAACAAACCATCATGATTAACCAAGGCGTTTTGTATTGGAATCGCCAGAGGCATAGTTTTCATTATTTCTGCCATTGGCATACTTAACATCACTTCGATTGCACTTAATAAACCAGTAATAAAGGCAAAGTCTTGTATTGATTTAAACACATTTTCTTTAGATAAAGCTGCCATTAATTTACCAGTGATAAGTGCTTGTTGGGCAAGTTCATCTGTACTGTCAGATGTTAAGTTTGATAAGGCAAGAATAGAAACAAATTGACGTAATTTATCTTCACCTAAATAAGCGGCAGCTTGTTTTAAAGAAGTAATTTCAATTCGAGTGCCAGTTGCAACATTATTAACCATCTTAAGCAAGCTATAGGTTAGATTGACATCATGGCTGATGATGTCGGCAATGTTGTCAAAATTAAGTGGATAATTAAATGTTTCACTTAAAAGGTTTAACATTTGAACTTTAATTGGTGTTAGTGTTTTTCCCTCAATGATCTCTGGTTGATGGTAAAAAAAGCCTTGATAATAATCAAACCCTACTTCGATCAAAGACTGTTGTTGGTATTTAGTTTCAACTTTTTCTGCGATGAGCTTAATACCAAAAGGTTTGATCTTTTGGACTATTGGAGGTAAACGTTTGGTGTTTATTTTTTCAATATCAATTTTAATAATTGATATGTAAGGGAATAACATATCCCATTGTTCATTTAAATCATATTCTGTTAATGCAATTTTATAACCTTTGTCATAATAATATTTAATTATCTTTAATAAACGCTGGCTTGGCGTAGGTTGGCCAACAAGCTCAATTATTATAGTGTCTTTGTCAAAAACTAAGGGATATTTATGAATTAAGCAGTTTTCAGTAAAATTTATATAAGCGACTTTGTTCATGCTTATTTTTCTTATATCACCATGAAGGTGATTTTGAATAATAAGTTTTGAACTCGCAACATCTAAATCCATCTCAGGAAAGGAATTATCAGGACTGTTTCTAAATAATAATTCATAGCCAACCGTATTTGATTGAGCATCAAATATTGCTTGTCTGGCGATATAGGTATTTTGCATTATCTTTTGTTCTGCTTTTAGGGTTTGCAATTTCCTAGTAAGATACATTATTTGTAGGGTAAATAGCCAGTTTAAATGAGCTTATCTCATCTAACACCAGCTAAAATGTTGCTGATTATCTTTTAATAACTCTTCAACATTTGCTTCAATCAAACGATAGCCAACATTGCCGTATAAAGTTTGCCTACCGTCGTTAAAGATTAATGTTGGGCTACCCGATACACGAAACTGCTGTTTTTTATGTAAATCATCTTCTAAAGCAGCGTGAGCTAAACCACTGAATATTTGTTGAGTAATTTTCTCTACCGGTAAGTTTAGACGCCTTGCGAGTGCTAATTGCTCATCAAGGGACGATACATCAATGAGATCTTTAAAAAAAGCTAACCTTAATTGCCATATTACGTCCTTAACTTCCATGCCTAATTCATCTTTGCGGTCTAAGTTTTGAATAGCTTTTAAAAAGAGATGGCAACTGGCAGAGCTAGTCGGTATGTTTTTAGTCCATAGGTCAGGATGAATTTCAATATGAGGGTATTGAATTACAATATCTTTAACATGTTTACTATAGCCTTTAATTCCATCTTTATTCCCCCAATTTTGAGTCATTTTAGACTCAACCGCACCAAAAACTTGAATAAAATGGTAGTTAAACGATATGTTGTCACCAAATTTCTTTTGTAATTCATCGAGTCTTATCTGGCCTAAGTATGCCCAAATACAAAGAACATCAGAAAAATGATTAATAATTATTGGTGAGTTTTTACTCATGTTTTTTCCATTCTGATTGAAAGTACTACTTTTGTAAAATGGATTGTAACACGTTAATATTACCGTCTATTTTTGAAGTACTATTTACTCCAAGCACTTCAGTCAACATTGGGTAAATATGAATATTCTCAAAAGCGCTAATCGTTTTGTTAGATTTGAAATCTGGACCCGAAGCAATAAATATAGCATCTAAACTTCTATTGTTTTTTGGATCATAACCATGAGTAGCAAGCCCATACTGTTCTTTTTTATCAGTAAAGGTGTAAGGAGGTTTTGCTTCAACGATAATGTCAGGAATAGCGTTTAATTCTGTATCAAAATGCCAATGCTTTGGGAACTCCGATTTTAGAAATATAGAATACCGCTGTTTGGAATCATGCTTAAGATTTATCAATAACTGTGATCGAGCATCAAAAACAGATTCTTGGCTGTTACCATAAATAAATAACTGGGTTTGACCATTTACTACTTTGAGGTCATCATTGGGTAAAATTGTTGAGTTAATATCTATACTACCATTAGTAATTGTCATCCCATGATCAGACACGAGAACGATATTAACTTTTTGTTTGACTTCATTTCTAATTTTATGAAGTAACAAACCAATCAATTGGTCAATATCTTCAATGGCAGCTTTTACTTGCTTGGAATTTGGCCCAAACATGTGCCCTGCACTGTCAACCGTTGAAAAATAACTGATAAGTAACTGTGGACGCACATCTGCATCTAACTTGAGCCAATTAACAAGCTGATTAATACGGTCAATGTTTGGTGTTTCGTGTTTATAAGGGTAATAGTAACTAGGTAATATATTTGAAAGTTTAGCTTCTGATTCTGGCCAGAAATATACACCTGTTTTTATTCCTTGTTGCTCAGCAACAGTCCAAATAGGTAAGGCAGTTAACCAGTTTGCATTATATTTACCAGCACCTAGAGTATATTCTTTTTTTAAATCAGGACGGTAGAAATGATTGTGGAGAATGCCATGCTTAGCAGGGTAAAGCCCTGTAACAATTGACAAGTGATTAGGAAAAGTTTTACTGGGGTAAATAGGTAATAAGGCTTCTGCCCTTACACCACTTTTAGCTAACGCTAAAATGTTTGTAGGTTGATACTTTTCTAAATAGGAATTAGCAAAGCCATCAATTGATAGTAATATTACAGGATGCTTTTGGTTTGCAAATACAGAGGAGTTATTGGCTAAAAAAAGACAGGTAACGAAAAAGACTTTAATTGACATACTTTTACCATAATACCTGATGACAAATACAAATAGCCATCAGGATTTTAATTTTTAAAATGGCTAATTTAAACCAATAAATGATGAATATTAGCGAGATCTTTTTTTCCTTCAATGATTTCGTCAGGTGTTAAACCAGATAATTCATGAGGAAAAACCAACCATTCACTTGACTCATGAATATAATAATCAGGAGCAAAATCAACTTTTGAATTTTGAGGCTTGTACCATGGGCAAGCAACTCTAACATCCGTTGGCATATTTTTTCTGCTTAACAAATTAAGCTGTTTTATTAATGCATCAATGCTACGACCAGAGTCAAATACATCGTCTACAATTAATAAGCCGTCATCCGCATTAGCATTCTCTATAATATAATGAAGTCCATGTACCTTAATTTCTTTACTTTGTTGGTTAATACCATAATAAGAAGAAGTTCTTACAGCGATGTGATCGGTTTCAACTTTCTTAAAATCAAAATATTCTTGTACAGCGATACCAATTGGAGCTCCGCCTCGCCATATCCCAACAATAAATTGTGGTCTAAAACCATCTTCAAATACTTTTGCCGCTAACCTAAAAGAGTCTTCAAGTAACTCTTGAGCGGTAATATAACGTTTTTCCATTGTTGATTAACCTTTATTTTACAGACCATACATTCGTTGTTTAGCAAATTTACTAAACAATTTTAGTTATTATAACGTTAAAATCTATTTTTGCTTGAATAAAATTGACCATATGGTCATATATATTGATCTAACATCAGTATATATTGATAAATAGACTGGGTTGCAGAGATATAGAAACTTTGGTTGATATTATCGAAGGTATCTTTGCTGGTGTGATAATTTTCATGGGTACCTACGCCAAAATATATAAAAGGTATTTTTTTTCGGTAAAATACACCATGATCACTAGAAATTAGCCATTTATGCCTACCTCGTCCTATATTACGAACATTACTTGCAAACTTAAAACCTTTTTTGATGTTAACTTCACTATTATAAAGCTGATTTTGTAAATTTTGATAGTCAATATCACTCATCAGATTATGCACCCCTCTAGTGATGAAGTGCAGCGTGGAGGTGTTATTGTTGCCAGCAATCATATCTAAATTAATATTTAGTTTTATAGCAGGAACCACAGAGTCAAAATCTCTAAGAAATGCTTTTGCTCCAAGTAAATTAGATTCCTCACCGTCTGTGAATAAGAAAAGAACACTATACCTTAAGGGAGTTAATGAAATCTCTCGCGCTAAACTAAGTAACGCCGCCGTGCCTGACGCATTGTCATCGGCACCGTTATAAATAACATCTCCTTTAATGCCTAAGTGATCAAAGTGGGCAGTTAATACGATATACTCATTTGGAAAATCAACACCTTCAACAACGCCAATGATGTTGTCACCGATCACATCCTTTAAAAAATAATGGTTAATAAACTTGTGATGGTAACTATCTATAAATGGAGCAACATTGTACTTTTTAAGTTGGGACTCAAGATAGTTTCGGGATTTCAGGTTACCTAAGGTTCCTATTTTTCTACCAGTAAATTCATCTGATGATATGGTTTTAAGATGTTCAATTAATTTAGTTTGATCAATCGAAAAGGTATCCGCTTCAAATTTTTCTTGTGGAGCAACTATTGCTTTATTTGTAATACAAGCCATTAAAAGAAGCTGAACTAAAATAATAGTAAATAATTTAGTTTTCAATATCGTTATCTCTCATCAAATTTAGTTTTGCCGTGTATAATTTTTCAGATCCCCTGCTACGGTTATAGGCAATAGCCCTTTTCAATGATTTTTTAGCAAGTTTAGGCTTATTCATCTGAAAGTAAGCTTTTGCCAATCCAAAGTGAAATTCATGGGCTTTCCTTTCCATTTTTATGGCTTTTTTATAATAACTGATCGCTTGTTCAAGGTTACCTTCATAAAAAGCGTCATCAGCAAGTAGCGCATAATAATAAGGGTTTGAACTTCTTTTGATATGAAGCTTGTGCTTAATACTTGCCGCTTCGTCAAACTTTTCTTGTTGAGTTAAAAGAATGGCCAAATTTTCCATTGCGGTAAAATTATTGCTATCAAGGTATATTGCATAACGGTAAGATTGCTCAGCTTCGTTATGTTTATTTATATATTTGTATAATATACCTAAATTCCCCCACGTTTGAGAAAATAAGGGTTCTATTATTGCTGCTTCTTTAAAATACATATAAGCAGAATTATAGTTACCTTCAACTAACGCTTCAGCCCCTTTGTTATTGTAAAACATTGCTAATACGGTGTTTTTTTGTATAACTGTTCTTTTGAAGCTCGATTTACTAGCAAGTGGATCAAAGTCTATTTGAAAGCCATTACTGCCCCAAATAAAAGTATTTGTATCAAAACTTTTTTGTTTTACCAGTAAATTTACATGACCAGTTAATAAATTATATTCACCATTACGAACCCAGTATTCTGGCGTATCAACTTGTTGAAATTTTACATTTAACTCAGCCTCATTAGCTAATGCATAAGCCATAATTGTTAAAGATAAACAATTGGCTTGCTTATTATGATATGCCTGTCTGGCGTTAACGTTGGCATTACTTTTATAGGTTAACGATATTCCTTCTGAGTCAAAAATTTGTTTTAACAATTTTAATGTACGTCTTTTAATATCTTTATCGGGTTTTAATTTTTTCGATACCATAAGTTTCATTTCATTGTCTAAAGCAAATATATCTTCTTCTGACTCTACAATGAATGTTTGGTGACTAATAAAACTGTCGTCTAGCAAAGGAGGTTGACTAACCGTTGGCTGAATTGAGGAAATTGAGTTTTGACAGCCATAGACGAGTGAACTCAGTAATACAGCATAAATAATCTTTTGCATTACTATATCTCCAAAATTAGTAGTTATAGTAATAAGCTTAGTACGAAACTCCTCGTTTGCACTGTTATCTTAACTTTTAGTATCAAATTTGTTTATTAGTTTTATTTAAAAATCCCTGCCATTACCAACGCACAGTGCTATAACATCAACTAATATCGATAAAATCTCTAATTCTATTAATTTAATTTATGTGGAGGTTATGATGGGGTAAACAATTTATTTTTCATTATCTGTTCATAAATAAATATTGAAACGTTTTTTATCGTTAAAATTGTATTTAAAACTGAGACAGTCTAGAAAACATCCAAATCATGGCAACAGAACCTGAAAAGTAACTGATAACTCTATGGAAATCGTGTATAACGACAGTAGGCTTAATCACTTTTATTAACCAAAAAACAAACATTAATGAAGCAATAAAAATTAATTGGCCTAGTTCTACGCCAATGTTAAAACACAAGAGAGCAGTAAATTTTTCATTTTTTGGCAAACCTATTTCAGCTAATACAGAGGCAAAACCAAATCCGTGTAATAAACCAAAACTTGCTGACACTAATACCGGATATTTAAAACTTAAACTTTTAGAATTTTGTTTTGCTATTTCGACAGCGAGAAAAACAATACTTAATGCTATAACCGCCTCTACCGGCACAATAGCAATACTAACAACACCTGTTGCGGCCATAATTAATGTCAATGAATGGGCAAGCGTAAACCCTGTAATGGTTAATAATAACTTTCTTTTACCGCGAGAAATAAAAACCAAGCAAGCAACAAAAAGTAAATGATCAAAGCCAATAAGGATATGCTCTACCCCTAAAAATACATAGGTACTAATCGTTGCCTGATCAGAAAGCCTCCCAGCTTGTTTATAACTTGGATTATCAGAAGTTAATACCGCTGTAGTCGTTTGTTTTTGATGATCGATAATTCGAACTAAAACATCGGTAACCGTATTAGATAAACCATTTATAGTAACCTCAATACCAGTTAAACCTTTAAGGCGTTGAACTTGCCAGGTTTCAATGTAGGCATTGGAAAAAAACTGTGCTTGTTTTGGTTGACTCATTTCAGTATTTTCATCGAAATTAACCGCAAGTTTTAATCGTTTATTTCCAATAGCAGGAATTTTCCAAATAACAGTAAAATGATTTTTATCAATAGCCTCAATAGTTAATGATGCAGGACGCATATTATCCGCCCAAACATTGTTACTCATAATTATTATAAATAAGAAACATAGCTTAATGAACATGCCACACATTACTCTCATTTGTTGCATCATCGCCTACCTTGTTGCAGATAAAGCAGTATTACTAACTGTATTATTTTTTTTATTACTGTTGTTATCCCTACTGCTCTCTACATTAAGTTGGTACTGCTTGAGTAATGAATCTTGGTAACTCTCGATAAATATTTTGTTCTGCTGGTAGCGCCAATCTTTAATAACAAGGTTTTTTATCTCAGATAAGGCAGAAATAGATCCTGGATTGCGTTGACTAACGTTAATAAAATGCAAGCCAAGGCCTGATTTTATTGGTCCAGACCATTGATTAAGTGGCAGGTCGTCTAAAAAAACGTTAAAACCAATCCCAAATTGTCTATTAATTTGGTGGGAAGACTTATTATCAACGGTTGTCGGCAACATACTAGAATCACCACGTGGTATTTTTCCAATAAGTATTCGTTGTTTTTGTTGGTTTATAATTTCAGTTAATTGCTTTTTTGGCCGGTTTTTCAAAATATAAACTTGTTGAAAAGAGTATTGGCTTTCTTGTTTATACTTATTGATATTGTTTTGATAATAATTTCTAAGCTCTTGAGCTGAAGGTTGTTGTAGAACCGACATGTCTTGTAAAATAAACTCCATTTTTTGCCGTAGTCTGCGTCTGATCACCTCATCATTATCGCCTAAGCCTAATGCACTTGCTTCTCGGGCATAAATTTCATCAAGAGCGTAACTTTCAATGATTTTTTCAAGCTCTTGATCCGTTGGCTCTCTCGTCCAAGTTTTTTCAAAGCCCCTTTTAAGTTGATCAATACGGTTGTTACTAATCGTAATTATTTTTGAATCATCCACAACTTCAGGATTGATAAAATCGTAGAACACAAAAAAGAGTAATGCAATTAAGATAAAATGTAGTAAAGGCTCTGTAAGGATTTTTTTTAAAGAAAACATTGGCATGCGTTATAAAATAAGTATTAAGTAGTGAAAAAACTAAAAATAAAAACATCACCCTAAACTGTTTAGTCAGGATGATGTTTACAATGAGAAACTAGTGATTATACCAAATAGGTGCGGTATAAGCGCGGTCTTGAATAGTAGCAGGTACGTCGGTTGGTAATTCAACGCCGTACCTTACTGCATCATATGTCGTCCAGCGAGGTGTTGGAATAGCTAATACTCGTACATAATAAAATGCATTTTGCGCGGCATCAAATTCAGGATCAATCCATAACGCTTTTAATGAAGCTTCACCAATATCATTACTATAAGTCGCCGTTTTAACATCTACAGTGTTGCCTACTAACTTATTACAACGACGGTTAACAATGCTACGATTGTCACTACAAGCAACATCAAAAATGCGTTCATGTGTTTTACCATCACTATCCATCCAACCTTTAACCACTTGTAAACGGTCTAGGTTTGCCGCATCAGGATCTTTCATCCCAACAATCATAAAGCTCGGCGCATCAGCCGTTTTAGCGGTTAAATCGCCTCCCATAGGCACACCTTTATTGTAACCTAGCTTAACAAAATCTCCGTCTAAATCAGCTTGATTATAGTCCCAGCCAGCAAAGAAGCGTACTTGGATGCGTTGCCCGGTAGTCGCGTACGTTTCTTTCCGCTCCATAGCATCAAATAAGGCTTCACGCGTATTTTCAGTTGCCCACACACCAGCTAAACCGGAGGCAACAACTGAACGGTAATAAATCGTGGTATCTTCATCTTTTAATAGGGGATTAGTCAAACGAGCTTTATTTGGCTCCATAGTGGACATTTTACCGAAGAAATTATTCGCCTCAGTAGTTGCTAAACCAGTGTGAGAATCAGTCGCTCCAATCAAACCAAATTTATAAGGGTTAGTACCCAATTTTTCCTCTAAAACTAAACCTGTTTTAAGCGCTTCACGCCCATACTCTCCAGCGAGCATGGCATTGGTTTTTTTCTCAGACAAGTCTAAGTTACCAAACTCCCAATTTTCAAAGTTTGAAAACTCATCATTAGGGGATAAAAACGGATGGGTTTCACCATCACCTTTCATCTGCGTTACCTCGTATAAAGGCTCCCAACGTGCACGAGACTCAACGTATTCTTTATCGAGCGCAGTTCCGTTAAATTGTTCTTCCATAGGAAACATAATACCGTTAGACAAGTTACCGTTATGAGCAATGGCGAGTATATTACCCTGGGTTTTGTCTTCATAGGTTTGCATCCATTTCCACAACTCACGCGGATTTTGGTTGCCATAAGGAGGTGTGGTGGTATAAGGAACCATTTGTCTTCCTTTCTCTTGACCATCACGATAAATAACTACGCGATGCATGTTGCCTCCTTTAATTAAAGAGGTCCACTCGTAACCGATAAAAGCGGTAAACTTACCAGGGTCGTTATATTTTTCTGCAGAATCAATAATACGATTCCAAGTATCTTTATACCCCTTAGATTGTGGATCGTAATTTAATTCTTGAGGAAGTGTACCTTGAGAAAACTGCTTAATTAACTCAATAGCAACCTCATGGTTTTTGCCGGCTTTAAGACCATCGTAAAATTCTTTACCCATTGGATGGGCTAGAATTTCTTTTTTGCCAGCGTATAAATCTGGAATCATTCCCATGTTATCTGAGTGATCAGCCACAACTAAGAAATCAAGCGGTTTTACTAATTGAGTTTTTAACCCCATTGAAGCAGTAACTTGCTCGCCTCTAGCATATTGGTATGCAACATCTGGTGGCAATGTATTACCAAAAGCTCCTGCATCGAATGAATTAGCGGTATGTAAATGAGTATCACCAAAATAAACATTTTGTGCATATTGGTTTGATTTAGCTGGTACAGTTTTTTGCTTTACGTCTACTTTAGAAACCGAGCTACTTTTTGTTTCTGGTGAGTTTTCTGAGTTATCTTCGGTCGATGGTTGACCACATCCTTGTACTAATAAAGCGCCAATTAAGCAGCTTAAGTAAGTTAATTTCACAGTACTCTCCAATATATTTTATTTTGGTTGTTATTTTTTAATTTCAAACATATAGAATAGTTTAAGAGAAGGAAATTTAAAAGGTTTTCTTATATTAGCTAAAGTAAAATTTTTGAAGTTATTATTAAAGTAGTTTACTGAAGGTAGCTATTCAGAATATATAGAAACAAAATGGGGATAAAACAAATATTACTAACGAAAAATTCAACAGGCATTAAGTTAATTGACAAATATCACTATTTTAGCCGATTTAATTCAATTAATTTTGTTGATGTTTAGTTTATTATCTATAAGGGCCGATCGACCCACTATAGATAATTAACTCATCCTTGATAAAGGAATATGAGTAACTACAACTTATTCTGAATCAGAATGTCTCAACCAGATATCTGCATTGATTGACTTATTTTTTTTACGTTTTTTCTTACCGGTACCTTCAGGTTTAGCCATTGGCTTTTCTACAGCTAAAATTGAATCTTCGGTAATTTCATCGGCTTCAAAACCCTCAACTTGTTCACGTTCAAGACGAATTTTGTTCTTTTTCTCTATCACTTTAAAGTGATGATAATCTTCATGGTCGATAAGTGATAAAGCTAAGCCGACTTCACCAGCACGACCACTTCGGCCAATACGGTGCATGTAATCTGACGGGCTTCTTGGCAAATTAAAATTAATAACAACGGGTAGCTTTTCGATATCTAACCCGCGAGCAGCAATATCCGTTGCTATTAATACCTCAATTTCCCCTGCTTTAAAGCCATCAAGAACTCGACTTCGTTCGGTTTGGCCTTTGTCACCATGAAAAACTTCTGCGGCAATACCACGTTTAGAGAGCTTTTTGGCTAAATGCTCACAGTTGTTTTTGGCATTAACAAAAATAAGCGCTTGTCGCCATTGATTCTGTTTAATCAAATGGGCCAATACGGCTGTTTTTTCACCTTTATTGACAGTAAAAACACGCTGTACTAAGGTACTGGTATCGCTACTTTGTAATTGGATTTCAAACGGATTATTAAGCAATTCTTGAGTTAATGATTGTACTTGTTCAGGAAAGGTTGCTGAAAATAGTAATATTTGTTTTTGCTTTGGTGTTAATGCTAACAGAGCCGTTAGCTCGTCAGTAAAACCGAGACTTAGCATACGATCTGCTTCATCAAGTACTAAAGTATTAACTTTATCAAGCTTAATAGCATTACTTGAAATTAAATCGAGTAATCGACCAGGGGTTGCTACTAAAATATCAGTGCCGCCACGTAGTGCTAGCATTTGAGTATTAGCTGATACCCCGCCAAAAATAGCAACCGTTTTAATCTCTCCATTAAAGTGCACCGCATAAGATTTTATATTATCAGCAACTTGCTTAGCAAGTTCACGGGTAGGCACTAAAATCAGTCCTGAAACATAGTTACCTTTATTTTTATGACCTTTACTAGCTTGCTTTGAGAGTTGCTGTAACATTGGCAATGCAAAGGTAGCTGTTTTACCTGAGCCAGTATTTGCCCCTGCAATTAAGTCGCGCCCAGCTAATACACTTGGAATAGCCTTAGCTTGAATAGGTGTTGGCTGTTGATATTCCAGTTCAGTTAATCGAGCTAACAAGGGAGGAATGAGGCCAAGTTCTGTAAAGTTGACAGGTGTTGTGGCAGAGGTCATTTATATAAGGGGCTCAAAGCTAAAATAATTGTCACTATTTTAGCTTACTTATCCACTATTAAGTTAGTAAAATCGATAAAAGCCTTCAGTGATGTTATTGAACTTCGCCAATATGGAAGTTTCGGTAAAGGCGTTAAACTTGAAGGATAGTTAGAATATAAAACAACGGACATATGTACCATAAGTGAAAATAACAAACGATAACTTCAATAACCAACGTATGCCCGATGATTAAACTTGATAAAAAAGTAATCATTAATTCATAGATTTATTTTCTAGGTATAAATTATATGGATTAGTTAATTATAGAATCAGCTAAATTAACTATGCTACTACATAATGCCTTTGATAATTCGAAATAGTAGAGTTTTATCACTAGCTAACTTTAAACTAACTATTAAAATGAAGGATATTGTTATTTATACTATTACTAACAACAAAAAAGGAGATTGAAATGAGTATTAATAGAGAACATATTTTTGTATGGAGCCGTAATATCCGGATATTTCATTGGATAAATGTAATAGCCATAACATTACTCGTTTGCATTGGTTTAATTATTTTAAATGGGAAATTGTTTGGAGTAAGCACGGATGGAAAGGTTCTCTTAAAAACAATTCATGTATTTGTTGGCTATGTTTTTGCGATCAACTTACTTTTTAGGCTAATTATTGGCTTCATAGGTAAAGCACACGAACGCTGGAACAAAGTATTACCTTTTAACAAAGGCTTTAGCCAAGAATTAGTTGAATTTAAACAGAATAAGAAATCTACATACAAAGGGCATAACCCGGCAGGAAAATTAATGGTTTTTGCATTGCTTTTTCTAATGTTCACTCAATTAATTTCAGGTTTGATTATCGCTGGTACCGATATTTATTACCCTCCTTTTGGAAATTATTTCGTTCAAAGCATAGCAATAGACAAGCAAAACATTGAAGTGATTAAGCCTTATTCTAAAGAAAATGTTGATGAAGTAGCCTATAAAGAAATGCGAGCAATAAGAAAGCCCTTTATAACTGCCCATGTTTATGCATTTTATGGGTTACTCTTCCTCATTCCTTTGCATATTTTAGGTGTTATCATCGCAGAAAGAAGAGAAAAAACGGCTTTAGTTTCTGCAATGATTACCGGTTATAAGTATCTTCCAAAAAACAAAGGTGAATAACTTAAGAAATCAACGGTATGCTGCAGTTTAACAAGTACTGCTACCGTTTAATATTATGAAGTAGTAGTTAAACCAACGAGTGCTAATTACTAATTTTCGCCAAACCAATTTTGTGTATGATTAATGAAATAAACTAAAGACAACATAATGGGAACTTCAACAAGTACCCCTACAACAGTTGCCAAAGCTGCTCCAGAATGTAAACCAAAAAGTGAAATGGCCACGGCAACTGCTAATTCAAAGAAGTTAGATGTACCTATCAAACAAGCTGGAGCGGCAATGTTATGCGGTAATTTCATCCATTTAGCTGCTAAATAAGCAATAATGAAAATGCCGTAAGTTTGGATCATTAGCGGAATGGCAATTAACCCAATGGTTTCAGGTTCAGAGACGATGGTGTTTGCCTGAAAACCAAATAATAAAACCACCGTCGCTAATAAACCGATAACTGACCATGGTTTCAACTTCGATAACAAACGATCTAGTGACTGTGTATCACTATCTTGTCCAATTCCTTGACCATTACCCTGATTTAACAATCGTCTAGTCACAACACCTGCAATTAAAGGCAATAATACATACAATAAAACAGAAATAAGTAACGTTTCCCAAGGTACTTGAATATCACTAACGCCTAGGAGAAATGCTGAAATAGGAGCAAAAGCGAATATCATAATCACATCATTTACTGATACTTGAACTAAGGTGTAGTTAGGATCGCCTTTAGTTAACTGAGACCAAACAAACACCATGGCGGTACATGGTGCTACGCCTAGTAAAATCATACCTGCGATATATTCTTGTGCGGATTCAGGATCTACTAAGTCAGCAAATAAGAAATTAAAAAATAGCCAACCTAAGGCAGCCATGGTGAAGGGTTTAACAAGCCAGTTAATCACTACCGTTAGCAGCAGTCCTTTGGGATTTTTTCCAATACCTTTTATTGCAGAGAAATCAATCTGAACCATCATCGGGTATATCATCACCCAAATAAAAACCGCAACGACAATGTTAACGTGTGCGATTTGAAGTTCAGCAATAAGTTGAAATGCATTAGGCTGAAATAAACCTAAAATAACACCAACTAGAATGCTAAGGGCAACCCAAACAGATAAATATCGTTCAAAAACACCCATTTGTTAAACCTCTCTCATTAAATCTTCTATAAAGTATGCCGCTAGCTCATGTCTTCCTGCACAGTTTGCTTTAGCATAAACTGCTGTGGCTTGGCTTCTCACTGTTTTCTCTTTTACCTGTCGGGCTTGTGCGATCTCTTTCATCGATAGTCCTTTAATTAACAGTAACGCAACCTCACATTCTGATCCCGTAAGGCTCCATTCAGAAAATTGTTCTTTCATGACGTGCAGTAACTCCCCTGCTAATCTTGCTGTTTTCGACTTTTCTATACTGATTGCATTGTTTAGGGATTTTACATGTTGAAGTTCTCGAAATAAAACAAGAGAAATGGCCATAAAAACCGATAACTCAAGGGCTACATGTATAAAGCCATCTTCATTACTTAACAAATCACTGACAATGTCAAAAATAAAAAATGACATCGCAAAAGCCAGAACGATAGCAGGTACGTATTGTTTAAAAGACACTTTATCCCTCACAAAATAAATAAAGTTTAATTCTATTTATGGTAGATTACTGTTCAAATAAGTTTTCTAGCAAGTTAAAACAGACTGAGATTAATATCCCACAGTATCATGATTTTATCTTGTGTTTTATGAAACGAACTTTCGTCCATAAACAGTAGGATTATTAACCAGCACCTATAACAGACGTAAAATAATGACCAAAACATTTTGTGATACCTGAAAATCTTGATTGTGAATAACGTTAACCCATTTTAATAGTTTTACTGATAAAAAGGCGGTAACTTTAGTGTCATTCAATTTTTACCAATTTAAAATCTGAATTTAATACGGTTATATTTTCATCAATACTGATCAAAAACCCCATACTCCCCTTAACTTCCTCTGTTTGTGATGTGGTAATTAAAGGACCGTTAGTCCAAGCTTCATTGAGTTCACTGTAGATATTAAGTTTTGATATTTTGACCGAAAACATTGGATCAAAGGATTTTAATGAGTACAGTCGGTATGAAATAAAATGAGGGTCTTTTTTGCTCACTTCCAACTCTGCTTGTATAACCTTACTAACCTCACCTTTTCCCAATGGCTGATCTGACTCTTCTTCGTCAAAATTCAATTCAACGTAACTAGGCAATTCAAAGAGCCACGAATTTTCTGTTTCTGATTTAAGTTTAGCATTGACCAAATCAAAAGCATCTAGTGTGAGTAATGCATCATTATCCCACGTTTTTTTCTCAGTATTATTGTCGGTAAACTCAGTATGAACCGCCGTCCATTCTCCGTCAGATATACCTAGAGGTGTAAACTTATAGACCCTGATTGTTCCGTCATTATCGTCTTTTTGTTTCACATACGAGAGTCGCATATTCGGTTTTATTTGCAGCAAGCGTTGTTTAACATCGGCAACGGCAGTTTCTAACGCCACTTTTGCTGATTCGTTATTACTTATCTGGACGCTATTATTAGCAAGGCTATGTTGGACAAACCCTAAGCTGGTTGTTAATGCTAAAGCTAATAAATATGCTTTTGACTTATTGATGTTTTTTTTCATTTTCAGTTATTCCTTTATGCCGATTATTTATCCGATGGATTCATTGTCTTACTTAAAAAAAGCTCATTAATCAGTGGATGGTATTTAGTTGCACTATGACGCTTTAATGCTCGAACAAAGTCCATCGAAGTAGCGGGTATATTTGGGTAAACATGTTGCAACCAAAGAGAGCTAAGTGCCGCTGTTATAGGTTTATCGCCGACCGTTTCACGTAATTTGGCAAATGCTAGGGTAGCTCGTGAATGCATATCATGTGCTTGAATGGCATCGACAAGGGCGACTGATGTTTGCAAGTTGTTACGCTGACTAAGGTCATAGTGTTCTTGTTCAAGCTCAACAAGGGCAAGCATTGATTCGTTTCCATAGTGTTTTTCAATAATAACTAACTCGACATACTTAGCCATTGATTCGCTAAGAAATGAACGGTCTGTCGCTACGCCATTACCAATACCATGACCAAACCATTGATGAGCAGTTTCATTAACCGCGCGGCGATAACGCTGGTCAAAACCTGCATCCTTTGAAGGCCTAGCACGAAAACCAACAGTATTTTTTATCAGTATGATTTGTGGTAATGCATATCCGCTATCTCCAATGTCTGGTGCGGCAATCAGATTAAGTTGAGCACCTGTGTATGGTGATATGTTTTGGGCAAACCAAGTTAAGGTATCGGCCATTGCTTTTATGTGTATTTGCGTAGCTTCATTCTTGTTTTGGGAATAAACATTAAGGGTAGTTCCTTGGGTTGTTTGAGAAAGTGCGGCTTTAGGCACTGACAACCAAGTAGGAATTGCGCGAACAGGCTGTTTCGTTTGGAATTTAAAGAAAGAGCGCTGATCTTCACTCCAACTGCTTACTAACTCACCTTGGCTGATAGCATGATGACCTAATTCCGTCGAAATTACTGTATTCAGAGACGCCCATTGATAAGTGCCTGTTTTGTTGACTTCTTCTTTAAATATTTCAGAAGGCGCTAAGTTTTTGATTTCTTTTAGTTCATACTTTGCTCTTAGTTGAGCATTATCCAATTGGTGATCAATTTGATAGCCAACCGTTGGCAGTAATGGGTTTGCGCGAAAATATGAAAATTCAGGTTTTACTACTTGGTGTGAACGGTGCGGCCAATATTGTGATTGCTTATAGCTAAACTCTGCGTGCATCACCCGTTGTTCACCAGGCATAAGCTGTTGCGAGAACTGATAAATACCTTGATTAAGCTCAGTATCAAATTCAACTAGCTTCGCTCCGTCAAGGGTAATATCTCCAAAGGTATAATTGCCGTATCGTCCGATTAATATTTGCTCGATAGGTGAAGTTGTACGATTTTCTAGCGTGTAGCTCACTTTAAAATTTGCAAACTCTTGCGATGGGTAGATATCAATTTCAGAATCAATGTGAACAATTGCCGGTTGCGCTTTATGCTGCCAGTGGGAAAAGTTTGTTTCATATTGAACTTTCCACGCCTCGCGCTTGGCAGAATTCGTCAAAGGTTTTTCATCAACAAGTACAAAATGTAAGCTTAGACCTGCTATGAATGTGACGGAAAATGACATCAGAACACTTTTTGGTAAGCTACTTATTGAAAGTTTCCCTAGACCCGTACCACGGTGCGAGCGACTAATGGCAAGTAGAACTAAACTAATACAAGCCGCTATCCATACAGCCATATAAGGTAAGTAAAGTGAAATGCTGGCACTATACCCCCAAAAGTTATCAGGTGCTTGTAAGGGGGAGCCGGCAATATTCCACAGCGTATGGGTCATTCCTAATGCGGTCATGATTGCTGTGAATTTTATCAAAATAATTAAGGCAACAATACCGCCAGCAGTTCCACTTGATCGACAAAGGTGATGTAAGCAAATAAACAACGTGCCCAGTAAAAACAAGGGTAATCCGCTAAGAGCAAGCTGTACCAGATAATGACCAAATATCCATTCACTACCCGACATCAATTCGGCCAAGCTACTGCCAACGAACGTGAGTAATAGCAGTAATACAATCATCAAACCAAGGGCAATAAGGTGAGCGCCAACCAGTTGACGATTGGAAATTGGAGCTGCTGAAATCAATTCAGCGATATTGTAGCTTTTGTCGCGAGAGCAAATAAACCAGCTCCATAGAGCAACAACCAAGGCGCCAAGCACTGAAAACAGATCAAAAGCGATAAGATTAAGTGCATCGATACTATTTGGTGAAATTACCGAAAGTGCTTCGGTATTATTTATGCCGGACATTACTTCATTAAAGATAATCATTGGCCAAATTAACAGGATGATTTGTGTTATGCGGCTGTGTAATAAGGTAAAAAATGATACTTTAATCAATTGAATAAAAGGTGATGTAGGTAAGCGCTTTGCTACTTTGGTTTTAAGCTTAGCTGGTTGTGATAATTTTGCCGTATCAAGATTTTTAGACCGTTTTGTACGGACCTTTTCCTTAGGTTTTTTAGTTAGAGCAAGATAAACAAGTACAGCAGTTAGCAGTAAACAAACTAGGCGATTTGTCAGTAGTTCAACACTCGTATAAGTGTTGGCAGAATTGATGTTATCTACCAAGGCACTAATTCCGTAAGGGTCTAACCATAACATCGCGTTATAGAAATTTTCACTGATAACCTTACTACCAGCCAGAACAGGTGATCCCGTCATGCTGCCAAGCATTAAATAAATGATACCAAAAGCGGCTATCCAAACATACATAACCATTGCACTTTGCCAGTAAGTCGAAAGCCATAGAGCAAAAGCGGTAGTAAGTAATATGCTAGGTAAAACTAATAACAGGAGATTAAGCATTGTGATGGTAAAAAATTCAGCTGAAAAACCTAATTCAGCTGTGTATAAGGCAAATACTAGAGCGAAGCATACAACAAACAACACAAATAACAGGCTGACCATAGCGCCATAACGTAACAGCCAACGTTTTTTGTAAGTAAGGGGAGTACAGTTTATAAGCTCACTCATGTGGGAGCTGGTATCGCGAAGAAAAACAATGGGTGATAATGCCCCAAGCACAATAGGCAATACCATCATTAACAAGATGACATGCGAAAGTTGTAACTGAGCTCCTGGATTGTAACTCCCTTCCTGAGAGCCTGCGCTTATAATAATGGAAAAAAATGGCATTAAGAGCATACAAATTAAAACCAGAGGCTGGCGCAAACAAAAACGCCATTCATTGATAAATAACATTAGCTTTGCTCCTTTGCTAACAGTTCAAAAAAATATCGGTCTTGCAGAGTTGCTTCAACTAATGTTGCATCAATAGTGGGTTTGGTTTTACTGTAAAGGCGTAAAGAAGCATCGCCGAATCGGTAGCTTTTACTCAGAATTTTCATACTACTATCGGGATCCGGTTCAATTTGAGTTTTCCAAATACAACCTTCAAGTGGTGAAATTAGGGTTTTCACATCAGCACTATCAATGACTTCTCCTTTAATGAGCAATGCCACATGGTGACAAAGGTTTTCAATATCCTCGACGATATGAGTCGATAAAATCACTAATTTTTCTTTGCTAATGGCGACCAATAAACCATGAAGACGTTCACGCTCTACAGGGTCTAGCCCTGAGGTTGGCTCATCCATAATGATAATTTTTGGCTCTCCGAGTAAGGCTTGTGCAATACCAAATCGTTGGCGCATACCACCAGAAAAAGTGGCAACTTTTTTATGGGCTACATCTGTCAGATTGGTCAGCTCTAATAGTGATGCAATTTGCTTTGCGCTCGTTGATTTATCAACTCCTTTTAATATCGCCATGTGCTCTAGCAGGGCTTGGCAGCTCATATGTGGATACACCCCAAAGTGTTGTGGCAAGTAACCCAATATTTTTCGCAGTTCATCAGGGCTTTTTCTTAAGTCAATGCCGTCAAAATTCATTTGTCCATCATCAGGGGTTTGCAAACAAGCAAGTGTACGCATTAATGACGATTTTCCTGCACCATTAGGGCCTAATAAGCCAATCATGCCGATAGGAAAGTGTAATGACACATTTTTTAATGCATGAGTGCCATCGGCATATTTTTTGTTAATATTGTTAATGGTAAGCATATAGTTAATCCGTTGTGTTTTTGATAACGCTAGATTACGAGTTGATGCACAGGTAAGCTATCTTAAGAGGATGAAGTGAATAAACTTAATGATGAGATGTAAAAATGTCATTTCATCAGTTAAATCGACTGTTTCGTCATTTACTTTGTGACAGGGTTTATCAAAATGCTATTTTTAACCAAGTCAGTAAAAATAAACCAAGGCAAACCTTTTTATTATGCTCGATAAAATGATTTACAGAATACTGTTCTATATTAACTTACCGCTGCTTTGTGCTGTGTTGCTAGAGACTCAAATTCAATTTTTATCAGTACAAGGTGATAGTGGTAGTGTATATCTGCAAATAGCGTTGCAGCTTATCATTGAAAGTTTGCCCTTTTTTATTGCCCATCATTTTGCGCATTACTTGGCAGAAAAAGCACAGCGTCCCCGTGCGAAATTTATTTGGTTATTGGGTTTTATATGCTATCCGTTACTGTCATTGATAATAAGTGGTCAAAGCACTACTTTTGAATATTGGTCTTTGCTGAGTATTCAAGGTTGGTTGCTTGCTGTTTTTGCAAGTGCCGCGTGGTTTATTAATCACGTTTTAAAAATGCGTGATAAAACGCGTGCGATGCAATTTATAGCAAAACTGTTTTCTCTTAACATTGTGATAGCGATATTACTGGTTGGTTGGGCAATAATTATGGCGGGCGTCTTTAATAGCGTTCAAGCACCTAAAGATAGCGAGTCATTAAATGCAATAATTGATATTAATAATGTCTTTAGTGAGTTCGGACAGTTTATCTATTATTTTTGTCAGTTTTTAGTGGTGGCAGCCGTCATTGGTTGTATCTACGCAGTAAACCGCTATGGTCTGATACGGCAAGTATTAGCAAAGCAGGGAGTGTTGGCATTTATCTCGGCAGCTTTAATATTCATTATTATAGTCACCCCTATTTTTGCAACTTTAGTGTTATCGCTGCCGCTCAATACACCTAAAGTCACCTTGTTTCCTTCAACAATTCATCAGGCATTTGCCCCCGTTAATTATCAATTTATGTTTTGGCTTTTAGCGATAAGTACGCCGTTGATTTTGGTTTTTGAACGTCAACAGCAAGACTCAGCATTAACACAGATTTCCCTGCAAAAAACTCATACAGAATTAAAACTTTTACAACAACAAATTAACCCACACTTTTTGTTTAATACCTTAAATAACCTCTATGCACTGACGCTGACTAAATCAGATGATGCTCCAAACTTAGTAATTAAGCTATCGAATTTACTACGCTACACCGTATATGAAGGACAAAAGGAACAAGTTAAATTGGCACAAGAGGTTAGTTACTTGCAAGACTATATTGCTCTTCAGTTAATCAGAAGCCATGATAAATGTACGCTAGACCTGAAATGGCCCGAACATGACGACAAATTCACACTGCCGCCGTTATTAATTATAATGTTATTAGAAAATGCGTTTAAATATGGCGTAGAGCCCACCATTGAAAAAAGCCATATACGTTTTCATATGCAGTTGAGTAAAAATAGTTTAACCGTTGTTTGTGATAATCCACTATTTACTCATAAGCAAAAGAAGGCAAGTGGGTTGGGACTTGAAAACTTAAGCCGTCGTTTATCACTTTTATATCCAGGAAAACACACGATAAGTAGTGGTCCTGTTGGTGAACTATGGCGAGCAAAAATGACCTTGGAGTTAGACCCTTGCTAAAAGCTTTAATCATTGATGATGAACCACTTGCCCACGAAGTAATTTTACACCATGTAGTTCAGCATGCAGACATCAGTATCGTTGGTCGTTGTTTTAATGCTACCCAAGCACTTAGTTGGCTCGCTCATGATCATGCAGACTTACTTTTTTTAGACATTAATATGCCAGACCTTAGTGGTATAGAATTACTAAAGGTGCTGCGCAACCGCCCGCAAGTTATTATTATCAGTGCTTATCAAGAATATGCTATTGAAGGTTTTGAGTTAGATGTGACAGATTATTTACTGAAGCCCGTTTGTAGTGAACGGCTTTCACAGGCATTAGATAAAGTAAGGTTTCGCGCTCAAAAGCGATTATTAAAAGAGCCTGAAACGAAACATATTGTACTGAAAGTGGACAGAGAAAAACGAAAGTTTACCTTAACAGGTATCACCTTATTAGAAGCATACGGTAACTATGTAAAGCTTTGGCAAGGCAATGATATGATATTGGTAAATAGTAGCTTAAAGCTGTTAATTGAAATGTTACCCGATACTCAATTCACTCAAGTGCATAAGTCATTTGTCGTGAATAATAATAAAGTAATCGCTGTAGAAACTGATACTGTCACGATGGAATGTGGCCGAAAAATCAAAGCGAGTAAAACGTTTAAGAAAAGATTACGGCATTTACTTAAGCTATAAAAATATGCCCTTTTTAACATTTAAAAATACAATTTTATTGATTGAATTATTGGTGATATACAATAAATGAGGTTTTATGACTTTCAAACAAACTGAATGCAAATTTTACGAAGATACAGACATATATTGCTAAGCTGCAACTGATAACAGGTAACGCGTAACCAAGCAAGTCTGATTCATTTCGAATAACCATTAGCTAATTATTTTTATAAGTTTAAGAAGCAGCAGAGGCACCCAACTGCTAAATAAGTAACTTAACTATTTTAAAAGATACAACTTTAAATTGCAGTCCAATGGGCAGAAACGAGTTCTTTATTCTCGTTAAGCACTCGCCCGGTAAAACGGGCCCCTTCAACTATTACACTAACTCCTTTAGGAGTGCCTGTCATGATAATATCGCCATCGTTTAGCTCGGTATAAGTTTTAAGTTCAGCTAAAATGTCTGCTGGTTTGTACATCATTAACTCAACTCCACCAGCTTGTATGATTTCATCATTAATTAATAATTCAAGTGATAATGTATCGTTAATTTTCTCTTGATTGATTGAAACAAATTCACTGAAAACAGCTGAGCCATCAAATGCCTTAGCTCGCTCCCACGGTAGACTTTTTGCTTTTAGCCTACTTTGTAACTCTCGTTTAGTGATGTCAAAACCAAAACCAACGGCAAAAAACTGACCGTTTTTAATAATAAAACATAACTCCCCCTCAAAATGCAGTTGTTCTTGATGATGTGAGAGAAGCTCAGTTGAGATGGCAGAATTAGGTTTATTAAATACCACCATTTCATCTGGAACTTCATTACCAAGTTCAGCGATATGGTCAACATAATTTCGGCCAATACAAATGATTTTTGAAGGGGTAACGGCTCTATTGTCAACGATAACTGATTTCATAACTTACTCTTAATGAAGTGCATTACAAGAAAACCATCATATGACGTTTAAGTTCGATACAGTGTTTTAATAACATGGTAACCAAACTTTGTTTTTATTGGTCCATGAACTTTGAGTAAAGGTTTATTAAAGACGACTTCATCAAAGCCTTTTACCATTTGTCCTTTCTTAAACTCACCTAGATCCCCTCCTCTTTTAGCAGAACTACATATTGAATGCTTTTTTGCCAATTTACTAAAGGGTTCTCCTTTGGCAAGAAGTTTTATTATCTCTCGGGCAAGTTTTTCTGATTTAACTAATATATGCACTGCACCTGCTTTTGACATATTATTCTCTTTAAATACGCTAATTTTACCTATTATACGATAGAGTATCCGCGACTCCATACAAGTTTATTGCAATTTAACACATTCAGTTGGTGTTACTTATTACTGAACCAGCCACAAAGGTCTTATGACAGGTTAAATGTTTGTAAACTGAAACAGGTGTTTAACTTTGTGCTGTCGTTCTTTAAATAACCGACTGAGAAAAATAAGATCATGATGATCAATATATTGTGTAATGTGTGCTTTAAATAATAAATATTGATAAATAACTTTGAATAATATTAATTTTTGATTGTAGTATTGGTTTTAATTCCATTATTTAATACACTACCAATCACTTGAATTTCTAACACTTTAAATTTTACCAAAGTGAAACTGACCTTATTCTCTATACATTCACATTTTTATTGAACAGATAACAAATATGTATGAGAAGTCAAAAACAGTTTATGAAGTAATAGATTAGTTTGGTTTAGTGTTAAAATAGTATTTTTATTTTTCCATCCAATAGTGAGTTCAAAGAAAATGTTCATAGGGACAATGCACGAATGCAAAAAAAACTAGCATGCTTTTTTACCATATCACTCCTTAGTTTTAACTCCTTGGCTGAAGAGCAAGGTTACCAGGAGCAGCCCTGGGGATTAGGGGTTGCGATGAGAGGCGCAAGCATTGCCTTTGATACAGAATCAGACAAAGTTTCTACATTTGTCCCGTTAATGTTTTATCAAGGTGATACATTTTTTATGCGTGGTATTGAAGGTGGTGCTCACCTATACGAAGATGGCAACTCACAGTTTAACGTTATTGGCCGAATGCGATTTTTTGATATTCCTGCTGAATATCAAAACCAAATTCAAGGTGATAATATTGACCTTGGTTTTCAATGGCGAAACACATATCAAGAAGATACTCATTTAGACGTTGAAATTTTTAGCGATTTAAATGGCAGACTCTACGGAAATGTCACAAATAACTGGTACGTTGAACAGGGTGATTGGGAGTTTATGCCCTCACTCACCGCACGCTATAAGAGTGCCGAGTTTAATAGTCAGTACTTTGCTTTACAGGAAATAACCAATGAACGAATTGGCGCAGGTATTGAAGTAAACGCCAACATAGAAACTCGTTATCACGTTCATTCAAACCTCTATTTAATAGGCTCTGTAGGCGTTACTGGATTAGATAAAAATGCTTATGAAAGTAGCGCTATTGATCAGCGTTTCAATTCTGAAGTTTATTTAGGATTTGCATTTTTTAATGACAAGACCAAACCAAAAAAGGAAAAGCTCACTTCTAAAAGCTACTTAAGAGTGGCTCACGGTTGGGCAACTCCCTCTAATATTGGCGACATTCTTCGTGGTGATACCGTTAAGGATGAATACAACAACCAACTTAGCTCTATTTTCTATGGACTACCATTAACTGACGAATTATTTAGTTTACCCGTCGATATTTACCTGACACCTGGGTTTGTTTGGCATTGGAATTCAGAGGTGCAAAGTTCAGAGCAAGAATATGTTATAGGGATTAAAGCTTACGTAACAATTCCTTGGCCTGTCAAATGGCGAATAGGTGTTGCTGAAGGCCTATCTTACGTATCAGACCTTACCTATATTGAAGGTACCGAAATGGAAGAAAAAGGCTACAAAGGAAGTGAGCTATTGAACTATATTGATGTAAGTTTTGATGTGAACATTGGCGACTTATTTAATAGACATTCTCTTGAGCATGTTTGGCTTGGTTATAGTATTCATCATCGGTCTGCCATATTTGAGTCTGCGTCACAATTTGGCAGAATAAAAGGTGGTAGTAATTATAACTCTGTCTATTTACAGTTTGATTTTTAATGATTTTTATATGAATACTTACAATCCAAGCTTGGGTTTAACCTAAATTATGACATCCATTTTTCTAACTTGAAAATGTAGTTCATGTTTTTCTCAAGATCTTGACTGAGTAATAAACCAATATAACTAGAGTATGTCAGCATTTTTTTAGTGGGTCAGTTAATATGACAGTTCATTAAGAAGTGGATATACGATATTTTGTAAGAGGCTTTATACTCAGAATGCGTAGTGTAAAAAAGACATATCAGCAATGCAAACAGAAAGCCTACCTAAGGAGCAACCAATAACTAATATATTCAAAGAATACGATACTATCACTCATAAGTTACAAACCTCAAACTATTCTGATTCTGTTTCCACTAAATACTGCTAAAGTAGATAATGACCAAAGGTATATTTGATTAGCTAAAGTAATTACAGTTAATCAATAGACGCAAAGCCAAAAACAATAGTTCTCTGATATTGTTGATTTGGCCTCAAGATGTTACTCGGGAAATGCTTATTGTTTTCAGCATCGGTATAGTTTTGCGCCTCTAAACACATTCCTTGATATGACGTAAATTTGCCATTTAAATAATAACCAGTATAGAGCTGTATTGCACTCTGATCAGTGTACACAGATAAGCTAATTTGGTTATTAAATGACGTAAGCACTGCTTTAGGCTCTTCAAAATAAGTTTTGTCCAATATAAAACAATGATCATAACCGTTCTTGGTTTTAAGGGATTTATCTTGGGTTGTTAGCAGTCTTTTACCAATGCATGCAGGCTCATTAAAATTATAATCAGTACCAAAAACAGAAACTAAATCACCCGTCGGGATACTAGCAGCATCTATTTCAAGAAATGACGGTGACATCATTTGTAAATATAAAGATTCGCAACCTTCCTCTCCCAAATTAAAATAAGTATGGTTGGTTAAATTAATGGGCGTTGCTAAATCAGTATTGGCTAAATACTGTATCGAGAGTTTATTGTCTTCACTTAATTGATAGGTGACACAGAGGTTGAGTGTCCCAGGAAAACCTTGATCGCCATTTTCTGATACCAGCAATAGGGTCACTGAATAGTTGGTCAGTGATGGTTGGTCTATTCTCCAATAACGAAAAGAATAATTGTTATCCCCACCGTGCAAGCAATTAACCCCATCATTTTGGGGTAACTGATATTGTTTTCCATCAAGTTGAAATTTTCCCCCTGAAATACGGTTACACACTCGTCCACAAGTTGCACCTAAATAAAATTCATCCTTTAGATATTCTTCTGCCGTGTTATACCCCACCGTCATTTCTGTTGGCATAGAGTTTACAGGGAATTTAATGGATTTAATTCTGGCACCAAAGTTAATGATCTCTACCGACATACCAAAGTCGTTAGTGAGCGTTATCGTTTCCAATTTATTTGTTACTTTGACCATTAAAGTAAATACCCATTCGGATTATTTGATTGCCATCGCCAAGTATCAGCCATCATTTGTTCTAGCTTACGGCTGGCTCGCCAATTAAGTTTCTTGTTAGCTTTATTAGCATTAGCCCAAAAAGCAGGTAGATCACCTGCTCTTCTTGGTGATACTTCAAATGGGATCTTTTTATTAGTGGCTTTCTCGAATGCTTTAACAATAGCAAATACTGAAACCCCATTACCTGTCCCTAAATTAAAGGCTTCAACACCGCTAAATTCAGCGTTACGATTCAACCAATCTAATGCGGCGACATGGCCATTGGCTAAATCCATCACGTGTAAATAATCACGTTCACAGCTACCGTCAGCCGTAGGGTAATCATTACCAAAAACACTGAGTTTTTCACGTTTACCAACAGCAACTTGCGCTACATAAGGTAAAAGATTATTAGGAATACCTTTGGGGTCTTCCCCTATCAACCCGCTTTCATGAGCGCCAACAGGATTAAAATATCGTAGTGATACGCCTCTAAATTTTTTATTTGAGTTTGCTAAGTCAGCTAGTATACGCTCAACCATCACTTTACTTGCACCATAAGGACTAGAAGGTGTACCCAACTTCATCGTTTCAATATAAGGCACTTCATTTTCTTCACCATAAACGGTGGCTGAAGAACTAAAGATGAAATTATGCACTTTATTCTCTTGCATAACTTCGAGTAAACAAACTGAGCCATGAACATTATTTTGATAATAATTCAACGGTATTTGTGTCGACTCACCAACAGCTTTAAGTGCAGCGAAGTGAATAACAGCATCAATTTCAAATTGTTTGAATACCTGACTTAATATAGCTTTATCACAAATATCACCTTCTACAAACTCAACAGATTTTCCCGCTAGCTTTTCAACTCGATCGAGTGACTCTATACTTGAGTTAACTAAGTTATCGTAAACGATAACGTCATAATTATTTTCTAGCAACGATAAGACAGTGTGGGAGCCAATATATCCAGCGCCCCCCGTAACTAATACTTTCATGTTTTGTCCTTTAAAAAGGGTCAATTACCTATTAACATCAGGTGATTAACCCTCTTTAATTATTTAGTTAATTCCTACCACCAAGTGGCGTATAAAGCGATAAGGATAAGTATTACCCCTACTGCAGCAACATTAAATGACTTAGTTGTCGTAAAGTTCACTTCATTTAAGCTCACACTACTGTCTGTTGTATTTGGCTTACCTAGCATGGATATCACATAACACAGGCCTAAACATAGTAAGAATACTAAGCCAACACGGTCCATAAACGGCAACTCAGGCCAAGCAAACTTAAGTACTAAAGAAAATACTGCTGAGCCTAAGGCAGCTGATAATGCGCCCATTGATGTGGCTCGTTTCCAAAACATACCCATAACAAATATCACCACAATGCCAGGGGTAAAGAAACCGGTAAACTCTTGAATATACTGGAATGCTTGATCAAATTTTCCAAGTAACGGCTGAGCAACAATTAACGCGATACACAAAGATACTAACGCAGCAATACGACCAATATGCACATAGTGACGTTGGCTCTCGTTCGGCTTAAAGCGAGTATAAATATCCATGGTAAAGATGGTGGAAATACTGTTAGTCATTGATGCTAGTGAAGATACAATAGCAGCAACTAAAGCGGCAAAAACTAAACCTTTAATGCCAACAGGTAACATTGCCATCATTGAAGGATAAGCTTGATCAGGTGTTGTAAGTGATGGATAAAGAACAACCGCAGCTATACCAGGCAATACTACAATAAGTGGCATTAACAACTTAAGGTAAGCAGCAAAGGCAATACCTTTTTGTGCTTCTTTAAGATCTTTAGCAGCTAAAGCTCGCTGAATAATATACTGGTTAAAGCCCCAATAACTAAAGTTCATCACCCACATGCCGCCAAGCAATACCGAAATACCAGGTAGGCTCATGTAATGTTCATTTTCAGGACTTAAAATCATGTCAAAATGCCCAGGCATTTGTTCGGTAAGAATACCAAAACCAACTAAAACCCCTTGCCCATCAGCAACTGCATCTAGCGCTAAATAACTTAATAATAGACCACCAAACACTAATAACACTACTTGTAATATATCGGTAAAAGCAACTGCTTTTAGACCCCCGTATAAAGAATAAGCAACGGAGAATACGGCTAAAAAGATCATACCGAACATCCAATCAACACCAGCAACCGTTTCAATAGCCATACCACCTAACCATAAAACCGCCGTTAAGTTAACAAAGGTATATACCGCAAGCCAAAAGATGGCCATAGTAGTTTTAACCTTGTTATCAAATCGTTGTTCAAGATATTGCGGCATAGTGAAGATTTCATTTTTCAGAAAAATAGGCAGCATGTATTTACCCACTAATACCAAGGTTATGGCCGCCATCCATTCATAGGAAGCAATAGCTAAACCAATGGCGTACCCAGAGCCTGACATGCCAATAATTTGTTCAGCGGATATATTTGCTGCGATCAAAGAGGCACCGATAGCCCACCAAGGCAAAGATTTACTAGCTAAAAAATAATCTTCAGTATTCGCCCCTTCTTTTTTCTCATTACGAGAAATCCACAAGGCAAGACACAACAGCCCGATTACGTAGACAATAAAGATTGTACTGTCTACCGTCCCCAATTTATTTGCAAAATCCATACTTTGTTCACCTTCTCTTTTAGTTATAATTTTTTATTTGAAACTGACAATCATCTTAACCAATTATCTAAATGCACCTTGAGTCGCAGTACAAAGATAAATATTTGCTTTCAAGCCATATTCTTCTTCATACCGACTGTTTACAACATCTTTTACTTCCTCAACCATAACTGTTGGCACAAGGGCAACAACACAACCTCCGAATCCTCCACCAGTCATTCTTACCCCCCCATTACTGCCTAACACTCCGTCGATCATTTCAACAAGACCATCCATTTCTTTGGTAGTTACTTCAAAGTCATCACGTAAAGAGTTATGTGATGCTTTCATTGCAGTACTCATACCCACCATGTCATTGGTTTTTAGCGCTTTTAGTGTAGCAACCGCTCGTGCATTTTCACTGACAACATGACGAGCACGCTTAAATAATTCCGGTTCAATTTTATCCTGAGCAGCGTGAAGTTGCTCTAAGGTGACTTCTCTAAGAGCTGAAACACCAAAATACTTAGCTACAGCTTCACATTGTTCCCGTCGTAAATTGTAAGCACTGTCTACCAAACCACGTTTAACATTTGAATTAACGATAAATAAGGATAAGTTTGTAGGAATGGGCGCGTCTTCAAACGATAAATCTTTGCAATCTAGCAGCATTGCATGATCTTTTTGTCCCATTGCGGAAATCAGTTGATCCATAATACCGCAGTTACACCCAACAAAATCATTTTCAGCACGTTGTCCCATAAGAGCAGCTGTTACACCATCAAGATCTAATTTATAAAGCTCAGAGAACGTTTTTAATATAGCTATTTCAAAACTGGCTGATGAACTTAAACCAGCTCCTTGAGGAACATTACCTGTCACAATAAGGTTTGCCCCCTTAATATGAGGGTGTTTCACCATCAGTGCTTGTAGAGTACCTTTGACATAATTACTCCACATCATGTCTTCATCAAATGAAATTTCATTTAGGAAAAACTCATTTGTTTGCTCATCACAGTCATGAGCATAAACTTTTACAACTTTATCATCTCGCTTTGAAGCAGCAATTGTAGTGCCATAGTTGATAGCAGCAGGAAGTACAAAACCATCATTATAGTCAGTATGGTCGCCAATAATGTTTACTCGACCAGGGCCATGACAAACAATTTCTGCTGAACTTTTAAACTGTTGCTCGAACAATTGCCTAACTAACGCTTGTTGTTCCATTAGATTTGTTCCTTATAGTGAGTTTCTGATAAGTCACGTAATCTTTTTGCAGCTTGTTCTGCAGTAAGATCTCGCTGTGCTTCAGCCATCATTTCGTAACCCACCATAAATTTTCGAACCGTTGAAGAACGTAATAACGGTGGAAAGAAGCTGGCGTGCAAAGTCCATTCATCATGCTGTTCCCCATCAAAAGGTGCACCGTGCCAGCCCATAGAGTAAGGAAAAGAGCATTCAAATAAATTGTCATATTTAATAGTAATTTGTTTGAGAATGTCAGCGAGTGAATGTTTTTGCTGAGTATTAAGTTCTGTGATTCTAGACACTTTAAACCTAGGGAGAAGTAATGTTTCAAACGGCCATGCAGCCCAATATGGCACAACAACTAACCAATCATCGTTTATCACAACAATACGCTCTTTATTTTCTATTTCTCTAACAACATAGTCTTGTAATAAATTACTACCTTGTTGCTCTAAATAAGCCTGCTGTGCCTGCTGCTTTTTCATCACTAGTGTTGGTAATTGCTGTTGTGCCCAGATTTGACCATGTGGGTGGGGATTAGAACACCCCATGACACTACCTTTATTTTCAAATACTTGAACCCATGAATACGTTTTCCCTAGCTCGTTACATTGGCTTTGCCAAGTATCAACTACACTAGTAATTTCACTAATTGAAAGTTGTGGAAGAGTTTTACTATGATCTGGTGAAAAACAGATAACTCTGCTTTCACCTTGTTCAGTGGCCATCTTAAACAGAGGATCGTCACTAACAACCTTAGGTGTATCTTGTTTAATTGCAGCGAAATCATTAGTAAATACAAAAGTTTCTTGATAGTTATCGTTTTTTTCACCATTTATGCGGGTATTACCTGCACATAAAAAACAGTCTTTGTCGTACGCAGGTTTTTCTTGTTCATCAAGTTTTTCCACTTGTCCTTGCCATGGACGCTTGGCACGATGAGGTGAAACTAATACCCATTCATCGATTAAAGGGTTATATCTTCGATGTGGATGTTCTGTTGGATCAAATTCGATAGTCATAATGTTTTTTGTCATAATTATTTATAATACCAATCAAGGGTAAACGTTTACCCTTGATTGTGCAAGTAGATATCACAAAAATACGTTCACTTGATAATAAGACCACAATTAGTGTATATTCCAACCACACTTAAGTATGAAATTACAATGTAAACATTTACCCTTATGGCAACAATAAAAGATGTAGCACGTGTCGCTGGAGTTTCGGTAGCATCCGTTTCACGGGTATTAAACAACGGTCCAAAAGTTAGCAAAGCTACAATAGAGAAAGTATCAAGGGTAATGCAAGAATTAAACTATAGCCCTAATGCTAATGCTCGCGCTTTAGTGACCCAAAAAAGCACTACTCTTGGTGTTGTTATACCTGATTTAGTTGACCCCTTTTTCGCTTCATTGGCAAAAGGAGTTGAACAAATAGCACGTGATAATAATATGCAATTGCTTTTAAGTACCGGTTTGGTCAGTGCTGAAACAGAAATGCAGGCGATTAATTTATTAATTGAAAGACGATGTGACGTGATGGTGGTTCATAGCAAAAAACTATCAGACCAAGCATTGATTGATTTAGCCAATAAGGTCCCTGGTTTTGTACTCATTGACCGTTATATCGAAAAAATAGCAAAACGTTGTGTTTGGCTAGATAATCTTGAAGGTGGTAAAATTGCTGCACGACATTTATTGTCACTAGAACATAAAAAATTCGCCTGTATATCCAGTAAATATCAAATAGACGATCCACTACTTAGGTTGCAAGGCTTTCAAAACGAGCTACAGTCTGCTGGTGTAACTATTAATACTAAATTAATTGAGTTTGGTGAACCCACATTACAAGGCGGAGAGCTTGCCACGCAAAAACTACTCTCTTCAGGGCAAAGTTTTTCTGCATTGTTTGTTTATAATGATGCAATGGCAATAGGTGCTATTTCGACCTTAGAAGATAATGGCTTTAAAGTACCATCAGATATTTCCGTTCTGGGTTTTGATGACGTACTACTGTCAAGATACTCAAGACCTAAACTTAGTACTCTAAATTACCCTGTAGAAGAAATGGCCATGCAAGCCGCTAATATTGGTCTTAACTTAACAGCAAAGCAAGCCGTAAACATTAATGATGTCAGTTGCAAGCACATCCCTATGCTTGTCAAACGAGAATCAACCAGCTTTAAAGCTGGGTGACTACTGAATTTCAATAGCTCCTAAACCAGGAAATTTACCAACGGGGTTATTCAAAATATCAGTCGTTACTTTTAAACCCACATTAAGCCCAACGTTATCATTAGGAAGGTGCTTGATGATCATACCTTTGCCCTGAACCTTAGTTTTATTTCTTGGAATATAATCACGTACATTCACCCCGCCATTTTTTAAAAATTGAGCATCACCATAAACAGGATTGCTATCTTTAATGGTCATCGTTTGAGGCCAATTATCGTGTTTCAAAAAAAGGTTATTTTGAAATACGACATTTTTCAGGGTTGCACTATTTGCTGTATCAGCGACATATTGATCCCCTAAGACACCTTTACTTTTGCCAATAATATGGAAGATATTATTCGCAATTAATATCCCTTTAGCCTTTTTATCTATGGCTATTTTAGATTCGATAGATTCATCGAGATAAATGGTATTATTATAAAAGTAACTATTGAATGGACCTTGACGTTTTTTCCCTTTCCCGCGGTAACCACTCAACCAAAAGGTTTTTCCTTCTTGAAATGCTCCATCTACACCTTTTACTCGGTGTCCATCATTTACACTGATATTATATCGATAGGCATTATTGTAATTATTACCTAATATTTCACAAAAACCACCGGCATTGTTAGTGCTTAAGTTATATTGAACAACTACATTACTGCAATTAAAATCAATGTGCACACCTGCAGAGTCACCAGGTCCGTTAGCATTACTAAATTCATTATGCTCAATAAGAATATTATTACTGCTCCAAGTCCATAAACCACTCCCCCTGCCCCATTTTCTTGAATCATTGTTGCTACCTGAATAATTCACTAGATTATAAGCAAAGTACCCCTTGTTTACCCCACTTAGCTGAATACCAGGACCACCTGTTTCTGTAACTTTATTATGCGTTACTTGAACATCTTGAATGTTTTGATATTTAGAGGTGAATTTAATACCTGTGTGAGCAACATTATGAATAGTGTTATTGCTAATTTGTAAATTGCTAATAGTTGCATTTTTCAAGTGATTAATAACACGTATTCCCCAACCATAACTTTGCTTGCCATTAGCCGTTTTTACTTCTTTGTCGCCACGTTGAAATCCAACTTTATGATAAAACACATTTTTTATCATAAGTCCTTTTAAAACAATACCTCGGTAATCTCCTGGCTGTGTCGCTTTTACTAACACACCAAGTCGCATTGCTTTGATGTTTTTAGTTAGTTTGTGATGCTCAGTTGCCCCTTCACCTGATAATGCAATATCAGTTACTTCGACATAACTACTATTGATTATCGACAACGCTGAACTTTTATTACCTGCATCAATGTAAGAGTATGTTTCATCACTTTTGTCAGTAGGATAACTCGATATCAGAATTGGCTTATTTAGTTGGCCATGTTGACTATTTAATAATAATTGTCCCGAAAATCGCTGCCCTTTAGCTAAGAGTAAACGATCGCCTGGCTTGTATTGATGTTGGCTCGCCTTATCTAATGTTTTCCAAGGTAATTTGATTGTTAGGCCCGTGTTTTTATCACTTCCCTGAGGGTGAACAAAAAAATCTTCTGCATATGTTTTGCTCATTAACATAAGAAAAAAAACTAAAGTCACTATTGGTCGTGTCATTTTATCCTCTATTATTACTTTTAAAGTTATTTGTATTTTTATTGGCAACAAAGTGATAGCCAGTGACTCGTTTTTTCATTATAAAAACCTAGGCTTTGGTAAGCTTTTTTAATAGTACCTTGTGCTTGTAATATTTTCAGCCCTGATTGTAAACCCTCAAAAATTATCTCTGAATTTTCTTTATGTTTATTAACAAATAGATGCCTTGATTGATTAAAGGTTACTTTAATCATTGGCACAGGGATAAGTTTTACTCCCGACGTGATAATGCTCATATCAGGCTCAGGTGAAAATTCCGCTAAAATGAAGTCACCTCGTTTGGCTTTTAGCATTTTAAAAAGCCTCTCCCAATTTGGATTACTGTATATATCAATTTCTAACTTGGACAGAATTTGCCAATCGACTAAGAACTCCTTATTCGAAATCGCGCTGAACCCTTTTAACTGTTCTACATTTGTTACCTTTAACAACGCATTATTATCTTCTAATGTGTAAATCCCTTTTTCAAAATCCCCTGAATGCATTAGTGGTTGAGATACATAAAGGTTTTCATTTTTCTGATTTAACCAAACTGTACTAAACAATAGGTGTATCGAGCCTTTTTTAAGCTCTTTTAATGCCCTACCGTAGTTTGGGTATTCATGAAATTTGAATATAGGGTCTATACCTCCAATTGTAAGAGCTTGGCAGGTTAATAGTGCTTCTGCATAAACCCTTGTAGAACCCTTATAGACATAATCTTTAATGTCTAAACAAGAAGTGGTTTCTGTACTTTTATTAAATCGAGTTTTGACATCACTAGATAAAATAACACCAACATCTATTTTGATCTGCTGAGCAAAAAGTTGAGGTGGATAGGAATAACTTAAACACAGTAAAATAAGTCCAATTAATATTTTCACTATCCTCTCCTTTTTGTAGTTAACTATCCTTTAATAACAAAATCCTAGATTAAGAATCATCGTCTCTTTTTCGAAAATTCTCACATTCAATACTAATACAGTGTTTTCCCCAACGTTTGATAACGTCAGAAACTCCGTCATCTGACTCTACATATTGTCCTTTATCACCCGTTGAGATTATCCATTTTTCTAGTATTTCCCTATGATATTCAAGTTGTTTGATATAGTTTTTATCATTCGCTAAGTTATTTATTTCATGAGGATCATTTACTAAGTCATATAACTCTTCAGGAGGTCTAGTTGGTGCCATAAAAGCCGATTGACTAGACGTAAGCTTCCCTGCTTTATACAAATCTTTATAAGCGGTCATGAAGGGGAATTTGTTCGGGTGTAAATCACGATATTGAGCTTGCATATAAGCTCGTTTTGGAAAAAAATTCTTTATGTATTTAAATTGCTTACTGCGTACAGCTCTAATGCGATCAAAGGTATAATCTAGCCTATCCCTAGCTGCTATGGTAAAGGATTTTTCCTGGTAATCTTTGGCAAACAAATTGTCACCTTCCATATATTTGGGAATAGCAATACCGGCAATAGCTAACGATGTTGTACCAATATCAATGCCATTGATAATATCTTTACGTACAGCGCCATTAACTCTCAACTTATCATTACCTTCAGGCCAACTTACAACGAATGGGACACGTAAACCTCCTTCGTATACAAACTGTTTATGACGCGGTAGTACCATGCCATGATCAGTAAAGAAAAATATTGCAGTATTATGTAGTAAGTCATTTTCTTTTAGCTCAGCTAGAATTTTTCCTACCCGCATATCAGTAATGGCAATTTGTTCATAATGACGTGCCCAAGCTTTTAAAAATGTAGGGTGTGTAGGGTAATAAGGTGGGATCTTATCAACCATAGAGTCAGGGTTGACATGGTTTATCGCTTTCGCTTTGTCCTTGCCACCTTCAAGTTGTATCTGGCCAAAAAATGGTTTTGATTTGTCTAATTGATTTAATTTAAATTTAGCCCCTTTTTGTACCAATACTTTTGGGTTCGCCCGATATTTTTTTAATTGCTCGGTGGTGGGGTCGAATGAGAACATTTCACTATGTTTATAATTAAAGTTATAGTCTTCTTTACCCATGTTAAAAGTTTGGTAGCCTTGCTGATTAAACAATTCTGGAATCGTTTTATAACCTTTTGGTAAATAAATTTGTGAATCTTTTCCTCGAGAACTTCTGTGGTTATGTACACCTAAAGTTGTTGGCATTGAACCAGTAATAATTGCCGAACGAGTAGAAGAACACACAGGTGCCGGCATAATGGCATTGTTAAAACGAACACCTTGTTGTGCTAATAAATCTATATTTGGTGTAGCTACGGTATTATCACCATAGGCGCCCATCCAATCATTCATGTCTTCTACATAAATCCAAAGAATATTGGTTTGTTTCCTTGATTGTGCATCTGCACTAAAAACAAGAAAAAATGACATTACAATGATTAACAATGGGGTCTTCATTAACTTATCGCCTTTGATGTTCAGTAAAAAAATTGATAAATACATCGGTTCTGAAGGAGTTCTCCTTAGAAATAACTTTTAGAATCTGCAGATATCAAAACAAGATATGACAGATGTAAAACAGTGCTTCAGATACTTTTTACAAAGCTCTATGTAAAGACGAATGGGAGATATTTATCCGCCATATTTAAAAATAATTAATATTTAAGTCACTCTTTGAAATCACAGTTAAATGAATATATTTGCTAGTAAAAGTGAAGAAGTCAATGAAAAAAAACTCATACATTTGGCTGATATTAATTACTATTTAAACTGATAATATGATTGTTTGTTTTCGTCTAAACTAATAAGTCAATGAAATATAGTTTCTATCAAATTAACATTAAAATATGCATTACTTTTCTTTTAATAACCTTAATTTCTGCATGTAATAGTCAAACAGATAGTAAACTTACTCAAGTTAACGACTCGCCAATCCGTTCTAATTTTCAACAGCCAAATATAATTTTTATCATGTCTGACGATCATTCACAGCGGGCAATTAGCGCTTATGGAAATAACCTTATTCAAACCCCTAATATTGACCGTATAGCTAATGAAGGTGTTATTTTTCAAAACTCTTTTGTTGCCAATTCAATTTGTGGTCCTTCACGAGCAATTATGCTAACCGGTAAACATAGTCATATTAACGGCTTTAAAGACAACCATAGTCGATTCAATGGTAGCCAACCAACTTACCCACAATACCTTCAACAAGCAGGTTATCAAACCGCCGTTGTTGGTAAATGGCATTTAGGCTCAGACCCTGTTGGTTTTGATTATTGGGAAATATTACGTGGCCAAGGTTTTTATTACTCGCCTGTTTTTATTACGAACAAGGCAAACAAAAAGTCTATTAAAAAAGAAGTAAGAGACAAGTTAGGCAATATTTCAAAGATTGAATTAGAAAACACCTACACTGGCGCATACGCAACAACAAAAACAGGTGATCTGGCACTAGATTTTTTGCAGAGTCGCGACAAATCTAAACCTTTCGCGATGATTTACAATCATAAAGCACCACATAGAAATTGGATGCCCAATGTTGATGATTTGGGCATTGTCGATACCAAACATCTAAAGGTGCCTAACAATTTTTATGATAATTACCACAATCGTCCTGCCGCTAAATTACAAGCTTTAGAAATCAACGATATGTATTTATCGTATGATTTAAAATTATCACAGCAGGACTATCAAGGTGATTTAACTGATATAAACCAAGGTTGGCCAGCTCAATGGAAAAAGCTATACAACAGAATGACCCAAGTTCAACAACATAAGTGGGATGCATATTACCAAGTATTAAATAAGGAATATCAATTAGTTAAGAGTAATAACAAGGCACTTTTAGAGTGGAGGTATCGCCGTTATATGCATGATTATTTAAGTTCAATTCATTCAATGGATAAAGATATTGGTCGCATACTTGATTATTTAGATCAGCAAAACCTAACCAATGACACGATAGTTGTTTATACCTCCGATCAAGGTTTTTTCATTGGTGAACACGGCTGGTTTGATAAACGATTTATGTATGAAGAAACGATGCGAACTCCTCTAGTAATAAGATACCCAGAAAAAATAAAGCCAGGTCAAAAAATCCATCAAATGGTCCAAAATATTGATTATGCACCTACGCTTTTAGATTTTGCTGGAATTAATCCACCAGAAGATATTCAGGGGCTTTCATTGAAATCCCTGCTTACCAAGCAACAACCTATTAAACGTGATGCTTTGTATTATCACTACTATGAGGGTATAGAAAAAGAACATAAAGTTTCAAAACATGAAGGGATAAGAACAAATGATCACAAGCTTATTCATTTTAAAGATGTCGGTGTAGATCACTTTGAATTATTCGACTTGAATAAAGACCCAAGTGAGATGGTTAATATTTTCAATAATCCCAAATTTAGAACGACTCAAGATGAATTGCTATCAAAACTAGAGCAACTCAAACATCACTATAAAGTTTACCAAAAAGATGAGAGTAAAAATGAAGGATAACATTACTTTTATACCTAAAATCAAACGATTAGTTGGTTTGGGTTTAGCATTATTACAAATGTCATTGACTCAAGTTAATGCTCAAGAGTTACCAATTATTCCTAAACCAACTTTAGTTAGTCAAGGTGTTGGTGTATTTAATATTAATCAAGAAACTGCGATTTATATTAACGATAAAACTTCATTATCTATTGCAGAGTTTTTCACACACTTTATTAACCCTGCGACAGGATTAATACTTAATATTAATCAATCTGAACTTAAGGACGAAAAGAGAGAAACTAACGCCATATATTTCCTTATAGATAAAAATATTGAAAGCGAAGAAGGATATCATTTAACCGTAACACCAGAGAATATCATCATAAAAGCAGCAAATAACAATGGACTTTTTTATGGAATACAAACGATAAGGCAGCTATTGCCCTTTCAAATAGAACAGCACTATCCAATTAATAATATTGCATGGAATATTCCTGTTGTTAGCATTAAAGATAAACCTAGGTTTAGCTACCGCGGCATGCATTTAGATGTAGGACGCCACTTTTACCCAGTCAGTTTTATTAAAAAGTATATTGACCTTATTGCTTTACATAAAATGAATAAATTTCATTGGCACTTAACTGAAGATCAAGGTTGGCGGATAGAAATCAAGAAATATCCTAAATTAACGTCTGTTGGTGCTTATCGTGGTTCAACCATTTATGGTCACCCATATGACGAGGGCGTAAAAGAAGACAAGGTTAGGTACGGTGGTTTTTACAGCCAATCAGAAATTAAAGATATTGTCGCCTATGCACAAGAGCGTTTTGTCACCATTATTCCTGAAATTGACTTACCCGGTCATACTGTAGCAGCACTCGCAGCCTACCCTGAGCTTGCATGTACTCAAGATAAATTCAAAGTTAGTACTAAATGGGGAGTATCTGAAGATGTCTTATGTCCGAGTGAAGCAACATTTACTTTTATTGAAAATGTTCTCAATGAAGTGATGGATCTATTTCCAAGTGAATACATTCATATTGGTGGTGACGAAGCGCCTAAGAAGCGATGGGAAAAAAGTGAATTAGCTCAGCAAGTAATTGAAGACAATCGGCTAAAAGATGAATATGAGCTGCAAAGTTACTTTATTAAACGACTGGAGGTAGTACTCAACAAGCGTGGTAGAAAACTTATCGGTTGGGACGAAATATTAGAAGGTGGTTTAAGTGATACGGCAACGGTAATGTTCTGGCGCAGCTGGGGGGATAATAAGAAACATATTCAGCAAGTATTAGAAAATGGTAACCCGGTTATAATGACACCCGTAAGCCATTTGTATTTTGATTATTATCAATCTGAATCTATGGATGAGCCATTAGCATGGGGCGCATACCTACCATTGAAAAAAGTCTACAGCTACGATCCTGTTTTCGATGCTGTGACAAATAAACAAGCTAAATATATTTTGGGCGCCCAAGGTAACGTTTGGACTGAGTACATTAAAACAGCGCGTATGGTGGAATATCAAAGTCAACCAAGGATGGCCGCTGTTGGTGAGCTTACATGGTCGGCGAAAAAAGATAAAAGCTGGAGAAGTTTTGTTACACGACTAACACCTCATTTTGAACGTTTAAAAGCGATGAATATTAATGCATCTACCAGTGTTTATAATGTTCATGGTGAAGTGAGTAAAAACAAAAAAACACTAACCCTTCAAACGGATGGCGAAAATCATCTTATTCGATTTACCACAGATGGCTCAACACCTACTCATAGATCGCCAATCTATCAAGCACCTATAGCACTCAATAAAACACTTCATATCAGGGCGATAGCTGAAAATAAAGAAACTCAACAACACTATGGTGATTTTAAACTTAGTTTTATTAATCATTTAGCACTTGATAAGAAAATCACTTTTACTGGAGAAACCTCTACTAAGTTACATGCGCAAGGCCAAAAAGTATTAACCGATGGCCATATTTTACATAACAGACATATGATGCGTCATAAAAACGGTTGGTTTGGTGAAAAAAATAGAACAATGGTCGCGACTATTGATCTAGAGTCAGCTACGCAGGTCTCTAGTATTAACTTTGGATTTCAACCAGAAATTGGAATTCGAATGCGTTCACCAGAGCGAACTATTGTTGAGTTATCACTTGATGGTGACACTTGGCGACAAGTAGCACAACAGCAAACCAATGGTGCTTCCCGATCTGGAAAGTCAGCAATTATGCTTTCTTTTAACAAGCAATTAGCTAGGTATGTCAGATTAACAGCGATCAATTCTTATCGATTTGATGAACTTATCATTGAATAAGGTTTGAAATGCGAATACTCACACGAAACAAATTACTCTGCATTTTATTACTCATTACAATAGGATTGTTGCTTGGTCAAAAAACAATTCTAAGTAGTGTAATCACCATTTCTGCAAATACTCATCAGAATTTAAGTTTATTAAATGAAGAAACTCAAGGTGGAAACAAAACAAAGAAATCACTTGAAAATAACCAAACTTATAGATGGCAGTGTTTATTAGTTATGGGGGCAACAGACTCCCCTGATTGTGGCTTTGAAATTAACTTAGCAAACTCATTAAATGAGGAGATCGATTTAACTGATTATCAATACTTTAAAGTATGGCTAAACTATCAAGGAGATGCTAAAAAATTCAGGTTAACACTCCAAAATTTTAACCCATTATATAGCCAAGAAACTGACAAGATTTCAACACAGTATCACCAACTAGATATTCCTAAAAGTTATCTAAAAGATGGAAAGAGAAATTTGTTAGCAAGTTTTAGCGTGCCTACTTGGTGGAAATCACAACAAAACACAGCACTCAATAATGATGGTTCGAAACTCAAAAGACCTATTTATATTGATGTTCGAATTGGCTCTGAAGTAGCCGATGGTTTGCATAAATTTGAGCTAAGTAAAATTGAAATTCATGGACAGTGGCTTGCAACCAAAACTTGGTATTTCGCTATTTTATTCGCTTGGTCATTAATTGGCATCATAACTTTAGCTATTCGATTAGTTGCCTTGAATGAAGTATTAGAACTTGGCAACCTAAGAGAAAAAGAACTTATTGAACTAAATAATGTTTTAGAGATAAGAGCAAAGGAGTTATTAGAGATTTCTAAAAAGGATGATCTCACGGGTGCATTAAATCGCCAAGGAATTGAAACTGCAATTTCAAAGGGCATTTTAGAGTGGCAGAATGAAGAAAAACCACTTTCAATTATTATGCTCGATATCGATCATTTTAAAAAGATCAATGATACTCACGGCCATGAAGTTGGTGATAATGTACTCATGTCACTAACTAATTTAGTAAAGAAAAACATCAGATCAACCGACAGGTTTGCACGTTGGGGAGGTGAAGAGTTCGTTCTTGTTTGTCGAAATACCCCAATTGAAACCGCCTCATTGTTAGCTGAAAATTTAAGAGAACGAATCGCACATTCTGCATTAATTGATGATATTAAAGTTACAGCTAGTTTTGGAGTTTCTGATATGAAAAATTGTGGTTCAGTACAAAACCTGTTTAAACAAGCGGATGACGCTCTATATGTAGCTAAAAATTCAGGTAGGAATAAAGTTGAATTAAAAAGCGTAAGTTAAATTCAACTTGAAGATTATATATTGATCAATTGTTTAAATTTAGAATAACTCGATTTCATCTTCTTCGGAGTCATTCTTATTTTCCACTTCTTGGTTAAATTCAATTAATGCTTCAGCAATTGGCACACCAGAAACCACCTTATCAAACATTCTACGCTCTTCTTCCATAGTATATTTGCTACGGATAGTTTCTTGTAACCCCTGCCAAGCCATAGGTGAATATAATTCTTCTGGATTACTAATAAGAGAAGTTAATGAGCTAAGACTGCTACTAACATGGTCTAATCTTTGAGTTAGTTTATCGTAAAACTGAAAGGCTATTATTGCTGAATTTACTTTATCTAAAGCAGTGGATGTAGAGCCTTCAATAATCAATTTCATCTTTTCACTACTTTCATTTTTTTGACTTAATTGAACAATAGAGCTCTGAATATCACTTAAATTTGTTGCTAGCCCAGTAAAAGATGCAGATAAAGCCGAAACTGAAGAGTTACCATCATTCATAGATTGATCAATTTGAGTTACTGCCAAATTAAGCATTATAATTGTTTCTTTTAATTGGCTCCAGTCTAGGTCTGGACGAGAAGAAGTTGATGCTGATAAAGAACTCATATGGTAATTCCCTGTTCTAATTATAAAAATAAATGTGAAGAATTATAATTATAGAAGTAAATTAAAAATTTACAGGTAATTAATTTTATAATGTCGAAAATCAGCCAACATCAGCCTACATTAAATTAGTATCAAGAAAAATTGGTTAGACTCTTACTTATACTCACCAATGATCTAATTTATTGGCGAGTAACTAACTTTTAGTTATGTCACCAACTAAGTAGGCTGAAATTAACCACCGATTCATTTCTTTATCTTTAATAGGCTGAGCATTAGGTATGCTAATCGTTAAACTGTGTTGACCTGATTGAAGATCTCCTAAGTCAATGGTTTCAGGTTTTACATCACTTCCTGGACACCAATTAGAGCGTGAATAGTCAGACGAAGCCACTCTTTCATTTATCTCCTTGCCTTTCCATATGGCTTTTTCGGTCCAAACACCAGAATGTGGATTAAACCGCCTAAATGATGCGCAATCATCACGCCAAGGAGTAAATGTAAAAGTTTCCGTACCATCTATCAAAATTACATTCTGTTTTTTAACAAACTCATCACCATTAGTATGACCACCATGGCCTGTTGTTATGTATTTAAGTTTTACATTAGAAACATTATTAGGGATTGAAAACGATGTGCTTAAATCATGTCGAGAGAAAATGTCGGAAAATTTTATTGGGTATACATAGTTAACGGTGTTAACCAAAGGTAATAGCCATTGATCTTGTTGCTTGTCTTGTGCCAGTTCACTTTCATCAAACGTTAAAGACACATCAATCTTATAGCCTTCTTTTGTCCATACATCTATCCATACACCAACCCAGACATCACCTTCTAATGCAGGTAATCTATCGGTAATATCCTGTTGCCATACAACTTCCTTTTCCCACATAGGAATATACACTGGTTTTCTATGTTCTAACTTTACTGATTGACTAAAATGGCCAACGCCAAATGGTGTCATAAATCGAATCAATTCAAGGGAAGGAATATAATCTTCATTAGCAATAAAACCTTGGATTTGATCTTCACCTAACATCAAGTTATTAAGTTTATTTTCTTTCTTCTGCAAACTAATGAGGTTAATTATCGAGTTTTGAGGAAGAATAAATAATGAACCCGATTTATCCCAAGGATCTCCATTACTGACCAAACGAATATTTGCTTTTACCTGTGTCGTTCTTTCAAAACGTGGTACTTGTATTTTTTTTAAAATGATCCGTCCCTTTGATAAACGAAGAACATCATCACTGTCTAAGGTAAATTGTTTATTAGCATCAGGATGAGCATGACTTATCTGTTCGTTATTAAACACCTCGATATGACGGCTACCGTATACTTTCAGACCTGTATCAGTTTCTTTATTTAAATTTGAGCATGACGATAATAAAATTGATAAGGCAATTATTTTGCAAGGAGAAAAAATATTCATTATGTGTTTCTTGTTTTAAATATATAACTAACAAGTTATAGCTTGATTAATAAAATCATATTAATGACATCAGAGTGTAAATGTCGATAGCTTAAGTAAAAACCACACTTTTTTGGTATACAAAATCAATACTAATTAGACAAAAATATGAGTTATAAAATAATTGTCGATATTTAGGCTTTCGCAATAATGAATAATCAATCCATTTTTATAATGATAGTTTTCATTTGCTGCATATTTCCTTCTGCTGCAAAAGAAAGACCCAATATCATTGTAATCATCAGTGACGATCAAGGCAGCATTGATATAAATAATTATGGCGCTAAAGACCTTCATACCCCTAATTTAGATTATTTGGCAAAATCAGGCGTTAAATTCACACAATTTTATAGCGCCGCCCCTTTATGTTCACCTGCTAGAGCAGCCATTTTAACGGGATTAACTCCTCATGCGGCAGGTCTTGCTAACAATGCCTCTTCGACAAAGGGTACAAGAGGTATGCCTAGCGAAAGAGTAACTATGGCTGAATATTTAAAACCACTTGGTTATACAACAGGTCATATTGGTAAATGGCACTTAGGTTTTACACCAGAAACCATGCCACTAGGACAAGGTTTTGATTACTCATTTGGCAACATGGGCGGAGCAATTGATAATTACTCTCATTTTTTCTATTGGCATGGCAGCAATCGTCACGACTTGTATAAAAATGGTAAAGAAATCTGGCGAGACAGCAAATACTTCCCTACTTTAATGGCAGAAGAAGCTGACAAATTCATAATAGACAATAGTGATAAACCATTCTTTTTATATTACGCGATAAACTTGCCACATTACCCGGTACAGCCTAGCGAAAAATGGCGAAAGTATTATCAAAATATGCCAATGCCTCGCCGTGACTATGCCGCTTTTATCTCAACCATGGATGAAAATATTGGTAAGTTAATTCAAACATTAAGACAACAAGCTTTACTCGACAACACCATTATTATATTTCAATCTGATCATGGACACTCTATGGAGAGTCGAAGCTTCAGTGGTGGAAGTGCAGGAAAGTATAGAGGTGCAAAAACCAGCTTGTTTGAAGGCGGGATTCGTGTTCCTGCTATTATGAGTTATCCCAATAAGATTCAAAAAAACCAAGTGCGAGAGCAAATGGCAATTGGTGTAGACTGGTTACCAACAATATTAGACTACCTTGGCGTTCCCATTAACAACCTTGAAGGGAAAAGTCTTAAAAATGTCATTGTTCATTCCACACCTTCTCCACATAAAATATTTAGATGGAAACAAGGCTTAACATGGGCGGTAAGGAAAAATAACTGGAAGTTAATTGGTTACCCTAATGATCCGCAAAATAAAGCTCCATTAGACCCAGAGAATGACAGCTTATTCTTAGTAAATTTAGAGGATGATGTTCAAGAGCTGACTAACCTTCGTATAAAACATCCCGATAAAACCCAAGAACTATTAAGCGATTATCTTGCATGGGAATATGCAGACATAAGCGATGTTCCTAGAGAGAAACAGTATATTGAATCTCTAGCTAAAAGTGTAAAAGTTATTTTAATTAACCAACCGGATAAAAGTTATCAAGCGAATGGAGCATCTAGTTTAGTTGACGAAGCTTTAGGCGAAAGAGCCTTTAAATTAGGTAACTGGTTAGGTTTTAAAGGTGATGATCTTGTAGCAATATTAGATCTAGGTAAAACAACTCATTTTGAACAAGTGATAGTTGGATCTCTGCAACATACTGCGTCGTGGATTTTTCAACCAGAATATATAGAAGTCTCTTGGTCAAATGATGGTTCTAACTTCTCCCCGCCCATTAGAATTAAAAACGAGTTAACAGTAAATGACAACCGAGTAATAATAAATAGAATACAGTTTAATCAAGAAAACATTCACGCCAGATATATAAAAATAACCGCGAACAATATTGAACGATGCCCTGAATGGCATTCAGGTAATGGTCAAAAGGCATGGCTATTTATCGATGAAATTTCAGTGTTATAAAACGACTTTATAGGAAATAAAACAAATATGTTCTTAACCTGCACTTTGAGTAAGCATTCCAAAAACAGCCTAATAAGGAACTTATCCTTATTATTTTCTCTAACGTTATTTACACTCGGTATATTTTCAAGCAAAGCTTCTGTATTTCCGAGTGAAATTAACATCAATCCCATTGATGGGGCTAAAAAACGCAATATCGTATTCATATTAACCGACGATCACAGATACGATGCAATGGGTTTTGTTGGCCATCCATTCATGAAAACTCCAAACTTAGATTCTATTGCGAATGACGGTGTTCATCTTAAAAATGCTTTCGTTACTACATCGCTTTGCTCACCTAGTCGCGCCTCTATTTTAACAGGGCTTTATACGCATAAACATCGTGTTATTGATAACAACCGGCTCGAGCAAGAAGGAACGGTTTATTTTTCTCAATATCTGCAAAAACAGGGCTATGACACGGCTTATTTTGGTAAATGGCATATGGGCAGTAGAAGTGATGAACAACGCCAAGGCTTCAATCACTGGGTGAGTTTCCCTGGTCAAGGACATTACCTACCACCAAACGATAAATACACCCTAAATGTGAATGGCAAACGCATTAAACAAAAGGGTTATATCACAGATGAATTAACCGATTACGCTATTAATTGGATGAACGAGAAAAAACGCAGTGCTAAACCCTTTATGATGTACCTATCGCATAAAGCTGTGCATGCTAATTTTACCCCAGCTAAACGTCATAAAGGCATGTACGACGGACAAGTAGACTTACCATCAAATCACAGCAAAGATGATTATAATGAAAATACCCCTAGGTGGTTACGGGATCAACGAAATAGCTGGCATGGCGTTGATTTTCCATATCACAGTGAAGTTGATATCAAAAAATACTATCAAAACTATACCGAAGCTTTTTCTGCAGTCGACGACAGCATTGGCCGAGTAAAAGCGCAATTAGCTGACATGGGCATATTAGATGAAACGTTAATCATTTATATGGGTGACAATGGTTTTATGTTTGGTGAGCACGGTTTAATAGATAAACGTGTGGCCTATGAAACTTCGATTCGTGTTCCTATGGTGATGCAGTGCCCTGAGCTATTTGAAGGTGGACAAGTTGTTGAGCAAGTCGTTGCCAATATTGATATTGGCCCAAGTATTCTCGAAGCTGCAGGGCTTGAAACACCACCTCATATGGATGGTGAAAGTTTCTTATCCTTGGCAAAACAACACAAACCGATGCAAAAAGAAGTAAATTGGCGAGACTACTTTTTATATGTTTACTACTGGGAAAAAGATTTTCCTCAATCCCCTACTGTTTTTGCCTTACGGGGTAATAAATACAAATACATCACCTATTACGGAATATGGGATACCGATGAACTATATGATTTAGAAAACGATCCTAAAGAAACTACCAATTTAATCGCCAATGAGAATTACAAGGATGTTGTCTCAACCATGGAAGATAAACTTTATGAGATGTTAAGTGAACAAGGCGGCATGGATATTCCAATGAACAAACCTAGCGGCTGGTCGCAGAACATTCGTTATAGAAAACGCGGTGGTGATAAAGCTGCAGACTTTCCTGCGCGTTTAGTGGTAGATAAACCAACACACAAAAATGCTCAGTAAGTTTAAGGAAAATATATTGGAATATTTACGCGGTTTAAATTAATAAGAACACTTCATCACTTTTTAAAAACCAGTATTCCGATGAAAAGAGAATAACCCCTATGATAAATTTAGACTTATTGGGGTTATCATTAGAAGGTGTTAGTTTTCTTGTTCGCTCTCTTGCTCTTTATTTTCTTTAGGTAACCATTGATGAACTTTCATCACTGTACATGCACCGCCTCTAGCAAAATTTGCATCTGTTGCTATTTTACTTCCACGCCCAACACAATTATTACCAGAGTTACCATCAATAAGAATTCGACTCATCGCCCAGTCTGCATCACATAAGCCGATCATTGAAAGCTTATAGGCTTGCCTTCTCGAGTCATAAACAATTAACGCTTTACCATTACCATCTATTTGTCCCCAACTATCGATATTACATACTCGTTGAACCTCTTCTCCTTGGCGAGGGTCGACTTCATTCGCATTGCTTCTTTCGTTATTTTCAGGAGTTAGGCTGCAACCACTAATAAATAAAACGCTAGAAACCATCAAGATATGTACTAATTTGTTCATAATTCACTTCTCCATATTTAGTTTGTTCAATATTATTGTTTTAATTTGTTGATATTAGGTTTTCTTTGCCAAGGTACATGACCACTAGAGCGAATATGTTGCGTAAGCTCAGCTCTAAGTTCAGAAAATTCTTTAGCCGAGTTTTCCTCTAATGGAAATTTTTCAAACGGATCATCTATTAAATTAAAAAACTGAAAAGGCTGATAAGGAGTGTTCTGTACAAGTTTGTGGGCACCCTTTCTTGCCGCATAATAACTTAAACCATTATGATCCCACCCTTCTTTGCGCACCCAAAATAAAGTGCGTTCTTTCGCCATTTTTTCTGGTTTCAATAACATAGGCATTATACTAATACCATCGATATCCTTTGGTTTAGTATTCGATGCAATCTCAGTAAAGGTCGGCATTAAGTCCATTAACATGGCAACATTGTCAGTATTTTGATTGGGGCTTATTTTCCCTAGCCAGCGAACAAAGGTTGGTACCCTAATACCACCTTCAAACATATTGCCTTTACCTCCTCGCAACTTTCCGTTTGATTGCGCATATTGCAGCGCTCCACCGTTATCAGAAGTAAACACAACGATGGTATTTTCATCAAGACCGGAGTGTTTTAATTGCCTCATTATACGACCAACTGCATCATCTAAGTGTTCTACAAAAGCGACATTATTAGCACGTTTATCCGAAAGTTTAGGTTCCCGTTCTTTTACTATTTTTAAATATTCTTCAGGTGGTTGAATAGGAAAATGCGGCGCATTATATGCAAGAAACAAAAAGAATGGCTGTGCAGAATCAACAGAATCTGCAAGGTAATCCACTGCCCAATCGGTAAAAATATCAGTAGCGTGCCCCTTTGGCTCAATTGTCTCACTATTTAAACGCATCCAATTCACGCCCGCTCTTAAATGAGTCCAATAATCATCCATCATGTCACCTAAAAAGCCATGAAAATGTTCAAAACCTCGTTCATTAGGCAAGTTAGGAGATGACAAACCTAAGTGCCATTTTCCAATTAGCGCAGTATCATATCCTCGCTGTTTTAATTCATCAGCGATGGTTGTCGTATTTGGATCTAAATAACCCCAATTTATTGATGGATATTGCCTAACTACACCAGGAACACCTGCTTTATCTGGATATTTACCGGTAACAAAAGAAGCTCTGCTCGGAGAACATACAGTAGAATTTGCGTAGAATTGATTAAAAATTAGACCTTGTTTTGCAATTTTATCGATATTCGGTGTTTGTAAATCTTGTGCTCCCTGAATAGATAAATCACCATAACCCAAATCATCAGCCATGATCACTAATATATTTGGTCGTTCATTTGCTTCAATAAAACCACAAAAATTAAAAAACAAAAGTGTGAATAAAAAATATTTCATTAAAATTGCTAACCTGAATATTTATGACCACTTCAAAATATGACCAGCGTCATATAATTTATTGCCATTACTATCGGCAATGGCAAATTGAAATCCACCACGTAAGCTAAATGCACCATGGTCACCGTATTTATTTAGCGCAATAAAAGCAACTTGTAGATATTTCATATCTCGATGATTTTTGTGAATATTATGAATACGTCTTGTGGCTATTTCACACGCTTCTTGAGGTGATTTTCCAGCGCGCATCATTTCCATTACTACGGTACTTGCGCCTGTTCTAATAACTGCTTCGCCTAAACCTGTACAAGCAACAGCACCTACCTTGTTATCTACAAATAATCCGGCACCTATAATGGGTGAATCCCCTACTCTGCCATGCATTTTCCAAGCAACACCTGAGGTCGAAGCCGCTCCAGCTAAGTGCCCTTTCTCATCAAGTGCTAACATGCCAATAGTGTCATGATTTTCAACATTTATTTCAGGTACATAATCACTTTTTTTAAGCCATTGTTGCCACTTTCTTTTGGCCTTCTGTGTAAATAAATTTTGCTTTTTAAAGCCCTGAGCTAAAGCAAACTTTTGTGCTCCTTTACCTACTAACATCACATGTGGTGTTTCTTCCATTACTTTTCTGGCAACTGAAATTGGATGTTTAAAGCCCTCTAAGCAGGCAACAGCACCACAATTACTGTTATGGTCCATGATACTGGCATCTAAAGTAACAATTCCTTCTCTGTCTGGAAGACCGCCATAGCCAACACTATGATTATTTTCATCTTTTTCTGCTACACGAACACCTACTTCAACTGCATCAAGTGCTGTTCCCCCATTAGCTATAATATCCCAAGAAGGTTTGTTTGCTTCAATTGAAAAATTCCAAGTTGAAATAACAACAGGTGTTGGTGTAATTGTTGCTTTTGGTTGATTTAACAATGGCTGACTATCTGGTGTAAATGCGTTAATAGTTCCTGTTGCGGTACCAGCTAACATACCTGCTGATGCTTTTAAGAAATGCCTTCTGGTTGACATATTAACGAGTCCTTTTAGTTACCATTTAAATTAATTAATTAAGCGAATAAGGTATTTTCATACGCGGCTCATTAAGCCAATTGTGTAACGCAAGAGTCATAGCTTTCACTCTTTCAGGATAATCATTGATCAGATTCCATCGCTCATAGGGATCATCAGATAAATTGATCAGCTCTATAGCTTTGCCATGTTTTGCCAACAGCTTCCATGAACCATCTCGAACAATCTCGGTGATCACTGGTTGAGGTCGATTGTCTATGGTAGTGCCATAGTTTCCATTATGTTGATAATCTCCAATTTGCCAAAATACATATCCTCGGTTTTCTATCGGCATATTATTAAGTAATACATTTGAGATATCTCGACCATCTATAACCACATTATTAGCCAAGGTTATATTGGCTGTTTTAGCAAAAGAGGGTAATAAATCATTGGTATGAAGGAGTTCATTCGATACCTGCTTGGCTGGTATGTTATCAGGCCACCAAGCAACAGCTGGTACGCGAATCCCCCCTTCATGAAAGTCTACTTTTCTTCCTTTATATATTCCCGCTGAACCACGATATGCCGGCCCATTATCGCTAGTAAAAAACACTAGGGTATTTTTATCTATATTAAGGCTTTTTAATTTAGACAAAATTCGACCAACACTATGATCTAAGTGACTTACCATGCCACGATAAAGCTGTTCATCTCCTTTAGCCTTATTAGCATATTGCTTTAAAGAATTATCGGGTGTTTTTTCATAAGGAGAATGTGGCGTATCAAACCACAGGTTCAAAAAAAATGGTTGTTCTTGGGTGGATTGTTTTTCGATAAAGCTCAGAGCTTCATCTGTTTTTATATCCGTCCAATGTTTTTTTATAGGCTTAATTATTTGTTCATCTCTGATCAAGTGCATTCCGGCATCTTTATATAATCTTCGCTCAAGCATCGCTGGTTTTCTATAAAGAGGATCTTCAATCATAGTCAAATAGTGATCAAAACCATGTTCAATAGGCCCTGGAATGCTATTATTTCGGTCTTGTATATGTTTCTCATTTAGACCGCCCAGATGCCACTTGCCAATATGTTTTGACACATAGCCAGCTTGTTTTAACACTTTAGGAATGGTTAAAACATTTCGCTGTAAATGCATAACCTCGTCTTTAAAGTGACGCGTTACATTAAATCTTAAAGGTGAGCGACCAGTTAATATTGATACACGTGTTGGTGTACATACAGCTGAACCCGCATAAAACTGAGTTAACTTAATCCCTTCATTGGCCATTTGATCTATATTTGGTGTGTTAATCTTTTTACTGCCATAACTACTAAGGTCGCCATAACCAAGGTCGTCAGCTAGTAATAAAATAATATTCGGTTTTGCCGTTTTTGCACTAACAGATAAACTAAGTCCTACTAGCAACATCGAAAAACAACAACCAATAACACACCAGATAAATCGCCAACTGCTCGTTTCAATTAAAGTTTTAAACTTGTTTTGATTGACTGTAATTTCTTGACTAATTTGAGTACAGTTTTCAGACCTTTGTTTAGAGTTAAGTCGAGTATTATTCATTGGTGTTAATGCCCGATAAAGTAAACTGATAGTGATATTGCTTTTTATCTAAAAAGTATTGTTTTAATGCCGTTGCTCCCCAACTTTGCACGCCACCAACACCCATTTGGCCATAATCAATATGTAAACTAACTAATGGCCGCGGTACTAGCTCACCACTGTGTAAACCTTCTCGGGTTCTACCAGAGTCAAGATCAGATACCCGGTAATTTAAAGCACTCATACCAAAATTTGGATTACCGATCACCTTTAATCCAATCCCAGTGTGGTTTGTTAACTCGGCCCAACGAACCTGTGTTTTATAGCCACTTTCTTGCGCTCTAACATAAGGGTGATATTGCTGTGCAACGGTACTTTTATATAAACCCACATGAGCTGAATGATTTCGGTCTCGATAATTTTCGTGTGGTCCTCTACCAAAATATTTCAATTGTTGAAACTCTTTAAATAACTCAAGATTCATGCCTACACGAGGTATTTCTGATACACCTTCTTTTTCAATATTTAGTTTAAAATCAACGACAATTTCACCCGTTTGATTGATCAAATAATTAACCGCTAGCTGACCTTCAACATCAGGAAGGGTAAAGGCAGTTTCAACCAATACTTTTCCGTCAGTTTGTTGTTCTACTTTGAAGTACTTTTTGAATTGACGTTCTGACGCATACTTCCACACACGACGTTTGTCATGCCACTTTCCACCATAATCGTTATCATTGGGCGCTCGCCAAAAAGTAGCTTGAAGCGGGGTTTTAATCAATTCAACACCTTGGTAATTAAAACCAACTAACGAGGCATATTTTTGATTAAACCTAATAATAAAATCTTTACCATGAATTTCTGTGGTTAATCGGTGATCTAATGAATAAACATTAAGTTTATTTGACGCTTTATTTGAATCTTTAGCTGACTGGTTTATCGCTTGTTTAGCTTTGATCTCAATAGGAAGGCTAAATTGTTCAATGGCAACTTCATGACCTATTTCCAGTAATGGTAAAGCTTTATTGGTGATTAACGATAAATTAAGAAACAATTCATCTTCATATTGATCTGATAGCTGATAAGGTATATGGATTAAAGATCGTTGTTGAGCTGCAGTATTTAGCCTTGGTATTTGACCTGATTGTAATATTTCGCCTTGACTCATTAGCTGCCAATTAAGAGAATAATCAGATAAATCTTTAAAAAAGAACTCATTAAATACTTCTATTTTACCCGAGAGTAAATCAACAGCTTTAAATTGAATGTCTTGATGAGCTTTTTTGACTTCATAAATAGCAGGTTGAGGTCGACGATCAGGCAACAGCAATCCATTTAACACAAAACTACCATCTGAAGGTGTACCTGGAGCACCAAAGTCCCCCCCATAAGCGAATATCTCTTTGCCTTCATCGGTTGTCTTTCGTAAACCTTGGTCAACCCAATCCCAAATATAGCCACCTTGTAAAGATGGGTATTTTCGGATCAAATCCCAATAATCTTGAAAGTTTCCAACACTATTGCCCATCGCATGGGCGTATTCACTCATGATCATTGGTCGTGTTGGATTAGACTTCGCGAAGTTCTCCATACGATTTGGCCCAGGGTATTGGGGAACAATCATATCAGTATTCCAATCATGTTCAGCGCGTTCATACTGGCGTGGCCTTGAGGGATCTCTTTGTTCTATCCAACGGTACGTTTTATAGAAATTGACGCCATTACCCGCTTCATTACCTAAAGACCAAGCAATTACAGATGGATGATTTTTATCTCGTTCAACCATGGCCTTTGTTCTTTGCATATGGGCATGTTCCCATTCAGGATTATCACCTAAAGTTCCGCCTTCTACTCGTTTATATCCCATGCCATGAGACTCAATATTTGCCTCGTTTACAATGTATAAACCGTACTTGTCAGCTAAGTCATAAAAATAAGGATCATTTGGGTAATGTGCAGTACGAACAGCATGAATGTTAAATTGCTTCATCAATTTTACATCTAGCTCCATGCTTGCTTTGGAAATTACATGACCAGTATCAGGATCATGTTCATGACGGTTAACACCTTTTATCAATATGGCTTTACCATTGACAAGTAACTGGCCACCTTTCATTTCAACTCGTCTAAAACCAACGTGCTGATTGATTAACTGTATTATTTTCCCTTCACTATCAATATGTTTAATGGTTAAGTTATAGAGGTTTGGTACTTCTGCTGACCATGTTAATACCTGAGTAATATTACCTAAAAAGTGATAACTAGTTTGATTTGTGGTTTTCTTAATGCCATGAAAATCGACTTCTCCTTTAGCATTATATAAACTGACTTCAATAAACGTATCGTGTGATTTAGCAATGCCTAGATCGAGTTTAAAAATCCCAGACTTGTAGTCGTCAGATAAACTTGAATGGACAAAAATGTCGTTAATATTTACTTTAGGTGTAGCGTATAAATAAACGTCTCTCTCGATACCCGAAACCCGCCAATAATCTTGATCTTCTAGGTAACTTCCGTCACTCCATCGCAGCACTTGTAACGCAATATAATTTGTTCCTGCCGTAAGATAATCAGTTAATTCAAATTCAGCAGGAGTTTTACTACCCTGACTATACCCAACCTTTTTACCATTGACCCATAAATAAAATGCCGACTTGACCGCACCGAAATGTACAAATATTTTTTTTCCATGCCAATTTTTTTCAACAATAAAACTACGACGGTAATGACCTACAGGATTATCATGAGACTGAATAAACGGTGGGTTCTTGGCAAAAGGATAAGGTTGATTGACATATATCGGTATACTGTAGCCCTGTAACTCCCAGTTACTGGGTACAGGAATATCATCCCATTGACTATCATTAAAACTAACTTCATGAAAATTGGTTATATTATCAGAAGGCTTATCAACTAATCTAAATTTCCAAGAGCCATTTAGGCTAAGAAAATTACCTGCGAATTCTTTCTCATTGCTAGCGTCAGCTTCATTATCAAAAGCAAAAAAACTAGCTTTTGGTTTTAATTTGTTAATGCCGACAACAGTCGGGTTTTCCCAGTCATTACTTTCTTTAACATCTATAGAACTAGCGAAGATAGAGGCAGCAAAAGAAATAATAATAAATACAAAAGGTAATTTGACCATAACATTCATTGTACTAATACCCTGCTTTTACTATGTTTTCAATGCGTTGTTGAAATTTAGTAACCAAAGCTGATTGCTGATCAGCGACATTATCTTGCTCGTAAATATCTTTACTTAAATCAAATAACTGTGGTGCTTTAGCAAAACCACCCTCAATTCCTTTTGGTTTCAACCAAGGATAATTATTATTACTTTTATTAGGTGAAATGTATTTCCAGTTTCCTACTCTTAATGCATGAGGTCCTACAGATTCTTCTAATAATTCAACTCTTCCTTTATCTGACTTTCCTAGTAGTGTTGATAATAATTCAGTGCTATCAATTGCCTCATTATCACCAAGTTCTACTTTAAGTAATTTTGCCAGTGACTTATAAATATCCATTTGAGAAAGTAAAGCTCTAGACATGGAAGGACTAATTTTACCTGGCCAGTAAACAATCATAGGTACTCGTGTTCCCCCTTCATACGCACTATACTTGCCTCCTCGATAAGGGCCAGCAGGTTTATGTCCGCCGATCAATTCAAATGATTGATCTTCATAGCCGTCATTTAACACAGGTCCATTATCACTAGTAAAAATTACCAAGGTATTATCAGCAATACCTAAACGTTCTAATTCACTAATTAACTGACCTGACATCCAGTCCATTTGCACAATGGCATCTCCTCGAGGGCCCATTTTTGTTGCACCTTTAAAACGGGGATGTGGGAGCCGTGGAACATGAATATCATGATAAGAATGAAATAAGAAGAAAGGATTTTTCTTGTTTTTACGAATAAATTTTATAGCTTTTTGGGTGAAAACATTTGAAAATTCTTCATCTTTCCATAATGCCGCTTGACCACCAGCCATAGTTCCAATTCGACTAACACCATTAATAATGGTATCACTGTGCTGTATATCAGCGGCATAACGTAATAATTCAGGGTGTTCAATGCCGGTATATCTTTTACCTACTTTCTTTTTGTAACTTACTTCAATGGGATCGTTTTTATCTAAATTTACAATCTGATGATTTTCTAGATAAACCGTCGGTACCCGATCTCCGGTAGCAGGTAGTAAAAAACTGTAATCAAAACCAACCTGTGAGGGGCCTGGGCTTACCTTTTCGTTCCAATTAATATCGCCATTGCCTAAACCTAAATGCCATTTACCTACCACTCCAGTAGCATAACCCGCTTTTTTAAACATTTTGGCTAAAGTCGGTTTATCTGTAGGTATAAGTAAAGGTGCATCACCTTTGAGTACATCCGCTTTTTGTCTAAAACCATGCTCGCCAGTTAATAATGAGTACCTTGAAGGGGTACATGTTGCGGCACTACTGTGAGCATCGGTAAATTTAATGCCGTTATGAGCAAGTCGGTCAATGTTAGGGGTACTTACTTGAGTAGCGCCATAACTACTAATATCGCCATAACCAAGATCGTCAATATAGAGAATAACCACATTAGGTTTATCAATAACCCTTTTTGTTTCTTGCCTAGCTTTATCTTTGACAATTTTATTTGTGCTGTGCGCTACATCAGATCGCTTGCTATAAGCAAAATTACCAACAAGTGAAAAACTGATAATGGCTACAATTAGTTTACTTTTCATCATTTCTCTTCATGAACATTAATTATCTAATATTAAGTGGTGTTATTTGATCTTTGCTTAAAAATCAAATAACACCGAGATAAAAAATATCGGGTACCAACACGGTACCCGATACACAAAGCAACCCACCTCTAAGAGGTTCGTGTGTAAGGGATATGCTTTAAACTTTTTAACTTAAAACTAATTAATAAAGGGATTAATGGTGAGCTCAGTTATCTTACCAAGCTCACTTTACCCTTTAAAACTTATAGGTAACCCCCAAAGTCCATCGTCTGCCTAAATAGCTGATCCTATCTACCATTTCCTCATATTTTGCATAGGTTTTTATGTATTCATCTGTAGCATTAACAATGGCTAAATTAACTTTAAGGTGCTTACTAAAGGTATAACTTGCATTTATATCAAGCTGACCAAAATCATCTTTATAAATTGGTAAAAGTTCATGGTTTTGTCCATAACTTAACGCTTTATTTCTTTGAATAACATGAGCACTACGGTAGTTATAAGCAGCGCGGATACTAAATTTATTATCGTCATAATAAACAACGGCATTACCAGAGTGCTTAGCTTGTCCAACTTGTTCATGAACTGTCCCCTCTTGGTCAGTAAAAGAGGTAGAATCAAGAGGATGGGTATAGTTAATTCCATAACCCATATGTTTAAATATGCTTGAAAACATTTCTAAAGACTGTTGGTAAGAAAACTCAAAACCTTTACGGCGAGCATGGCCAATAGATTTACGTTGTCTAACATAATAAGTTTCGCTGCCAAGATTTAAATCAAAAGCGCCTTCTTCATCAAGCTCTAAGCCAACATCATCAATCTCTCGATAATAACCAGCAATGGATATCATACCGGCGTCAGCAAAGTAATATTCGTAAGAAAGGTCGATGTTCTCTGCGCGCCTTGGCGGTAACTTAACATTACCCGAAGTTCCTGCACCGCTATATTCTTCTGGTGTCCAACTCGGATAAAACAGCTCCATTCTTGGTGCCAATTCAAGTAAACCTCTTCGCCCTAGTGTTTCCCCCCAACCCAAGCGAATGATTGAATCTTGCGTTGGTGCAAAGTTAACGTTTAGGCTAGGCAGGTAATCGTAATAATCCGCTTTTCTTTCTTTATATCCATAAGGCAGTTCACCTTCAGGCAGTGGTGTACTGTTATCCTCAAGTGTTTTAAAGTAAATCCCCATGCCTGTTACATCAGTTCTGACATAACGGGTACCAATATTCCCCCAAAAACGTTTACCTTTTAAGCCATTAAGGTTTGTAGTACTAAACGATAATTTAAGATAGGCCGCACTGGTTTCTTCATCAACAACAGTGTTTTCATAGGGCATGTCAAAAACAGGGTCGCCGTTATCGTGAATTGCATAAATGTCTTGTAGACCCATTTTCAGGCCCATGTCATTCATATCGCAATCAAAGGTGGCATAGCTAGTTGGCATAGAACCACCTAATTGCTCACTAATTTTGCTTTCAGCGGTTGTTAAACAACTCTGCATATAATTAGACAGTTCATTATTATCGGGATTTGAATTCATCGCTGAATTTAAGAACACCCCTTGAATCGCTTTTTGTGGTAGCCCCGCCCAATTAACACCATTGTCTTTCTGATTTTGGTTATAATAAGCTTGCTGACCATAACTACGTTTGGCCCAGCGACCACCAAATTTAAACTCAGTAAGAAAATCTCCCTCTAGGTCATAAGTAAAGTCAAGTTGTACTGCATCAGCGTCTTGCTGGGTCCATTTCGCTTGTCGTTGATGCTGATGTAATCGCCAGTTATCATTCAAATTACCAGGAGTTATTCCTAGCGGCTCACTCATATCATCAACAGAGTTATAAATAGCGATATCAGCAAGTGGCCCTGTCCCCTCATTAAAGGAAATTACATTGCCGGTATCATGATTATTATGGAACTTCCAATCACCACCTAGCTCTTGCGATATTTGCATTTGACCATGAAAACGTTCACTTTCTGCGCTTGACGTTGAGTAGTTAAACTCCATCAATAAATTATCTTGAATTTGATAGTCAACAGCAAGATTATATTGACTGGTTGTTCTGTCAGATACCCCTTGACAAGGTGCACAGCCCATCTTCATAAAACCACCGCCTAATAAACCACTTTTCACATATGCAACTGGCCCTGCTGGTACCGTTGAAGTGTTTTTAGCATTATCAGCTTTCCAATACTCCTCACCACCAGGTACATTACCAAGTTGAACTAATTCAAAATTGTCGCTTTCTAATGCAAAGGCGCGATGTTTAAACCCTGAAATTCCAAATTTTGATCCTTGATAAATATCATCATATTTGGCATAGGTACCATCAAACACAATACTTAACTTATCATTAGGTTGCCATTGGAAGGTGGCATTTACTGAGCTGCGATCTGATGCTCGTTCATTCGACCAAAGCGTCCAATCATTGGGTACATAATAAACATCATTAACATCACTAACACCATCTCCGTTAACATCTACCTTGATATAATTATCATCAAGATCATTACCATTAGGACCACTTGCCGCACCATTAAAACCAGTTTGTCTTACCCATCGAGTTCCAGCATCACTACCTAAACCTGAGCCATAAGATTCACTAACCGAAGTCACTTCTTTTTGGGTTAAGGTTATTAACGCGCCAAAATCACCGTATTTTGTGCCTTCAAGTTTTTTACCTAAAAAGAGGTTATATTCTGGGTCAGTTTCTTCGCTTAACTCTGAATACCTTGCTTTAACATTAAGCGTTACAAAACCATCTTTTTGTACATTTAGTGGTTTTTTAGTTCTTAAGTTAACCGTACCACCGAGTGAGCCTTCAATATTATCTGCTTGTGCTGTTTTATATACATCAATGCCAGCAAAAAGTTCTGAGGGTATATCTTGTAAATTAACACCACGACCACTAGCCAAACCTTCTGAGCCATTTTGGCTACCTGACATTTCAGCAGAGCCAGCTAAGGTATTTCCGTTGATCTCAATGTTATTATCGAAAGAGCCACGAATATCTATACCAGTACCTTCGCCTTCATCATTACGGGTTATGGTAACGCCGGTAATACGAGAGAGTGATTCAGCAATGTTTTGATCTGGTAATTGGCCAATATCTTCTGCGCTTATGGTATCCATTATCTCATCGGCGAAACGTTTATGATTAATAGACTCGCGAATACTCCCTTTTACCCCAAGCACTTCAATAACTTCAGTTTCGTCTGGTGCTAATGATTCCTTAGATTTTTCCACTGATTTATTTTGTACTTGTGTTTCAAGATCTTCAGCTAATGAAGTAATTGAAGTAAGCCCTAATGCAACAATGCAGGCTTTACTAATGATAGAAAGATTAAATTTGTTATTGTTATTTTTCATATTATTCCCTTGTTTTATTCAAAACATTTAATTAACACTTGATAATTTAAAAATGACAAACGCTCTTATTTTTTATCTGTAATTTTTAAGCACATAATTAAAAAGTCATGTTGAGACAAATGGTAATATTTATCCTAAATCTGGCAATACCAAAAAAGTACCAAACTTATTTCAAGAGATTTTATTGATAATTAAAAAGAAATTGCTACCAATAAAAAATGCATTTCATTGGTATAAAGATTAAAGGAAATTAATGGAGAAATCGTACAAATACAGGTATTAAAACCAAATATAAGATCATATAAGATCTTTAGTAAAAACAAGGATAGTCCTTTAAAAACAAAGAGGTAAACAAATCTAGTAAAGGGATTTATGATTTAATCCTATCTTTAGCCAGTGTTCATTGTAAAAGCAATAACCCTGTAATATTTTTACTGCTTAGCTAACAAACTTAGTAGCAAAGTTAGGATTAAAATATGAATAACAATAAGAATATATATATCGTTCCTCATAATACGACAGAGACTATGAGCAACTTACAAGCATTGGTTGCTTCTTTAGGTTTTAATGTACAAGTTGTTGATGCAAATCCCTTTGTATTAGCCAATAAACCAGCAGGTATAATCATTATTGATCATGCTTCAGTACCACTAACTGAAGAAGGTCTTCCAAAACAAAATGATATATACGCACGTAAACACAAAGTATTGTTAGTAAACCTTTCAAAAGGAGATATTAATGAAACTGTTGCTATTCAGCGTGGCTGTACTGGTGCAATTTACGACAGCTTACGTGCGGATGAAGTTATCAAAGCTATTTATGCTGTTCAGCAAAACGAGTTCTGGTTCAGTCGTAAAAATATAAGTTTAGCTTTAAGTAATATGTTGCAACATGGCGTTAATAAACATGGGACACCGTTAACAGAAGAGCAATTGTCAACGATAAGCACGCTAACACGCCGTGAAAAAGCCATTGTAAGTTTAGTATGTAAGGGATCAAGCAATAACGATATCGCTGAATCATTATTTATTAGCTGCCACACAGTAAAAACGCATATCTACAGTGCCTTTAGAAAAACACAATGTAAGAATCGAGTTGAGTTAATTTACTGGGCAATGAAAAATTCTATGGCGGCTGAACTTACTGCGTAGCAAAAAGACTGACGTATAGTTAATAGGTAAACCAGCTTTTAAAGGAACTAAGCACAAGGATGTGTTATTTAATGGTAGGCCGCTAAACTAACCTGAACTAGTCTGAGTTACTCAAATCAATTTTAACCACTTTAGTAAACATGTCACGATCAGTTTTTTCTAAAAGCAAGCGCTGATTAAATTTATCATAATGCATATTCTTCAACCCTGTAGGCTCAGAAGAGTAATAAAGTGAAGCTCGTATAGTTCCATAAGCCTTAAAGTAAACACCCCTATTTTCATAATTACCACTACGTAAAAAATAGATACCTTCTTTAGTACCCAGCCATATTCGATTAACTTGACCGGGATGAGGAATGCCGTACGTTTCTTGAATAGTTTCTACTGTTGCAAAAATATGGCGATATACCACACCATTTGTCTTTTGATACAACAAATCTTCCCCACCTTGCTTATTTTTGACCCATTGAGCAATTCCAACATCTTCTAAAATAAGTTCTTCATTGTGTTCATCAACATACCGATAAAGGTTGTTCTGATAGCTATTCGCTTTTAAGTAAAAAATTTCACCCTCATCATTATAAAAAGGTAATGACAGATTTTTATTTTCATCAGATAACCAAGTGAGTAATTTTTTATTAATATTAAAGCTAAATAGTCGAGAGCCTGCCATACCAATAATGCTCTCACCATTTGGATGGGCATCTAAATGAGAAAATACTTTATTCATTGTAAAATCCGATAGCAGCATAGCCACACCATTTTCACCACGTAAGTAAAATTGAGCAAATCCAGAACGGTCAGATATAAAAAACAACTTATCTTCACTGATTTGTATGGCATGAGAGTCATTTGCACTAGAATCAATTTCCATCGACGCTAGTGGTTCATCATCTAAACTAATCGCAATCACATCTGTGCGCGACTTCAGTCCATATGATGCATATAGCTCTCCTGAAACAGCTTGGTTACTCAATGATGAGATTAATTGGGTATCAAGTGAGATAGGCGTGACTTTATTTGTATGAATATCGATGTTAACAAGTCGATTTAATGTCTTATCTTTTAGATAAATAGATTGGTTATCATGACTCCAAGAAATACTTTTAATACCGCCCGACATATCTGTCCAAAGCACTTTTTCTTCGGACTGTGTTGTTATATTTGTCAACATAACTTCTGTGGTAGAATTATGAACTTGAAGTACTACCAACCAGTTGCCATCAGGAGAAAGACTTTGATTCCACTCAACTTTTGGCAACTCACCTCTATTGGTTACTTCTTGATAGGTTTTATTTTTTAAATGGTAACGATAAATAGCAAAGCCTCGCGGCATTCTAAAATCTCGAAATAAAACTTCTTGGTTATTAGGCAACACCGTCACTTTATTAAAGCCTAATCGTTTATTGCAGCTAACTATCTCTTCATCGATATGATCGGAAAATCCAACGAGATCAATACGCATAATTTTGCATGACTTTCCTCGTACAATTCGAGCAAAATAGACTTCACTGTCATCAAAACTAAAACTGGCACCAATATCATTATAATCACCCTCGGTTAGTCGATTAATTTTTCCGCTATGAAGATTTTTAATAAACAAGTTATGAAATTTTGAGTCTTTAGCTTTGTGAGAGTACAGCAACCATTTTTGATTATGGGAAAGTACAATATTACCTTGCTGGCCTTTTTTTGAAATAATCGGTGTTATTGTGTAATTACTCGCTGTTTTAATGTCGGTAATTATTTCAGGCTCCTGTGGATACAGTACAAATGCAAAGCCTAGTAAAAGTAATGAAATTATACTGTTTTGAATAGAGAAGTATTTGTTTACACTTCTTCCACCGCGTAACTGAGTAGTAGCCAAGTCTTGCTCTGATACTTCTTCAGCAGAAATAACAAGCGAGTAACCTTGTTTCTGGATGGTTCGAATATAAGTAGGCTTTACTGGATCATCACCAAGGTGTTTTCGCAGCATCGAAATAACACGGGTAATGGCAGAATCTGAAACAATACGGTTTTTCCAAACCTGAGCGATTAATTTATCTTTTGTAACAACTTCAGTTTGGTTATTAACTAAACATAACAACAGATCACTACTAATAGGTTCAAGTTGAATCGTTTCATCATGCCTGACAAGTTGTTGTGATCTAGTATCAAATAACCAATCGCCTATTTGAATAAAATGCATTCAAATCCCCAAATAAAACTACTCAAAATGAAATGTAAGCGCTTCCATGATAAATATAACCTGAATAACAATTCTTTAGCAAACGATTCTTTATTAAACAATTTCAGTAAACAATAATTTAATGAAAAATATGCCCTACTATGATTAGACGATTCAAATTCAATATTCCGCTACTCATGAAACTGTATTTAAAGAAAAACTTTATTATTCTTGGTTACTTATGATTTGTCGCATGTATTCTTTAGTCCATTGATACAAAGTCATTTCACATATGCCTGATTTTTTAGCAACATCTTCTATTGAACAACCAAAGTCAATTACTTGCAAAATGGCTTGTTCTTTAAAGTTATTATCATGCTTTGATGAGCTTTCCATGGTGTCATTCCTTACTACTTGAATAACGGATTTTAAAAGAAGTGCAAAAGCGTTAAGTATATCTCAATGGAGAGTATCAATTAACTTAACGCGTTTATTTCAAACTGAATTGATAACAAAAATTAAGTAAAGAGGCTTTTTAAAGCCTCACAATTTACTTAATTTGAGCTATGTTTTTGGTATTACTTGAATCTTAATAACCACTTATATTAATGCTAGCAAAGTTATCATTACCCACTTGGTGAATTTGCACTTGGTTATAATCACCTACGATAGCACCGGCTATTGTATTGCCATTACCTACTTGTCTTAAGAAGGCTGAGTTATGGTCACCCGCAATAGTAAAACCAAAGCCATCAGTACCAACAATTAAGTTATCATCACCTTTTTGTCTAGCATAAATACCCGCGTCTTTACCATCCCATTGTGCATTGCCGTTACCATTACCATTAATATCCAAATCCACTTCGTTGTAATCACCAATTTGGTCAATATCTACTTTATTGATTTGTGACCAACCGTTAAGTGAAGCAAGCGTTACATAAGCCGTGTTCATATCACCTTCTTGGTCGATGTATGATTTATTTTGCATACCACCCGCTTCGTTCCAGTAGATATAGTTGTCATTACCTGATTGGTTGTAATACTGCTGTGACCATTTCAAAGAATGCACTTCTGATTCAACGATATTGCCATCACCTATTTGGCTAATGTAGTGTTTAGTATTTGATGCCGCATAATCCTGTGCAGAGCCAGTTACCACTAATTGAACATCGTTATAATCACCTTCTTGGTCAACAGTGATGTCAGCAGAAGCCGTTACGTCCATTTCAATATTATTCATATCACCTATTTGTGACACTTCAGCACTGTTAAACGATGTAATTGAACCGTTCTGAGCTTCAGTACGGTTATAAATAATAGATGCATTATTTAAATCACCTTCTTGATAAACCGTGACATATTTTTCATTACCTAAACCGCGTACTAACGATGAGTTATCATCACCAATTTGTGTCGTTTCATAATAGCGGTTATCACCAGCATCCATATAAGCAGCATAGTTACGCTCGCCATCTTGAGTAACGATCATTTCATTATCATTACCTGATGTTGGTACAAAACCCGGTGACCATTGATTATGATGAGGTGCAGAAAATTTAACGATATTCTCTGAACCATTAACCGTTGCAACCGTATTGTTGTTATTACCTTCTGCCAATAAACGACTAACGTTATTTTTATAACCTGTCATCGCAACAGTTGTTACGTTATCATCACCTGGGTTTTTACCAACATTAGCTTGGTTTTCACCACCTTCACCATCAAGTGTAATATCAATGGTATTACGGTTACCGTTTAGGTTATTAACGATGGTACGGTTGTTATAACCTTCCAAGTTCGTAATGGTGATTTGGTTATCGTCGCCCACTAAGTTTGATAAGTTATGGTTAGCAGCACTGTCGTAACTTTCAATATCATAGGTATTGCCATCACCTTTCATATTGGCCATTTTAATTTGGTGAGCATGTGCCCCAAAACCTGGGCTTTCCCCTTCAGTTAAAATAGATACGGTATTATCATCACCGGTAAACTCAACATAAGTATCGCTATTACCAGTATCATTAATATCTGCAGTTAAGGTATTGTTATTGCCCGTAAAGTGAGACGCACCCGCTTTATTAGGGTTATAACCAAAATACACACCGTCAGAATGTACATTAATCGTTGCGGTATTGTTGTCACCGGTAATATCAAACTGGACAACGTTTGTTGCATTATCTGCAGCCGCAAGTGATGTCACATCTAAGCTGTTGTAATCACCATTAACATGTAGGTAAGCTTGGTTAGCATTAAAATGCCCACCAAATATACTGTAATTAGGGTTAAAACCGTCTTGATATACACTGACGTTGTTATAACTACCGACTTGTATTTCAGCAGCCGCACGGTTATCACCACCGACTTGGATAATGGTATTGGTATTGCCGGTATTATTTGCTGCTGCGCTGTCTGTTTCGCTCGTGGTATATGCCCAAGCATAGTTAGTACAACAAGCATCCATAACATCGTAATGGGCAACCGTGTTAATTTGTTCAATGCTTGATACGTTATCTGTACCATCAACTAATATTTCAGCATTAGTGAAACCCAAAATATTAGTAAAAAAGCTCCCCATTCCACTGATATTAATAGAAGAGTCATTCCCTTCTGATACGCCCCACAACAACCCTTGACCAATTCTTGCGTTGTTGATGTCACCAGCGATAGCTGATGCTTCATTTTGTGTAAAGACATTGTTAATAGACGACGTTACTTGGAAATCGTTAGTTCTTTCTTCTTCTGTAAAGGCAGATGCAGAGGCACTTAACGCTAGCGCGATAGATACACTACAAAGTGATTGTTTAAATTTTTTCATGTTTTTAACTTCCTAATTAATTTGAGATTTCAACGAATAACGTAAAACGTTTTCATTGAGTTATTTCCTCTCATATTGAACTAGTGCTGCTACCAACTGGGCTTTTGGCATTACTACTATTTGATACGCTTATTAAAACTCATCAAATTTTAGTGTATTGGGATCATGCCTAATATAAAAACACCAGACAATCGCAAAAAGGTAGGAACTCACATTAACTTAATAAACTGATTTTACAAGACTTTATGTTATACGTCGATTTTTCAACCACCATTACTCATACCTTTTTATGAGTAAAATAACTAAACCACAAAAAAGTATGAGATCAATTTAAAATCTATCTATTTCTACCAATAAGGACTGTTTTTTAGTCAAAAGTTTGTTTTTAATCTGTTAAACGAATAATACTTACGCCATCTCTTTGCTATTACTGCTGCAAATGTCTGGGCAAGACGAATAAGTAGAAAAATAGAAAGCAAACAAGACTGCATCATAAGAACCAACAAATGCAGCTGAGTTTGCCTTAACATGATATTAAGAGAGAAACAGATGAAATTTAAATTATCTACCGTCGCATTAGCGATGTTACCTGCAATGGCTATTACAAATGCTGCTGCTGAAGAAGTGAAACCTGCACAATACAGTGCTAACTCATTAATCGTTACCTATAAAGCAGGTACGAGCATGGCTCAGCAATCCGCTGCCAATAACGGTGCTCAATCAAAACGATTTAATAATATTTTAAATGGCCGTTTAGCCAAACTTACCGTTAAAACAGATGACATCCATCTATTAATGAAACGTCTTCGTAAACACCCAGCCATTGAACACGTAGAGTTAGATGAAATCATTACGCTTGATGAACCTGTAGCAGGCACTACAACAAATGATCATTTATACGGTTTGTTATGGGGCTTAGAAAATACTGGGCAAGATATTCGTGGCACAGTAGGTACAGAAGATGCTGATATTGATGCCGACATTGCATGGCAAACAACTAAAGGAACAAAAGATATTGTTATCGGTGTTATTGATACAGGTGTTGATTACACCCATGAAGACTTAGTCAATAACATGTGGACAAATATTGCCGAGTTAAATGGTGAAGATGGTGTTGATGATGACAACAATGGCTATGTTGATGATATTCATGGTTGGGATGCATTTGGTAGCAATGGCGACCCAATGGATGAAGGCGGCCATGGTACTCACGTAGCCGGTACGATCGGTGCTGAAGGTAATAACGGTGTTGGTGTTGCTGGTGTTAACCATGAGGTTAGCATAGTGGGTTGTCGCTTCTTAGGACCAAACGGTGGTTCAACATCGGGCGCAATTGAGTGTTTAGATTATATGCTTGCGGTAAAAAATAGTGGTGTAAACCTAAAAGCAACTAACAACTCATGGGGTGGCGGTGGTTACTCTAAAGAGTTGGAAGATGCGATTGAAGCACATAATGAAGCGGGCATCTTATTTGTTGCCGCAGCAGGTAATGGCGCAGTTGATAATGATTTAGGTGCATACTACCCATCAGGTTACCCAAATGACAACGTGTTGGCCGTAGCTTCTACAACAAACAAAGATGGTATGTCGGGTTTTTCTCAATGGGGCTTAAATACCGTTGATTTAGGCGCACCAGGCTCAGACATTGCTTCAACTTACCCTGCCGCATTAAACGGTGGTGAGCCTGGCTATTACTACATGTCTGGTACATCAATGGCAACCCCTCATGTCACTGGTGTGGTTGGATTAATTGCTTCAATGGATGAAGATATTACTGTTGCCGAAATGAAAGATGTTTTAATGAACTCTGGCGACCCAATTGATGCATTAGCAGGTAAAACTGTTTCAGGTAAACGCTTAAATGCAGCTAACGCTATTGAGATGGCTAACCCCGTTTGGGGTTACAATATGGAATCGGCTGAAAACACCGTACAAGTTGTTGCTGGCTCTACTGCAAACTTTACTATTGACACTTCTGCTCGTAATGAATGGGCAACGGGTACGGTAGATTTTGTTACTTCTGGTGACTTAACCGCTACAGTGAATCCTACACAAATCAGTGTTGGTCAAAGTGCTACAGTAAGTGTTTCAACAACGGCTGAGACTCCATTTGGTTGGTACAACGTGATGGTTGAAGGGGAAACGGAAGGTCAAAATGACAACGAAGGTAATCCAATTAAAGACCGTAGCATCGCTTATACCGTAGATGTATTACCACAAGGTATGCAAGAATTCACTTTTGCTAAAAATGAATCGATTGCACTTCCTGACGGAGACCCTACTGGTATTGAGAGTGTTATTTCTTTAGCAGATGACATTACAACGATTGATACCAAAGTGTGGGTTAATATTCCATCAGGTGACAGCTCTGACTTTAAAATCAAATTAACATCGCCATCTGGTACCACTAAAACCGTTTATAACCGCCAGGCGTCTGTAGGTGAAGGTTTAGTGGCTGAAATTGATTTAGGCCGGGCTTTTTACGGTGAAATGGTTGCCGGTGATTGGACATTAAAAGTGGCAGATGAAGTGCGTTTAGACCGTGCTACTTTTGCAGGTTGGTCAATTACTTTTGACGGTGTTGGTGAGTTATTACCTGCTGCACCCGTGACTAACTTTAGCTACGAAGCAACAGGCTTAACAGTTGCTTTTAACAACTTATCAACCGATAACAATAACGACATCGTTAGTTATGCTTGGAATTTTGGTGATGAAACAACATCAACAGAGCAAAATCCAACGCATACTTTTGCTAGCGATAGCGGTTATGAAGTGAGCTTAACAGCAACAGATTCACGTGGTGAATCAACCACACGTACTAAAACAGTATGGGCAGCAACTAAGTCACTTGAGTTAGAAGTACCACGTCAGTACTTGTCTCGTACAGGCACATTGCGTAATAAACTTGTTTGGTTAGGATCTGAAGCTGAAACGGTATCAATTTTCCGTAACGGTGTTGAAATTGCTACTGACGTTGCAAACGTTGGTAAATATACTGATTCAGAGCGTCGTGTCACTGAAACAAGCTTTAATTATCAAGTTTGTGACAGTAACGGTATTTGTTCTCCTGAAGTACTTGTTGAGTTTTAATTAACTTGTCAATTCAAGGGCTGCTAATTTGGTAGCCCTTCTCATTCCACTGACGTATTCAAGGAATAATAATGAAACGATTTACCAACACACTAGCAGTGATAACCCTTTTTTTTGGTATTATCAGTATTAACGCTCATGCAGGATTAATCACAGAAAATCTTAACGAAGGTTACCAAGTTAATCAAAATGGTTTTAACGTATATAATCCAGACAGCAACCCGACAATGACATCTCGTTCAACCATACAACAAGGCGAAAGTGCTGATATTTCATGGTTAATAGATACTTCTGGCTTAGCATTTATTGATTTTAATATGAAACTTTTAGGCAACTACGGCTTAGCGTCACTATCTTTAGGTGACTTTTTACTTTGGTCAAATAATACTAAGACAGAAACTTTAACAGCTGTGACTTTTGACTTTGCTAATTTTGACTTTGAAGTGTTTGATTCAAAGTTACAGTCTCTTAGTTTTGGCATACAAGCAAGTAATTTTGATAGCGAGTCTGTACGTGTAGGTAGAGACGATAAAGTAAGCTTTCAACTAAGCAATATTCGATTGTCTAGGGTTGAAGTACCAGAGCCCTCAACAATCGCTATATTTTTAATTGCGCTTGCTTTTATAACCAGAAAACAGTTAACTAAATAATTAATTTTTAACCATCTTTTCCGGTCATTTTTTCAGCCATACTAAAGCGTATTAGAATAAACATAGAGAATTGTGTTAAAGCAAGATCTCTATGTTTTAAAACTATAACTTTATTGGAAACATCATGCTAGATAACATTTCTTTAGATAACACCTCGTTAGAAAACATCCCGTTAGAAATCTGCCTAGAGTCTTGTGAAGACGCCATTGCTGCACAAAAAGGCGGCGCACAGCGTGTTGAACTTTGCGATAACCTCATCGAAGGCGGTACCACGCCAAGTGCCGGCATGATAGCCATGACCCGTGAGCACATCACTATTGGCTTACAAGTGATAATTCGTCCCCGTGGCGGTGATTTTTGTTATTCAGATATTGAATTCGAAGTGATGAAATATGACATTCATCAATGTAAAACCTTAGGGGTTGAAGGTGTAGTTTTTGGCTTGCTTAAAAGTGATGGCAATATTGATGTTGAGCGCACCAAAGAGTTAATTGAAATCGCTCGCCCAATGAATATTACCTTTCATCGCGCCTTCGATATGTGCAGTAACCCTTTTAAAGCTTTAGAAGAATTAATTGAACTTGGTATAGACCGCATATTAACCAGTGGTCAAGAGCCGACTGTTTTTGAAGGACTTGATTTGATCACTGAACTGGTAGAAAAAGCCGGTGAACGAATAATCATTATGCCTGGTTGTGGTATCACAGTGAAAAACGCCAAGAAAATTGCAGAGCGCAGTGGCTGTAAAGAAATGCACGTGGTTGCCAATACTTTTATTGAAAGTAAAATGGATTATCGTAACGATAACTGTTTTATGGGCACTGAAATGCGTTCAGCCGAGTATCATCGAAAGGTCACCTCTGCCGCTCATGTTACTAGCTTTAAACAGTTATAACTCTAACCTAAATAAGATTCCCCCCAAAAAAATTACTGACATTTGCCTTAATGAAAATAAAACAAAGCTTCATTAGGGCATTTTTATTTCGAATATCAAATACATCAATATTTGTCAAACACCAACAAAAATAAAGTCCCATTTGAAAAAGCCATGTTAGAAAAAGCCGATGATGAATTATTAAGTTGGCTTGTAGTATTACGGTTTAAAATGGCAGAAAAATACGTTAACTCGCTAATGCCCTATTGCGGTATAATTTTATAGATTGCCATTATTAAATTTCTCATTAAATGACAAAACATTTAAAAAAACAAGTAACACATTCGCAATATAACCTTTGATAAGGTTTTCACTTAAAACAAATAAACAATAAAAATCAATAAATTAAAGAATAAATTAAAAAATATCATGATTTTTTCTTCGCTTAGCTCCCTTTTGATTGAAAGCGCTTACATTTTGTAATAATTTTGACTCAACAAGGTTTTGCATTCACCTAATACCAAGGTGAGAAAGAAGTATTATTAAAGGATGAGTTATTATGAAAAACACAAAAAACATTTATATTGTTTCTCGTTTAGTTAACGATTCAATCATTTCCATGGAGGGACTGCTAAAATCACTTGGCTATAAAGTAAAGACTGTCCCGGATAATTCATCATTAATCAGCCAATTAAAAATGGGCATTGTTATTATGGATTGCGCATCTTTACCTTGTGATACGAAAGGATTCCCCCTTAATATTTCTTCTTATATTGAAAAGCACAGAGTTGTGCTTTCGCAGATAGACAAAGGCAACATTAACGAAGCGTCTGCAATTCAAAGGGGCTGTTGTGGCGCTTTATATAACAGTCTTCGCCATGATGAGATCATCAAAGCGATATACACAATTCAAAATAATGAGTATTGGTTTAGTCGAAAAAATATTGCTATCGCCTTAAATAACTTAACCCAATTTTCAACCAAAACTCATGGTGAAGAACTTTCGACTGAGCAGCAAGAAGTTGTTGATTCCTTAACGGGTAGAGAACGAACAATTTTAGAACTAGTGTGCAAAGGCGCCAATAACAATGAAATTGCAGAGTCTTTATTTATCAGCTGTCATACGGTAAAAACACATATTTATAGCGCTTTTAAAAAAACCCAGTGCAAAAACCGAGTGGAATTAATTTATTGGGCAATGAAAAATGCGAAGTCGATGCAATTAACCGCCTAACATTTATCACTCTTCGTTTATCGACGGCTCGTTAAAGCGTAGGTTAACAATATTAGTATCTATATCCTCTTCGGTTTCAAGCAAAATACGTTGATTAAAACGATCATAACTTAAACTGCCAAAAGGATTTGGTTCTCCGCTAAGAATAAGGACTGGTCGAGTCGAATCGAAGCTTTGAAAATATAACCCTCTATCAGCATCGTTTCCGCTTTTATCAAAATAAATACCGTTTTCAGTACTAACCCAATTTCGCAACTGTGAAGCATAGATTAAACCTTTGAACAATAAAGTTGCTGAACCTGTTTCTTCATCAAATGAGTAGATATCTTCACTAGTGTCTTGATACAAGATGTTACCTTTGAAGTATTCTGCAAAAACGGCCCCTGAGATTATAGTGGTATCTTTGCCTTGCAGATTATATCTCATTAAAAGGTTTTCCTTTCCTTTTACAATATAATGAAGCACGCCTTCGGGAGAAAACATAGGATGGCTGGCGTGAATTTCTATATCTGTTAACCACTCAAAACTGCCATTAGAAAGGGTAAACCTAAAAAGCCGCCCATCAGTTAAACCAACAACATATTTTCCATTTGGTGCCGTTGCAAAATTACTGTATGCACGGTTTTCATTAAAGCTAGAAAGTTGCTGTTCAACCCCTTCTCCATCTCGCCGCCAGAATTGGAACATTCCACTACGATCTGATACGTAAAAGGTATCTTGTTTATTCAATTGTATTGCTCTTTTGTCATTAGCTGTTGAAGCAATAACTAAGTCGTATTGTCCTTGAGGCTCAATATCTATGGGTATTGATGAAATGTCGTATTGAGTCTGATTCCCGACTACAGCGAAAACCTCACCATTATCGTTTTCATTACTTAAGCTATTAAGTCGGTTATCTTTTAATACATGTGCGCTTGCACTATCACTATTCAAGTCATAGCTAATCAACTGGTTATGACGTCTTTCGATAAAAGAAATTCGACTACTGTCTTTTGACCAGGAAGCTGAAATCATGGGCGCGCCATTACTCCTCCATATAACTCGCTCATAGTTCAATTGATTCAATTTCTTTAGCACTACGTGAACTACACTGTTAACAAATCGAAGAATAACCAGTTTTGTACCGTCTGGAGAGAGCTTTAAAAAATAGTCCATAACCGGTGCTTGTTCTATGTTAGAAACCCTAACCTTTTCTTTAGTTTGCATATTAAAACGATAAACATACCATCCATTTATATCGTCAATATAGAAAACATCATTATTATTAGGATGAATTGCTACGCTGTTAAAATTTAGCGATTTGCTACATTCTTGTATCGATTCTGGCTCGGTATTTCCATACGATATAAGGTTGAGACGCATAACATGACATGACTTTCCAGGGTTAAGGCGAACAAAATAAACCATTTGATTATGTACATCTATACTTGCACCTAAGTCATTGTAAGAACCACGGGTAAGCCGAACTACTTTGCCTGACTTCAGCTCTTTATGGTAAAGATGATAAAACCCACCATTTTTGGACGTGTGAGAGTAAACTATAAATTCGTCGTTTGGTGAAAGCGTAACAAAAACTTCTTGTCCTTTATCTGTCACTATTGGGCTAATGTCAATTTGTTGATTAACTATTTGAGGTTGTTTGCTTT